>Ga0075428_100007839_pt1 | contig 11836 bp, 10 predicted proteins | sample RhiMetdeltSRZDD2_FD_75291 | JGI IMG/M metagenome (GOLD analysis project Ga0075428, IMG submission 75291) | Populus rhizosphere microbial communities from Tennessee, USA - Rhizosphere MetaG P. deltoides SRZDD2 | ecosystem: Host-associated > Plants > Roots > Rhizosphere > Soil | place: USA...
CCAGCGACCTGCAGCTCACCAAGCCCTATCAGCTCCGGCTGGTCAGCAAAGGGCGCAGAGTGCGTTGGTGTCCCTTGTGGCCCCAGGCCGCCCAGCTCCTGCGCACGTGGTGTGTCGAGCGTCGACTCGACCTTCGCTCCGACACCCCGGTGTTCATCAATCAGCGGGGGCGGCCGCTCTCTCGCTTCGGGGTGCGGTTCATCGTGGCCGAATATGTCCGCTTGGCCGGGCAGCATCAGCCCGGCCTGGCGGGCAAGAGGCTGCATCCTCACACCCTCCGGCACAGCACCGCTGTGCACCTGCTGAAGGCTGGTGTTGATTTGCCGACGATCGCCCACTGGCTGGGCCACGCCAGCGTCAACACGACCAACCGCTACGTCAGCGTCGATCTCGAGCTGAAGCGGAAGGCCCTCGCGCGTGCCGAGCCGCTCGGGACGGCGCGGTCCTCTCCAGCAGCGTGGCGCCGTGACCCAGGCATCCTGGAGTGGCTCGAGGCGCTGTAACGCCTCTCGGTAATGTGGAATCGCCGCCGTCGAGCGCCATCGTCGTAGCAGCAGCTCGCGCAAATGCGGCGACCGCCAGCAGCGCCACCGTCACCCCAAGCCAGCCAACACCGGCAGCGGCAGCGTAATCGCTCAGGCCACGCGAGTGAGAACACAATTGCGCAGACACTCAACAGCAAGACCACGAGCTCAGTTGTGGGACGGGCGGAGGCAGGCCCCGCGTACCCGGGTCGTGTATCGCGGCAATCGCAATGAAGCTCCATGGGGCCAACCACGACGTGCAAAACGGCCAGTAGAAGAGCGACCCTGGCCCAACGAAATCCCTCACGGCGAACGCTGCAACGCACACGCCGAGAGAGGCGAACGCTCTGGGCTGGTGGAACGTCAGGTGAACCCGGCGGCGCGGAAAGATCAGCACGAGGACAATGGCCATCAGCGTCGATATTGGCAGTAACACCCAGGGTGAGGCCGCGACCCAGGACACCCCGGTCACGTCCCACAGCTTGGTCAAGATCTGACCTTGCATCCAGCGGAACGAAGTCAGGAAGAAATCCCACTCCCCTCCAATCGCTATGCTGATGGCGCTGAGCACAGTCGTGCACAGGGCGATCCCCATCGCCCAGAGGCCCGCCTGGACAACGAGCGGCTTCCACCGCTTGACGCTTCCCGGGCGCGGGGCGAGCAGGACGAGAATGGGCGGAAGCAAGACCGCCGCGCCGACGTTGGAATTCCGCGGCGTTCTTCGTTGGCACAACGACTGAGACGAGGGGACCTTTCTTCATCGTCGCGTCGAGCGCCAGCGCGCGCCGGCGGCCGGCCCGAACTGCGCACGATGGTTTCGGTCGTCGTCCCGTGCAAGAACGACGCGCGTTACCTCCCGTCCGCGCTCGAGAGCATTCTCTCGCAGAAGTACCCTCACCTCGAGTGCATCGTCGTGGACGGCGGCTCCACGGATGAAACCATCGACGTCCTCGAGCGCTATGGCGACAGGATTCGCTGGCTGTCCGAGCCGGATCACGGTGCCTTCGACGCTGTCAACCGGGGTTGGAAGCTCAGTAAGGGCGAGATCCTCGCCTGGCTGAACGCCGACGACCTCTGGGCACCCGACGCCGTCCGCACCGCCGTGGAGGTCTTCGAACGCCGGCCGGAGGTGGACGTCGTGTTCGGAACGGCCGGTGTCGTCGACGAGCACGGGCGGCTGCGCGGCGACCTCGTGCCCAGCACCTGGGACCTGGAACACGCGCTCAGTCACTGCCTTCCTCTGATCCCTCAGCCGGCCTCCTTCATGCGTCGGCGCATCCTCGAGCAGGTCGGGTGGCTCTATCCCGCCTGGTGCCACGATCACGATCTCTGGCTACGAATCTCACGAGCTGGAGGCACGTTCGAGAAGATCCAAGCTCGCCTTGCCATGGACCGCATGCGTCCGGAAAATCTGCGCCGCGTCCCCGAGCTTGTTATTCCCACGAAAATCGAGCTGACCAAGCGCTTTTTTGCCGCGCCTGGATTGCCGCCGGATCTTCAGAGGCTCCGACGACGGGCGATCAGCGCCGCCTACGTGCGCGCTGTCGATTATCTCCAGATCAAACAGCCCCGACACTGCGTCCGGGCCGCTCGATTCCTGGCGCAGGCGGCGGTCACGGATCCCTTCAACATCGGGTCCATCGGCAGGCGGGCCACTCGACCCTTTCGTCGGCGCGCCAGGCGGTTCCTCGGCAAGATCCTGGCCTGGGCTTCGTAGTCTTGGCGCTCCTCACCGCCGTCGGCAAGCGCCTGCCCAGCTCCCGGCCGCTCTCGTGACCCCCCTCAAGCGGCGGCTGGGCCGCGAGGTGGAGCGTGTGTTCGTCGGGGAAACCGGGAGTTGAACCTCAGGATCGACAGTCTTCAACAACGGGCTGAGCACGTGGCTTCGCGGCCGTTGGCGCCGGTGGCCGCCCAGATCCATCGCATTGCAGCCGAGGTCCCGCGACTGGCGGATGGGCTGGAATCACTGCGGCACCAGCACGAAACATTACGGGGAAACGTCCCGCCCGATGTTTGTGGGGCGCCGCGCACGCCCCGCCCCATACCGGGCTGGCATACCTCTGGGACGTGGAGAGTCAATCAGACCGGTTGCTCCAGGATCGGGCCGAGCGATGGTCATCTCTGAAGAGCCCCGTCCCGATGCGACGGCTGGGCGATCTCCTCCTCAAGATCTGCGCGGTCCAGGCGAAGCCGTCCAACCACCGCCCCGCACCGGCCTCAGCGCCCGGCCCCCTCGATCACGCGCCACTCGTGTCGCAAGCGGGCCACGCCCGTCTCGTCCGAATCGGAGCATACCTGAAGAGGATTTCGGCGCGTGTGCTGGTCGTACGGCTGCCCATCGCGGCCGTAGGCGGCGACGTCGAGGAAGTAGAGGCCGGTGACGAGGTCGAGGCTGTCGACGGTGACTTCGATCTCACCTGCAGCCGCGCCTCGCACGCCCGGCTCGGCCATCCGCGCCCCATACACGACGAGTCCGTCCGAACGCACGATCTCGAAGCCGAATACGAGCGGGGACGCCGGCATCCGCATCCGATAGGACAGCGTGGCCTTCAAAACTTCGCCCGCCCGGTACAGATCACGGGGTGCGCCGTCCTTTCCGCTCAGGAAGACACCGACGATCTCCACGACGGGGATCGGGAGAGAGTCGATCCCAGCGTGGGACACGGCGGAGGCGGCGTCCGCGTGGTTGGCTTCCCTCTGGGCGAGGGCCCGATGATAGGCGTCGAGGACGGCCCAGGGCGGCCCCATCGCGCGCACGACGCCGCGATCGAGCCACATAGCCTCGTCGCACCAGCGCTCCACGGCCGCCGGATCGTGCGTGACCAGGACGATCGTCTTTCCGCGCTGCCGGAAGCTGGCGATTCGCTCGCCACACTTCTTGGCAAAAGCCTCGTCTCCTACCGCCAGGACCTCGTCGATCAACAGAATGTCCGGGGCCAGATGGGCCGCCACCGAGAAACCAAGACGCATGATCATTCCCGACGAATAGGTACGCGCCGGCTGCTCGATGTAGTCACCGATGTCGGCGAAAGCGACGATTTCGTCGAGACGATCAACGATCTCCCGGCGCGAGAGGCCCATCAACATTCCGTTGATGACGATGTTCTCGCGTCCGGTAAACTCGGGATGAAAGTCGGCTCCCAGCTCGATCAAGGCGGCCAGGCGTCCTTCGACCTGCACGGTGCCGGCGTCCGGCCGGTAGATCTTTCCTATTACCTTGAGCAGCGTGCTCTTCCCGGAACCGTTCTCGCCGATGATGCCAACCGACCGCCCCCGCATCACCGTGAGGTCGACATTACGGAGCGCCTCGTAGCAGTCAGCGCTCCGCAGCGGCTGGTGCCGGAAGCAGTCGATGAAGGCGGACTTCAGCGTCCGCTGACCCCGTCCCGCGCGCATGCGGAAGCGCTTCGTTACCCCCCGCAACATGATGGCCGGCACCGTCATACGTCCTCTACCACCACCCATCGCCAGCGCGCGTAAAGCTGAAGCGCCAGCGCGAGCAACGCCATCGACACACCGGCGGCAAGCAGAGTCCTCGGCGCGGAGGGGAAGCGGCCGTAGTAGAGGGCGTCCTGATATGACGCGATGATCGATGTCATGGGATTCGCGAGGAGCAGTGACCGGAAGGAGGCAGGCACCATGGGCAGAGAATAGAGTATCGGCGTCAGGAAGAACCACAGGGTCAGGAGATTGCCGAGGAGGTGTTGCAGGTCGCGGTATCGCACTGTCAGCATCGCCAGGATCACCGCCAGGGCGAGGGTGAACACGTATTGGATAGCGACGGCTACCGGCAACCCAAGGACCGCGTACGTCAGGGGGACGTGATGGCCGATCATGAAGAGGAGGAGCAGGGGCAGGGCGAGGATGAAATTGACGAGGTTGGCCGTGACCGCGACAGTGGGAAGCATCAGCGGCGGAAAGGCGACGCGCTTCACCAGGCTGCTGCCCTCGATTATCGAGGTGGCGCCGGTCGTGAGCGCCGAAGTGAACCAGATCCAGGGCAGCAGGCCCGTGAAGAGGAAGACCGGATACTTTGCCATGTCGACCCGCATGTAGACGCTGAAGACGAGTGAGTAGATCGCCATCAACAGGAGCGGATTCAACAGGGTCCAAAGGAAGCCGAGAAACGATCCCCGGTACCGCGTCTTGACCTCTCTCCACACGAGCGCCAACAGCACGTCCCGTCGGGAGGCGAGTTCCCACAGCGACGTCACTGCGCACTTCCCTTCGTCGCCCGAAGGAAATCGGGTGGAGAGTTGCTGACGATCAGACGTCTCCTGCGTCCTTCGAGCAGATACCGCACGGATGGATCAGGACCCGTCGCCCGACCGTTTATGTCCGGGGCATTAATGACGATGCATCGTGGATGGACACTGTCGTTGATTATACGTCCAACCGGAACACCCCGAGGTGGTCCACGGTCCGCCCAGCAGATGCTCGAGGTCGTCGGTCCTGGCCCCGATACTTTAAACTCTCCGGGATGGAACCGCCGCTGCCGGAAATCCTGCCCGACGAGCCGCTGTCGCTGGTCCAGACCTGGCTGGCCGAGGCGGCCGCGGTGTCCCGCCACGCCACCGCGATGACCCTGGCCACGGTCACCGACGCCGGGCGTCCGGCCGCCCGGATGGTCATCTGCCGCGGCTTCGACGCGCAGGCTGGCTGGCTCGTCTTCTACACCGACCGGGAGAGCGACAAGGGGGCCGACCTGCGCGGGCATCCCCATGCGGCCCTCGTCTTCCACTGGGAGGCGGTCGAGCGCCAGGTCCGCATCTCGGGCCCGGTGACGACGACGTCCGAGGACGACTCCGACCGCTACTGGTCCACGCGCCCGCCCGACGCGCGCGCGGCAGCCGCGGCCAGCCGCCAGAGCCGCCCTCTCGGCTCGCGCGCCGAGCTGCTCGCGCGCGTGGCCGAACAGGCGCGCGGCGGGCCAGCCGTGCCGCGGCCACCCCGCTGGGGTGGGTACCGCGTGTGGGCCGAGCGCGTCGAGCTGTGGGTCGGGCAGCCGGCGCGCGTGCACGATCGCGCCCGCTGGTGTCGCGCGCTCACGGCGACCGGGGGCGGCTACGCGGGCGGCCCGTGGCGCGCGACGCGGCTCATGCCGTGACCGCGCTCGCCATCCGGGAGGACGTGCCGCTCGCGCCGCTCACCACGCTCGGCGTCGGGGGGCCGGCGCGCTGGTTCGTGGAGGCCGGCGACGAGGCGGTGGTGATCGCCGCCCACGCGTGGGCGCGCGCGCGGGGCGTGAGCCTCCGCGTCCTGGGCGGCGGCTCCAACGTGGTCGTCGCCGACGCAGGCGTCGACGCCCTCGTCGTCCACCTGGCGCTCCGGGGCGTGGACGCGCGCCGCGTGGACGGCGCGGTGGAGGTGACGGCGGCCGCCGGCGAGCCGTGGGACGCGCTCGTGGAGTCCACAGTCGAGCGCGAGTGGGCCGGCCTCGAGTGCCTGAGCGGCATTCCCGGTCTCGTCGGCGCCACCCCGATCCAGAACGTCGGGGCCTACGGCCAGGAAGTGAGCGACACCGTCACGGCGGTGCGGGCCCTCGACACGGAGGCCGGCCGTGTCGCGACGTTGCCGGCCGCGGCGTGCGGCTTCGCCTACCGCGACAGTGCCTTCAAGCGCGATGCGCCGGGACGCTGGGTCGTGCTGGGCGTCACCTACCGGCTTCGTCCCGGCGGTTCCCCGACCCTCGGCTACGCGGAGGTCGAGCGTCATCTGGCCCGGCACGGCGGCGCGCCCACGCTGCGCGCCGTGCGCCAGGCGGTGCTGACCATCCGTCGCGGCAAGTCGATGGTGCTCGACGACCCGGCGGATCCCAACCGCCGCTCCTGCGGCTCGTTCTTCCTCAACCCGATCGTCGAGGCCACGGACGCCGCCGCGGTGGCCACCCGCGCGGCCGACGCGGCCATGCCGCGCTGGCCCCAGCCCGACGGGCGCGTGAAGCTGTCCGCCGCCTGGCTGATCGAGCGCGCGGGGTTCGCCCGCGGTCAGCGGACGGGCCCGGTCGGCCTGTCCACACGCCACACGCTGGCCATCGTCGCGCACGACGAGGCGCGGACGGACGACGTGCTCGCGTTCGCACGCCGGGTCCAGGAGGGTGTGGAGTCGCGCTTCGGCGTCCGCCTCACGCCCGAGCCCGTGCTCTGGGGTCCGGCGTAGCCAACGGACGCTGGTACGAGGGTTGCTGCACCCGGAAGCATGGCGATCCAGGCGCCGGCGGTGACCACGGAGGAGCTGAGACGCCACGTCACCAGGGCGATCCAGCACAGCACCGACCTCATCGTGGATCTGCAGGCGCTCGCTCGGGGCTTCCAGAGCATCGTGCCCGAGCTGCGAGACGCGACCGAGAGCGACCGCTGGGCCGAGGTCACCCGCATCATCGCGCTCGACGCCGCGCTGCCGGACACGCTGGCCGCCGTCGTGGAGACGCTGGCTGACGTCCTGGCGGGCCTGACGTCGTCGGATGGAGGCCGGGGCTGGCTCGAGCACCAGCGCGCCCGGCTCGACGCGGGCGAGGACGCCGCCGCCGCCTGATCCCCGCTTGCCTCCCGGGCCCCGGCGTGTTTGCATGGGGCCGGTCGCCACACCGCCACCGGGAGGACGTCATGGGAGAGACGCTCAATCTGACCGCCGAGGATGGTCATCGCCTGTCCGCTTACCGGGCCACGCCGTCCGGCACGCCGCGTGGCGGCCTGGTGGTCGTCCAGGAAATCTTCGGCGTGAACTCGCACATCAGGAACGTGACCGACGGCTTTGCGGCCGACGGGTACGTGGCCATCGCGCCGGCGCTCTTCGACCGGGTCGAGCGGGGCTTCGAGACGGGCTACGCGCCGGCCGACATCGAGCGCGGCCGCATGGTGCGCGGCAAGCTGCAGATCGAGGACGCGGTGAGGGACGTCACGGCCGCGGTGAAGGAGCTCCAGAAGGCCGGGCCCAAGGTCGGCGTGGTCGGCTACTGCTTCGGCGGCACGGTGGCGTGGCTGGCCGCCACGCGCATTCCCGGGGTGGCCGCCGCGTCGTCCTTCTACGGTGGCGGCGTCGCCGACGCGGCCGGCGAGCAGCCGCGCTGCCCGGTGATCTTCCACTTCGGAGAGACGGACGCCTCGATTCCCAAGGAGCACTGGGAACGCATCAAGGCGCACCATCCGAACATCCCCATGCACGTCTACCCCGCCGGTCACGGATTCAGCTGCGACGAGCGGGGCTCCTACCACGAGCCGAGCGCGCGGCTGGCCCGCCAGCGCACCATCGACTTCTTCCGGACCCACGTCGGCTAGAGGCTTGCTCGGCGAACCTGTCCGGCGCAAGGAAGACCGGCGCCTGCTCACCGGCGCCGGCCGCTTCGTCGAGGACGTCGCGCGTCCGGGGGCCGTCCGCCTCGGCGTCGTGCGCGCGCTGCACGCGCACGCGCGCGTGCGCGCGGTCGAGCTGACCGCGGTCCGTCGCCGGCCGGGGGTGATCGCCGCCTGGAGTGCCGCGGACCTTCCCGAGGTGGCCCGCACGATCGCGGCGGCCTGGGGCGGCGCCCACAAGGGTCGGCCCTTCGCCGTGCCCATCCTGGCCGGCGAGCGCGTGCGCTACGTCGGCGAGCCGGTCGCGATCGTCGTCGCCGAGGACGCCCACACGCTGGCGGACGCGCTGGCCGACGTCGAGGTGGACTACCAGCCCCTGCCCCCACTGGCCAGCGTGGAGGCGGCGAGCACCACCCCCACCCGCGTGCACGACACCTGGCCCGACAACACCACACTGCCGGTGGCGGCCGCCATCGGCAACGCCGACGCCGCCTTCGCGAGCGCGCCGCTGGTGGTCGGCGGGCGCTTCCGTCACCCGCGTCTGGCCGCGGCGCCGATCGAGACGCGCGGCGCCGTCGCGTGGCCGGACGCCGACTCGGGCACGCTGGTGGTGTGGGCGTCGATCCAGAACCCGTACCGGCTGCGCGACGCGGTGGCGACCGCGCTCGGGCTGGCGGCCGAGACGGTGCGCGTCCGCGTCCCCGACGTCGGCGGCGGCTTCGGCCCCAAGGGCGACGTGTACCCGGACGAGATCCTCGTCGCGCTGGCCGCCGTCCGGCTGGGCCGCCCGGTGAAGTGGATCGAGGGACGACGCGAGGATTTCAGCTCGCTCGGGCACGACCGCGAGCAGGTGCACGACGCGCGCCTGGCGGTGACCGGTGACGGACGCATCGTGGCGCTGGAGACGTCGTTCCGGGCCGACGTCGGCGCCTACCCCGCCCAGGGCGACGGGCTCACGCTCAACACGGTGAACCACATGCCCGGGCCCTATCGGGTGCCGGCCTACCGCGGCAGCGGCCACAGCGTGGTGACGACGAAGATGTTCAACGCCGCCTACCGCGCGGCCGGCCGCCCCGAGGCCGTGTTCGTCATGGAGCGGCTGATGGACCTCGCGGCGCGGCGCGCGGGGCTCGATCCGGCCGAGCTGCGGCGGCGCAACCTGGTCCGCCCCGACGAGATGCCGTATCGGCCCGGCCTCACCTACAAGGACGGCGTGTCGGTGACCTACGATCCCGGCGACTTTCCGGCGGCCTTCGAGCGCGCGCTCACGCTGCTCGACTACGACGGCTGGCGCCGGCGGCAGAAGGCCCAGACCGGCAGCGCTCGCCGTATCGGCGTCGGCGTCGCCTGCTACGCCCAGGGAACCGGACTGGGGCCCTACGAGGGCGCGACCGTGCGCATCGATCCGAGCGGCAAGGTCTACGTCGTGATCGGCGTGGCGGCCCAGGGCCAGGGTCACGCGACCACGCTGGCCCAGGTCGCCGCCGCCGAGCTCGGCGCGACGTTCGAGGACGTGACGGTCGTGGGCGGCGACACCGAGCGCTTCCCGATCGGCATGGGCACGGGCGGCAGCCGCGTCATGGTGAACACGGGCCCCGCGGTGGCCGGCGCCGCCCGCGAGGTGCGGGCCAAGGCCGCGCGGGTCGCCGCCGAGGTGCTGGAGTGCGCGGTCGAGGACGTCCGCATCGAGGCCAGCCGGGCGTTCGTCGCCGGCCTGCCCGACCGCGCGGTGCCGCTGGGCCGTCTCGCCCACGTCGCCGTGAAGTCGAAGGCGCTGCGCGGGCTGCCGGAGCCGACGCTCAACGCGTGCACCTACTTCTACCCCGACACGGTCACGTGGGCCTTCGGCGTGCAGGCGGCCGCCGTCGAGGTCGACGTCGAGACGGGCGCCACGCGCCTGCTCGGGTACGCGATCGTCCACGACCCGGGCCGCGCCATCAACCCCGCCATCGTCGAGGGTCAGCTGCACGGCGGCTCCGCGCAGGGGATCGCGGCGGGCCTCCTCGAGGAGATCGTCTACGACGACGCCGGCCAGCTCCTGACCGGCAGCCTGATGGACTACGCGCTGCCGCGCGCCGACGTGCTGCCGCCGCTGGTCGTGACGCTGGACGAGCACCGATCCGTCGTCAATCCGCTCGGCGCCAAGGGCGTCGGCGAGAGTGGCGCCATCGGCGGCGCCGCCGCGATCGCCAATGCGATCGAGGACGCGGTGGCGGACCTCGGCGTGACGATCCAGGAGATCCCCGTGACGCCGGCCCGCCTGTGGGCGCTGCTGGCCGCCGCCCGCGATGCACGCCCGTGACCGCCGGGGCGCTGGTCGGCTCGGCGGCCCCGTGCCGGGCGGGTCGGGGACACGCGGGGTCGCGCCGTCGTCGCCGGTCGCCGACGCCGCACCCCATCCCGTGCTCGGGCTGCGCGACGCGATCGGGCTCATCGTGGGCACGATCGTCGGCGTCGGGATCTTCCGCACGCCCTCGCTGGTGGCCGAGCACGCGGGCAGCGCCGGCGTCGCCCTGCTGGCGTGGGTGGCGGGTGGGCTGGTGTCGCTGCTGGGCGCCCTCTGCTACGCGGAGCTCGCCTCCGCCTATCCCAACTCGGGCGGCGACTATCACTACCTGACCCGCGCGTTCGGGTGGCGGCTCGGGTTCCTGTTCGCCTGGGCCCGTCTCACGGTCGTGCAGACCGGCGCGATCGCCCTGCTCGCCTTCGTCCTGGGCGACTACACCGCGGCGACGCTGGGCCTCGGCCCCTGGGGCTCGCCGCTCTGCGCGGGGCTGATCGTCGCGGTGCTGACCGCGACGAACATCGCCGGCGTGCGACAGGGCGCCGCTACCCAGAACGTGCTCACCGCGCTCGAGGTGGCCGGCATCCTGCTGGTCGCGCTGGCCGGCCTGGTTGCGGAGCCGGCGGTGGTCGCCACGCTCGGCGCGGGGGCTCCGGCCTCGGCCGGCGCCTTCGGGCTGGTGATGGTGTTCGTGCTGCTGACCTACGGCGGCTGGAACGAGGCGGCCTACCTGTCCGGCGAGCTCCGGGATCCTGGCCACACGATGGTGCGCGCCCTGGTGTGGAGCCTGGCCCTGGTCACGGGACTCTACGTGCTGATCAACTGGACGTTCCTCGCCACGCTGGGCGTGGCCGGCGTGGCCGGCTCCAAGGCGGTGGCGGCCGACGTGGTGCATCAGACGCTCGGCGCCGGCGGGGCGCGCCTGACCGGCGCCCTCGTGGTGGTCGCGGCGCTCACCTCGATCAACGCGGCGATCTTCACCGGCGCCCGGTCGTCGTACGCCGTCGGGCGCGACGTGCGCAGGCTCGGCTTCCTCGGGCGCTGGCATCCGGGCACGCGGACGCCGGTGAACGCGCTGCTCACGCAGGGCTCGGTCGCGCTGGCGCTGGTGGCCCTCGGCGGGCTCACACGCCGGGGCTTCGAGACGATGGTGGAGTACACGGCGCCGGTGTTCTGGCTGTTCCTGTTCCTCACCGGCGTCGCGCTGCTCGTGCTGCGCCGTCGCGAGCCCGGCCGGCCGCGGCCGTTCCGCGTTCCGCTCTACCCGCTCACGCCCCTGGCGTTCTGCGCGACCAGCGGCTATCTCGTGTACTCGAGCCTGGCCTACACCGGCCTGGGCGCGCTGGTCGGCGTGGGCGTGCTGGCCGCCGGCGCGCTCGGCCTGGCTCTCACCAAGGGAGGATCGTGACATGCTCCGCAACCGAACGCTCGTCGGCGTCGCGCTCGCGCTGATCGCCGCCCTGGCCGTCGCCTCGACGGGCGCCCAGCCGCTCAAGCCCCTCGACAAGGAGCCCGAGGTCCCCTACGTGCCGACCCACGAGCGGATCGTGGCCGAGATGCTCAAGGTCGCCAAGGTCGGCAAGAGCGACGTCCTCTACGATCTCGGCTCCGGCGACGGCCGCATCGTCATCACCGCGGCCAAGAAATTCGGCACCCGCGGCGTCGGCGTGGACGTCGATCCGGTCCGGGTGAAGGAGGCGCGCGAGAACGCGGCGAAGGCCGGGGTGGCGGACCGC
>Ga0075428_100007840_pt1 | contig 11836 bp, 5 predicted proteins | sample RhiMetdeltSRZDD2_FD_75291 | JGI IMG/M metagenome (GOLD analysis project Ga0075428, IMG submission 75291) | Populus rhizosphere microbial communities from Tennessee, USA - Rhizosphere MetaG P. deltoides SRZDD2 | ecosystem: Host-associated > Plants > Roots > Rhizosphere > Soil | place: USA...
CTGGCTGCGGCGGAAACCAAGACGCACGCGAGCCCGACCGCCGTCAACAACGAGGTCGAGCCCGCCCGTGACACCGATGACACCACACTCTCAGAATGCGAATCTGAACGCGAGCTGTCCCTGTCTAGGAATCTGCGCGGACGAGGGCTGACCGAATCGGGCGGTCGTGGCCGCGCTGGTCGCACTGAGCTGCGTGACGTACCCGCCGTAGTTGGCGTGATTCAGGACGTTGTACACCTCGCCGATGAGCTGCACCTTCGCGGTGGCCCCCAGCTTGATGTCCTTCGTGACTCGCAAATCCATCTTCGAGTACGGCAGCGCCTCGAGCGCGTTGCGCGGGATCACGTCGCCCGAGTTGATGACGGCCGGCCCCCGCCAGCGATCGAGCGCCCCCGCCGGGATGACAATCGCCGACGTCGCCCCGCCCGCCGCCGTGAGATTGAGGCGGTTCGAGCCGGTCTTCCCGAACGGTGCGGTCGCGATCGTCGCGTTGGAGCGGTTGCCCGATCCGTACCCGTACGACAGCGCCGCCGAGAATCCCATCGGCAGCTGGTAGATCGTCCAGACTCGGAGCGTGTTGCGCTGGAAATTGCCGGACGTGGCGTACTCACCGTCGAGATAGTCGAACTGATTGTTCGCGGGAGGCGTCACCAGCCCCGGGCTGCCGTTGTCGTGCATCCCCAGCATGAGCGTGTAGGTCACGCCGCCCTGGAAGTGATTCGTCAGCCGGCGATTCAAGCCGGTCGAGAGCGCCGTGTAGTCCGCGCTGCCGGTGCTGATGAGATACAGAATCTGGCCCCACTGCGGGTTCGGCCGACCCTGCGCCGGGTTCTTGTTGTACCCGGTGACCGGATCGTAGAAGAGGTTGGGATCGATGGCGCGCGTATCGCGATACAGGTTGTAGTGCACCAGGTCCGCCTCGATCCCGGTGACCGCGTTCAACTGTTTCTGGAACCCGATGCTGCTCTGCCACGTGTATGGATTCCGGAAGGTCGGCGTGATGATTCGTGCCGCCTGCGGCGGCGCGGCGGCGAGCGCCTGATCGTAGGTGGAGATGCCGCGCGTCGGATCGGTGATGAATCCCGGCTTGCCGTCGTTGGCGAAGGACGCCGTGATCATGCGGCTGTAGAGCTGCGGGCTGTAGGTGTACTGCGTCTGGAGGTAGGCGAAGTAGAGTCCCGTGCCGCCGCGGATGACAAAGTCGTTCGACCCGTTGACGTTCCACGTGAAGCCCGCGCGCGGGGCGATGTCCTTGTTGTCGCGCATCCCTTTTTTGTAGCCGAAGTCTCCGGGCGCCATCTCGGGGATGTTGGTCCGCGCCGCCGAGGATCCGTTGTCGATCGGGATCGAGTTCGGGATCACGCCGGGGGTGGTGGCGACGTTCCAGTTGTCATCCCAGCGGATGCCGTAGTTGAGCGTGAGCTGGTTGTTCAAGCGCCAGGTGTCGCCCAGCCAGACCGACCACGTCGGACCGGGAACGTCGAGCGTCCAGTCGCCGCGGTTGTAGTTCCGCTCGAACCGCTGCACAAGCGGGTCGAGGCCGGTGAGATTCCACTTCGACACATCGTAGGGCTGGTTTTGCGGAATTCTCGTCGTGATGTCGGCGGGCACGGACGTGAACGTCATGATCCCCTGCTGCTGCAGGAACCACAGCGCCGTGATGTGCGCGTAGATGAACTCGCCGCCCATCTTGATATCGTGCTTGCTCTTGTGCCAGCTGAGATCGTACCGGGACTCGATGTTGTTCTGGTAGAGCCATTGCGGATAGTTGTACGGCTTGCCGAGCGTCAGGCCGGGGAAGCTGTACTGGAAGGTATCGCCCACTTCCGGCAAGCCCTTGTTCGCCCACTGAAAATTGTTGAAGCCGACCTTCACTTCCTGGGTCATCGTGTTGCTGACCACGCGCGTCCACGAACCGAGGACGTTCGTGGCTTGCTTGGTCTGCACCGAAGCATTCGAGGGATGGCCGGTCGATCCAAGCACGAACGGGTTCGACCACGTCCACAGCGACCCTCGCATCGTCAACCGATCCTTGACGGACAATTGATCGTCGGCGCGGACCAGGAAGCTGCTCTGCGAGTTCCGGTACGGAACAGTGAAGCTCTGTCCGGGAAGCGCGGACGGCTGTGCGTAGGTCGTGCCGGGTTCGCGCTCGTACTCGTACGACGCGAAGTAGTGCAGCTTGTCCTTGACGATCGGTCCGCCGAACGAGCCGCCAACCTGCTGGTTTTGGTACGGCAGAACCGTGCCCGTAATCGGATCGGACGCATTGAGCTTGTCGTGGCGGAAGAACCCGTAGAGGCTGCCCTGGGATCGGTTCGTGCCCGATCGGGAGATGGCCTGCACCTGGAGCCCCGCCGAGCGGCCCTGGGTGATGTCGAACATGTTGGTGATGATCTGGAATTCACCGATCGACTCGCGGCTGAACTTCGGCTGACCGAAACCGCTCGAAATCTTCTGCGTCACCTGCTGGCCGTCGAGATTGAGCTGAAACATGTCGGCGTCGACGCCCGGCCCATTTCCTACCTCGTTGGCGGTGATGCCCTTGACGAGCTTCGCCAGCTCGAGCCAGTTGCGGCCCTGCAGCGGCATCTCCTCCATCTGTCTCGGGTTCACGTTGCCCGCGATTTGCGACGAGCTGACGTCCACGAGCGGCGATTCGCTCGACACGGTCACCGTCTCGCTGAGCGACGCCAGCTTCATCGAGAACGGGAGGGCTGCGTTCTGCCCGACGAGCAACTCGAGGCCGGGCACGATGACGGTCGAGAAGCCCGACAGATCCGCCTGCACTTTGTATTTGCCGGGCGGGATGTTCAGGAGGCGATATTGACCCTGCGCGTCGGAGACGGTGACGCTCGATCCTCCGGTCGCCAGGTTGGTCGCGGTGACCGTCGCGCCTGGCAGCACGGCCTTGGTGTCGTCGGTAATCGTTCCGGCGATCGAGGCATCCTGAGCGAACGCCGACGCGCCGGACACGGTCAGCATGAACGCGACCGCGATCGACACCCGTGTGATGCAGGACATGTTCAGTCCCTCCATGGAAACAACCGGTCACCAGATCTCACTGCTCGTTCCTGCGATCGGCCTTCGGAGCGGCCGACGGCGCGGTGCCTGACGGAAGCGCGAACGCCGCCAGCGTCGCCTGCGTCGATCGGCCCATGCAGATCAGCACGAACTGCCGGCCCGAGCGCGTCTGATAGGTCATCGGCGTCCCCGTGGTTTCCTTCGTCGGCGCCGTCCACACGTCCTGACCGGTCATCTTGTCCATCGCATGGAGCATGGTGTCCCCGCCGCCGATGAACACGAGGCCACCTTTGGTGACGAGTGCTCCTGGCGGGCCCTGCACGCCGAGCTTTTCGGGAATGTTCTGGACCCCGAGTTTGGTGAGCTCCTCGCGCAGCGCCGGCTGATCGCCGAAGGGTACTCTCCAGGCGATGGTGCCGTTGTTCAGATCGATCGCGACCACCCGAGCGTAGGGCGGCTTGAAGAACGGGATCGAGCCTCTGAAGTTCGGAGGCATGCCGCGATTGGTGTACTCCGCGTCGACGTCGTTCGAGCGGTCTTCCGCGCGGCCACCTGCCCCGCGGCCCTCGCCGCCACGACCATCCGCTCCGCGGCCGCGGCCGCGCGGCGCTGTCGGATCGAACTTCTGTATGCGGGAAACGGCAGCGGAACCCACGGTCTTCAGGTAGAGCAGCCCGGTTTCGGGATCGTACGAACCGCCACCCCAGTTGGCGCCGCCCCACACGCCCGGTCGAACGATCGTCCCTTCCATCGACGGCGGCGTGAACAGCGGACCCATCCGGTACTTCTTCATCTCCGCCTGCGCTTCCGCCTTCAGCTCGGGCGTCAAATCGAACGCGTCATCGAGCGTCGCGCCCTGCTCGGTGAAGGCGGGCGGCTTGGTCGGAAACGGCTGCGTCGGCGACGTCTCCTCGCCCGGCACGTCGCTCTGCGGCACGGGCCGCTCTTCGATCGGCCACACCGGCACACCGGTGACGCGATCGAAGACGTAGGCGAATCCCTGCTTGGTCAGCTGCACGACGGCGTCGATCTTCTTTCCGCCGACCGTGATCGTCACGAGGTTCGGCGGCGATCCCGGGTCGTAGTCCCACAAACCGTGGTGGACGAGCTGGTAGTGCCACTTGCGTTTGCCCGTCGCCGCGTCGAGACAGACGAGCGATTCGGCGAACAGCGTGTTGCCCAGACGGCGGCCGCCGTAACTGTCGTTGCTCGGCGTGGTCACCGGCAGGTAGACGAGCCCGCGGCGCTCGTCGAGCGCCATCGGCGCCCACACGTTGGTGTGCCCCGTAAACGACCACGAGTCGTTCTTCCACGTCTCGTTGCCGAACTCGCCGGGTTGGGGAATCGTGTGGAAGCTCCACACCATCTTGCCGGTGCGCGCGTTGAACGCTCGAACGTCGCCGGGCGGATCGTTCTTGTACATCAGGCGATCGCCGACGCCGTTGCCGAGGATGACGAGATCCTTGTACACGACCGGCGGCGACGTGTTCGAGTAGTGCTTCTTGTTGATCGCCCACACCAGGCCTTCGCCGAGATCGATCGAGCCCCGCGTGCCGAACGACTCCACCAGCTGTCCCGTCTTCGCGTCGATGCAGTACAAGTGGTAGCGGCTGTTCATGAAGATGCGCAGGCGATCGCCGTCGCGCCATGCGGCGACGCCTCGATGCACGAACCCCTGGCCGCTGGCGACCTGTCCGTCTTCGTACGCCTTGGGATCGAACGCCCACTTCTCCTGACCGGTCTCGGCGTCCAGCGCGACGACGCGGTTGTACGGCGTGCTCAGATACACCACGTCGTCGATCATCAGCGGGGTGTTCTGGAACGCGCCCGGTGTGGTGCCGAACTCCGGCCGCGGCGCTTCGCCCGTCTGCCACTCCCATGCGAGCGCGAGGCGGCCGACGGTGTCCTTGTTGATTTGTGTGAGCGGGGAGTATTTCGTCCCCTCCTGATCGCCGCCGTAGACGGGCCATTCGACCGGCTTACCCGCTTTCTGGGCGAGCCCCGCGACAGATGGCAGCACCAGGCACGCGGCGACCAACAGCACTTTTTTCATGTGACACCTTCATCCACACGCGCAGCGGCGCGTGTGGAGCGACGTTCCGCAGGTGCTCGTGATGTCCGGGGCTACCAGCCGACCGCGTATCCAGTGCGGCGCGGATCGGCGCCGGCCAGCATCGTCCCCTTCGCGAGATCGATGACGATGGCCTGCATGCCGCCGGCCGCCGCGGTGAAGTCCGACGTCGGCGCCATTTTGTGGCCCATGGCTTCGAGCGCCTTCACCGCCTCTGCCGGAACCCGCTTCTCGATGGTCACGGTCACTTCCGATCCCGGCTTGTAGAAGTTCGGCTTCGCATCGATCACGAATCGCGGGCTCTCCACCGCCTGCTGCACCGGGAGCTTGAAGTCCACGAGCTTGACGAGCATCTGGAACTCGGTCTGGCCGATCGTTTCGCCGCCGGGCGTTCCGAACACCATCGCGAGCTTGCCGTCTTTCACCACGACCGACGGCGAGTTGTTGAGCAGCGGAATCTGTCCGCCGCGGACGTAGTTGACGTTGTCGGGATACGGCGAGGTGGAGCCGAGGCGCATGCCGTTGTTCAGCAGGAGCCCGGTATTTCCGACGACCACGCCGTTACCGAATCCGCCACCGAGCGTCGGCGTGCAGCCGACCCCGTTGCCGAACTGATCGACGATCGAGAAGCTCGTCGTATCGCGGTCCATCTCGTAGTCATCATCGAACGCCGGACGCGGTTCGGCCGGCGGCCGCTGCAGCATCGCGTCGAGACCCGCCGCGGTTGCGGTGAAGCGGGACGGCTCGCCTGGCTGCGGATAGGCCATCGCTTTCATCGGATCGATCAGCTTGCGGCGGATTTCCGCGTAGCTCTTCGACAGCAGGCCCGTCGTCGGCGCCTGCGTGAACTTCGGATCGCCGACGTACTTGTAGATGTCGGTCTTCGCGACTTTGATCGCTTCGATCATCAGGTGCAGCGCTTCGGGGCTGTTCACGCCCATCTTCGCAAGGTCGAAGCCCTCGAGGAGATTGAGCTGCATCACCAGTTCGATGCCGCCGCGCGACGTCGCCGGGTTGCTGTAGACGTCGTAACCCCGGTAGGTCGTGTGAACCGGTTCCTGCCATTCCGGTTTGTAGGCGGCCAGATCCGCGGCGGTCATCACACCGCCGTTTTCCTTGAAGAAGCGCTCGAACTCCTGCGCGATGTCGCCCTTGTAGAAGCGATCGAACGCCGCCTGGATCGCCTCCGCCCGCGATTTCTTCTGCTTCAGTGCTGCCTGCTCGGCCGCGACGGCTTTCTTCAGCGTCTCCGCGAGATCGGGATTTTTGAACAGCTCGCCCGCGACCGGTGCCCGCCCGCCCGGCAGGAACACCTTCGCGGTGGTCGGATACTTCGAGAGATTGCCCTTGGCGCGATCGATCGCCGTCGCGAGCGACGGATCGATCGGATAACCGTGTTCGGCGTAGTCGATGGCCGGCGCGAGCACCTCGGCGAGGCTCATCGTCCCGTAGCGCTCGAGGAGGGCCAGATACCCGCCGAAGTTGCCCGGGACGATGCCGGCGTTGATCCCGGAGTTGAGCGTGGCCGGCGTCATCTCGGCCGCTTTGATGCCTTTCGGCGCAGCGCCCGCCATCGCGAGCGAGGACACCTTGCCCGTCTTCTTGTCGAAGAGCGTCATGAAGCCGTTGCCGCCGATGCCGTTCATCTGCGGTTCCATCATGTTCAACGTCGCGCCGACCGCGACGGCGGCGTCGAAGGCGTTGCCGCCCTTCAGGAGGACCTGCAGGCCCGCCATCGCGGCGAGCGGGTGGCCGGCGGTGACCAGCCCATGGACGCCGGGGACCGACGGCCGATAGGAGGCGAGCGGACGGCCGCGTCCCGCGCCCTCGTCGGGATCTTGCCCCCTGACGACAACGGCGCCCGCGGCTCCGAGAGCGGCCACCACTACGCCGACGATCGCGACTCGCTTGCTGATTGATGACATGTGCAACTCTCTGAGTTGGCGTGTGTGAGTATTCACGCGCTACTTCGCGGCGCTCGTGGTGGTCCGCGGCTTGTTGTCCATCGCGGGACCGCCTTTGTACACGTTGCCGTCCTTGACCACGACTTCCACGTGCGACAGGGCCACGATGTCGAAGAGCGGGTTGCCGGTGACCGCGATGATGTCGGCGGTCTTACCCGGCTCGATCGACCCGAGATCGCGCCGGTTGATGATCTGCGCGTTGACGCGGGTGGCCGCCTGGATCGCGCGCATCGGCGTCATGCCCATGTCGACGTGCACCTTGATCTCGCGCCACAGCGCCTCGCTGTGGAAATTCATCGGTGTTCCGGAATCCGTGCCCATGCCCATCACGGCGCCCGATTCGATGAACTGCTTCACGCCGCGCTCGCGGAACAGCATCTCGCGGTCGGTGCGGTTGAAGTAGCCGAGCGAAGGCCAGTTCGCCAGCGAACGCTGCACCTCTTCGTAGATCTCGGGGCCGTACAGCTGCTTCAGCGACGGATCCTGGAGCCGTTCCGGGAACGCCGCCGTGTCGGCATAAATCCACGCTCGGTGCGCCGCGGTGACCACGACCGGCCGGCCGGCGTTGACGATGTCGGTGATGAGCTCTTTGCTGTACGGTGGGGCGGTGCCCGCAGAGCCGACATGCTGGAGCACGTGGACGCCGGCCTCGAGCGCATTCCGCACGTCGGTTTCGGCGTACACGTGCGCATGGACGCGGAGGCGATTCTTGTTGGCGGCTTCGACGATCGCCTTGTAGTCCTCTAGCGTCAATCCACCGTGCGCCTTGATTACATCGACGCCGGCTTTCGCGAGGCGATCGACTTCCGCCGCCGCCTGCTGCGGCGTGCTGATATTGAGGCCGCCGAAACCCACCTGCATGGCGCCGCCGTCGCCGCGGCCGCCGAGGCGGGCAATCCAGGGACCGCTGGCCAGGATGCGCGTGCCGACGATCTCGCCCTTGTTGATGCGATCGCGCACGCTCAGGACCGAGAGGGGCGCCCCGAGATCGACTTCCGTCGTCACGCCGGCCATCAGGAACTGCTTGGCTGCGGTCTCCATGACCTTGGTCAGCATCTTGTCGCCGCCGTGCGCGTTGATCCACGGGAACCAGGTGCCATAGTCGCCGGCGCCCAGCACCACGACATGGCCGTGCGTCTCGATCAGCCCCGGCAGCATCGTCTTGCCGGATGTATCGACGATGGTCGTCCCGGCGGGAATCTTCACTTCCGCCTGGGTGCCGATGGCGGTGATCTTGGTGCCCTCGATCAAGACCACCGCGTTGTGGATCGGGGGCACGTCATATCCCGTCAGCAGCATGCCGCCGACCAGCGCGAGGCGCTTCGGTGCCTGGGCGCTCGGTGCGACGCGGCCGAATCCGGTCACGAAGAGGATCGCGAGGGCGGCAATCGCGGTGAGGAACCTGCGGTATGGCACCAACGACATACGTCACCTCTGCACATGCGTGCGGGAACTCGACACTGGGTGAAGAAAAACGCCGATCGGCCGTTTCGTCATGACGATCGAGAGTTCGACGCGACGATCCGACCCCAACAGCGCTGATGGTCGTCTAGAGCAGGCCACGAGTTGAGAGGCGAGTCAAGTATCAAGTTGTCTCAACCTTTCTTGAGACGCGCGAGCCCACGGGGCGCCATGGGCCAGGCAGACCCAGCCACAAGGAACGCGAGACGATAGGGAGCACTGACGTCTGCCCGCCAAATCAAGCTGAAATCGCCACACTCATTTCGGAAGCTCTACAGACGCCCGAACCAAGGAATCAAGCGGCCACCACGCAGAGAGCAGTCGGTATTGTCAGCATCCCGCCCGCGATTCGCGTCGGCTCTGAACAATCACTGAACAATCCTTTGCCGAACACCGCGCAACAGCAGGTTCTCATCTGAGCTACCGGCACGAAGAACCCGCGAGTCCAACCACCTGCGCTGCGCCGTTAACCGGAGGATTGCTGGTTCGAGTCCAGCCTGATTTCACAGTGGTCCGTTCCGAACATCTCTGGCGACATCGGCCCTGCCAAAAGCCAAGGTAAAGGAGTCACCACGTTGGACAAAATGCGCGTTCGTTTGCTTTGGTATACTAATTTGTCGTAGGGAATCCCTGCCTCACTGACACCCAGGTTTGCTCCATTCCTGTGGTGAAACGCGTCGGTCGTTCAGGGCGTGGTGGGCTCGGGGAGGCTGTGTCGGCGTCACACTGGATATGGCCAACGAACACGCCGCTCAATCGATCGACGCCATTCCAGTCGAGAGACAGCTGCTGGATCACGTATACAGCGTCACGTATGAGGAGCTCCGGCGGCTGGCATCGAGCGTCCGTCGAAACGATCCGGCCGCGACCATGAGCCCCACGACACTGGTCAACGAGGTGTGGCTGAAGCTGGCCGCCTCTCCGCGATTCCCATTGACGAATCGCCTGCATTTCAAGCGGATCGCCGCGCGCGCGATGCGACAAGTACTGGTGGATGCGGCGCGCCGTCGACGCGCTGGCAAGCGAGGGGGCGTAGACGCGGTCTTTGTCACCTTCGACGACGCGGTTGATCAATCGGCCCTGTACGAACGCGACTTGCTTGCGCTCGATCGTGCGCTCGATGATTTGGCGCGGATTCATCCGCGCCAGGCGACGATGGTGGAAGGCCGTTTTTTTGGCGGTCTGGACGTCGCCGAAATCGCCGCCTCGCTGCAGGTCTCGGAAGCGACAATCCTTCGCGATTGGCGGGCGGCAAAGGCGTGGCTCGCCAATGAACTGCGACGGGGCGCCAGCTGAGCGCTCCGCCCCTTGAACATCGATGGACACTGCTCGCTACGAGCGCATAGCGGCCCTCTTCCACGACACTGCCGACCAGCCAGTGGACGAGCGTCGCGCCTTTCTGCAGTCGCGGTGCGGAGAAGACCAGGAGCTGGTTGCTCACGTTCTGGCGATGCTCGAGGAGGACGAGCGAGGCCGATCGCTGCTCGACGGCGGACTCGCCGACGTCGCCCATCACCTCCTCGACGATGCGGGCCGTTTGCCTTTTGTCCGCGACCAGTTCGGGCCGTACCGCATCGTCAAGATGCTCGGCGAAGGCGGAATGGGTATCGTGTATCTTGCCGAGCGCGAGGATCTTGGCAGCGTCGCCGCGATAAAGATCCTGCGCGATGCTTCGTTCTCGCCGGCGCGCCGTGAGCGGTTCGCGGCCGAGCAACGGCTGCTCGCCCATCTGAATCATCCCGCAATCGCGCGACTCTACGATGCCGGCACGCTGCCGAGTGGCACGCCGTGGTTCGTGATGGAATACGTCGAAGGCAAGTCCATCACCAGTTTTTGTCGCAGCGTCGAGAGCTCGCTCGCGGAGCGTCTCGGGCTCTTCCGCGAGGTTTGCGAGGCGGTGCAGTACGCGCACCGGCAGCTCGTCATCCACCGCGACTTGAAGCCGTCGAACATCCTGGTGACCACCGACAGGCGGGTCAAGCTGCTGGACTTCGGGATCGCCAAGCAGCTCGAAGAGCTTGGCGATTCCTCGTCAGACGTGACGCGAACCGGCCTGCGGCTCATGACGCCGGCCTATGCGGCGCCGGAACAAATCCGTGGAGAGCGCGTCGGCATCGATACCGACGTCTATTCGCTCGGCGTGATCCTCTACGAGCTGCTCGCCGGCCGACTGCCGTTCGATCTGACGAATCGCGCGCCCGGGGAAGCGGAGCGGCTTCTGCTCGACGCCCAGCCCGAGCCGCCGTCGGCGGCGGCTCAGCAGATGGCGCGAGGACCCGGCCCGTCCCAACTTGTCCCGTTCGTGAAGCCGAGGGAATGGGCCGACCTCGACGTGCTGTGCATGACCGCAATGCACCGCGATCCGACCAGGCGGTATCGCAGCGTCGACGCTTTGATCCGGGATCTCGACAACTTCGTGAACGGGGCGCCGCTGCAGGCACGTCCGGATTCGGCCACCTATCGGGTCAATAAGTTCGTCACGAGGCACCGGCACGCGGTCGCGGCGGTCGCCGGGCTGCTGGTCGCGGTCGTCGCGCTGACCGCCGTCTACACCATCGGCTTGAGAAACGCGCGGAACGCGGCGCAGGCGGAGCGCGATCGCGCGAACCACCAAACGTCCATCGCCACCGCGATCAACCGCTTCCTTGCTGAAGACTTGCTCGGACGCAGCGATCCGTTCCGGAGCAGCAGCTCCGGAACCACCCTGGCCGAGGCGGTCAAACGCGCGGCCCCGGATATCGACCGACAGTTTCGTGACGCACCGGAAGTCTCGGCTCGGCTTCATCACGCCATCGCGAGGGCATTGGACAATCGCAGCGAATTCCCTGACGCGCGGCAGCAGTACGATCGCGCGGCCGCGCTGTTCGCGCAAACAGAAGGGCCGCTGTCGGAGGACGCGATCACGCTGCAGCTCCAGCGCGCCACCATGGAGGCGCGTACCTACGAGGCGGGCTCGCTGCCACGGGCCCGGTCGATCCTGACGGAGCAGGAGTCGCGCGTCAGCAAGCTTCCACGAGTCAGCGACGCACTCGAGGTGTGGCTCGCGTCAGCACGTGGGATGGTGGCGCTGATCGACAACGACGCGAAGGAGGCGGCACACCAGTTTCAGGCGGCGTACGACCGCGCGGCGCGGCTGGCGGCGTTCGATGAAAACACCCGTTTGGCGTTCCTTCAGCGCCTGGCGTTCGCGCACATCCGGCTCGGCGACGGCCGTCAAGCGGAACGGCTGTTTCGGGAGCTGATCGTAGCGTTTTCGCAGTTGCAGGGGCCCGACAGTCCGAGCGTGTTGCGGGTGCGTCTCAACCTCGCGCAAGCG
>Ga0075428_100007841_pt1 | contig 11836 bp, 10 predicted proteins | sample RhiMetdeltSRZDD2_FD_75291 | JGI IMG/M metagenome (GOLD analysis project Ga0075428, IMG submission 75291) | Populus rhizosphere microbial communities from Tennessee, USA - Rhizosphere MetaG P. deltoides SRZDD2 | ecosystem: Host-associated > Plants > Roots > Rhizosphere > Soil | place: USA...
TCGCCCTCGCCCTCGCCGCCGAGGAAGGCGAGCGTGCCGTTGCCGCGCTCGCGCAGGTGGTAGAGCGCCTCGTAGAGCGCGCCCTCGGTCGGGCGGTCGACGGTCTCGAAGCGCCCGCCCGAGAGCAGCACGACGCTGTTCGAGTCGGCGACGGCGAAGCGGTCGGCCTCCTCGGGCGACGCCTCGAGGTCGAGCTCGCGCACGCGGACGTCGCCGGCGCGCGCGAGGCTCTCGAGCAGGAGCCGCGTCGGCCGTCGGCGCGGGTCGAGCGGGTCGGAGAAGAGGATCGCCTCGACCGGGCCCGGGAGCTCGCGCAGGGCCTTCTCGGTCGCCGGCGCGAGCTCGAAGCGCCGCTCGAAGGTCCAGTCGAAGCGCAGGTCCGCGCGCGCGGCGGCGCGCTCGAGCCCCACCGCCAGCGCGAGCGCGAGCGCCACCCGCGCGAGGCCGCGCGCGAGGATCCCGCGCGCGAGCGGGCTCGCCGCCCGGCCGATCCGGCGCGCGCCGAGGCCGAGCGCGCCGGCGAGCGCGAGCGCGCCGATGGCGAGGTTCGCGGCGCCGAAGGCGCCGAAGCGCCCCGCCGCGTAGTAGGAGCCGAGGCCGAAGGCCAGCGCGAGCGCTGCGACGAGCGCGAGCTCGCGGATCACGGCCCGATCCGCCGCAGGTCGAAGGAGAGGCGCGCGAGCGCGAGCGACACCAGCACCACGCCCGCGAAGTAGGCGAGGTCGGCGAGCGAGACCACGCCCTCGGCGAAGGCGCCGTAGTGGGGATGGAGCGCCACGGCGTCGAGGACCGCGGCGGTGCGCTCGCCGACGAAGGCGCCGGCCCAGCCGAAGTCCCAGAGCAGGAAGGCCGTCGCCCAGCCCGCCACCGCCGCGACGAGCTGGCTCGCGGCGAAGGCGGAGCAGACGAGCCCGATCGACGCGAGCGCGATCCCGTGCAGCAGGAGCCCCGTGAAGATCGCCGCCAGGTGCTCCATGCCGACGCCGCCCTGCTGCACCGCGGTCAGCGGATAGACGAAGCTCGCGACCATCATCAGTGCGACGAAGAGGAACGCGACGGCGAACTTCCCGAGCACGATCCGCCCGGGCCCGATCCCGGTCGCGAGCAGCAGCTCCTCGGTGCCGCGCGCGCGCTCCTCGGCGAAGGCGCGCATCGTGACCAGCGGGACGGCGGCCATCAGCGTGAGGCCGAGGTTCTCGAGCACCGGAGCGAAGACGTTGTTCCAGAGGTTCACGTGGTCGGGGACCGCGTCGGAGTCGAAGCCGCCCATCGTCCCGGTCGCGTAGACGAAGAGGATCTGGTTGTAGAGGCGCAGGTGGTCGAAGAAGACCAGCGCGCTCACGAGCGTGACCAGCGTCAGCACGAGGTAGGCGGCGGGCGTGCCGAAGAGGCTCGCGAGCTCCTTGCGGCAGAGCGCGAGGAGCGGCCTCACGCCCCGCCCCCGGCGGCGCGGAAGAGCGCGAGCGGGTCGCCGTGCCCGAGGAGCTCGTCCGCGGGCCCGAGGGCGACGAGCCGGCCCGCGCTCAGCACGGCGACGCGGTCGGCGAGCGCGCGGGCCTCGCCGAGGTCGTGGGTCGAGAGCAGGAGCGTGCGCTCGCCGCGCAGCGCGCGCAGCCGCTCCTGCACCTCCTGGCGCTGCAGCGGGTCGAGGCCGCCGGTGGGCTCGTCGACGATCACGAGCGGCGGATCGTGCAGGAAGGCCTGCGCGAGCGAGACGCGCTGCTGGAAGCCCTTCGAGAGGTTCCCGATCGGCCGCCTCGCCACGGCGCCGAGCCCGAAGCGCTCGAGCGCCCGCTCGACCGCGGCCTCGCGCTCGCCGCGCGGCATGCCGCGCGCCGCGGCGAGGAAGCGCAGCAGGCCGCGCACGCGCAGCTCGGGGTAGAGGCGGCTCGTCTCCATCACATAGCCGATGCGCCGCTGCACGCGCGCCGGCTCTTCGACCGCGGAGATCCCCGCGATCCGCACCTCGCCGGCGCTCGGCAGGAGCAGGCCCGCGGCGATGCGCAGGAAGGTGGTCTTGCCGGCGCCGTTCGCGCCTAGCAGCGCGAAGGTCGAGCCGCGCGGGACCTCGAGGTCGATGCCGTCGAGGGCCGCGTGCGCGCCGAAGCGCCGCGAGAGCCCGCGTGCCGAGAGCTCGGGCAGCTCCGCCGCGGCGCTCATCGCGCGGGCCCGCTGCGCGCCGCGCCGATCGCCGCGACGGGTGCTAGGCTTCCCCGGCCATGGTGGAACATCGTCCCGCCAACGGAGGCGGCTCCTGCGCACGCTGCCTCGCGAGCCTGAACCTCGCCTCGCAGGAGGTCGAGGGCCGCTGGTACTGCTCGAGCGCCTGCGCCGAGGGTCGCACCGACCCCGCTCCGCGCGCGCCGGGCGTGCCCGAGCCGTGGCTCTACGCGCGCCCGCGACGCTTCTTCGGCGCGCGCCGGCCGAAGGAGCTGCGCTCGGCCTAGCCGCGCGCGCACCTACAGCGTCTCGAGCAGCGCGAAGTAGCCCGGCCACGTCTTCGCGACGCAGCCCGGGTCCGCGATCGCGACGCCGGGGATGCGCAGCCCGGCGAGCGCGAAGGCCATCGCCATGCGGTGGTCGTCGTAGGTCGCGATCGTCGCCGGCCTCGGAGGCCCTGGGACGATCTCCAGGAAATCGCTGCCCGCACTGGCACTTGCGCCGAGCTTGCGAAGCTCCTGCTCGAGGGCGGCGAGGCGGTCGGTCTCCTTGATGCGGAGGTTGGCGACGTTGCGGATCCGCGTCGGGCCGCGGGCGAAGAGCGCGACCACCGCGAGCGCGAGCGCCGCGTCGGGGAGCGCGTTCATGTCGACGTCGACGCCGCGCAGGCCCTCGGCCGGCGCCGCGACCTCGAGCGCGTCCGCGTCGCGCGCGACGCGGCAGCCCATGCGCTCCAGGATCGGGAGCAGCGCGAGGTCCGCCTGGATCGAGGCGCGCGGGAAGCCCTCCACGCGCGCGCTCCCGCCCGCGATCGCCGCGGCGCAGAGCGGGTACACCGCCGCCGAGGCGTCGGGCTCGATCGCATAGCGCCGCCCGCGGTAGGCGTGGCCGGGAGCGACGCGCAGCCCGCCCTCCGGCGTCCAGGCGGCGTCGGCGCCGAAGGCGCGCATCAGCTCGAGCGTGAGCTCGACGTAGGGACGCGAGACGAGGCGCCCGTCGCGGAACGCGAGCTCGACGCCGTCGCGTGCGCAGGGCGCGGCGAGCAGCACCGCGGAGACGAACTGGCTCGAGCGCGATGCGTCGATCTCGGCGCGACCGCCCCGGAGCCCGCCGCCCTCGACGCGCACCGGCGGGCAGCCCGCGCGGCCGACCACGCGCACGCGCGCGCCGAGCGCCGCGAGGGCGTCGACGAGGTCCTGGATCGGGCGCTCGCGCATGCGCGGCGAGCCGTCGATCACGACGGGCCCGTCGGCGAGGCAGGCGGCGGCGGTGAGGAAGCGCGCGGTGGTGCCCGAGCTGCCGGCGTCGAGCGGGGCGGCGGGGCTCGCGAGCTTGCCGGCGAGGCCGGCGACGCGCCACGCGCCGGAGCCCGCGTCGATGCGGCAGCCGAGCGCGCGCAGCGCCGCGAGCATCACGCGCGTGTCGTCGCTCTCGAGCCCGCCCTCGAGCTCCGACGCGCCGCTCGCCAGCGCCGCGGCGACGAGCGCGCGATTGGTGAGGCTCTTCGACCCCGGCACGCGCACCGTCGCGCGCAGCGGGCCGCGCGGCCGGATCGGCAGCGGGTCGGGGAGGGCGCTCGCGGCGGGGCGGGTCACCACGTGCGAGGCTAGCGCGGGAGCGCTCGTGCGCCGCCCTCCGTTGACACCCCGGAGCGGCTCCGCCACACTCGGGTACCGTTTCCGCATTCCCGTGCCGTGACGAGCGTTTGGCGGAGTAGCGACCGCTGCGCGGCGCAAGCGCGCGCCGCGCGGGAGACCGGGGATCCGTGCCGAAGGTTCTCGTCAGCGACCAGCTCGCGCTCCAGGGCCTCGAGATCCTCGAGCGGGCGCGCGGGATGCAGGTCGTCCACCGCCCGGGCCTCTCGCCCGACGAGCTGCTCACCGAGATCGCCGACGTCGACGGGCTCGTGATCCGCAGCGAGACCAAGGTGACGAAGGACGTGCTCGCCGCGGCGAAGCAGCTCCAGGTCGTCGGCCGCGCCGGGATCGGAGTCGACAACGTCGACGTGCCCGCCGCCACGGCGCGCGGCGTCGTGGTGATGAACACGCCCGGCGGCAACAACGTCACCACCGCCGAGCACGCGATCGCGCTCCTCGTCGCGCTCGCGCGCCACATCCCGCAGGCCACCGCCAGCATGAAGCAGGGCCGCTGGGAGAAGAGCCGATTCCTCGGCACGGAGCTCTACCACCGCACGCTCGGCGTGATCGGGCTCGGGCGCATCGGGCGCATCGTCGCCGACCGCGCGCGCGGCCTCGGCATGAAGGTGATCGCCTACGACCCCTTCCTCTCCGAGGGCGCCAAGCTCGACGTCGAGCTCGTGCCGCTCGACGCGCTCTACGCCCGCGCCGACGCGATCACGCTGCACGTGCCGAAGACGAAGGACACGACCGCGCTCATCGGCCGCGCCGCGCTCGCGAAGATGCAGCGCGGCGTCCTGCTCGTGAACGCCGCGCGCGGCGGCATCATCGACGAGGCGGCGCTGCTCGAGGCGCTCGACTCGGGGCAGGTCGGCGGCGCGGCGCTCGACGTCTTCGAGAAGGAGCCGCCGCCGCCGGATCACCCCCTGGTGCGGCACGAGCGCGTGATCTGCACGCCGCACCTCGGCGCCTCGACCGAGCAGGCGCAGGTGAACGTCTCGGTCGCGATCGCCGAGCAGGTGCGCGACTACCTGCTCACCGGGCTGATCGGCAACGCGGTCAACGTGCCCTCGATCTCGCGCGAGGCCTACGGCCTGGTGCGGCCCTTCGTCGAGCTCGGGATCAAGCTCGGCCGCTTCCAGGGCCAGCTCTGCCCCGGGCAGATCGACCAGATCGAGGTCGAGTACTCGGGCGAGGCGGCGACGCTCGACGTCGCGCCGATCACGGTCGCGGTGCTGAAGGGGCTGCTCGAGTCGGCCTCCGACCAGGTGAACATGGTGAACGCGCCGGTGATCGCCCAGGAGCGCGGCATCCGCGTGATCGAGTCGAAGTCGAGCCGCCCCTCGGACTTCGCCAGCGCGATCACGACCCGCGTCTCGGGCTGCCTCGAGCGCCTCGTCGCCGGCGCCGTCTTCCATGGTGCGCAGCCGCGCATCGTGCGCGTCGACGACTTCATGCTCGAGGCGATCCCCGAGGGCCCGACGCTCCTGCTGCTCAACCACGACCGTCCGGGCGTCGTCGGCTACGTCGGCACCGTCCTCGGCGAGGAGGGCTGCAACATCTCGCGCATGCAGCTCGCGCTGGTGCGCGAGCGCAGCGAGGCCTGCATGCTCGTGAACGTCGACAGCGCCCCCTCGGCGGCGACGATGGAGCGCCTGCGCGCCCTGCCGCACATGATCTCGGCGCAGCTCGTGGACCTCGGGCCGTGACGACGCTCGTCGCGGTCGGGGCCCAGTGGGGCGACGAGGGCAAGGGCAAGATCGTCGACTGGCTCGCTCGGCGCGCCGAGTTCGTCGTGCGCTTCCACGGCGGCAACAACGCCGGCCATACCCTGGTCGTCGAGGGGCACCGCACGGTGCTCCACGTCGTGCCCGCCGGAGTGCTCAACCCGGGCACCGTGAACCTGATCGGGCCGGGCGTCGTCGTCGACCCGGGCGAGCTGCTCGGGGAGCTCGAGGCGCTGAAGCAGCGTGGGGTGCTGCGCGACCCCTCGCGCGTGCGCGTCTCGGGCCGCGCGCACCTGATCCTCGACTGGCACCGCGCGCTCGACAAGGCGCGCGAGGAGGCGGCGCGCGAGCACGCGATCGGCACCACCGGGCGCGGAATCGGGCCGGCCTACGAGGACAAGGTCGCGCGGCGCGGGATCCGCGTCGCCGACCTGCTCGATCCCGAGGCGCTCGAGGCGGCGATCCGCCGCATCGCGGAGCAGAAGAACTTCGAGCTCGAGCGCTTCCACGGCTGGGCGCCGATCGACGCCGACGCGCTGATCCAGAAGGCGATCGGCTGGGGTCGCGAGCTCGAGCCCTACGTCGACCACACCGAGCGCACGCTCGAGCGCGCACTGCGCGAGAGCCGCAACGTGCTCTTCGAGGGCGCGCAGGGGACCTTCCTCGACATCGACCACGGCACCTATCCCTACGTCACCTCCTCGAACTGCGTCGCCGGGGCGGCCTGCGCCGGCGCGGGGATCGGGCCGACGCGCATCGACCGGGTGCTCGGCATCACCAAGGCCTACACGACGCGCGTCGGCGGCGGGCCCTTCCCGACCGAGGAGACCGGCGCGCTCGGCGAGCGCCTGCGCGAGGCCGGCGCCGAGTACGGCGCCACCACCGGGCGCCCGCGCCGCTGCGGCTGGCTCGATGCCGTGATGCTGCGCGAGGCCGCGACGGTGAACGGCTTCACCGAGCTCGCGATCAACAAGCTCGACGTGCTCTCGGGCCTGTCCGAGGTGCACGTCGCCACCGCCTACCGCGTCAACGGGAAGCTCACGCACGAGTTCCCGATGACGCTCGCCGAGATCGAGCAGGCCGAGCCCGTCTACGAGGCGCACCCGGGCTGGAGCGAGGACCTCACCGGCTGCCGGCGCACCGAGGACCTGCCCGAGAACGCGCGCCGCTACGTGCAGCGCGTCGAGGCGCTCGTCGGCGTGCCGGTCGACCTGATCTCGGTCGGCCCGAACCGCGACGAGACGATCGCCCGCCACGACCCGTTCCGCCCGCGCGATTGAGCCTGCGCCTGCTCAGCGCGAACCTCCGCTTCGGGAAGGCGGAGCCCGAGGCCTTCGCCGAGCTCGTGCGCGCGACCCGCGCCGAGGTCGTCGCCGTGCAGGAGCTCGGACCCGCGCAGGCCGACGCGCTCGGCCGCCTGCTCCCGCACGGCCACCTCGAGCCGCGCCGCGACGCGCTCGGGATGGGGATCGCGCTCGCGCGCCCGGCGCGGCTCGCGCGCATCCCGCTCGGCTGGCGCGACGCGCACGCCGCCCTGCTCGACCCGGCGCAGTGGCCCTCGCTCGCGGTCCCGCTCGAGGTGCTGAACCTCCACCTGCGCAACCCGCTCGTGCCCTCGTGGCGGCGGGCGCGGCGCGCGCAGCTGCGCGGCATGCTCGCCCATCTCGACGCGAGTCCCGCGCGGCCGCGCGTCCTCGTCGGCGACCTGAACGCCACGCCGCTCTGGCCCGCCTACCGCCGCCTCGCCGCGCGCCTCGACGACCTCGCCCTGCGCCACGCCGCGCGCGGCGGCCGGCGCCCGGCGCGCACCTGGCCGCGCGGGCCGCTGCGCCTGCGCGCGCTGCGCATCGACCACTGCCTGGCCCGCGGCTGCGAGGTGCTCGACGCCTCGGTCCACGAGCTCCCCGGCTCGGACCACTGCGCGCTCTTCGTCGAGCTCGCCGTCCGGGGGCCGGGCGGGCGTGTATGATCCGGCGCGGGAGGACCCCCCCGTGCTCTCTCGCTTCGACGACTACCCGATCCACCAGACGCCCGAGCCGATCGCGCACGCCGCGTCGAGCGACCGCAACGTCTACGACCGCTACTGGTTCAACGGCTACGCCGACGACGGCGAGTTCTACTTCGGCATCGGCGCCGCCGTCTACCCGAACCGCGGCATCGTCGACTGCGGCTTCAGCATCGTGCGCGACGGCGAGCAGCACGCCTTCCACGCCTCGCGCCGGCTGCCGGCGGAGCCCGGCGAGATGGAGATCGGCCCGTTCCGCATCGACGTGACCGATCCGATGCGCCGGCTGCGCGTGCGCATCGCGCCGAACGAGACCGGGATCGAGTGCGACCTCGCCTTCGCCGCGCGCACCGCCGCCGTGCAGGAGGGCCGCCAGACCGCGCGGCGCGGCGGGCGGCTGATCATGGACGTGACCCGCTTCGCGCAGTTCGGGCGCTGGCAGGGACGCATCCGCTACGCGGGACGCGACGTACCCATCGAGGCGGGCCGCGTCCATGGCACCAAGGACCGCTCCTGGGGGATCCGCCCGCTCGGCGAGCCCGAGCCCGGCGGCGCGCCGCAGGCGGTGGCGCCGCAGGTCTTCTTCCTGTGGGCGCCGATCCACTGGGACGACGAGTGCACGCACTACGGCGTCTTCGAGGACGCCGACGGGCACATGTGGCACCGCGACGCCGCGATCCTCCCCGCCTACGCGACGCCCGAGGCGATCCCCGCGACCGAGGACCCGGGCGAGCGCCGGCTCGCCGGCTGCGAGCACGCGATCGAGTACGTCCCCGGCACGCGCCGCGCGCGCGGCGCGCACATCGCCCTGGTCGAGAAGTCCGGCGCGAAGCACGAGATCGACCTCGAGGCGCTGCTCTGCTTCCGCATGAAGGGCATCGGCTACATGCACCCGACCTGGGGCCACGGGATCTGGAAGGGCGAGCTCGCCGTCGGCGGCGAGTCGTGGAAGTGCGACGACCTCGCGCCGATGGCGCCCGAGAACCAGCACATCCAGCAGGTCGTGCGCGCGCGGATGGGCGGCCGCAGCGGCATCGGCGTCCTCGAGCAGATCTGCTTCGGACCGCACGCGCGCTACGGCTTCCGCGAGTTCCTCGACCCGGCGCGCTGAGCCGGGGACCCGGCGCCCCGCTAGCGCGCGGGCGCGGCGGGCGGCGCCGGGCGGAAGGCCGGCAGCACGCGGTCCGCGAGCAGCTCGAGGCTCTCCTCGGCGAGCGCCGGCGGGATGCCGCCGAAGAGCGGGTCGACGATCACGTCGTCGACGCTCTCGACGAGCTTCACGCACTCCTCGGGCGTCGCGACGCGGAAGGTGCCGCTGGTCTTGAGCTCGCGCACGTCGGAGACCGGCACGTAGACCGGCGTCGTGCCCGCCTCGCTCATCCATTTCGCGTAGGAGTTCGCGACGTGGAGCAGGTGCGGGGCGAGCCGCGCCCAGGCGCGCTCGGGGTCGAGGCTCGCGAAGAGGAACATCCAGGCGATCTGGCGCTCGATACGCGGCGCCTTGCCGAGGCGTCGGCACTCCGCGGTGTAGATCGCGACGGCGTCGCTCCCCGGCATCGGCATGAAGGCGTCGGCGAGGCGCGCGGCGCGCCGCGCGGCCGGGGCCGAGTAGCCCGCATAGCAGATCGGCGGTCCGCCGGGCCGGGCCGGCCGCGGCCGCACGAGGACCTGCCTGCCGCGGAACGCGAAGGGCTCCCCGCGCCAGGCGGCCCGCAGCGCCGGGATCGCCTCCTCCATGCGCTCGGCGCGCTCGGCCATCGAGCCGCCGAACATCGCGAACTCGCTCGGCCGGTAGCCGGCGCCCACCACGAGCTCGATGCGCCCCTGCGCCACGAGATCGAGCACGGCGACCTGCTCGGCGAGGTGGATCGGGTCGTAGAGCGGCAGCGCCAGCACCGGCGCGATGCGCAGCCGCCGCGTGCGCGCGGCGATCGCCGTCGCCGCGACGAGCGGCGCCGGCCCGTAGTCGTCGTCGCAGCCGTGGTGCGACGAGATCACGACCTCGTCGAAGCCGACCCCCTCGCCCCATGCGCACTGCTCGAGCGCCGCCGCGTAGAGATCCGCCGCGGGCGGCCCGAACGCCGGCGCCCGGAAGTCGTAGTGCAGGAAGAAGTTCTTCGCGCCCGGCACTCCGTCGTCTCCGGAGGCCACCGCCCCTCGCCGCCGGGACGGTATCCTCCCCCGGGCCGTTAGCTCAGCTGGCAGAGCACCGGGCTTTTAACCCGTTGGTCCTGGGTTCGATCCCCAGACGGCCGGCCCACGTACTTGCGCCGCGGGCCACTTTCACGGCGCCGCCCAGCGCCGCGCGGTAGCGCCCGCCCTCCGAGCGCCGCCGGCCTCTTGCGCGGGAGAGGGCTGCGCTTCGACACGAGGCGTTTCCCGCGGCGAGGCGGTGCGGATGCCGCCCGAAAACCCGAGCGCCGCACGTTGAGCAGAAGTACCGCACCCAGATATCGGAGGATGCGAGCCTTTGGGCTCGCCTGCCGTGATTCGAAACGCCCGACCAGGAGTGTTTGCCCATACGCAAAGGGGAGAGCCGCTGAACTTCTGGCAGATGGAGCAGTGGCAGTACCCTGCATCGAAGATCTCGGATGCTTCGAACCGCACCGAGCTGCAGAAGCAGCCGCCGGAGAAGGTTCCCATGGCTCGATCCCGAGCTTCATCGCGCCGGCTAACGGACCGGCGCTCAGCTGCCGGCCGCCGAGTGTACCAAGAACCGACCGGCGGCCGCCCGGCGAGCCGACCCCGGACCCGGGCGGCCGGCCGGCTGGAGGGGCCTGGCACGCCGAGCGGCAGCCGGCAACTGCAGCGCGTTGTCGGGCGGCGTGCGAACCACCGCAAACACGAAAGTGCCGGGACAGCGCGGGGGATAGAACAGGCGTGGAACAAGCTCAGGCGGTCGACAAGTGCTTTGGCTCTAGGGGAAAGCACTGAGTCTCGGATCACGGTGCCCTCGTGCTTGTTTCGGCAGCCTGCGGGGACGTAGAGTGGAGATCTTGCGCCCTGGGCCCCGGCGGCTTTGCTGCAGTTCGATGGATCCTGCCCCGGGCCAGGAGCCGATCGGTGTAGGATGCGATCTACCTTTGGGGTCCATCGGGCCGGGTGACGCATCGGGTGATGCATCGGGGAGGATCCGATGGGCGCCTCTGCAACGCGGAACTCGAGCAGCGCGGCTTCTTGGCGACGAGCCATTCTCGCTCTCGCCGCCGTCCTGCTGCTGTCGATCGCCTGGACGAGCGAGAGCGCGCAGTCGGCGACCTTCGTCGTGTTCGAGAGCCAGACGGGTGACTATATCGGTGGCGGGCAGCACCAGACCTTTACGGCCGTGAGTGCCTCACCGCTCCAGACGAACGGTGTCCAGGTCAGCGCAGGCGGGTACTCGTACGACTTCACGGCACCGGGGAACCAGCCGTTGAGCGTGGGAGCTTTCGAGGGTGCGACCCGATGGCCGTTCAACGACCTGGGGGAACCAGGCCTCAGCGTCTTCGGCAACGGCAGGGGTTGCAACCAGCTGACGGGGCGCTTCATCGTCCACGAGATCGTGCGCGCGGCCGGCAGCATCAGCCGGTTCGCCGTCGATTTCGAGCAGCACTGCGAGGGCGGCCCTTCGGCTCTCTTCGGGTTCATCCGCTTCAACTCCGACGTTCCGATCCTCGACACCGATGGCGATGGCGTTCGCGACTTGCAGGACAACTGCCCAGATGTCTCCAACGCCGATCAGGGAGACGTCGACGCGGATGGGCTCGGGAACGTCTGCGACCCGATCCAGGGTGCGACCTTCGTCTCCCTGGTGAGCGACCCCGGCGACTACATCGGCCAGGGGCGAACCTACCTGTTCACGCCCGATCAAGGCGGGCCGATCAGGGCGAGTGGAAGTGCCGTTCACGTCAGCTTCACCGCGGGCGGCTTCAACTACGAATTCGAAGCTCCGCTCGGGCGGCAGCTCGCAGTGGGCGTGTTCGAGCGCGCTACGCGCTACCCGTTCAACGAGCTGAGCGAGCCCGGCCTCAGCGTCTTCGGCAACGGCAGGGGTTGCAACCGGCTCACCGGTCGCTTCGAGATTTTCGAGGCCAGGTTCGGGGCCGACGGCAAGGTGAAGAACTTCGCCGTCGACTTCGAGCAGCACTGCGAGGGAGGGCCGAAGGCCCTGTTCGGCGTAATTCGCTTCAATTCCGAGATCGCCGGCGGCGGTGAGTTCGACAGCGACGGGGACGGCGTGATCGATCCCGCCGACAACTGTCCGGACACCGAGAACACCAACCAGCTCGATACGGACTCCGATGAGTTCGGGGACGCCTGCGATCCGT
>Ga0075428_100007842_pt1 | contig 11835 bp, 12 predicted proteins | sample RhiMetdeltSRZDD2_FD_75291 | JGI IMG/M metagenome (GOLD analysis project Ga0075428, IMG submission 75291) | Populus rhizosphere microbial communities from Tennessee, USA - Rhizosphere MetaG P. deltoides SRZDD2 | ecosystem: Host-associated > Plants > Roots > Rhizosphere > Soil | place: USA...
CGCTAGCTGGTGCCCAGCGGATCAATGGTCCACGCGATGTAGAGCATCGCCGCGCTGACCGTCGCGGTGGTGGCGAAGTCGATGGTCCTGCTGCGCACCGCCAGCAGCCCGACCCGGTCCTCGGGCAACGCCAACCGAAACGCCGCCGCCACGCCGACCCCGATGGCCAGCACCAGTCCACCGCGTCGCCAATAGCCGGCGACCACCAATCCGAATGCCGCCACAATGATCACGCCGACCAGCAGGATGGGCCACTGCCCGCCAAACACCTTGCGGGCGAAGTCCTTTAGCGTCACGCGAGAGCTTCTGCCCGCTCGACGACGTTCGTCAGCAGGAACGCCCGCGTCAGCGGGCCGACACCACCGGGGTTCGGCGAGACGTGGCCGGCCACCTCCCACACGTCGGGGTGCACGTCACCGACCAGCTTCCCTTCCGCGTCACGCGCCACGCCCACGTCCACCACAGCCGCACCCGGACGCACCATGTCGGCGGTCACCAGGTGCTGTACGCCCGCTGCGGCGATGATGATGTCGGCTTGGCGGGTCAGCGCTGCCAAGTCACGAGTCCCGGTGTGGCACAACGTCACCGTCGCATTCTCCGAGCGCCGAGTGAGCAGTAGCCCAAGCGGTCTGCCGACGGTGACACCACGGCCGATCACCACAACCTGGGCGCCGGCGATCTCCACCTCGTAGCGGCGCAACAGGTGCACGATGCCGCGGGGCGTGCACGGCAGCGGCGCGGGCTCGTTGAGCACCAGCCTGCCGAGGTTGGTCGGATGCAGCCCGTCGGCGTCCTTGCCGGGGTCGACGCGCTCCAGTGCGGCGTTCTCGTTTAAGTGCTTCGGCAGCGGCAGCTGCACGATGTAGCCGGTGCACTCGGGGTTGGCGTTGAGCTCGTCGATGGTCTCGTCGAGCTTGGCTTGGCTGATGTCGGCGGGCAGATCGCGGCGGATCGAGTTGATGCCGACCTTCGCGCAATCGGCGTGCTTGCCGCGCACGTACGCGTGCGAGCCGGGATCGTCGCCGACCAGGATGGTGCCCAGCCCGGGCGTCCGGCCGGCCGCGGTCAGCGCCGCCACCCGCTCCTTGAGGTCGACGAAGATCTCGTCGCGCGTGGCCTTGCCGTCCAGTGTGATCGCACCCACGGCAGCCATTGTGGCAGGCTCACCTTGTATGAACACTCAGCCCAATGTGTTCACCCCGGCCAAGCTCGGCCCGGTGACGCTGCGCAACCGCATCATCAAGGCGGCGACGTTCGAGGCGTCGACGCCGAACGCACTCGTCACCGAGGATCTGATCACCTATCACCGGTTGCCGGCCGCAGGCGGCGTCGGCATGACGACCGTCGCGTACCTGGCGGTGTCGCCGGGCGGGCGCACCGAGGGTCGGCAGATTTGGTGGCGGCCCGAAGCCGTCCCGGGTCTGCAGAAGCTCACAGCGGCGATCCATGCCGAGGGCGCCGCGATCAGCGCCCAGATCGGCCACGCCGGCCCGGTCGCCGATGCCCGCTCCAACAAGGCCAAGGCGCTGGCGCCGGTGCGGTTCTTCAACCCACTCGCGATGCGCTTCGCGAAGAAGGCCACCAAAGACGACATCAGAGACGTCATCGAGGCGCACGCGGACGCCGCCCGCTACGCGATCGAATGCGGCTTCGACGCGGTCGAGATCCACCTCGGCCACAACTATTTCGCCAGTTCGTTCCTCAGCCCGCTGATCAACCGTCGCGCCGATGAATTCGGCGGGTCGCTCGAGAACCGCGCCAAGGTGGCCCGCGGCATGGTGCTGGCGGTGCGGCGTGCGGTCAAGGACCAGATCGCGGTGACCGCGAAGCTGAACATGTCCGACGGTGTGCGCGGCGGCATCTCGACCGAAGAATCGCTGCAGACGGCGAAATGGCTCGAAGAGGATGGCGGACTGGACGCCATCGAACTGACGGCGGGCAGTTCACTCGTCAATCCGATGTACCTGTTCCGCGGCGACGCGCCGGTCAAGGAATTCGCCGGTGCGTTCAAACCGCCGCTGCGGTGGGGCATTCGGATGACCGGCAAGAAGTTCTTCCGGGAGTATCCGTACCGCGAGGCGTATCTGTTGCGCGACGCCAAGCTGTTTCGCGCCGAACTGAAGATGCCATTGATCCTGCTGGGCGGCATCACCAACCGCGAGACCATGGACCTCGCGATGGCCGAGGGCTTCGACTTCGTCGCGATGGGCCGCGCGCTGCTGGCCGAGCCGGACCTGATCAACCGGATCCAGGCCAACGATTCGGTGCTCTCAAAGTGCACGCATTGCAACCAGTGCATGGCGACGATCTACAGCCACACCCACTGCGTGGTCACGGGATCGCCCGACCGGGTCACGATCGGCTAGTCCCCGTCCGCCTACACGAGCAGGTTGGCGATCAGCAGGGTGATGATGAGCGCGGCACACACGACGAACACCGGGAGCATCGCTCGACCCAGTTTGCCGTGACGCCGGGCAGTGGCCTTCACAGACGGCATGCCTTACCAGATCACGACGTGGCTGGACTGTGCGCGCGACGCGCCGAGGCCGTCACCAAGAGTTAACTAGACGGTATGAGCGCCAGTTGGCCGGGAATAGGCTCACTCAAGCGGATGTCAGTACCGGGCACAGCCGACAGATGAGGATGGCAATGAAGATCGGAATCTCCACGTTCGTCAACGACGACAGCATCGACACGGTGTCACTCGCGCGCGCGATCGAGGACCGGGGTTTCGACTCACTGGTTATTGCCGAACACACCCACATTCCGGCGAGCCGCGAAACTCCGTACCCACTCGGAGGCGAGCTGCCGCCGATTTACTACCGCACGCTGGATCCGTTTGTCACGCTGGCCGCGGCTGCCGCGGTGACGTCCAGGATCGATCTCTTCACAGGAATTGCCCTGCAAATCCAGCGCGATCCCATCATCACCGCGAAGGAGGCCGCGAGCATCGACCTGATCTCCGGCGGCCGGTTCATTTTGGGAGTGGGCGCCGGCTGGAATCTCGAGGAGATGCGCAACCACGGCACGAACCCCAAGACCCGCGGTGCATTACTGGACGAACAGATCGAAGCCATCAAGGTGCTGTGGACCGACGAGCCGGCCGAATACCACGGCAAGTACGTCAATTTCGACGCCTCGTACCTCAGGCCCAAGCCCGTCCAGAAGCCATACCTGCCGATCTACATCGGCGGCGATTCCGATGCCACAGTCAAACGCGTGATCAGGCACGAGGCCGGCTGGATTTCCAACCCCTTCCCCGTGGAACACCTCAAGAAGCGAATCGATCAGATGCGCGACGGCGCCGGCCACGACGTTCCGTTGGCCATGTTCGGTACTCCGCTGGACCCCGTCTACTGGCGCGGCGTCGATGATTTGGGATTTGGCCAGGTTGCCCTTTTGCTGCCGACGCTACCGACGGACGAGTCGCTGCGACTGCTCGACGAGTATGCCGCAAAGGTGGATGAATACCGCGGCTAGGCGCGAATAAGCGCCCGCGCGCAATCCTCGACGATCGCGTCCGCGCTCGGCGGGATGGCGTGCCGCGCCATCAGGTGCCTGCGCACCACCGCGTACGGAATATCGATCACCGCCGCGTTGACCCGTTCCGGGTCTGCGGCCATGCCCGCCAGTGTTCGACGCAGCGCGCGGTGCAAACGTTTTCGGCGGCTGATCAGTTCGTCGGGCCAGTCCGCGGCGCCGAGCGCGTCGGCACCGACCAACAACACCTGAGCCTCGACCGGGTGATCGCGGCACCACTGCACGGTGAACCGAGCGGCGGCGACGCACCGTTCCTGGTGGTCTGCCGATGTGGCGAGCGCGGCGGTAACGCCGGCGTGGAACCGCTCCTCGGTGCGCAGCCACAGCTCGCCGCACAGGGCGGCGCGCGTGGGGAAGCGGTGATACATCGACCCGCTCGGCGCGCCAGCGGCGCGGGCCACCGCCGACATCGTCACTGCGGACGGCCCGTCGACGGCAAGTAGTGCCGCGGCGGCATCGAGCAGCCCGTCGAGTGTGAACAGTGCAGGCCTCGGCATTGCCCAATCCTATAGTAGAGAGTAGTCTCTAATACTGATTGGAGGTCTCATGCCCACTCCCACCGCAGTAGCGCAACGGCTCTACGACGCGATTGCACATGGCGACGGCCATGCGCTATTCGCTTTGTTGACAGACGATTTCGTCGGCACCGTCAGCACCGGCATGCCGCACGGTGTCGGCGGCGAGCATCGCGGCGCGGCCGACATGGTCACCGGCGTCTGGTCGCGCATCGCATCCGAATACGACATGCACGTCGATCCGCACGACTACCTACAAGTCGACGACGAGCGGGTGGTGGTGCTCGGCCGGTACTGGGGCGCGGCCCGCGACGGTGGTTCGGCCGTCGACGCCGCGTTCGCCCACATCATCACCACGCGCGAGGATCGGATCGCGGCGTTGCAGCAGATCACCGACACCGCCAGATGGGGCGTTGCGCCGACCTCCTGACGCGCCTCACGGACCAGCACTACATCCGGCCCCCGGACCGATAGAGTCGGTGCCGATGAGCCGACCAACCCCGCCCGCGTTGACTGTTCGCTACGAGGGCTCAACGCGCACGTTCGCGCCGGGCAACGACGTTGTGGTGGGCCGCGACCTTCGCGCTGACGTCCGCGTTGCACACCCGCTGATCTCGCGCGCCCACCTGGTGCTCCGGTTCGATCAGGGCCGTTGGGTCGCGATCGACAACGGCAGCCTCAACGGCATGTATGTCAACGGCCGTCGGATGCCAACGGCCGACATTCACGACGGCCTGCAGGTCAACATCGGCAACCCCGACGGCCCGGGCCTGTCGTTCGAGGTGGGCCGGCATCAGGGGTCGGCGGGCACGCCGCCGCAGACCACATCGGTTCCGCTCGCGGCGCGGCCCACCCACAGCTACCCGAGCCCACCACCGCAGCCGCCGACGTCACGGCCGCCGGTTCCGTCTCACCCGCAGCAGCCGGTGTACCCGTCGGGACCGCAGCCGTACTCGTCGGGGCCGCAACCGCGCTACCCATCGGGGCCTGCGGCGGGATACCCGAGCGGCCCGTCGACGTATCCGCCGAGCACATCACAGCCGCAGCCGGCCCGGCCGGCAGCCGTTGCGCACCCGTCGATCTCCTCCCCCAGCCTGGAGTCGGTCACCCAGCTGGGCCCGACGGCCGCGCCGCGCACGTCCGAGGGCAACCTCGCGACGAGCATGCTGAAAATCTTGCGACCCGGCGGCCCTGCGAAGGCCCCAGCGGGGTCGACCAAGATCGGCCGAGCGACCGACAACGACATCGTCATCCCCGATGTGCTGGCGTCGCGCCATCACGCGACGTTGATCCCCGGTCCGAGCGGCACCGAGATCCGCGACGAGCGCAGCATCAACGGCACATTCGTCAACGGCGCGCGCGTGGACTCGGCGATGCTGAAGGACGGCGACACCGTCACGATCGGCAATGTCGACCTGGTGTTCCGCGGCGGAACGCTGGTGCGCCGCACCGAAACCGAGGCCGCGACACGCACCGGCGGGCTCGAGGTGCATGGCGTCACGTGGACCATCGAGGGCAACAAGACGCTGCTGGACAACATCTCGGTCGCCGCGCGCCCCGGCATGCTGACGGCGGTCATCGGGCCGTCGGGTGCGGGCAAGTCGACGTTCGCACGGTTGGTGGCCGGCTACACCCACCCGACGACGGGCACGGTGGCATTCGAAGGACACGACGTCCACGCCGAGTACGCCTCGCTGCGGTCCCGGATCGGGATGGTGCCGCAGGACGACGTCGTGCACGGCCAGCTGACCGTCCGGCAGGCGCTGATGTACGCGGCGGAATTGCGGCTGCCACCCGATACGAACAAGGCAGACCGCGAAAAGGTCGTCTACGAGGTACTCGAGGAACTCGAGATGACCAAGCATCTCGACACACGCGTCGACAAACTCTCGGGCGGGCAGCGCAAGCGTGCATCGGTGGCGCTGGAGCTACTGACCGGACCGTCGCTGCTGATCCTCGATGAGCCGACGTCCGGCCTGGACCCGGCGCTGGACCGGCAGGTGATGACGATGCTGCGCCAACTCGCCGACGCCGGCCGCGTGGTGCTGGTGGTCACGCACTCGCTGACCTACCTCGACGTATGCGACCAGGTGCTGCTGCTCGCCCCCGGCGGCAAGACCGCGTTCTACGGTCCGCCCGACGAGATCGGTCCGTCGATGGGCACCACCAACTGGGCCGACATCTTCAGCACGGTCGCCGGCGACCCAGACGGGGCCAACAAGCGGTTCATCGCCCAGCACGGCCCGCCGCCACCGCAGCCGGCCGCGCAGAAACCGGCAGATCTCGGCAAGCCCACGAAAACCAGCCTGCGGCGGCAGTTCTCGACGATCGCGCGTCGCCAGATGCGGCTGATCGTGTCCGATCGCGGTTACTTCATCTTCCTGGCGGTGCTGCCGTTCATCATGGGTGTGCTGTCCCTGTCAGTGCCGGGAGATGTCGGCTTCGGTGTCCCCGTTCCCGCGATAAAGGGTGGCGAGGCGCCCAACGAGCCGGGGCAGATCCTCGTCCTGCTCAACGTGGGCGCCATCTTCATGGGTACCGCGTTGACGATCCGCGCACTCATCGGCGAGCGGGCGATCTTCCTGCGTGAGCAAGCGGTTGGGCTGTCCACATCCGCGTACATCTTGGCCAAGGTCTTCGTCTTCGCCGGGTTCGCGTTGCTGCAGTCGGGCATCGTCGTCGCCATCAACATATGGGGGAAGAAGTGGGGTCCGGGGGCCGTGACCAGCGGCGCGGTGATACCTCCTCGGACCCTGGAGCTGTACGTCGATGTCGCGGCCTGCTGCGTGGGAGCGGCGATGACCGGCTTGGCACTCTCGGCCCTGGCCAAGTCGAACGAGCAGATCATGCCATTGCTGGTGATCGCGATCATGTCGCAGCTGGTGTTCCAGGGCGGCATGATTCCGGTGACCGGTCGAATCGTCCTCGACCAGTTGTCGTGGGTCACGCCGGCGCGGTGGGGATTCGCCAGTACCGCGTCGACGATCGATCTGCTCAGACTCGTCCCCGGCCCGCTGACGCCACAGGACTCGCATTGGAGGCACACCCCGGGCGCATGGTGGTTCAACATGGCCATGCTCGGGGCGATCTGCGTCGGCTACATCAGCTTCGTGCGGTGGAAGATTCGCCTTAAGGGCGGCTGAGTCACAGACCTGGCTGATCCTCGATGATGCCGAGCCAGATCTGGGCCGCGTCGATGGCCACCTTCTCACTGATGAACGCGTGCTGCGTGCCGGTGTAGAGGTCGCGGAAGGCGCGCTCGAGCCGGCTGCCCTCGCGGATCGAGCTGGTGCCCGCGACAAGGTGTGCCCACTCCCCACAAGCCCGCGCCACGTCGGTCGCGTAGACGGCGGCCACCCGCATATCCGCGCGCAACGCCGGGGTGAGATCGTCACCCGCGGCAACGGCGGCCTCGGCCCGGGTGAACTCTTCGAGCACGAGAAGGCGAGCGGCCCGCCACGATGCGACGTGGTGCGCCAAGCCTTTCTGGAATGTCGGACGGCTGGCCAGCGACGCCATGTCGCTCATCCGGAACTTCGTGGCGGCCAGCTCCTCGACGTCGTCGAGCATGCTCTTGGCCACTCCGAGTGCCCACGATGCGTGGCCGGCGGCGGTGACGGGCATCAGACCCATGCGGGTCGCCGGCGACGAGCCGCGGTGCGGGTCGCGGGCGAACAGCGGGAACGTCCGGTATTGCGGCACAAACACATCGACCGCGTTGTAGTCGTAGGATCCAGTTCCCTTGAGCCCCTGCACAAACCAGCCGTCGGTGAAGGTGATGTCGTCGCGCGGCACGATCGCCACCCGCATGTCGGGTAGGCCCTCGCTGATCCAGCGCACCTCGCCGTTGTCCATCGGCATGAATCCGGCCGCGATGTACTGCGAATGGCCGGTGCCTGAGCCGAAGCTCCACGACCCGCTCAGCCGGTAGCCGCCGTCGACGGCTTGTCCTTGGCCGTTGGGAAAGAACTGGCCGCCCATGGTGATCCGGTTGTCATGAGCGGTGAACACTTCGGCGAAGCCGTCATCGGGCAGATAGGCCCCCGCGGCGAATGTCGACGGCAGGTTGGCGATGCCGCACCACCCGAACGAGCCATCCTGCCAAGCCATTTCGATCCACGTTTCGATCATCTCAGTGAACGAGGGCTCCACCCCGCCCGCCGGTATCGGGTTGAACGACGACATCAACCCACTTGCCCACATTTCGTCGACGATGGCCGGGGTCAGTGTGCGCAGTCGTTCGGACTCGGCGGCCTCTGTTCGTACGAGGTCGCGCATGCCACGCGCCCGCGCGACGACCGGACTTCCCACTTCAGCTGTCGACGTCATGGTCGATGACCGTACGCTGTCGCGTCTCATCCGCCATGCATATTCGGGTGAACCTCGGCGAGCTGCGCGCTGTCCCAGTAGCCGCGCTGTTGCGCGATAAGCCCGTCGCGCACCTGGAAGAAGCCGCAGCCGCGGAAGCCGTCGGGATCAGTCCACTCGAGCGCGCCCCACTCACCGTCGACCACGAGGTTGATCGGCGTGCATGTCAAAGGCCCGCCTGCGAACGTCTCCCGATGGAATTCCTCGATGGCCGCGCGGCCCACGATAGGTGTGAGCGGGATCTGATGGTTGACGGCGTCCTTGGCGTACAGCGCTGAGATCCCGGCGGCATCACCGGCGTTGAACCGCTCCACCCAAGTTTCGATGATGCGACGCGTGCTCATCGCACGAAGCTACGTGCGGCCATCAGTCCACGTCCAATACCGCCTTGCCGGCGACCCGGCGGTCAAGCAACGCTTCCGCCGCTTCCGACACATCGGTCCACGACGTCCGCAGGCCAATCTGCGGATCGATCTCGCCATCCGCCAGCAGCTCCACGAGATACGCGAGGTCGGGCGCGAAAGGCGTGCGAACGGTGAACGGCTCCAATCGCCTGTGCCCCGGGATCTGCCGCTCGGCCTCGAAGTCGATCGTGGTGGGCTGGTTCGATGCCATCCCGATGGACTGCGCCGAGCCGCCGTCCGCGACCAGGCTGAACGCTTCGGCCAGCAGCTGCCCACCGACGTTGTCGAGCACACCGAACACCGGCTCGGTGACGTCCGCCAGACCGACCACCACCTCGGCCGCGCCGAGGTCCGTCAGGCCTGCCCCGCGCGCCGCGGATCCGACTGCGGCGATCACGTGTGCGCCGGCCCGTGCGGCCAACTGCACCGCGAAGCGGCCGACCCCGCCTGAGGCGCCGGTGACGAGCACCCGTCGCCCGACCACCGGGCCGAGCCTGCGCAGCGCCTGCAATGCGGTCACTCCGGCCACCGGCAGCGCGGCGGCCTGCCCGAAGTCCACCGAATCCGGAAGCACCGCAAGGTTTTCCGTCGGCACGGTGCGTCGCTGGGCCCAGCCACCGGCTCCATCAAAACCGACGACTCGGGTGCCGACGGGCGGACCCGAACCGTCGGCGGCAGCCTGCAGGACCACGCCCGCGGCATCCCATCCGGGTACCTCGCCGGGCTTGCGCATCCGATCGATGAAGTGCACCTCGCCGAAGTTCAGCGCGGTCGCGCGCACCTCAATGAGCGCCTCGGAATCCGCGACAACTGGCTCGTCGACATCGGCCAATCGCAGATTCGCGCGGGCATCCGGGTCGTAGATGACTGCTCGCATGCCACCGTCAAACCCGACCGAGCGACGGTTATTCCCTAACTGCGTGCCGGGGCAAGCCGCTTGAGGGCAAGGCCGCCTTCGAACGGCCGGTAGCCGAACGCGGCCGGCGCGACATAACCCGTGTCTCCCAACGGCGTGTGCACTTCGGCGACGGTCGGACCGATCTCGGCGGCGACCGGTGCAAGGGCTTCCAAGTCGAATCGGTAGAGCCGCCCCGCGTTGCCGGCCAGGATCTTGCGGCAGACATCTTCGGACCGGTCATGCAGCGCCCACCGGATGGCCAGCTTCGAGTGCGGCGCAAAGCCTTCCTCGTGCGGGTAATCGCTGCCCCACATGATGTGATCGGCGCCCATGTAGTCGATCATCGAGGACTCGAACGGCATGAGCTCGGACGCCAGATAGCAGTTCCGCTTCGCGTAGTCGCTCGGCGCCAGGGTCAGCTGGTCGATCGACGAACCGCCGAACATCCCATAGGTGCGGTTGTGCGCCTCGGTTTTCATGCTGGGCACCATGGCGTCGAGGAGCATCATCTGCTGCTGCAGCCACATGGTGCCCTGCTCCGTCGGCACGAACCGCAGCGTCGGGTGGCGCTCGAACACCCCGGCAAGGACGAGGTGCGAGACCGTGCGCTGCGCCCACATCGCCATCTCGGAGACCAACACTGCGTTGGAGGCGGGCTGGTCCATTGGCATCGCCGGACTACCGGGACCGGCGTGCTGAACAACAGTCAGGTCGAGGTCCTCGCAGAGGGCCCAGATCGGTTCATAGCGAGTGTGGAACAGCGGTGCGACGGTCGGATCACCCGGTGAGACCGGCGGCAGCAGCACCCCGCCGAAACACTCCTTCTCGACGCCCCAGCGGATCTCGTCCAGTGCCAGATCGATGTCGTTGGGGAAGATTTGAATCAACCCTCGGCGCCGCGCGGGGGCCAGTGCGCAGAAGTCGATCTGCCAGCGGTTGTGGGCTTGCACACCGGCCCAACGCTTTTCGAACTCATCACGCGTAGTCGGCAGGCTGATGGTGATGTTGGGCGTGGTCGGGAAGAACGGCGGGATGGTGTTGGGCAGCAGCACCTCGGCGGCTACCCCGTCGTCATCCATCTCGGACATCCGCAATTCGTGGTCCCAGTTACGTTTTGCGGTGGCGACGATCAAGTCATCGAACGGGCTCTCATAGGTCTTTGCCCAGGCATCGAATTCGTCGTGTAGTCGAGTCGGCAGGTACGGCTTGTAGTCGTACAGATCGGCCCCGGCGTGGGTGTCCGTTGAAATAACGACGTAGCGATCGATCGTGTCCCAAGTAGCAGCCATTGCCTCATCCTTCTACCGAGAGAGGCGGGCGCAGGCAGGATTGCCCAGTTTGGCGTGCGGAGGCGTTACGACGAAACGACCCCGCTGTGCGATGAGATTTCGGTCGGCAGCTCGCCGACCACGTCGAGGCTGAGAAACTCCGGCGCCTTGATGACCCGGCGAAGCATGAACCGAATGAACGCCGGCATGTCCGAGGCGTTCTCATCGCGGTACAGCCGGGGGGCGCCAAGCTGATAGTGCCGCCGCCGGCTTTCGAGTTCGCAGCCGCCTGCCGCCAGAACATTGCGCACCCAGTCCGCACTGGATCCGTACGTCAGCGCGATCACGTATCCGCCGCGGCGCCGAAATGCCCATAACGGGGTGCGGAACGACCGACCCGATTTGCGGCCCCGGTGGACGACGACCGCCCACCCTGGTGCCCATGGGGCGATGAACTTGGTGAGCCGGTTGAGCCCGAGCTTGTTGGCGCGGGCAACCCATCGTGGTGCTGGCATGTCCAAAACTCCTCACTTGTGGAATTTCTAGACACGACGCTAACTCGAGGCCGTCCGAAAGTCAACGACTGTAGAATTTCTGGCACTATGGCCAGGATCGGGCGACCGCGCGGTAAGACCGACACCCGCAACGTGATCCTGGCGGCCGCGCGGCATCTTTTCGCCGACGCCGGTTACGACAAGACTTCGGTGCGCGACGTCGCCACCGCGGCCGGGGTCGATCCCGCGATGATCCGGCACTATTTCGGCAGCAAGGCCGAACTTTTTCGCGCGACGATGGGATGGCCGTTCGAGCCCGGTGAGATCGCAGCCCGCGTCACCGGTGGC
>Ga0075428_100007846_pt1 | contig 11833 bp, 11 predicted proteins | sample RhiMetdeltSRZDD2_FD_75291 | JGI IMG/M metagenome (GOLD analysis project Ga0075428, IMG submission 75291) | Populus rhizosphere microbial communities from Tennessee, USA - Rhizosphere MetaG P. deltoides SRZDD2 | ecosystem: Host-associated > Plants > Roots > Rhizosphere > Soil | place: USA...
CCGATATACATGCTTGCAACCAGCCCCCAGAAGAGCGCCGGGTTTTCGCCGATGAAAAGCGGGCCTGGCTTGAATCCCCAGAGGACGAGCGCCGCGAGCAACACAGCGGTCGTGGAGGACCCCGGTATGCCGAGGGTGAGCATCGGGATGAGCGCGCCGCCGGTCTCGGCGTTGTTGGCTGCCTCGGGCGCGGCGACGCCCTCCGGCACGCCGGTGCCGAACTCCTGCGGACGGCGCGACACTGCCTTCTCCAGGCCATAGGAGATGAACGAGGCGATCGTCGAGCCGGCCCCCGGCAGCACGCCGATGAAGAAGCCGACCAGGGAGCCGTTGGCGAAAGCGAAACGCGAGTCCTTGAGGTCCTGGCCGGTGGGAAGCAGGTTGCGCAGCCCCTTGGGCACGGGCAGCGCCTTCGCCGCCTCGCGGCCCTCCATGTTGGCGAGCACCTCGCCGATCGCGAAGACGCCGATCGCCACCACGACGAAGTCGATGCCCGAAAGGAGCTCCATCCGGCCGAAAGTGAAGCGCGAGGTCTGGCTGAAGAGATCAGTGCCGATGCCGGCGAGCCACAGGCCGACCAGCATCGCGAGCAGCGCCTTTACCATCGAGCGGCCCGCGAGCAGCACGACCATCGCGAGGCCCAAGGCCATCAGCGCGAAATACTCGGGCGAGCTGAACGCGAGCGCCATGCGCGCAAGCGGCGGCGCGATCAGCATGATGCCGATCACGCCGACCGTGCCGGCGATGAAGGAAGCGATGGCGGCGATGCCAAGCGCGGCGCCGGCGCGTCCGCGCCGCGCCATCTGGTAGCCGTCGAAGCAGGTGGCGACCGAGGCGGACTCGCCCGGCACGTTCAGCAGGATCGAGGTCGTCGAGCCGCCGTACTTCGCGCCGTAATAGATGCCGGCAAGCATGATGATGGCGCTCGCCGGATCCATGAGGAACGTGAGCGGCAGGAGCATCGCGATGGTCGCCGGCGGACCGAGTCCGGGCATGATCCCGACGATGGTGCCTAGGAGTACGCCGACGAAGCACCACAGCAGGTTCGCGGGCTGCGCGGCGACCGCGAATCCTTGCAGAAGCCCGGCGGCGATATCCATCTAGGGCAGCTTCACGCCGAGCGCGAGTGCAAATACGGCGTAGAACACCGCAGCGGCGAGAACTGCAGTTGCGGCGCCGACCCAGAGCGGGCGCCGGTACATGACGCCGACGATGAAAAACGTAAGCGCGGCGAACGAGATGACGAAGCCCGCGACCTTGAGTAGCGCGACCGCCACCGCGAGCGCAGCCCAGGTCGCGAACGCCCTTCCCGCCCCTGACCAGTCGATTGTCTCAGCGTCCGCGGAGCGCACGCTGGAAACCATGAGCGCAAGGGAAAGCCCTGCCATGGCGATCCCGTACCACACCGGAAAGAACCCCGGCCCCGGGCCATCGTTGCCGAGGTACTCCCACTGCCAGGCCTGCGCGATGATGTAGACGCCGAGGCCGCCGAGCGCGAGGCCAGACCAAAAGTCGGCTTTCGCCGCCCTCATCTGCGCCTGGCTTTAGGCTTCTTGTAACGCCCCTTGGGCACGAGCTCACATACGGTGCCCCCCGGCGCCCGGAACTTGACCGGAATCACGCCCGGATCGCTGATGATCTCGCAGCCGTAGCTTTGCACCTGCTTCGTCGCCGCGGCGACGTTGTCGACCTCGACCGCGAAGTGATGGATGCAAGGCCCCTCGCCCGCCGCCTTCGACTCGGCCGACTGCGTGCCAGCGTCATATTTGATGAGCGCGATGTCGAGCACGCCGTCGCTCAAGTGGCGCGATGTGTGGTCGCGCACCTTGGCGGTGTTCATTTCCTTGAAGCCAAAAACCTTGCGGTAGAACTCGGTGGTGCGCTCCAGGTCCTCGACCTTGAGCGCGAGATGCACGATGCGGTTCATTGCTTCTCCTGTAGCAGGGGTCTGAGTTTGCGCGCGTCCGCCAGCCGCTCGAGCTGCCAGATCGCATCGCAAAGCTTGCGCGCCCTCGCCTTTCCGGTCACCGGCGCGACAAGATCGTAACTCTTGAGGTCGACTTCGGCACGGCTCATCGGATTTTCCGCGGTGCCGCGAACGGCCGTGGTGTGGTGGCGTAGCGTGCGCCCGTCCTTGAGCGTCACTTCGACGATCCCCTGCCGGCTCGGCATGGCTTGCGTCAGCGCATCATCCCCCTCGAGCGTGATGCGCTTTCTCAATTCCAACACCCGAGGATGGCGCATGCGCCTCTCGTCATGCGAGCTTTTGAACGTAACCGTGCCGTCGAGGAGCATCACCGCGCACATGTGCTGCATGCAGATATCCGGCATGTTGCGGTTGTTGGTGGTATTCGCGCCCTGGTGCGCGACCCGCACAACGAGTTTCTCGACCCGATCGGCCTTCAGGCCGTCCTGGATAAGCAGGGCGAGCGAATCGAGCGGCGCCTGGATCGGCGAACCCACCGACCAGCGCTTGATATTGGTGCGCAGGATCTCGAAGTCCTCGCCCAAGCCGCGCACCAGAACCTCGGGCTTGGGGTCGCGCCCGTAAGCGACATAGAAGCTCCGCTCGCCAGAGAAGACGTCCTCCACGCCGCTGAAACCCTGCGCCACCATGGTCGCGGCGTAGACGCCGTTGCGCGCGGGCATGCCGCCGAAGTCAAAGGCCTTCTCGATGTGCTCCTCGTCGCGCATCCAGCACGAGATGCCCGAGGCCTGCTGCGCGGTATACGAGAGGAGGTAGCGCACCTCCTCGTCGTTGAAACCGAAAAGCACGCCCGCCGCGGCCGCGGCGCCGAACATCGGGCCAAAGCTGTGCGTGGAGTGGCCGTCCTCCCGGAACTCGTAGGCGTTGAGCGACATGGTGAGCCGCGCGCACACGTCGTAGCCGAGCGCGACGGCGCGCTGCATCGCTTCGCCGCCCTTTCCCAGCCGTTCCGCCACCGCGAGCGCCGCCGGCACGATGCCGCAGCCGGGGTGCGTAAGCGAGGGCGCGTGCGAATCGTCGGTCTCATCGGCGTGCGCGGACATGCCGTTCGCGAGCGCGGCGTGCGCGGCGCTCGTCAGGATACGGCTGCCGATTACGCACGCTTCCTTGGTGCCGCCGAGCGTCTTGACGTACGCAATACCTTTGCGGCCGGGCAATAGGGGCGCGCCCGACACCATGGCGGCGATCGTGTCGAGGATGTGGTGCTTGGTTTTCTCCGCAACTTCGGGGGGCAGGCGCCGTCTTCCGGCCTGAGCGATGTAGCCGCTCAGCCGGCGCATCACCTCGGAGATCAAGGTAGATACCCGCCGCCGTTGACGTGGATCGCCTGTCCGGTGATGTAGCGCGCGTCCGGCCCGCACAGCATGCGTACCATGGCGGCGATCTCTTCGGGCTCGCCGCGCCGGCCGATGGGCGGCACGTTCATGCGATGCGCCGGACGGTCCGGCACGCCGGGCAATCCGCGCTGCGCCTCGATCGTGCCCGGCACCACACAGTTCACCGTGATCTTGTGGGGCGCGAGGTCCATCGCCAACGCCTTCGTCATGCCGGCGAGGCCGGCTTTCGCAGTGATCACATGCGCGCGGTCGGCGGCCCCTCTGTGGCCCGTCTGGCCGCCGATATTCACGATCGTTCCGCCGCCTGCCTGGATCATGTGCGCAGCCGCGGCCTGCGCGCAAAGGAAAGCGCCGTCGAGCACGATGGCGAGCACCTGGCGCCACTCCTCGTACTTGATCTCGACGAACGGCGTTTCATAGCGCACCGCCGCGTTATTCACGAGGAAGTCGAGGCGTCCAAAGCGCTGCAGCGTGGCATCGACCAACGCTTTGACCTCCTCCGGCTTGGTGATGTCGGCGATGTGCAGCGCCGCGCTCGAGCCGATCATCTCGACGGTGCGCTCGCCTTCGGCGCGCGAGGTGCGCGCGTTCACCATCACCGAGGCGCCGCCCGCCGCCAGCGAGCGCGCGATCGCGCGACCGATATTGCGCGCCGCGCCCGTGACCAGGGCCACTTTTCCGGCAAGCTCGGTACCGGGCTTCATTCCGACGTTACTGGGCAATGCGCTTTCTCCTCTAGCGGCTGACGCCGGGCAGCCAGGTGGCGAGCGGCGGGAACGCGATGATCAGGCCGATGAGCGCGAGCACGCAAGCGATGAACGGCATTCCGGCGAGGTAGATGTCGCGCATCGTGGTGCCCGGCGGCGACACGCCCTTCATCACGAAGAGCAGCAGCCCGAAGGGCGGCGTGGTGTAGCCGATCTCGAGCGCGAGCAGCATGATGAGGCCGAACCACGTCAGGTCGAAGCCGAGCGTCTTGGCGAGCGGAAAGAAGATCGGCGCGGTGAGCAGCATCATGGAGAGCTGGTCCATGAAGCAGCCGAGAAAGAGCAGGATGCCGATCATGATGAACAGCATGCCGAGCTGCCCGACGTCGAAGGTGAGCGCCCAGTTCATCAGCCCGCTTGACGCCCCGGTGAAGGCGAGCACCTGCGCGAACGTCGCCGAGCCGAAGATGATCAGGAAGGCCATCACCGTCACGCGCAGCGTCCCGTCGAGCGATTTGAGGAGCGCCTTCCAGGTGAGCGTGCGGTAGCAGGCGGCAAGCACGAGCACGGAAACGGCGCCGAGCGCGGCGGCCTCGGTCGGCGTGCACCAGCCCACGATCATGATCACCACCGAGAACACGATGATGCCGACCATCGGGATCACATCGAGGAAAAAGAGCTTCAGCTTCTCGCGCCACGCCACCTGTTGCACCGCATAGGGCGGCGCGGCGGAAGGGTCAATCACCGTCCAGGCCCAGATCAGCACGCCGTACATGAGCGCGAGCAGAAGCCCGGGCACCACGCCGGCGATCAGCAAATCGGCGACATCGGTACGTCCGAGCGTGGCAAGCAGCACCGTCAGCGCCGAGGGCGGGATGATCACCGCGAGCCCGCCCACGCCCATGATCGGCCCGATCGAAAGGTACTTGTTGTAGCCGCGGCGCATCATGTCCGGGACCATGAGCGTGCCGAGAAGCGCGCACGCGCCCATGGAGGAGCCGGCCGGGCCGGCGAACGCGGTGCCGCCGATGAGCGTGACGTACGCGAGCCGGCCGCGCACGTTGCCGAGGAGCTTGTCGGCGGCGTTGAAGCACTTCGCGGCAAGCCCCGTGTGGTAGAAGAGCTCGCCCATCAGCAGAAACATCGGGATCGGCACCAGCGCAAAGTTCGTCATGGCGCCGAAGCCGTTGTTGACGATCTGGATGATCGCCGAAGGCCCGCCCATGAACGCCACCGCGGCGACCAGGTTGGTGGCGAAAAAGGCGATCGCCACCGGCACGCCGAGCATCATGAGGCCGACGCCGAGGCCGAACAGCAGCGCCGCGGCGGCGACCCAGTCCACTACTCCTCCGCTTGGCCGGCGAGCGAGCCGAGGAAATTTTCCCGGCGCACGAGAAAGCGCGCGAACTCGATCGCCATCATGAGGAATGAGAGCGGCACGAAGCTGACGATCATCCAGCGCGGCATGTCGAGCGAGCGCACGTCCTTCTCATTGCCGACGTAGTCGCGCAATGCCACCTCCACCCCGTACCAAGCGAGCACCAGGCACACGACGATGCAAACTATGGCAATCAGCGTGCGCAGCGCCGCGCGCTGCCGCGGGCGCAGATACGTAAAGATGATCTCGACGTACACGTGCCCCTTCTCGCGTACGAGCCAGGGGGCTCCCAGACAGGGCACGATCAGCAGGGCGTACTCGGTGAAGGTGAAGAAGTGCGCCGAGCTCTGATAGCCGAGATTGCGCACCACCACATCGATGGTGATCACCACCATCATCGCGGCGATCAGCACCCCCGCCAGCCACGCCATGGCGTACAGCAGGGCGGTGTATGCCTTCGAAATCGGGGTCAGAGCCCGATTTCCATCACTTCGGCAGCGGGCCCGGCGTGAAAAGCTGGATGACCTTCTCGTAGTTTTCCAGGCCGCCGGCCTTCTCCATGCGCTCCTTCATGCGCTGGAGGCTCGCCGAGCGCGCGCCCTCGACGAAGCGCTTCGACGCCTCCGGCGACTGCGAGATCGTCTTGAGACCGCGTTTCCTGAGCTCCGCTTCCTCTTCCTTCCAGAGCTTCTGCAGCGCCTGCAGGCTCTCGGTCTCGTGGCGGATCGCGACCTGCTGCAGGATCTCGCGCGACTTCGGCGAGAGCGCATTCCACTTCTTCATGTTGACGAGGATGTGCAGGTCCGTGGAAAAGAACTCCGGCAGGATGCGGAACTTGAGGTAGCGATCCCAGTTGAGATCCATGAGGCCGATCTGCGTCCAGGCACTCATCTCGACCGTGCCGCGCTCCAGCGCCGTATAGAGGTCGGGCGAATTGACGTTGATCACCTGGGCGCCGAGGTAGTTCGTAAGGAACGCGTTGTAGATCGGGTGGCCGCGCACCTTGAAACCCTTGATGTCGATGTGCCCGTTCGAATCGAGCTTGGGCTCCTTCGTCGACCAGAGGTTAAAGCGGATGCCGCTATCGACCCAGCCCAGGTTATAGACCCCGGCGCGCTTCTGGTGGATCTGATTCAGGAGGTCCATGCCGCCGTTCTTGCGCGCGGTCGGCCCATCGATCGTCGAAGCCGACACCGCGTCGCACTCCGGCACCTGCGCGGCGTAGAACGCGCACGGCGTATAGACCATGTCGACGACGCCGTCGCGCGCCGCGCGCGGCTGCTCCATCATCGGAATCGCCTCGGGTCCGCCGCGGACCTGGATCGCGAACACACCCTTCCCGGCCTCGTTCGCCTTCTTCACGTACTCGAGGAAACTGCGCGAATAGATCTGCGACGCGGGAAAGACGTGCGTCGCGGTAATGGTGTCCTGCGCCGCGGCCGGAAGCGCGATCAGCGCCGCGGCGAGCGGAACAAGCTTCTTCATGGGATCCTCCTCCCGTTGTCCTAGCGGTGCGGGCCATCTTACCATCGGGTCCAGTGACGACGGTCTTCACCGCCTTCGAGCGAACCGCCGCGGCGCACGGCGGCAAGCCGTTCCTCGAGATGCCGGCGTGGCGGGTACGCCTCACGTACGCCGACGCCGCCACCCAGGTTTCCGACATCGCGAAGCGCTACCGTTCGCGCGGCTTCGGCCCGGGCCATCGTGTCGCGCTCAAGCTCGAGACGCGCCCCGAGTTCCTGCTTCACTTCCTCGCGCTCAACGCAATCGGCGTCGCCGTCCTGCCGCTCAATCCCGACTACCGGACGGCCGAGCTCGAATATGTTCTCGCGCACAGCGAAGCGTCGGCGGTGGTCAGCGCGCAGGAGCTCGATGACCCTCCGCCGCCCGGCAAGCCGGTCGGCGCGGCCGAATGCGCGCTGCTTTACACCTCCGGGACCACCGGCAAGCCGAAGGGCTGCCTGCTTAGCAACGATTATTTCTTGAACGTAGGCCAGCGCTATCTCAACGAAGGCGGCCTGTGCGCCGTGCGCTTCGGCGAGGAGCGGCTCATCACGCCGCTGCCCCTTTTCCATATGAACGCGCTTGCGGTGTCGACCACCGCGATGATTCTCTCCGCGGGCTGCCTGATCCAGCTCGACCGCTTCCACCCGCGCAGCTGGTGGCGCGACGTCGCCGAATCGGGCGCGACGATCGTGCATTACCTCGGGGTCATGCCCGCGATCCTCCTCGGCCTGCCGGGCGAGACGATGCATCGCGTGCGCTTCGGTTACGGCGCGAACGCGAATCCCAAGGACCACGCGGCATTCGAGGCGCGCTTCGGTTTCCCGCTGATCGAAGCCTGGGCCATGACCGAAACCGGCGGCGGCGCCCTGATCGCCGCGAGCCGCGAGCCGCGCCATGTCGGCACGCGCTGCATCGGGTTTCCGCGCCCCGAGCTCGACACCCGCATCGAGGAGAGCGGCGAGCTGCTCGTGCGCCAGAAAGGCGCCGAGCCGCGCCGCGGTTTCTTTTCGGGATACCTGAAAGACGAGGCGGCAACCGAGCAGGCCTGGCACGACGGCTGGTTCCACACCGGCGATGCCGTGCGCCGCGGCGCGGACGGGGCGCTCCACTTCGTCGATCGCCTGAAGAACATCATCCGCCGCGCGGGCGAGAACATCGCGGCGCTCGAGGTCGAAGCCGCCCTCGCCGGCCACCCGGCCATCAGCCAGGTCGCGGTCATTGCGGTGCCCGATTCGACGCGCGACGAAGAAGTCATGGCATGTGTGGTCCTGAGCTCAGGCCACGCCTCGGCGCGCGACACCGCGGTCGCGATCCAGGACTGGTGCCTCGAGCGCCTGGCGTACTTCAAGGCGCCGGGCCACGTGGTATTCGTCGAGGCGCTTCCCACCACGGCCACGAACAAGGTGCAAAAGGCGAAGCTCGCCGATTTCGCCTTCAGCGCGGCCGATTCGTTCGATCTGCGTGAGCGCAAAAAGAGAACAGCCGCGAAAAGCGTATGACGGTGTAGTGCTCGCGGCGCCGGTCACGGTGCCCTACGTGCGCTATTCCATCCGCGCAGCCCACTGGTGGCTCGCGCGCGCATTGAGTTCTCTATTGGAAGCCTCGCGCCTGCGAAAGCAAGACATCGACGGCCTTACCATCTCGAGCTTCACGCTCGCGCCCGATACCGCGATCGGTCTCACCCAGCATCTCGGCGTCTCGCCGCGCTGGCTCGACCACATTCCACTCGGCGGCGCGAGCGGCGTGGTGGCGCTGCGACGTGCCGCGCGCGCGGTGCAGGCGGGCGATGCGGACATCGTGGCGTGCATCGGCGGCGATACCAATCATGTGGATTCCTTTCGGCTGACGCTCGCCAATTTCAGCCAGTTCGCGCGCGACGCGGTCTATCCTTACGGCGCCGGCGGACCGAATGCGAGCTTCGCCTTTCTCACCGCGCACTACATGCAGCGCTACGGCGCGACGCGCGAAGACTTCGGCAAGCTTTGCGTCGCGCAGCGCGCGAACGCGCTCAAGTATCCGCACGCGCTCTTCAAGAAGCCGCTCAGCATGGAGGAGTACCTCGCGGCGCGCCCGATCGCCGAGCCGCTGCACCTCTTCGACTGCGTCATGCCCTGCGCGGGCGCCGAAGGTTTTCTTGTCCTCACGGAGGGCCGCGCCCGGTCGCTCGGTTTGCCTTGCATTCGGCTAAAAGCCACCATCGAACGCCACAACGCCTTCGCTTCCGACCCGGTGCAGATACGCGCCGGCTGGGCGCTCGACCGTGACGACCTCTACGCGCAGGCGCAGTGCGAGCCCGGCGACATCGACTTCGTGGAGACCTACGACGACTATCCCGTAATCTCGCTCATGCAACTCGAGGACCTGGGCTTCTGCGAGAAGGGCGAAGGTCCGGCGTTCGTACGCAAGCACACCTTCACCCACGATGGCAGCTTTCCGCTCAATACGTCGGGAGGCCAGCTTTCGGTCGGCCAGGCCGGCGCCGGCGGCGGCTTCCTCGGCATGGTCGAGGCCATCCGTCAGCTCACCGGCCAGGCGGGAGCGCGAGCGGTGAAGGACGCGAAACTGGGACTCGTGAGCGGCTTCGGCATGATCAACTACGACCGGGGCCTCGGTTCCGGAGCGGCAATCCTTGCAGCGTCCCAAGCGTAAGAACCCGGTCCTTCGCACGCGACTGCCGACGCTGCCGCCGGCGGCGCGCAGCCGCGTCGCGCTCGGCCTGACGGCGGCGGCGGCGCTCGGGCGCTTTGAGCTGCAGCAGTGCCGGGAATGCGGCACGGTGCAGTACCCGCCGCGCGAGGCGTGCCAGAAATGCCTCTCGGTTCGTCTCGACTGGAAACCCCAGCCGCCGGGCGGCGAGCTCATCGCGCAGACCGTGCTTCATCACAGCAACGACCTTTTCTTCCGTGAGCGCCTGCCGTGGCGCCTGGGACTGGTCAAGCTCGATTGCGGCCCGATGGTGGTGGCTCATCTGCACGCCGCGGCGAAAGGAAAAGTGCTAGCTCGAGCGATGCTCGACCGCGCCGGGCAGGCGGTCATCGTGGCGTTGCCGTACAAGGAGAATGGCGATATGGCAGACGATCGGCAGTTGCGCGAGTTCACCTGCGACCCGCAGCACCGCAAGATCCTCGTCGCGGACGGCAAAACCGCCGTGGGTCAGGCGCTCGTCCAGGGGTTTGCGAAAAGCGGGGCCGAGATCATCTGGGTGGGCTACGCCGAGCCATGGAAAAAGTTTGCGGGCTTCGACGAGCTCGAGAAGATTCCCCAGGTCACGCTCGTGCCGCTCGACGTAACCGACTCGAAGAACGTGAAAGAGCTCGCCGCCGAAATCGCCGGCAAGGTCGACATCGTGGTCAACAATGCCGAGCATCACCGCACCTTCGGCATCTCGAACCGCCAGGGTGTGGAGACTGCCCGGGCCGAGATGGACGTGAACTACCTCGGGCTGCTGCGCCTCGCGCAGGAGTTCGGTCCGGCAATGCGCTCGCGCGGCGCCGACGGCGCGGCGAGCGCCGTCGCGTGGGTCAACCTTCTTTCCGTCTACGCGCTCGCCAACTTTCCGCCGCATGGGACGTTCTCGGCTTCCAAGGCCGCCGCGCACTCCCTCGCGCAGTGCCTGCGCGCGGAGATGCGGCCGGCCGGCGTGCGCGTGGTCAACGTCTTCCCCGGGCCGATCGACGACGAGTGGAACCAGCTCCTGCCGCCGCCGAAGATCGCGCCGGCCGCCCTCGCGAAGAGCATCGTCGCGGCGCTGCGCGAAGGCATCGAGGACGTCTACCCCGGTGACGTGGCGCAGGAATGGCTCGAGCGCTGGCGCGATAATCCGAAAGCATTGGAGCGCGAAATTTCGGCATGAACGTCCTCTCCCAGTTGGTCGAAGCGTTTTCGAGCGGCAAGATCCGGGTCGTCGACCTCACGCAGACGCTGGCGCCCGAATTCCCCAGCATCTCGCTGCCGCCGGAGATGGGCCAGGCATGGCCATTCCGCATCGAGGAGGTGTCGCGCTACGACGAGCGCGGACCGGCGTGGTACTGGAACAACTTCTCCTGTGGCGAGCACACGGGTACCCACTTCGACGCGCCGATCCACTGGATCTCCGGCAAGGATCTGCCGCACAACGCGACCGATAGCATTCCCCCCGATCGCTTCATCGGACCGGGATGCGTGATCGACTGCACCAACGAAGCCGCGGCGAATCCGGACTTCCTGCTGACCAAGCCGTTCCTCCTCGAATGGGAGAAGAAGCACGGGCGCATCCCGCCCAGAGCGTGGGTGCTCATGCGCACCGACTGGTCCAAGCGCGAGGATCCGGTGGCGTACCAGAACTATGACGACGAAGGACAGCACACGCCCGGCCCGGATGTCGACGCCGTGAAGTTCCTCGTCACTGAGCGCGACGTGCTCGGCTTCGGCACCGAGTCGATCGGCACGGACGCCGGCCAGGCCTACCACCTGCGCCCGCCCTACCCGTGCCATTACTACATGCACGGGGCCGGCCGCTACGGCCTGCAGTGCCTCACCAACCTCGACCAATTGCCGCCGACCGGGGCGGTGGTCATCGCCGCGCCGCTCAAGATCCGTAACGGCAGCGGCTCGCCACTAAGGGTTCTCGCGCTCATTCATGACTGAAAAATTCAAGATCTGGTTCCAGGGTGCGACCGACCGCGTTCATATGGCGCCGTACATCGCCAAGGTCGAGGCGCATCTCAAGGCGATCCTCGACCCGGAGTTCTCCGCCACCTTCCACACCACGACACCACCGGCAACGACGACGCACGCGATCACCGAGTTCCGCATCGCGCGCAACCTGATCCGCAATGCCGTGGAGGCGGAGCGCCAGGGCTACGCGGCCATGGCGATCACGCATTTCCAGGACGCGGGCCTCATGGAGGTGAAGTCGGTCGTCGACTTTCCCGTGCTC
>Ga0075428_100007847_pt1 | contig 11833 bp, 8 predicted proteins | sample RhiMetdeltSRZDD2_FD_75291 | JGI IMG/M metagenome (GOLD analysis project Ga0075428, IMG submission 75291) | Populus rhizosphere microbial communities from Tennessee, USA - Rhizosphere MetaG P. deltoides SRZDD2 | ecosystem: Host-associated > Plants > Roots > Rhizosphere > Soil | place: USA...
TTCGAGGTCAAGTAGTCGGTCATCGCCGCAACGCGGCGGGGCCGGAGCTATCGGACGCATCGGACGTTCTGCTCGCTGCGCCCTGGCCTTTGCAACGCGACGCACTACCCTAATTCGCGCGTCTGCGCAGGTGTTACTTGGCTCACCGGAGGCGCTAACGCCTTAGCTGATGATCCGTGTCTCCCTGCTGACGAAGCGCTTTGGCCCGACGGTGGCTGTCGACGGCATCTCCTTCCACGTCTCGCGCGGTGAGGTCGTCGGTTTCCTCGGTCCGAATGGGGCAGGCAAGACCACGACCCTCCGCGTGCTAACGGGCTACCACGCAGCGACCGAAGGGTCCGCCACCATCGCGGGTCACGACGTCGCCACGGCATCGCTGGAAGCCCGCCGGCAGGTCGGCTACCTGCCCGAGAACGTGCCGATCTACCCGGACCTGCGCGTCATCGAGTATCTGCGTTACCGCGCCGCCTTGAAGGGGGTGCCGGGCCGCGAGCTGCGACTCGCCGTCGATCGCGCGATGGACAAGGCTGGCATCGTCGAAGTCGCGCGCAAGCTCTGTGGCCACGTGTCTCGCGGCTATCGCCAGCGTGTGGGCCTCGCCGACGCGCTCGTCGCGAACCCGCCGATCCTGATCCTCGACGAGCCGACGTCGGGTCTCGATCCGAACCAGCGCCGCCGCATCAAGCAGGTCGTACGCGACCTCGCGGCCGACCATACGATCCTGTTCTCGAGCCACATCCTGGCCGAGGTGCAGGACGTCAGCTCGCGAATCCTCGTGATCCACCGCGGCCGGCTGCGCGCCGACGGAGCGCCGCAGGAACTGGTCACGACGAGCGCGCGGTACCACGTTCGTGTCGTTGCGAAGTGCAGCGCCGCGCAGCTCACCGAAGCGACGTCGGGCATCGCGGGTCTCGAGGCCGGTGTGGCCACTACCGGCGGCGATGGCACCGCGTCGATGCGATGTGCCGTCGAACGCGGTGTCGATCCGCGCGCGGAACTCGGCGAGCGCTTGTTGCGCGCCGGCATCGCCGTGCTCGAGCTGAAGGTCGAACAGCCGAGCCTGGAGGAGTTCTTCTACGCGGTCACCGAAGGCACCGACCGGTCCGAGGAGGCGGCGCTGGCCGCAGCGACCGCGCCGGCTCAGGCGACGCCGGGCGAGGTCGAGGGGGACGAGCCATGAGGGGCGCCTTCGTCACCTTCAAGAAGGAGCTGCTCTCGTACTGCGTGAGCCCCGTGAGCTGGGTGATCGCCGTCGTTTTCTATCTGTGGCGCGGCTTCGAGCTGACGTTGGTCGCGCAGCAGTTCACCCTGTTCAGGGCCGACCAGGACCTGTTCCCGACCGCGACCTATGGCCGCGGCAGCACATTCCTCATGGTGATGCTGGTGCCGGGCATCCTGACGATGCGATGCTTCGCCGAAGAACGGCGCTCGGGCTCGATCGAACCGCTGATGACGGCGCCCGTGCGCGACGGTGCGGTCGTGTTGGGCAAGTGGGCTGCCGCCGCTGCCTTCTTCGGCCTGCTCTGGCTGCCGAGCGTGTTCATCCTGCACCTGCTCGAATACGAGCCGTTCTTCAACGCGGATCTGTCGTTCGGCCCCGTGTTCGCTGCCTACCTCGGCATGTGCCTGCTCAGCGGCATGCTGCTCGCGTTCGGCTGCCTCGCGAGCAGTCTCACCGACAACGTGCTGCTCGCGGCCGTGCTGACCATCATGTTCTGCTTCGGGTTGATGCAACTGCCGCAGCCGATCGCGCTGCAATTGGGGGAGCTGGCCCAGCACTTCTACATCCGCGAGCTGCTCGACAAGCTCGACGTGATGCGCAACTTCAGCGAGTGGTTCTCGCGCGGCCTGATCGACACGAGCCAGATCGCTTTCTACTCGGGCGGCATGCTGTTCTTCCTGTTCCTCACGACGGTGAGTCTGTCGTCGCGGAGGATCGCGTGAGGCTGCGTCGCTTCCGGCTGTTCGGCAACCTTCTCGTCGCGGCGCTGCTGATGCTCGCGACGTGGGTGCTGCTCGTCTGGGTCGCGTCGCGCCCGGCGTTCAAGCGGCTCATCGACCTCACGCCGCAGCGCATAAACTCGGTCGACCCCGTCACCGAAGACCTGCTGCGCGAACTGCGCGCGGCCAAGGTCGAGGTCGAGTTCCACTTGTTCTACCCGTCCGTGGACGGGTCGGCCCAGGACCTTGCCGGACAACAGGTGCTCGCGATCCGGCAACGGTTGCGCGATCTGACGGATCTGCTGCTCAGGCGCTACCAGTTCCTCGGTGGCGAGTTGCTGACGATCAACTACTACGACTTCTACGGCGATGCCGCGGCCACGCGCAAAGCTGTGGCGGACTTTGCCTACACCGCCCAGGACGGCGACGCGGTCGTCGTCGCGATGCGGCAGCCCGGCAAGGAGCGCAGGTTTCGCAAGTTGTCGCTGGTGTCGGATCTCGCGATCATCGAGCAGCCGGAGACACCGGGATCGCCGGTTCGGCGCATGCCCGTGCCCGTGCTCAAGGACTACAAGGGCGAGGAAGCGATTTCCTCGGCGCTCAAGAGCCTGCTCGTGCAGGGCATCCCGGTCGTGTACTTCCTGAAGGGCTACTCGACGAGTCTCGACTTCGCCGGCACGGACAGCTTCAGCTACAGCGGCTTCCGCGCCGCGCTCCAGAAGCTCGGGTTCGATGTCCGGGAGCTGCGTCTGAGCCAGACCCAGCCGGTGCCGGCAGACGCCGCCGCGGTGCTCGTGATCGAGCCGACCAGCAACTTCGTCGAGCGCGACGCCGTGGCGCTGTTCGAATACGTGAAGCGTGGTGGCCGCGTCTTCATCAACTACGCGTGGTCCCACATTCCGGAGTCGAATCCCGACGGCGGCAAGTTCGGGGAGCTGCTCGGTTACGAAATCGGCGAACGCCCAGTCTTCCACCTGATTCCCGACGTGAGCGGGCGCGCCGGCGGCCGCGGCATGGACGGCAACAACGGTGTGGCCAAGCTGCAACTGCTCGCCAACAGGAGTCACCCCACGACGCGCCGCCTCGCCGAGTCCCAGCGTCCGTTCGAGGTCGCGTATGCGCGCGAGCTGCGCGAGCGGGGTGCTTCGCGCGAGATCGTGCGCGAAGACCTGCTGATGACCGGCGAGCAAGGTTGGACTGCGTTGCCGGAACCCAATGGCGAGCCGAGCTATCGTGCGCCCGCGGTCGGTCTGCGTGCGTTCGTCGTCGGCAGCGCCTTCCAGGTCAATCCCGCGGCTTCGGGCGACAACACCGCGGTACCCGGTTCGGCGCGGCCCGGACAGGTCATCGTGGTCGCGGGCGCGTTCTGCAACAACGCCGGCATGCCGTTCTTCGGAGCGTTCGCGCTGAACATCTGCAGCTGGTTGACCGAGCGGCGTGTGCTGCTCGACATCCAGGGCAGCCGCTACCAGGCCAACCATCTTGACCTGAAGCCCCAGCAGTTCGCCCGCGTGTGGTATCTGCTCGTGTGCGGCGTCCCGGGCGCGTTCCTGCTGCTCGGTGTCGTGGTCTACCGGAGGCGGAGGAACTGATGGGACTGCGAACGATCCTGCTGCTGCTCTGCGCAGTCGGTGGACTCTCGGCGGTGCTGTTGTTGACCGACGAGAAGCCGAAGACCGTGAACCTCGCCGAGCCGCCCGTGCTCGACGGGCGCTCGCTCGGGCAGTGCACGCGCATGCGCTGGCAGTTCCACAACCTGCCGCCGATCGAAGTCACGCGCGACGCCGAAGGCCGTTTCCGGCTCGCCGAGCCGCTCGAGGACCTGGCTTCGGCCGCCTACATGAAGCAGATCGTCGACGCCTGGAGCAGCGCGAACATGCGCAAGACGCCGCTTCAGGACGATGCCGAAGGCCGCAAGCGCGCGGGACTCGAGCCGCCCGAGCTCACGTTCATGGCCGAGTTCCCGGATGGCGCGCGCTTCGACGTCGAAATCGGCGCGCAGGGACCACTCGGCGAGACGCGATTCTTGCGCCGTGCCGGGAAGATCTGGGAAGGAGGCGACGCTCTCGTCGAGAGCATGCGCGTCGGTCTCGAAGACCTGCGCGAACACCAGGTCTACCGCCACACGCCGCCCCAGGTCTTCGAGCTGCGCGTCGAACAGGCTTCGCCGACCGGCAAGCGCGAGACGATCCACTTGAAGCTCGAGCAGAACAAGTGGAGGCTGCTGTCGCCGATCGTCGGTCGGGCGGACCGCGCCGCGGCCGAGCGTTACCTCGTGGCCGTGCTGAGCCAACGCGTCGACGTGTTCCCAGGGGGCCTGATGCGTCCGCGCACCGACGCGCCGAACATCGTCGTCACCGTGCGCGGCATGCAGGGCGAAGAAACCGTCAACCTCTGGACCAACGACCAGAACCAGCTGTACGGCTTCATGGCGCACCGCAATCAGTACTTCCTGACCGACAACCGGCAGTACAGCGAGATCTTCGAGGTCTCGGCCGAGGTCCTGCGCGCGCGCATCCTCGTCTCGCTCGGCGAGAACGCGGCCAATGTCTACGAGAGTCTCGCCGAGTTGGTCGTCGATCCGGGTCAGGAGCGCGGGGATCGCCTGCGTCTGCGCCGGGAGTCCCCGGCCGCCGAATGGCGTCTCGTGGAGCCCGTAGAGTTCGCGACGCACGCGTCGGCGTGCACCGACGCCGCGCAGGCCGTGAACAACCTGGTGGTGCAGGAGTTCGTCGCCGACGAAGGTGCTCTCGAGCCGGCCGCGAAGGACCCGCGCTACGGACTCGGCACCGGACGGCTCCAGGTCTCCTTGCGCGGTTTCGAGCAGAAGGAGGCGTCCGAGTTGTGGTTGGGCAGCAGGACCAAGCGCAAGCAACTCACGCTGTATTACGCGTGCCGCGCCGATGAACCCGACAGCGTGGTGCTCGTGCCCGAGCAGGCAGTCGAAGTGCTGCAGCGGGCGTGGACCGAATACTGCGCGCGCAGGGTGCTCACGATCACCGGCATCGGCGAGCTGGTGGTGCAGAGGGGCGACGAACTGCGCAAGTTCCGACTCGATGGCACGCGCTGGATCTGTGAAGGCAAGGAAGGGGATCGCGCCGAGGTCGGTGAGTTCGCGGACCAGCGGCTGCGCGACCTGACCGCAAAGCGCGTGCTCGATGCACGCGGCGAGACGTTCGCGCATCCGGCCTGGACCGTGAACATCGCGCGCCAGGGCGGCGACGTGCTTGCCCGCCTCGCCGTGTTCGAGCCCGCGCCCGATGGCCCGCTCGTGGTCCGCGTCACGGGGCGCGACGACCTGCCCCCGATTGCCTTCGAGCTCGGGGCGCTCGACTCCCAATCGCTGCGCCAGCTCTGGCAGTAGTGCCGCGACGAGCACGCGCGTATCGTGTCCGCCCCCGATGGCGAACACGCAACCCAAGGCCAACACGAAGTCCTCGGCAAGGGCCCGCCGCTACTGGCTGTTCAAGTCCGAGCCCGAGTCCTACGGCTTCGACGAGTTCGAGCGCGATGGCCGGACGTCTTGGACCGGGGTCCGGAACTACCAGGCGCGAAACCTGCTGCGCGACGAGGTCGCGGTCGGCGACGGCGTGTTGTTCTACCACAGCAGCACCGAGCCGTTGGCCATCGTCGGCATCGCCAAGGTCGTCAAGGCCGGGTATCCGGACGAGACGGCGTGGGACAAGAAGAGCGAATACCACGACCCCGACAGCGACGCGCGGAATCCCGCGTGGTACACGGTCGACATCGCGTGCGTGGCGCGGCTGCAACCGCCGCTGCTGCGGTCGTCGTGCCAGGCCGAACCGATGCTGAAGAACATGGTGCTGTTGCAACGCGGCAGCCGGTTGTCGGTGCAGCCGGTCACCGCGGACGAGTGGCGCGCGATCCTGCGCCTTGGCGGTCAGAAGGAATCCTGGTGATGCAGCCTGCGGGCTGCGGTGTTTCCCCGCACGGCGGCCTTCGCCGCTCTTTCGATGTGGCGCGAGGGTGCTTACAGTGCCCGGTGGCATGAACGTGCGCGCTGCCACCAAGGAAAAGACCGACACGAAGACGCGGCCAGACACGTCGCTGGCTTCGCCGTGGAACGTCATCGTGCTCGACGACCCCGTGACGCTGATGAGCTACGTCACGAAGGTGTTCATGCAGGTCTTCGGGTACGCGCAGCCGAAGGCGCATCGCCTCATGATGGAGGTCCACAAGACGGGGCGATCCATCGTCTGGACCGGGGCGCGCGAGCAGGCCGAGGTGTACGCGCAGAAGCTGCAGGCGCATCACCTGCTGACCAGCCTCGAGGTCGTCGATGGCTGAGGTGCCCTGACATGTGGGCGGCTCGCGTCGACGAGGGCTACCTGTTCGGCGATCTCACGCCGGAGAGCGTCGATACCCTGATCGCGGTACCGATGCTGCTCGAGAGCACCGACCCGCGCGTGCGCGAACGGCTGCTGCCCGAGACCTACGACGACCCCGACGACGAGGGGCAATGGCGCCGCCACTCGGTGCCCGAGCTCGAGCGGCTGTTCCTGTCGCGCGCGCAGCTCGTGCGCCGCGACCTGGCCAACCTGAAGCCGATGGCCAAATCCGAGCATCAGGGGCTGCTCATTCCCCATGCGCACACGAACGCGTGGTTGGCGGCGCTCAATGCAGCGCGGCTCGCGTTGTACGTGCTCAACGACCTCACGGCCGAGCACATGGAACGCGAGGGCCTGCAGAAGGGCACGAAGAAGCAGCAGGAGGCCATCCTGCGTATCCACCTGATGGCCGAGCTCCAGTCCGTGCTGCTCGGCGAGAACGGAGAGGACGGCGAAGATCCGTCCGATGAGCCGGTGGCAGAGTAGCCGGCCCGGCTAACCACCGCCGCGGTTGGCTCGGGCCTCTTCGGCTTCCTCGCCTTCCTCTGCCTCCTCGAACTCGAACGGCCACGGCACTTCGGGGGAGAGGCTCGGCACTCCACCCATCACGGAAGCCGGTCCGCGGCGGTCGATGACGCGGAACGGTTGCGTGCTCACCTGCTCGCCACACTTGATGCGCACCGCGAACGATCCCGCGCGTGGGCCCGCCTGACCGCGACCGCCCAGGCCGCCCTGACGACCGCCACCCGGGGCACCACCGCGGCCACCGCCGCGAGTCTGCCAGACGACCTCCTGATAGCCGGCCTTGGTCGGGCCATCCTGGCTCCACAAGACCGTGCCCGCGGCATCCAGCACTTCGACCGTGACCTTGTCTTCGGCATCCTGCGCGAGCAGGTAACGGAACACCGGCTGCACGAACGGATTCTCGGCCGACCAGGTGCGCGCGCCGGTATTGCCCTCGCTGAAGGCACGCCGCAGCAGCACGCCGCCGCTCGGCGGCAGCGCACGGAACGCTTGCGCGAGATGCTCGCGGCGCAGCCCCTCGAGCAGTGCTCCGTCTAGGGCCCAGATGCCGCGGCCATGCGTGCCGACGAGCACGTGGCTCTCGCGTCCGTGCACGATCAGATCGTGCACCGCGACGCGCGGCAGGCCCGAACCGAGTCGATACCAGTGCGCTCCGTCGTCGATCGACACGTAGGCGCCCATCTCGGTGCCCACGAGCAGCACGTTGGCGTGACGCGGATGCTGCCGCACGACGTTCACGGGCTCCATCGGCAGGTCGTGCGCGATCGCGGTCCAGTTGTCGCCGCCGTCGTCGGTCCGGAACACGAACGGCTCGCGGCCGTCTTCGCGGTAGCCCGTGAAGCTGACGAACGCCGTCTCGGCCGCGTGCGGCGAGGCCTCGACGCGCGACACCCAGAGCCCGTGCACGGCGGCTGGGAAACGGTCGCTGAGGTCCTGCCAGCGCCGCCCGCCGTCCTTGCTGGTCCAGACCTTGCCGTCGTCGGTGCCGACCCACAACCAACCCTCGCGCTGCGGCGACTCGGCGATCGTCGTGATCGTGCAGTGTGGCACGTTGCCCTTCTTGCGATCGGCGTCGTTGGTCGTCAGGTCCGGGCTCACGGTGGCCCAGGTATCGCCGCGGTCGACCGAGCGATGCAGATGCTGGCTGCCCACGTAGACGGTGTGTGGCGCGTGCGGCGACAGCACGATCGGCGTGCTCCAGTTCCAGCGCAGCGGCTGTTCACCCTTCTGCGCGCGCGGCTTGATGCCCTTGCGTTCTCCGGTGCGCAGGTTCTGGCGGCTCATGCCGCCGAACTGCGACTCCGAGTAGACGACGTCCGGGTTGCTCGCGTCGATCGCGACGTGGAAGCCGTCGCCGCTGTCGATCCGGTACGCGTCGCTCGCGCGAATGCCGCTCGACGTGCTGCCGTGGATCGGGAAACCCCACGTGCCGTTGTCCTGCAGGCCGCCGTAGACGCGGTAGGGGGAACGAAGGTCGGCGGCGACCGTGTAGTACTGCAGGATCGGCAGGCGTGCCAGGTGGTCCCAGTGTTGGCCGCCGTCCCAGGTGATCGCGAGGCCGCCGTCGTTGCCGAGCAGACAGTGCTCGTGGTCTCTGGGATCGATCCAGAGCGCGTGATGATCGACGTGCAGGGTGCTCGCGAACCCTTCGCGCTCGCGCGGCCGCGGCGTCCAGGTCTTGCCGCCGTCGGTCGACTTGTGCACGGGCACCGAGAGCACGTAGACCGTGTCGCGGTTCTGCGGATCGGCGCGGATCTGGCCGTAGTAGTAGCCCGGGCTGCCGCCGACCTCGACGTCGGCCTTGTGGGTCTTGTGCCACGACGCGCCCGCGTTGTCGCTGCGATAGACCTCGCCGCCGATCGTCCGTTTGCGCGCGCGGCGCTGCGGATCCTGGGTCTCCTCGTCCGCGTCCTGCCACGCGGCCGCCGCGACCGGGTCGGCGAGCACTTCGGCCGGCGCCTCGGTGTCGCGCGGCGGATTCGACTCGTCGCCGACCGGCGGCGTCGGGTCGGCGGCGTTCACGGTGCCGACCGGATTCAGGTTCTCGATCGTCGCGTAGAGCACCTTGGGGTCGGCCGCGCAGACGTCGAGGCCGATGCGGCCGAGCACTCCCTCGGGCAGGCCGGCGCGCAGTTGTTCCCAGTGCGCGCCGCCATCCGTCGACTTCCAGATGCGCGAGCCCTGGCCACCTTCGACGAGGTTCCAGGCGCGGCGCCGGCGTTCGTAGGATGCCGCGTAGAGCGTGTCGGGGTTCTGCGGATCGAAGACGACGTCGACGAACCCGACGTCGGGGCCCAGGTGTTGCAGGCGCTGCCACGAATTGCCGCCGTCGCTCGTGCGGTAGAGGCCGCGCGCGTCGTTGCTGCTGTAGAGCGCGCCGAGCGCAGCCACGTAGGCGATGTCGGGGTTGCTCGGATGCACGATGATGCGGCCGATGTGGTCGGTGCCGTCGAGCCCCTTGTGCACGAACGTCTTGCCGCCATCCGTGGACTTGTAGACGCCGTTGCCCCAGTACGAGCTGCGCTGGTTGTTCGCTTCGCCGGTGCCGACGTAAAGCACGTTGCCGTCGCTCGGCGCTATGGCGATGTCGCCGATCGAGATCGAGAACGCGTCCTGGAACTGCGGCGTGAACGAGATGCCGCCGTTCTCGGTTTTCCAGAGGCCGCCGCTCGCCGCGGCGACCCAGTAGACCTGGTTACGCTGCGGGTGCACCGCGATGTCGGAGATGCGGCCGCCGCTCGTGACGGGACCGAGCTCGCGCCAGCGCGGCTGCGCGAACACGTTCAGTGCTATGTGGTCCTGGTCGGAAGTCTGGGCGAGCAACGCCGCGGGCGTGAGCAACCAGGTTGCCGCGAGCACGGAAACGGGCACGAAGGAGGGCGTCATGGGTCTCACTCGCGGTTCTGGGTCTCGGACGGATCGGGGTCTTCCGCCGGCGTCTGTGGATCGGGCAACAGCTGGAACACGCGCGCCTCGGTGCCCGGCGCATCGAGCAGGCGCACCGCGTAGGTGCCCGGCGTGGCGAGACGGTTCTGACCGAGCCGCGCGTCCCACTGCACGGCCTGCAGCCCGGGGCTGGCCCGGCCTTCCACGCGCGCGATCTCGGCGCCGACCACGTCGTGGATCGTCAGCACCGGCGCCTTCTCGGGCGAAGCGAGCCAGACGTGGAACGTCACGCCATACGGCGGATTGGGCGCCCTGTGGTCCCGGTGGCCCTGGAAGCCGCGGCTCGTCATGCGCCAGAGGAACGCCGGCTCGACCGCGAACAGATGGGCCTTGCTCTTGGCGACCGCCGGCGTCGCCTGGCGCAGCGCTTCGATGTCCAACACGAAGATGCCGCGGCCGTGCGTCGCGGCGATCAGGTCGCTGTCGCGGTCCTGCACGAACAGGTCGCGCACCGCGACCGTCGGCAGACCCTTGCCGAGCGGGAACCAGCGGTTGCCGCGGTCGAGCGACGCGAAGCAGCCGTACTCGGTGCCGAGGAACAGCAGGTTCTGGTTGCGCGGGTCTTCCATGACCGCGTAACACGGCTCGCGGCTCGGCAGGTCGGTGCCGAGATCCTGCCACGTCTTGCCGCGGTCGTTCGAGACGAACACGTAGGTGCGGAAGTCGTCCGAACGGTGGCCGTCGAGCGTCACGTAGACGCGGTCGTCGGCGAAGTGCGACGGCACGATGTCGCTCACGTAGCGCGGCGCGAAGACCGGCAGGTTCGCTTCGATCCGTTCCCAGGTCTGGCCGCCGTCGGCGGTGCGCGACAACGCGCCATCGTCGGTGCCGACGTAGAGCAGGCCCTGCACGCGCGGGCTCTCGGCCAGCGAGACCGCGGCGCCGGAGTCGGTGCGGCCGAGCCGGCCCGAGATGCACCGCATGCGCATGCTGTCCTGGTTCCGGATCGGATCCTGGCCCGGTCGCGAACTGCGGTTGTCGAGGTGCGCGTAGCGTTCGCCGCGGAACAGATGGGTGCCGGCGTGGTAGATCGTGAGCCGGTTGTGCGGCGAGAGGATGAACGGCGCGTCCCAGTTGAAGGTCGCCTGGCCACCCTCCGCGGGCCGGTCGCGCTGCAGCCGCGCCTGACCGCCCGTGCGCGTGTCGACGATGCCGAGCGCGCCGTTCTGGCTCGTGGCGTAGACGATCCACGGTGCGAGCGGATCGGTCTGCGCGCCGAAACCATCGCCGCCGTAGATCGTGCGCCAGTCCTCGCGCGTGATGCCCTCGCGATAGCGGGTGCGCGACGGTCCGATCCAGGTGCCGTTGTCCTGCAGCCCGCCGACCACGTTGTAGGGCACGCTGTTGTCGGCGACCGCGTCGTAGTACTGCGCCGCACTGAAGCCCGCGTGCACCTGCCAGGTTGCGCCGCGGTCGAACGTCTCGTTGACGCCGCCGTCGCACAGAGCGAGCAGGTGGTCGCTGTCGTCGGGGTCGACCCAGATGCCGTGGAAATCGACGTGGATGCCGCGGTGAATGGCCTTGAACGAGTCGCCGCCGTCGTGCGTGCCCCACAGCGAAGTGCCCACACAGTAGATGTTCTGGTCGGAGCGCGGGTCGACGCGGATCACCGAGTAGTAGAACGGGCGTTCCGTGAGGCTGTTGACGCGCCGCCAGGTCTCGCCGCGATCGTCGCTGCGGAAGACGCCGCCGGTCTCGTAGCCGAGCTCGCCCTGGGCCTTCTGCTTGTCGGCTACCTGGCCGTTGAGGCGTCCGCCATACGGGCCGTTCTGCCGGCCGAGGGCCTGCGCGAGCGGGTTGTCGAGGCGACCGTAGGTGACCTCCGCGGTCCTGGTCTCGGTGCCGCGCACGAAGGTCAACACGACCTTCTGCTCCGCGGTCGCATCGCGCACGATCTCGACGAGGTCGGCGTAGGTCTTCACGGCTTCGTCGCCGACCTTCGTGATGCGATCGCCGGCGGCCAGCTTCGCCGTGTGCGCGGGTCCACCTTCGCTCACTTGCGTGAGCACAGCACCGGGCGCCTCCTCGGTGCCGTCGCTGCCTTCGCGGCCGATGCCGAGATCGGCGTTGCG
>Ga0075428_100007848_pt1 | contig 11831 bp, 12 predicted proteins | sample RhiMetdeltSRZDD2_FD_75291 | JGI IMG/M metagenome (GOLD analysis project Ga0075428, IMG submission 75291) | Populus rhizosphere microbial communities from Tennessee, USA - Rhizosphere MetaG P. deltoides SRZDD2 | ecosystem: Host-associated > Plants > Roots > Rhizosphere > Soil | place: USA...
ATCGAGCGCGACCTCCACGACGGTGCTCAGCAGCGCCTGATCGGCCTGCGCATCAAGCTGTCGGTCGCGGAGGAGCTCGCGCTCACCGACCCGCAGGCCGGCGCCCAGGCCGTGCACGCGATCGGCGACGAGATCGAGACGACGCTCGAGGAGCTGCGCGCGCTCGCGCACGGCGTCTACCCGTCCGTGCTCGGCGACCGCGGCCTGCACGACGCGCTGCGCACCGTGCTGGCGCGCTCGCCGGTGCCGGCGCGCCTGCTCGCCCGCGACCTCACCCGCCACCCGCCGGAAGTGGAGACCGCCGTGTACTACACGTGCCTGGAAGCGGTGCAGAACGCGATCAAGCACGCGGGCCGCGCCAGCGGCGTCTGGGTCTCGCTGCGCCAGAACCACGACCTGCGCTTCGAGGTGCGCGACGACGGGGTCGGCTTCGTGCCGCCCGACGGCGTGTTCAACGGCGGCCTCGGGAACATGCGCGACCGCCTCGAAGCGGTCGGCGGGCATCTGACGATCGATTCCGCGCCTGGACACGGCACCCGCATCCGTGGAACGGTTCCGCTGCCATGACCCTTGAAGCAACATACGGCGAGGCGCCGGCCTGGCAGCCGGCGGCGCCGCGCCTGCGTCCGCTGTGGCTGCTGCTCGCGTGGATCGTCTCCGCCGCGTCCGTCGCGGTCACGGCCTGGATCCTGCCGGGCGTCGACCTCGAGGGCACCGGCGCCGCGTTCGCGGTCGCGGCGGCGATCGCGGTGCTGAACGCGCTGCTGCCGCCGGTGCTGGCGGCGCTGCGCCTGCCGTTCATGGTCGGCGTCGGCTTCATCCTCGTGCTGCTCGCCGACGCGCTCGTCCTCAAGCTCGCCGCCGACGCGCTGCCCGACGACATCCACGTCGACAGCTTCGGCTGGGCGCTGCTGGCGGCTGTGCTGATCGCCGGGGTGGGCACGGGCCTGCAGGTCCTGATCGGCACCAACGATGACGACGAGTACAACTTCCGCGTCACCCGCCGGATCGCGCGGCGGCTGGGGACGAGCGAGCGCACGGACGTCCCCGGGATCATCTACCTCGAGATCGACGGCCTCGCGCTGCCGGTGCTGCGCGACGCGATGCGCGACGGCAGCGCGTCGACGATGGCGAGCTGGGTCGCCGAGCGCGGCTATCGCCTGACCGAGTGGGAGACCGACCTGTCGTCGCAGACCGGCGCGAGCCAAGCCGGGATCCTGCTCGGCTCCAACGAGGACATCCCGGCGTTCCGCTGGGTCGAGAAGGAGACGGGCCGGCTGATGACGTGCTCGTCACCGGCCGACTGCGCCGAGATCGAGCGGCGCCACGCGACCGGCATCGGCCTGCTCATCGACGGCGGCACGAGCCGCGGCAACCTGCTGTCGGGGGAGGCCGAGGAGACGATCCTCACCGTCAGCCGGACCGAGGCGGAGAAGCGCGCGAATCCCGGCTACCGGGCGTTCTTGGCCAACGGCTTCAACGTGACGCGCGCGCTCGCGCTGTTCGCGTGGGAGGTCATGCTCGAGATCACGGCGTCCGTGCGCGCGGCGCGCCGCAACGTCCGGCCGCGCGGCCACCGCGGCGGCACGTATCCGCTGATCCGCGGCGCCATGTGCGTGATCATCCGCGACCTCATCGTCTTCGGCGTGCTGACCGACATCATGCGCGGCCGCCCCGCCGTGTACGCGACGTTCTCGAGCTATGACGAGGTCGCGCACCACTCCGGCCTGATGCGCGCCGACACGATGGAGGCGCTGCGCAAGCTCGACCAGCAGTTCGGCCGCATCGAGCGCGCGCGCCGCTACGCGCCGCGCCCGTACGAGATCGTTGTCCTGTCCGACCACGGCCAGACGCAGGGCGCGACGTTCAAGCAGCGCAACGGCTACGGGCTCGACGACCTCGTCGAGCGGTCGCTCGGCGGCGCCAGCGTCACCGGCGTGGCGGGCGGCGACGAGCAGGACGCGATGGTCAAGCACGCGGTCGGCGAGGCGACTGGCCGCAAGCCGGCCAAGAAGCCCAAGAACGACGTGTCCGACCGCGACGTCGTCGTGCTCGGGTCGGGCAACCTCGGGCTCGTGTACCTGATGGAGGAGCCGCGGCGCCTCACGCGCGAGGAGATCGACGAGCGCCACCCGGGCCTGCTGCCCGCCCTGCGCGAGCACCCGCACGTCGGCTGGCTGCTCGTGCGCTCCTCCGAGCACGGCGCGGTCGTGCTCGGCGCCGACGGTACGCGCTACCTCGACCAGGATCGCGTCGAGGGCACCGACCCGCTCGCCGGGCTGTCACCGACCGCCGCGCTGCACCTGCGCCGGACCGACTCCTTCACGCATGTCGCCGACATCATGGTCGGCAGCTTCTACGACCCGACGCTCGACGAGGGCTGCGCGTTCGAGGAGCTGATCTCCTTCCACGGCGGGCTCGGCGGCCCGCAGACACGCGGCTTCGTCCTCCACCCGGCGCATCTGGCCGAGCCGGACGAGCCGGTCATCGGTGCGGCAGCGGTGCACTCCCTGCTGTCGTCGTGGCGCCGTTCGCTTCAAGCACCGGCTCTCGCGAGCGCGCCCGCGCAAGGTCTGCCGCAATCCGCAGCACAGCGGACGTCAGCGGCGCCGCAAGGATAAGGCCGACGGCGCCGAACAGCGCGCCGCCGCCGATCGTCACGATCAGGACGCCGAGCGGGTGGACGTCGAGCGTCGCGCCGTACGCGATCGGCTGGATCATCTGCTGCAGCGCGCCGTTGGCGAGCAGCGAGATGACGGCCATCGCGAGCGCCGTCTCCGGGCCTTGGGAGCCGAGCGCGAGCAACACGGTGAACGCGCCGGCCGACCACGCGCCGATGTAGGGGATGTAGGCGGTGACGAAGTTGACGAGCGCGATCGAGCCCGCGTTCGGGACGTCGAGGATCAGCGCGCCGAGCCCGATCACGACGGCGTTGAACAGCGCGACCGCCGTCACGCCCGCGAAGTAGCCGCGCAGCGACTGCAGCGTACGCCCTGTGATCACATGCGCCACCGAGGCCGGCACGCCCATATGGCGCTCGGTCCACGCGCGGATGACCGGGCCGTCCTTGAGGAGGAAGAACAGGCTCAGCGCGGTGAACGAGAGGAAGACGGCGAGCGAGGCGAGCGCGGTCAGTCCGCCGGCGACGCCGACGAGCAGCGTGTGGAACGCGTCGCTGGTCCCGGAGCTCGCGTCGTCCTTGGCCTCGGAGGCGGCGTCGGCGCTGACGCCGGCGTCCTGGAGCCAGCCGCGCACGGTGTCGGCGGCCTTGGCGAGGTCCCCCTTGAGCTCCTTGGCCTCGCCCGCGATGCCGCCGATGATCAACGCGCCGAGCGCCACCACGCACACGACGATCAGCACCAGCAGCAGCGCCGCGGCGGCCCCACGGGGGACCCGGCGCCGCTGCAGCACGCCGACCAGCGGCGACATCACCGCGGCCATGATCCCCGCGGTGATGACCGGCATCACGATCGTCTCGGTCAGTGACATCAGCCAGACGATCCCGACGAGCAGCAGCGTGATGCCGACGAGCAGCCACGCCGCCAGCCCGAGATCCCGCACCCACTGCGGGACGTCGAAGACCCCCGTCAGGTCCTCGGGCCGGATCTCGTCGTCGGCGGGTGGCTCGGCGGCCGCCATCAGAGGGCTGCGGCTGCGCGGTCGGGCTCGAACGGGACCCGCTCGTCGGCGCCGGGTTGCACGATCACGGCCGTCGACTCGGGCACCTCGACCCACACCCCGGGCAGGTCGGAGAGCGGCTCGGAGACGATCAAGCGATCCTCGTCGGTCAGGTGCTCGAAGCGCGGGTTGTCGGGGTGCAGCGCCTGCAGCGTCGCGCGGTCGGCCGACATGAACAGCGTCCGCGAGCGGCCCTCGCTGGAGTAGCGGATCGCCCACAGGCGCTCGCCGTTGGTGATCCCCAGCGTCATCTGGATCGGATGCTCGATGCCGCGGGCGCGCGCGGTCGCCTCCACGAACCCCACCGCGCGCTCGACCGCCGGGAGCGGATCGTCCTCGAGGCCGAACGTGAGCGCGAGGTAGAACAGGGCCTCCGAGTCGGTCGAGCCCGCGATGTCCCCGAACAGCGCCGGCCCGACCGCGAGGAGCAGTTCGCGCCGCATCTCGTGGAATCCGTTGATCACGCCGTTGTGGACGAACAGCCAGCGCCCGTGCTGGAACGGATGGCAGTTCGTCTGCTGGACCGGCGTGCCCGTCGTGGCGCGGATGTGCGCCAGGAACAGCGGCGACTCGACGTGGGACGCGATGTCGCGCAGGTTCGCGTCGTTCCAGGCGGGCGACACGCTGCGGTAGCGCGCGGGATCATCGGGCCTACCCGGCATGTACCAGCCGATGCCGAATCCGTCGCCGTTGGTCGTCTCGACGCCCATGCGCGAGTGGAGCGCCTGGTCGATGAGGCCGTGCGGTGTGCGGAACAGCAGCTCGTCGATCACGAGCGGCTGGCCGAAGTAGGCGTTCCAACGGCACATACGGTCTCCTTGTCGATCAGCCCGGCGCCTTGACGACGAGCACCGGGCGCCCGCTGCGCTGCAGCACCTCGCGCGAGGTCGAGCCGAACAGGCGCGACCGCACACGGCCGAGCCCGCGCGAGCCGACGACGACGACGCAGGCGTCCACGCGCTCGGCCACGGCCGCGATCGTGTCGGCGACGTCCGCCTCGTCGGCGACCGGGTCCGGCTCGGCGGTCGCGCCGAGCTCGCGGGCGAGCGCGGCGCCCGTTTCCGCCATCTCGACCGCGTGGTCGTGCTGGACGCGGTCCAGCGCCTCCACCTCGGCGGCGGTCGGCGGCGGGTAGCCCACGCCCGTCAGGTCGCGGGTCGGCGCGAGCGCCAGCGCCAGGCCCGGCTCCCAGACGCTGACGATCACGAGCCGCCGCCCCGGGAACAGCTCGATCGCAGCGGCGACCGCCGCGCGCGCCTCCGCGGAGCCGTCGAACGCGACCACGGCGGGACGGGCGTCGGCGGACATGCGCGAACTGCACCACCGCGGCCACGCCGTCGCTTCACCCCGATCGGATGATGCGACCGGCCGCCCGGCAACCGAAGGTTGAGGTCTCTGGCGCCCCCGAGGAGGAGCAAGTATGGACAGAGACGACTTCGAAGAGATGGGCCCGATCGACTACATCGTGCTCGAGTGGCCGGCTCAGCAGCCGACCGGCGAGGTCGGACCCATGATCATCGACCTGGTGGACCGCGGGATCATCCGGATCCTCGACATCGCGTTCATGGCGAAGGGCGAGGACGGGTCGGTTGCCGCGCTCGATCTGGGCGGGCTCAACGGCGGCGGCCAGGGCTTCGAGGAGTTCGAGGGCGCGTCCTCCGGCCTGCTCGGCCAGGACGACCTCGAAGAGGCCGCCAGCGTGCTCGAGCCCGGTACGTCGGCGGCGATCCTGGTCTGGGAGAACCGGTGGGCGGCGCCGGTCGCGGTGGCGCTGCGCAAGTCCGGTGGCCAGCTGGTGGCCAGCGGCCGGATCCCGGTCCAGGCGATCCTCGCGTCCCTGGACGCCGTCGAGGCCACGAGCTGAACGAAAGGACCTGAACGATGCCCGGACTGCTACGCGGCATGGCTCGCACCGCCGTCGTCGCCGGAACCGCAACGGCCGTCAGCAACCGTGTCTCGCGCCGCCAGGCGCGGCGCTGGGGCGCTGAGGACCCGTACGCCCAGCCCCAACAGGAGTACTACGAGCCCGCGCCCGCCGCGCCCGCCGCGCCCGCCGCGCCGGAGGCCGACCCGGTGGCGCAGCTGAGGGAACTGGCCAAGCTGCGCGACGACGGCATCCTCACCGACGAGGAGTTCGCGGCCGAGAAGCGCAAGATCCTCGGCTGAGGCGCTGTCGTGATCCAGGGCGTGGTCTTGTTCGCCGTACGGCCGGCGGTCGCCACGGTCGGTATGGCGCGCCGTGGACTGGACCGCGCGACGATCGCGATCGTCGACGGCGCGCTGGCGGACGGGATCGCCGATCGCATCGCCGACCGGCTGCTGGCCGGACCCGAGCTCGAGCGCATCATCGCCAAGGCGCTCGAGCAGCCGGGCGTGGAAAGGATCGTCAATCAGGTCGTCGCGAGCCCGGTCATCCAGGACGCGATCGCGCGCGTGGCCGACGACGCGATCGCACGGCTGCGTGACAGCCCGGCACTGTGGGCGCTGATCGACGAGATCGCGCAGAGCCCGTCGGTGGCCGAGGCGATCACGCAACAGGGCTACGGCTTCGCCGACCAGGTCGGCGACGACATCCGCGAGCGCTCGCGCCACGCCGACGCGCGGCTCGAGCGCCTCGCCTGGCGGCTCTTGCGGCGCCGCTCACCGCCGGGCGGCGCCGCGCCGTCCCCGAGCGGCGCGACGTGACCGAGCACGCCGGCCTCGCAACGCGCACGCTCGCGTTCGCGGTGGACGCGGCGATCATCAACGCCGTCGCCTGGGCGGTCGCCGCCGTGGTCGCGCTCGGCCTCTCGCTGCTGAAAGTGCCGGATGCCGTCGTGACCGCGATGGCGGTGATCGGCGCGGTCATCGCGATCGGCTGGAGCATCGCCTACTTCGTGTTCTTCTGGTCGACGACCGGCCAGACACCGGGCAACCGGCTGCTCAGCATCCGCGTCGTGGCCGCGCGCAGCGGCGAGCCGGTTCACGCCGGACGGGCCCTGTTGCGTGTCCTCGCCCTACCGCTCTCCGCGCTGCCGCTGTGCGCCGGCTTCCTGATGATCCTCGTCGACTCGCAGCGGCGAGCGCTCCACGACGTGCTCGTCGGGACGTTCGTCGTCTACGTCCGCGAGCCCGAGCCGGTGGTGACACACGTGCCGCTGGACTCAGCCAAGGCGCTGCACTGACTCGTCCCCGAGCGCGTCGCGCAGGTTGCGCGTCTGCTCGTCGGACAGGTCGGCGCGGATCAGCGTGGCGGGGACGTCGGCGAGCGCGGCGCCGATCCGGTCCGGGCAGTCGCGCCCGCCGAGCACGAACACCGCCGACGTGCCCGGCGTGACGGTGTCGCGCACGCACTTGACGAAGTCGTCGGCGACCCCGAAGTCGGCGAGCGTGCCCGCGACGGCGCCCGCCGCCGCGCCGAACCGCGGTCCGGCGATCGGCGTCAGGAAGATCAGCGCGAGCAGCACGCCCCAGAAGCCGCCCCACAAGTGGCCGGGGCCGTCGAGCGCGCCGAGCTCCTGTGTGCGGGGCTTGCGGTGCCGCGGCGGCCAGCGCACGAGCGAGGCGTCCTCGACCTCGATCTGGTGCTCGCGGGCGAGGCGTTCGAGGCGGGGGAGGACGGACTCGGCGGTCTCAGGGGTATCGAACCGCCAGACGGCCAACGTGTCGGGGCCGCCGACCATCACGGGTCGATCAGCCCTGCTGCGCAGCCTCGCTCGACCGCCTCGGAGCGGCTGGAGACGTCCAGCTTCCGGTACACCGACAGAGCGTGGGTCTTGACCGTGTTGGTCGAGACGTGCAGGCGCACACCGATCTCGCGGAACGAGAGATGGCTCGGCAGCAGCCGCAGCACGCGCAGCTCCGCGTTGGTGAGCGCCGGGCCGTCGCCGGTCGCGCTCGCGGCGAACGCGTCGGCACGCTCCCAGCCGTCGTGCACCCACTGGGCGAGCACGACCGCGTCGGGGACCTGCGCCTGGATGCGCGCGGCCCGGGCGAGCAGCGCGCGGGCGCTCATGCCGTCGCTGAGCCGGATCTCCGCGCGCGCGAGCCAGACGTGCGCCTCGGCCACCAGCCAGGCGGGGAAGCCCTCCAGATCGGCCAGCAGCCGGCGCGCGTCGGCGGCGTCGTGGCGCGCCTGGGCGAGGTCGCCGCGCTGAGCGGCGACGACCGCGAAGACCGCGAGCACGAGCGCACGGACCGCGTGCGGGGCGACGACCGGCTCGAGCATCGCGTAGGCGTCGTGCGCGTGCCGCTCGGCGTCGTCCCAGTCGGATGCCTCGACGGCGAGCAGGGCGAGCTGCGCGTGGCAGAGCGCGGCGACGACGGGCAGGCCGCCGGCGCTGCGGCTCGCGCCCTCGGCGAGCGGCGTCGACGCGGCTTCGCGGTCGCCGGTGAGGTGGTGCGCGACGCCGATCAGGAGCGACGCGAGGCCGCGCGCGACGCCGTCGGGCGTCAGCAGCCGGTCGGCCTCCGCCGCGTTCTCGCCCATGCGGGCGGCGCCGTGCCGGGCGGTGCACGCGAGCAGCAACGGGACGGCCGCCGCGAGGTCACCGGCGCCCGCCGCGGCCGCGAGAGCGCGCTGGGCCGACTCGGCGGCGCGCTCGGCATCATCGATCCGCCCTTCGGCAAGGTGGTACGCGGCCGCGCTGAGCGCGAGCGTGGGCTCTGCGGAGCGCTCGCACTCCCGGAACGCGGCCAGCCAGGTGCCGAGGATCGGCGTCCGGCCCTCGCCCGCGTACTGCGGCGCGAGCGACCACAGCAGCCGGCCCGCGCGCTCCGCGTCGCCGGACGCGACCGCGTGGCGGACGGCGTCGGCGGGCTCGCCGTGCCGGTCGTGCCAGTCGGCCGCGCGCGCGTGCAGCGACGGCTCGAGGTCGCGCTCGGCGCGCGTGAGCTCGGCACGCAGAGCCGCGGCCAGCAGCGGGTGGTAGCGGAACGCCAGATCGGCGCGGTCGAGCGGATCGATCGGCAGGCCGGCCTCGCGTAGCTCGGCGATGGTGTCGGCCGAGCCGCGCGTCTCGAGCACTGCGTCGCAGAGCGCTCCGCTTAGGCGCCCGAGCAGCGAGGTGCGGCGCAGGAACGTGCGCTGATCGGCGGACACGTCGGCCAGCAGCTCGCAGTCCATGTAGTCGAACATGAGCCGGTCCGCGCCGCTGAAAGCGCTGGTCGCGGCGTCGACGTCGTCCTGCTCGGACAGCGACAGCGCGGCGAGATACAGGGCCACGGGCCAGCCCTCGGTGCGCTCGACGAGCCGGTCCACCTGCTCGCCGTCGAGCCGCGCGCCCGCGGCGTCCAGCAGCATCGCGGCCTCGAGGCGGCTCATCACGAGCTCGCGCGGAGCGACGTCGACAAGCAGCCGGTGCGCGCGCAGCCGCCCGTTCGCGGCGGGCAGCCGCCGGCGCGACGCGACCGCGAGCACGGCGCCGAGCGGGAGCCGCGTCGCCGCCTGCATCAGCTCGCGCACGGTCTCGGGCGCGGCGTCGTGGGCGTCGTCGAACACGATCACCTGCGGGATGCGGCGGGCCGCGGCCGTCGTGATCGTCCGCAGCGCGTCGTCCGGGTCGTCGTGCGGGCCGAGCCAGCGGAACGAGCGCTCGTCGCGCAGCGCCCACTCGGCAAGGACCGTCGTCTTGCCGTAACCGGCCGGAGCCACGAGGGTCACGATCGGGACGGCGCCGGCACTCACCAGCCGGCGGACCAGCCGCGCGCGCGGGATCATGCCCGGCCGCAGGACGGGTGGTGGCGCTTCGCCCCGCTCCGCCGGTGTGGCGGCAGGCATCAGAGGTGCGGCCGAGCGCATCGTCAGGCCGATGGTCCCGCCGGAGCGTCTGCGGGTCGATGGTGCACGCTTCCGGCGGCCGGACCGGCGTACACGTCTCCGATCCGGCGCTCGTACACGACCGAGATCGTGAAGGCGGCCGGTGCGGACACGAGCGCGGTGGCCAGCGCCGCGCCGAGCAGCCCCATCGCCGTCGACCCCAGCGCGGGCTCCGCCGTGTGCGCCGTCCCGTGGATGATCGCGTGCTCGACGAGGACCGACATGGTCACCGAGAGGAAGACCGCCCAGAACGCGCCGCGGACCAGCGCGGAGCTGCGCGACAGCGCGGCGACCGGGCCGAGGCGCTCGTGCACGATCGCCGGCGCGAACAGCGCCCAGCGCGTGAGCAGCCACAGCCCGGGGATGACGAGCAGCCCGCCGGCGGCCAGCGGCAGCGTGACGCCCGCGATCGATGCGACGACAAGCGGGACCGTCAGCGGCAGCGCGCGGCGCAGGAGCACTCTGGAACCGACGCGCGGGGCGTGGCCCCGGTCGAGCGCGACGATCAGCTCGGCGTAGCCGACGTACATCTCGAACGCGATCGCGAGCAGGATGCCGGCGACGATCTCGGCGACGAGGTTGCCGTGCAGCAGGAGCACGGCGTCGGCCCCGGCGCCGAGCAGGGCGGCGGGCGGGAGGGCGAGCATCCAGTTGCGGCGCAGGATCCCGCCGACCTCCCGCGGCAGGCCGGGCAGGACCGGTTGCGGTGCGCCCACGGTCACCGCGGCAGCATGACCCGGCTGGCCTTCTCGCTCGATGGTGTGCGCACCACCGCGACGGGCAGCGGCGCATGCTAGAAGCGGTACATGGCCAAGTCCGGCCGGCTGACCTACATCGGCCACGCCACCGTGCTCGTCGAGCAGGCGGGCGTCCGGCTGCTCACCGACCCGCTGCTGCACAGCGGGATCGGGCACATGCGCCGGCGCGTGCCGCTGCCGGAGCTGGAGCTGCTGCGTGACCTCGACGCGGTGCTGATATCGCACCCGCACGCAGATCATCTCGACGTCAAGTCGCTGCGGATGCTCGAGCACCCGGGCACGGTGGTGGCGCCACGGGAGTGCGCGGGGCTACTGCGCCGCGCGGGGATGCGCGACGTCGTCGGGCTGACGCCGGGCGAGCGTTGCGACGTCGGAGCGGTCACGATCGAGGCCGTGCGCGCCGACCACGACGGCCGCCGCCATCCGTTCGGGCGCGAGCTCGGCGCCGTCGGGTTCATCGTCGAAGGTCCGGCGCGCGTGTACTTCGCCGGCGACACCGATCTGTTCGACGACATGGCGAAACTGGCGGGCCGGGTGGACGTGGCGCTGCTGCCGATCTGGGGCTGGGGCCCGCGGCTGCCCGCCGGCCACCTGAACCCGGAGACCGCCGCGCGCGCCGTGGCGCTGATCGGGCCTGCGGTCGCGGTGCCGATCCACTGGGGGACGATGCGCTCCGTCGGTGCCAAGGGAGCCACCGATCCGCACGCGCCGGCCCGCGCGTTCGCCGATGCGGTCGCCGCGACCGCGCCCGCTACGGAGGTGCGCATCCTGGCGCCCGGCGACTCGATGCCGCTCGCCGGCTGACCGCACGCGCAGGCACCACCGTGCCCGGCGTGCTCACGCCATTGCCGCGGGGATGCCCGAGCCCGAAGCTCTCGGAATGACGGGGACGACCGTCGCGGGCGAGGCTTGGCACACGCTTCCGGGTCTCGACGCGGCGAAGGTCCTGCACGTCGAGTACGCCAGCGGCCTGAGCTCCGAGGAGGCCGCCGCCCGCTTCGCGGAGCTCGGCGCGAACCGCCTGGACGCGGCCGTCGCCGAGCCCCGGTGGCGCGCCTTCGCCCACGGGTATCGCGACGCGCTGCAGCTCGTCCTCGTCGCCGCCGCGGCGGTGAGCCTGGCGGCCGGGGAGCCGGCGACCGCGGCCGTCGTGCTCGTGCTGACGCTGGTCAACGCGGCCCTCGGGCTGCACGAGGAGGGGAGACCGGGGGACCCCGTGGCAGCGCTGCGGCGGGACCTCGCCGTGACCGCTCGTGTCCGCCGCGACGGGCGGATCCAGCGGCTCCCCGCCGAGCTGCTCGTGCCCGGCGACATGGCGCTCGTCGAGGCCGGGGAGGTCGTGCCCGCCGACGGCCGGCTCGTCGACAGCGCCGCGCTCGCGATCGACGAGTCGGCGCTCACCGGTGAGAGCTTCCCGGCCGCCAAGACGGTGGCGGCGATCGACGACCTGGACGCGCCGCTCGGCGACCGGACCGGCATGGCGTACATGGGCACGACCGTGACCGGCGGCACGGGCGAGCTCGTGGTCACGGCCACCGGGATGCAGACCGAGGCCGGGCGCATCGCACGCCGGCTGCGAGGCGGCGAGCGCGACCGGC
>Ga0075428_100007850_pt1 | contig 11829 bp, 9 predicted proteins | sample RhiMetdeltSRZDD2_FD_75291 | JGI IMG/M metagenome (GOLD analysis project Ga0075428, IMG submission 75291) | Populus rhizosphere microbial communities from Tennessee, USA - Rhizosphere MetaG P. deltoides SRZDD2 | ecosystem: Host-associated > Plants > Roots > Rhizosphere > Soil | place: USA...
CGCGCTGGTCTCCGCGCCACCGCTCTGGGCCCAGCGCACCACCGGCAGCATCACCGGCGTCGTGAAGGACTCCACGGGCGCCGCCCTGCCCGGGGTCACCGTGGGTGTGAGCGGGCCCAACATCGTGGGCACGCAGACCGCGGTGACCAACGAGGAGGGCCTCTACCGCCTGTCCAACCTGCCGCCCGGTGACTACCAGCTCGCCTTCTCCCTCACGGGGTTCAAGGGCCTCACGCGCAAGGCCCTCCACGTGAGCGTGGGCCAGACCCTCGAGGAGAACGCCAGCCTCGAGGTCGGCCAGCTCACGGAGAGCATCGACGTCGTGGGCGAGGCGGTGGTGGTGGACACCAAGTCGAACGAGGTGGGGGCGACCTACGACCAGGAGTGGATCGACAACGCGCCCCTGCGGCGCTTCAGCTTCTTCGATCTGGTGGCGGCCGCGCCCGGATCCCTGCAGGGCGGGGACTCCAACAACACCTCCCGCACCATGGTCTACGGCTCGTCCTACGACGAGAACGCCTTCCAGGTGGACGGCGTGGACGTCACCGACAACTACTTCAACGAGGCCCTGGCCGAGCCCAACACGGACGCCATCGCCGAGATCGAGATCCTGTCGCTGGGCGCGCCCGCCGAGTACGGCAACCTCACGGGCGCCGTCTACAACATCGTCACCCGGCAGGGCACCAACGAGTTCCACGGCGACGCGGGCTTCTACTGGCAGGGCGACGGCCTGACCAGCAACAACAGCGAGGGCATCGTCAACCCCGACGGCACCTTCCTCGACACCTGCCCCGACGGCGTGAGCCGCTGCCCCTTCACGCGCGACAAGTTCACCGACCTCTCGCTCCAGCTCGGCGGGCCCATCGTCAAGGACAAGCTCTGGTTCTTCGCCTCCTACGCCAACCAGCGCGACTATTACTGGGACGTGGGCGTCGACGCCAGCAATGATCTGACCGCGGGCCGCTTCCGGACCGACCGCTACTTCGGCAAGCTGAACTGGCAGATCAGCGACAAGCACAAGCTGGTCGGCACCTTCCACCTGGACAAGAAGGACGACGACGGCGGCCTGGCCGTCAACTCCGCGCCGGAGACGGCGAACAAGCGCACGGCCAAGACGCCCACGCCCGGGCTCGGCTATACAGGCGTCCTGTCGGACAAGACGGTGGTGGAGGTCCGCTACTCCGGCTTCTACGGCGACGTGAAGCAGCTGCCCACCGACCCCAACCAGCCGCGCGACCTGAACCGGTTCTACGACATCGACACCGGGTTCATCTCGGGGGGCCATTACTACTGGTACGACCTGGGGCCCAGGCGGACGACCGTGACGGCCAAGGTCTCGCACCTGGCCGACAAGTTCCTCGGGGCCAGCCACGACTTCCGCTTCGGGGTGCAGTACAGCGGCGCCCAGGCCGGCGGGCTCGTGGGGTACAACGACATCATCTACACCTACAGCCAGAGCTCGCCCGGCTATGGCTACGGGATCCACTACACGCCGTTCAGCTACAGCGGCGACTCCAGGGCCATCGGGGCGTTCTTCGACGACACGGTGCGGGTGAACGACCGCCTCTCGCTCAACGTCGGCCTCCGGTACGACCACCAGAAGGCCTTCGCCGCCGAGCGGCCCGAGCTCGACGACCTGGGCAACCCGACCGGGAATACGTTCGGGGAGGAGGACTACTTCACCTGGAAGAACTGGTCCCCGCGGTTGGGCTTCAACTGGAAGGTGACCGGAGACGGCAAGACCGTCTTCAAGGGGCACTGGGGCCGGTACTACCGGGCGGTGGCCACGGGCGAGTACGCCAACAAGCTGGGCGAGAGCATCACGCCGATCTTCGTGGGCCCCTACGACACGGCCACCAACGAGTTCCTCGACCTCACGCTGTCCCGGTCCAACGAGAACCTGGCCTTCGATCCCGACTACAAGGCGCCCTACACCGACCAGTACATCGCGAGCCTGGAGCGTGAGCTCACGCGAGGCCTGGGGGCCCAGATCAACTACGTCCACAAGGCCGGGCGAAGATACGCGGGCTGGCGGGAGATCGCCGGCGAGTACGTCCTGGTGCCCTTCGTGGACAACGGGCTGGGCCCGCTCGACGAGCCCACCGGGCGCACCATCGAGCTGTTCCAGCTCGTGAGCGATCCGGAGCTGCGCCAATTCCGGATCACGAACCCGCCCATCATGAAGTCCAACATCGACGCGGTCAGCTTCGGGCTCTTCAAGCGCATGACGGACAAGTGGCAGCTCCACGGATCCGCGACGTGGATGCGGGCCACGGGGACGCTCCAGGAAGGACAGGGCGGGGCCGGCGAGGCCGGGTCCGGGGTCGGGATCATCCAGCGCGGCGGGCTGCAATTCCGCCAGTTCGGCCAGAACCCCAACAGCTACGTGAACGTCGACGGCCGGCTCAAGAGCGACGTGGAGTGGCAGTTCAAGGTGCAGGCCGTCTACCAGCTCCCGGCCGGCTTCCTCGCCTCCGCGAACTTCACGAGCCGCAGCGGGGCGCACATCGTGCGGCGCACCCGGGCGCTGCGCACCGACTACACGCACATCCCCGAGAACACGCCCATACTGCTCCAGCCTCGCGGCGAGAACGGGCGGCTGGACTCCGTCACCATGCTGGACATGCGCCTGCAGAAGGACTTCAAGCTCGGCAGCGAAGTCCACCTGGCGCTGTTCGCGGACGCGTTCAACCTGCTCAACAGCGACACCACCGAGGGGGTCATCACCTCGCTGGTGGAGTCCTCGTCGTACCTGTACCCGCTCTCGCCGGTGAACCCGCGGCGCTTCCAGCTGGGGGCGAAGCTGAAGTTCTAGCGGGGCCGTTTCTCGCGGGCGGCCGCGAAGCGCGGATCGAGCGCGGCCGCCTTCTCGTACCAGGGGCGGGCCTCCGTGGCCCGCCCTTGCCGTTCCAGGATGAGGCCGAGGTTGTAGGCGTAGCGCGCGTTGCGCTCGTCGAGCCGCGCGGCCTCGCGGAAGGCCCGCTCCGCCTCGGCCGCGCGCCCGTTCCCGCCCAGGGTCATCCCCAGCGAGTTCCAGTACGAGGCCACGCCGGGCGCCAGCTCGGTGGCCGCCGACTGCCGGCGGATGGCCTCGTCCACCGCGCCCAGGTCCCGCAGCAGGTCCCCCAGGCGCGCCATGAGCGCGGCGTCCTTCGGCGTGAGGGTGGCCGCCTTCTCGTAGGGCGCCCGCGCCTCCGCCTTGCGGCCCGCGGCCACCAGGCTCCTGGCCAGCCCCTCCCAGGCGGACGCGAAGCCCGGCGAGCGCCGCGCCGCCTCCTCGAAGTGGCGCGCCGCCTCGGCGTGGCGCGCCAGCCCCGCGAGCGAGCGCGCCAGGTAGAAGTGGACCTCGAAGCTCGAGACCTTGCGCGCCAGCACGGCCTGGAAGCGCGCGGCGCTGGCTGCGTAGTCGCCGTCGTTCAGGCGCAGCAGGCCCTCCCGCATCAGGTCGTTGGCGATCCGGAACTCGGTCACCTTGTCCTTGGGGTCGGCGCCCGGCGTGGACGTCTCCGCGGGGGCCGCGCCGCCCACGTAGCCGAGCGCGCCCAGCTTCTCCAGCAGCTCCGGCGCCACGGCCGGAGCGGCGCCGCCGGCGCGGGCGGCCGCCGCCCGCTCGGCGTCGAGGAACTTGCCCAGGCCCGCGCGCATGGCGCCCGCGCGCGTGGCCTCCGCGGGAGCCAGGTTGGTGGTCTCGCCCGGGTCGTTCGCGAGGTCGTACAGCTCCGGGCGCGGCGCCTGGATGTACTTGTAGCGCCCGTCGCGCAGGACGCGCAGGTCGCTCCAGCCGAAGTGCAACAGCGGCACGAGCGACTCGGCGTAGACGGGGACCTCTGCGCGCGCGGCCCCTCCGCGCATCTCGGCGGCGAGGCTGCGGCCGGCGAGCCCGCCGGCCGGCGGTGGCAGCGCCAAAAGCTCCGCCACCGTCGGGAAGACGTCCACCAGTGCGACGGTGCCGGACAGGCGGGCCCCGGCCCGGACGCCGGGGCCGCGCACGAAGAACGGGACCCGCAACGTCGTCTCGTACACGAAGAACCCGTGCAAAGTCTCGCCATGGTCGCCCAGGCCCTCGCCGTGGTCGGAGGTGACGACGAGCGCGGTCTCGTCCTTCAACCCGAGGCGGGCCATGGCTTCGTCGAGCCGGCCCACCTGCTCGTCGGCGAAGGCCACCTCGCCGTCGTAGAGGCGGCCCGCGAACCGGCTGGCCAGGGGCTCCGGCGGCTCGTAGGGATCGTGGGGATCGTAGAGATGGAGCCACAGGAAGATGCGGCCCTGCGGTGAGGCCGTGCGCGCACCCTCCAGCCAGGCGATGGCGGCGGCCGTGGACTGGTCGCCCCTGCGCTGCAGGGTATTGAGGAACGCGGCCGCGCCCCCGCCGGATCCGGCGATCGCGTCGTCGTAGACGTCGAAGCCGCGGTCCAGGCCCGAGGAGGAGTCGAGGACGATCGACGACACGAAGGCGCCGGTGGCGAAGCCCGCCTTCTTCAGGACCTCGGCCAGCAGCGGGACCTCGGGCACCACCGCGGGCGAGATGTTGTCGCGGATGCCGGTCTCGGACGGCAGCCGCCCCGTGAACACCGTCACGTGGGAGGGCCGGGTCAGGGGGACGTGGGCGGAGGCCTGCGGCGCCATCGCCCCGTCGCGCGCGAGGGCGTCGAGGTGCGGCGTGGCCGCGCCCGTGTACCCGTAGGCGCCGACGCGGTCGGCGCGCAGCGTGTCGATCGTGACGATCACGAGGTGGCGGGCGCCGGGCGGCGCCGGCGGCGGGGCCGGGCCGGCGCATCCGGCCGCCGCGGCGACGGCGGCCAGGATCGCCGCGCGGGCCGGGCGCGTCACTTGCTGCCGCGCTGGAGGCGCTCGGCAGCGGCGACCTCGCGGCGCGCCTCCGTCTCGCGGCCCTGGCGGTTCAGCACGTCCGCCAGGACGTAATGGCCGAGCGGGGCCATGCGCGGCTCCGGGTTGGCGGCGAGGCCCTTCCTCGCCCACTCCGCTGCGCCGGCCAGGTCGCCCGAGTCGAGCAGCGCCTTGGCCAGGTAGAGCTGGCCGGTGCCGAAGTCGGGCTGGAGCTCCACCACCTTCCGATACTGCGCCAGCGCCTCGGCCAACCGGCCTTTCTTCTGGAGCAGCTTGGCCAGGTTGAAGGCCGCGCGGTGGGCCTTTTCGTGGCGGGCCAGCTCCGCCTCGTAGGCGGCGATGGCGGCGTCCGTCTCGCCCCGCTCCTCGTGGACGAGCCCGAGGTTGAAGTTCGCGGTGGCGAGGTCCGGCTTCTTCTCCAGCGCCCGGCGCAGCGACTTCTCCGCCTCGTCGTAGCGCTTGGCCTCGATCTGGCTCTCCGCCAGCTTCAGCAGGAAGCGGTGCTCCTCGACCTTGCGGGAGAGCGCGTCCTTGACGACCGTTTCCGCAGCGGCGGGATCGCCCTTGCGGACGAACAGGTCGGCCAGCTGCCAGAGCACCCTCCCGTTCCGCGGGTCCAGCTCGCGCGCGCGCTCGAGGCCGACCCGGGCCTCGTCCAGCCGGCCCTCGTCCTTGTAGGCCACGGCCAGGCTGAACAGCGCGCCCTGGTGCTCGGGGTCGCGCTCCAGCGCTCGGCGGTAGGACGCGATGGCCTCTTTCGGCTGCCCCGCTTTCTTCTGGAAGTTGCCCAGCAGCATGTAGGCCTCGACGATCTCGGGATCGGCGCGCAGCGCCTCCTTCACCTTGGCGATGGCGTCGTCGAGGCGTCCCTCCGCGGAGGCGCCGCTGGCCTGCTTGATCAGGTTGTAGAGCCCGATCTTGTCCTTCGGATCGCCGCGCGGCCGGTCGTCGAGGTTGCGCGCCCCGCCGGTGGCGCCGACGTAGCCGAGGGCCGCCAGCTTCTCCTCGGTCTCGCTGTCCACGGCCTGCGGACCCTTGGCCGCGCTGGCGCTGGCCGTCCGCTGGAGGTGCGCGTCGAGCGCCGTGTCCAGCGCGGCCAGCCGCGCCGCATCCTCCCGGGAGCGGTCCTGGACCTCGCGCGGGTCGGCCTGCAGGTCGTAGAGCTCGGGGCGCGGGGCGCGGATGTAGTGGAAGCGCTCGTCCTGCACGGAGACGAGCTCGCTCCAGCCGTAGTGGTAGCGCGGGTACCAGCTCTCCGACTGCGCGACCAGCGAGAGCCGCTGGCCGCGCGAGAGCGGCATCAGGCTCGCGCCCTGCACGGTGGACGGGACGGCCCGGCCCAGCAGCTCGAGCGCGGTGGGCATGAGGTCCACGATGCGGATCTGGTCGGGGACCTCGCGGGCCGGCACGCCCGGCCCGGCCACGATCACCGGGATGTGCGTGGCGGCGTCGTAGATGAAGAAGCCGTGCGTGGCCTCGCCGTGCTCCCCCAGCATCTCGCCGTGGTCTCCCGTGACCACGACCAGCGTCTCGTCGAGGCGTCCCTGCAGCTCCAGGGTGTCCAACAACCGGCCGAGCTGGGAGTCGGCCACCGCGACCTCGGCGTCGTAGGCCCCGACCTGCGTGGCCGGGAAGCGGGAGCGGAAGGGCTCCGGCGCCTCGTAGGGCGTGTGCGGGTCGTAGAGGTGGACCCAGGCGAAGAACGGGCGGTCCCGGTCGGCCCCCAGCCAGGAGACGGCATGGTCCACGGTCTCCGAGCCGGGCCGCTGGATGATGTCCATCCCTCCCTTGTCGCCGTACTTCTCGAGGTCGAAGTCGTCGAAGAAGGTCTCGAAGCCCTGGGCGATGCCCCAGCGCGAGTCGAGCACGAACGACGACACGAAGCCTCCGGTGCGGAAGCCCGCGCCGCGCAGCGCCTCCGCCAGCGTCTCCTGGTCGTCGCCCACGTAGAAGCCGCCGTTGTCGCGCACGCCGTGCCAGGCGGGGAAGGTCCCCGTCATGAGCGAGGCGTGGGCGGGCAGGGTGAGGGGCATGACCGTGGTGGCGCGCGCGAAGCGGAGGCCGGAGCGGGCCAGCGCGTCGAGGCGGGGCGTCTGCGCGGCGGCGTAGCCGTAGCAGCCCAGGTGGTCGGCGCGGAGGGTGTCGATGGAGACGAGCAGGAGGTTGCGCGCCTTGGGAGAGAGGATCCCGCGGCCCGGGCGCGACCGGGCCAGGAGCATCCATCCCGCGGCCGCCACGGCCGCGGCCACGACGATGGCGGCGGCGGCGCGGCGCGTGCTCAGGGGGCGGCCTCGTCCCTCGCGTCGGGGTCCTGGGCGCGCAGCAGGTCCTTCAGCTCGGCGGGCAGCGCGAGCGACTTCGAGGCGGCGTAGTCGTAGTGGACCAGGACCTTCCTGGCCTCGGCCACCAGGCGGCCCGCGCTCCTCTCCCGGGCCGCGAACTCCAGGACGAACGACGAGCGGCGCATGGAGGCGCAGCGCACCGTCACGTCCACCGCCTCGCCGTAGGAGAGCGGCGAGCGGTAGTCGATCTCCACCCGGGCCAGGATCATGTCCAGCGCGTCCAGCCCGGACCTCTTCGTCACGTGCATCCAGTACGCGATGCGCGCCGACTCGAGGTAGGTCAGGTAGACCGCGTTGTTCACGTGCCCGAGCGCGTCCAGGTCGCGGAAGCGCACCTCGATGGGGTGGGTGAAGGGCGCCCGGCTCAACACTCCTCCTTCTCGGCCTCCGCCAGCTCCTGCTCCACGAGCGAGGCGTACTGGGCCAGCACCGCGTCGGGGATGGCCGCCAGGCCCTCCTCGGCCACGGCCAGGGCCTCCTTGAACAGGCGCAGCTCGCGCAGGCACCAGACGAGGGTCAGGTACACCGGCGCGGTCTGCCGGTAGTTGTCGCCCTCGCCCAGCAGGCGCCGCGCCGTCTCCGCCGCCGCCAGGGCCTCGCGGTCGCGGCCCAGGGCGTGGAGCCCCCGGGCCAGCCCGTTCCAGGCCTCCGCGCAGCGCGGCCAGGCGCGCGCGCCCCTCTCGTACAGCTCCAGCGCGGCGTCCCCCTCGCGGTCCTCGAGCAGGAGGCCCGCCTTCAGCTGCAGGGCCCCGAGGTGGTCCGGGTCCGCGGCGAGGATCTCCTCGAGGGCGGCCGCCCCGTCGTCGCGGCGCCCCGACACGACGAGGGCGCGGGCACGGTCGAACCGATCGTCCGGCATGCCGTCAGCGGGCCAGGCGCACGCGGGGGAAGAACCGGTGGATGTAGTCCTTGAGCGCGGCCCGCGTGCTCTCGAAGGCCAGCTCGCCCCAGGGTATGGACTCGGGAGGGAAGGCCCGGACCTCCTGGCACTCGTCGCAGGCCGTGAGCTCGCCGCCCGTCACCTCCGCGGCGTAGACCACCACCACGACGTCGCTGCCCGGGAACGAGTAGACGTCCAGGATCCCGGTGAGGCTGACCTTGAGGTTGACCTCCTCCTTCGTCTCGCGCACGGCGGCCGCGGTCACGGACTCGCCGCGGTCCACGAAGCCGCCCGGGAACACCCACTTCCCCATCTGGGGCTCGATCCCGCGCTTCAGGAGGACGATCCCGCCGTCCACCATGCAGATCGTGCAGGCCGCCACCTTGGGGTCCAGGTAGAAGATGTAGTCGCAGCCGGGGCACACCAGGCGGGATGGCTCCCCGTCCTTCAGGGCCTTGGACTCCAGGCCGATGCCGCACTTCGGGCAGAAGCGGTAGGTGTCCGAGGCGCCGCGATGGTGCATGGGAATCCCCCGGATTATAGGCCGGGGAGGGGGTGATCGCCGACACGACCGTTGACCTCTTCTCGGCCGCGGGGCTATGATCCACGCGACCTTCCAAAACACGGGAGCGGTGCCATGAAGCTCGTGGACACGATCAGCTCCGTACTCCGGCAGAAGGGCGGCGACATCTACCACGTCACCCCCAGCCACTCCGTCTACGACGCCATAGAGATGATGGCGGACAAGCACGTGGGGGCGCTCATCGTGATCGCCGACGGCAGGCTGGTGGGCGTCATCTCCGAGCGGGACTACGCCCGCAAGGTCATCCTGAAGGGCCGGGCCTCGAAGGAGACCGCGGTCGAGGAGATCATGACCAGCCCCGTGGTCTACGTCTCGCCCCGGCACACGGTGGACGAGTGCATGGCCCTCATGACCGAGAAGCGCATCCGCCACCTGCCCGTGTGCGACGACGACCGCGTGGTGGCCATGATCTCCATCGGCGACCTCGTCAAGTGGATCATCGACGGCCAGGACCGCGCCATCCACCAGCTCGAGGACTACATCTCGGGGAAGTACCCGGGCTAGGAAGCCACCGGGAAGCAGGCGGGCCCACTCGAACCAGAGCCCGGACCGCTTTCGTCCTGGCCAGGTGCTACCGTGTGTCCTGACGCCGAGGGCACCGATGGCCGATTCCTTCCACCACCGACCTCCACGAACACCGCTCGCGGCTCTCACTCCCCCGCCATTCGCGGAACAGGAACACCAGGCCGCCGTAGCCCGGGCGTCCTGCCACCTTGCCCCGCCGAAGGGCACCCGGGGGCCGCAGGAACGGGCAGGCCTCCTGGACGAGGTTCGCATGGCCTTGCGCACGGCCCATTACAGCCGCCGCACGGAAGCCACCTACGTCTACTGGATAAAGCGCTTCGCCTCCCACTACCGGGATCGAGAGCCCGCGCATATGGGGGCTGACGAGATCCGGGCCTTCCTCTCGCATCTGGCAGTCCAGGATCGCGTGACCGCCTCCACGCAGAATCAGGCCCTGTGCGCCCTGGTCTTCCTTTATGGGCGCGTCATGGGGAAGGACGTGGGCGTTCTCGAAGGAATCGACCGGGCCAAGGCGCCTACGCGGTTACCCGTGGTCCTGAGCCGCGGCGAAGTGAGGGCGGTTCTCGCCGCAGTGAGCGGGACTCCGGGCCTCATCTGCCGAATGCTCTACGGCGCCGGTCTGCGCCTGTCCGAGTGCCTGGGGCTCCGCGTCAAGGACATCGACTTCGACCGCAACGAGGTCGTCGTCCGCGACGGCAAGGGCGCCAAGGACCGCGTCACCATGCTGCCTGCGTCCTGTCGCGACGACCTCGCCCGCCACCTCGATGGCGTGCGCCGCCGCCACCAGCAGGACCTGTCGCGCGGCCTGGGGCGCGCCCCACTGCCCTACGCCCTGGCCGAGAAATACCCCCAAGCCGACCGTGACTGGGGCTGGCAGTACGTGTTCCCCGCGTCTTCCCACTACACCGATCGGCACACGGGAGTCCGCCACCGTCATCACCTGCACGAGACCGCCGTGCAGAGGGCCATGGCCGAGGCCGTCCGGAAAGCCGGCATCGTCAAGCCGGCCACGCCCCACACGCTCCGCCACTCCTTCGCCACCCACCTACTCGAGTCGGGCTACGACATCCGCACGATCCAGGAGCTCCTCGGCCATAGCGACCTCCAGACGACGATGATCTACACCCACGTCCTCAACCGGGGCGGCCGCGGGGTAACCAGCCCAGCCGACAACCTCTAACGTCCGCCCCGCCCCCGCCGCCCCGTCCCCGCGATCCGTCCCCGAACCGCGCTCCCCGCCCCACAGCCTGCGCCCGTGTTAGACAGATCTGTATAACGCCGCCTTGCGGTCCCAACCGAGGAATGCGACGATGACCCCAAGCCCTTTGGTCGCCGGGACTTCCGGCCACCCGGGCCGAGCCGGACGGAACTCGGACTCACGGTGTTAACGAGATCTGTTCAATACGTGTTATGCATACGCCCTCATCGGCGCGGCGCGGCTAGGGACCATACGCGATCGGAACCATGAGCGACGAGGGTGGCGCGGGAATCGTCGTATTCGTCATCTATGCCACTGTGGTCGCGATCATTTGCCACGCGCGCATTCAGGGCCTATGGAGGGCGTCGAGCACCGCCGCGACGGTGGCATCCGTCTCGTTTGTCGCTACCGTAACGGCCATCCAAGGCGTCCACGCACTTGTCTTCGTTGCCCTAATCTTCGCGTGGTTCTGGAGCTTCGTGATCGCATACGTGACGGGTAAGATCGCGAATGCCTTCAACAGGCCACCAACGTCGATGTCGCGGAGCCCGGAAGCCAAGGCCGAAATGGACGAAGAGGCCGGCGGCGATGCATAACGATGCGATGCAGCTGACGGCGCCTCTCGGCGGCCGCCCTGGCACGGAGCAGGAGGAGGCGGCCGCCTCGCGCGCATTCGCGCGCCGGCGCCGCAGCTGATCGCAGTGTTCGACGTACGCTTTGAAGCGGTGGCGTGAATGCGCGTCAGCAACTACGGCGTTAGTCAGTTCATCGTCTACGCCGACGATCCCGACAGAGCCGCGGCCTTCTATCGGGCCGTTTTCGGGTGGGAGACTTCACCATTGGGTCCCCCGCCTGGGCTTGTCATCAATAACCCCGGGAGCCGGCGGGTGCTTCGGGGCCATCTCGCTCTCCGCACGGCGTCGGAGTCCATTCATGGGTTCGAGTGCGTTGTTTCCGTGGCTTCGCTCACCAAGACTGCCGCAGCCGTTCTCGCGAACGGCGGAACGGTACTCCAGCACGTGCCCTTCATCAGGTCGGTCGGTGGACAGCTGCGCTTCCGCGACCCAGAGGGTAATGTGGTCCAGGCATTTCAATTCCCTAGAAACCGCACTACAGGGCGAAGGGCGACGTCGAACAAGCGGATGCAGCTGACGAGGTCCGCGCGGGCGAACGGCCGCCGCGGCCCTCGCAGCTGATCCGCGGTGTTGGACGGACGCCCATGAGGCTGCGGTGTGAGTACGAATAGGCCCCAGGTCATCACTCCTGAGGCGGAACGAGACCGGGCAGCCGGACTCCTGGGGAGTGTCCGTGCGCTATTTGGCCGGCTCGACCTCCTAATCGGGGTTCTTCTGGCAGCATTCCTACTTCCTCTCATCCTGGGCCCAATCCTCGTCATCTACCAGTTTGCGGAGGCAGGTCAGTATCTCGAGGCGATCGCAATCACGGCGCTTAC
>Ga0075428_100007855_pt1 | contig 11826 bp, 10 predicted proteins | sample RhiMetdeltSRZDD2_FD_75291 | JGI IMG/M metagenome (GOLD analysis project Ga0075428, IMG submission 75291) | Populus rhizosphere microbial communities from Tennessee, USA - Rhizosphere MetaG P. deltoides SRZDD2 | ecosystem: Host-associated > Plants > Roots > Rhizosphere > Soil | place: USA...
AATTCGGCGCGCCTTTCTTGACGTAGTCTCCCACGTACCAGATCGTGCAGTCATCACTGGGGTCGATCGCCGTTTGGGTGTAGTCTTCCCAACGCATCGCATTCTGCGCGCCTTCGCCTTCGACGAGCACCGTCTCCTTCAAAGTCAATTGCCCCAGCGGGTCCTGCGCAAGCCGCCCGGCGAATCTCTGCCCGGCGAAGTGCGGCGTTCCTCCAAACGAGTAACCGATCCCGATGTTGCCCAGCTTGTCTATTGCCGGACTGGCCATCCACCGGTACAAACCGTCCGGCGCATAGGTGCCTTGCTGATACAGACCGACGCTGCGGTCCTTTCCGATTCGGAACTCATACCAGCGCACGCCGCCGCCGCCCACTGACGTATTCACCGAGTGCAATCCAACAATTGATTCGGTGTTGCCGATCCTTCTATAAACCAGCCGAGCCATAATCTTGTCGCCCTGGGCGTCGAGACGCCGCTCAGTACCGGGCTGAGGCACGCAGTTCGTGAGCTGGCCGTCACACAGGTAATGATATGGAGCGACAGCGATCTTTTCGGGACCGGTGATCTTTGTGTTCGCCGCGTTCTTCCAGTCGACGTAAAACTTCCATGCCAGGATTGAGTCGTCCTCTAAGACTTTTTTTAGTTGAGTTCCGCCGGCCGCCATCATGATGTTTGGCGCGCCCTTCGGCGGGAGCAGCTTACCGTCCAGATCGGCGTTGTTCAGGAAGTTCACGCCGTCGATGATGACGCACTGTTCGGTTGCGGGTTCTCCCTTTAACATCCTGGCGCGATCGACGACGCAGGCATGTTTTTGAATCACGTCGTCGCCGGTGCTGGTCGGAACATAATAGCCGTCAGGCCAAACCGCCGGTCTTGGATAGTCGGGGAATAACGGGCGTAAGAATTCATACCGATAGTACGAACCGAGCGGGTCCGAAGTCGCGCTGATCGCATAACACATCGAGTAGGGACCCTGCGGGCGGGGCTGCGCTGCCTGATCGGGCGGACGTTGTTGCGGCGGTTGTCCCGGCTGATCGGATGGGCGAGGCTGCGGCGGTTGTGCAAGCTGACGCGCTGGAACAAAAAGGGGAGCCGCGGGACCAGGCTGACCCGGTCGACCAGGAACGCTCACCTGGGCGGGATCACCGGATCGCCCGGGCTTTGGCTGATCAGGTCTTTCGGGACCGCGTCTGAAAATTGGCATCACCACAAGCCAGCGATCGGCGAGTTGATCATATCGAACAACCGCATCGCCGTTGTTCATAGCCTCGCACATGCCACCGAAGCCTTTGAAGATGGTGTTGGTGGCTACAGGACCGTACAACACCTTGCCCGTCTCATTGAAGCGTTTGCCCTTTTTAGAAAAGATTGCCATTCGCGTGTTTACGATTTGGAAGACGTGGTCCTTACCGACGGCGAGACTGTTATCGGATGGGTTTCGCAAGTTAGCGGTGCCCTGCGGGCCTTCGAACCCGACCCCGAGGCCATCAAAGCTCGCGACAAGTTCGGCGGCTGCGGCAGTACCTTGAGACCGTTGTTCAACAGAAGCCGAACCCGGCGGTGAGGTTATTACTGGAGGCTTGATTGGAACCGCAGGATTCTGTGCCCCCACTTCGAGGCGAACACCGCCCGCATCACTGGATATCGCGTGCAAAGGGGCTTCGCTGGCGTTCATAGCGGAGAGCGGCGCGCGCACGGCTACCGCCAGTACTCCGGCCGCCAAGGCAATTGTGGTAACGAGAACTTTAGGTGATTGCAGGATCAAGTTCTTTGCGGACTGGCCCAAGGGAATTCCTCTTGAGGGCGTCAATCGATTCTCATCCGAGTACGTCGCGGAAGTGCTCGGCGATGTTGCTTGCACCAGTTGATCTTCGGTCAGGCTGCGCATTCATCGTGAGGCGACCAGCCGGTGGTGCCGTCGTGGCCCCTTCCGGTAGCTTCCCGGTTGCGTTAACTTGCCTTCTTCTTATCCTTATTGGCGGATTCCTGTTCTATCTCGCGCAGGTCTACTATCTTTCCATCGATGAACACTAGAAACGGAGTGTCTGTTTGATCTGCCAGTCGCCTTGCATCGCGCGCAGCGCGTTCGAGCGCCGCGCCAGCTTGCGCCAGATCAGGATCAGTCTCAGCCAGAATACTGGTCTTACTCATTCACGCACTCCTCGATGAGAACGGCTTGCGGTTGAGAGTTATCATACAGCGCCCACGCATCGACGAGAAGCTTATATTTTGAATTGAAATTGCGCCAGCCTGCGGCAAAGCGTCGTCGAATGATGGCCTCCGGAATGAAATGACCTCCTTGAGCTACGCGATGCGCGACCCGGGCGACCGCCATCTCAGGATCGGGCAAGCTAAGATAGATCAACTTCACGCGATAGCTTATTTGCTTCCACTGCGGGATCAAGCGAGCGTACATCAGACCGCTCAAAGTCGATTCGAAGGCAAAACTTTCGCCGCGACTCACATGGTTGTTGATCGTTTCTAACATCAACCGACCCGCTTGAATCGCTGCGGTTTCTGGAGAGAACGGCGCGAGGCCCGCCGCGATCAAGTCGGCGTTGACGAAGATCGGGCACCCGGCTTCATTGGGAAGGAACTGTCGCGCAAACGTCGTCTTGCCCGCTCCGTTTGGCCCGGCGATGATGACAATCTTCTTTTCGCCGGTCATAACCTCAATCTCTCCGCTCATCAAGCTCGAAAGCAGCAAATCGCGTGGCCCTCGTTCTCCCGTATTACCGTCGGCCGCCTTCCCTTCGGGGGCGGTCGCGGCGGCCACGGTGGCTTGTTATCTGCTGGAATTGTTCCCATTGCTCCGGGGTTAGCACCGCCTTGAGCCGTTCATCGGTATTCTTTCGCACTTCGCGGAACCGGGGCTCCGACTCCTTTCGCAATTCAGTCACCTGTTTGCGGGCGTCTTCAAAGATGTCCCTGACCTGGGTTCTCTGGTCATCCGTCAGATTCAGCCGGTCAAGCATCTGCTCGAACCCGCCGCGACCGCCGGCTCGCGGAGCCCACTCAGGCCCGCGATACATGTTCATCGCCAACCCGCCGGCTATGAAACCCACGACGAACAGAATAAGCACCGCGAGTCGGACCTGCCATTTGCTTCGAGTGCTACTGTCCATCACCATCCTCCAGTTCGTAAATCGTCGATACCACCTGATCGTCAGCCAGCTCAGTCTCCTCTGGCTCGCCGCGTTGCAACACTACATACTCGGCCGAATAGAGATTCTGGGTCGCCAGGTCCGCCTGTGAATACGGGTCCTCGCTGAAGATGGTCATTCCCGCCAGAATCAGCAGCAAGACCGCGAATGTTGAAACCATCGCTCCGGCGGCTCGCCACATCCTGACCAGCGCGGGCTCTTCAGGCGACAGACGCCGCTCGCGGATTGCAGCCATTACTCGCGTCTTGAAGAAAGGAGGAACCTCAAGGGTTTCATCCGCGCGAGATCGTAATAGAGAAGAACCGATCCGTGCCGCGTCATATGCGGCTTTGCACTCAACGCACGACTCGATGTGCAATTCAGCTCTCAAGACCTCGTCGCCACTCAGGCTATCAAAAGACTTCTCCTCAAGTGTGCTTATGATGTGGGTGTCCGGCATTCAGCTACCCGCCTTTCTTCTCGGTGGTCAGTCTGGTCCCAAGTAGTTTCTCAACCGCTTGTCGCATCCGGCGGCGCGCGCGAAATGCACGGACCTTTACTTTCGATTCGGACCAGCCTGTCATTTCGGCGACGTCTTTCACCGGCAAATGCTCCCCGTCTATCGACAATAAAACCAGCCGGTCTTCGGGTGACAACTCGTTGAGAACTTTGTCGGCGAGATCGGAAGCGACCAGGCCGCGCTCGTGCGCTTGATGACGTTCGATGGACGCGTCGGTCATCTGATTCTCAAGCCACGGGCCCGCTCGGTCAGTCAGCTCGGAGACTGTTGACTCGGGTCTTCGTTTCGCGCTCCTGAGCATGTTGATGCACTGATTCGCGGTGATCCGGCTGAGCCAGCCTTCGAATGAGCCTCGCCCTTCATAACTTGAAAGTTGGGTGTAGGCTTTCAGGAACGCTTCCTGAGCCGCATCTTCGATCTGCGCTCGTTGTCTAAAAAATTTGCCGGCGATGGAAAAGACTCGCGGGCTGAATCGGCGCACGATTTCCTCAAACGCCGGCTCCTCACCTTCGCGGGCCAGGATTACAAGGTCCAGGTCCGAAGCCTGTTCGAGCTCGATTGCCAGAGCCGCTCCTGCTTAAATTCTGAACTGGCAGGCCCGGGCGGGCCTGCCGTCCAGTGCTCACTATGTGGTCCGCTTGTTACCGCGTCCGGCCCATCGTGATTTGCGCTGTTCTCGAGTCTGCTCCAGTTTAGCCTTTTGCTCCGCAGTCAGAACGGAAAGCATCTCCTGGTGAAGTCGAGACCGCTCACCCATCAGCTTTGCTTCAAGCGGCGCTATTTCGCTGAGCTTCTGTGCAACCAGAGACTCATTGAACGTGCCACCGGCGCTCGCCTCGCGAATCTCCTTGCGCTTCGCGTGTATTTGTTCCGCCAGCGGACGCACGCTTTGGGCGTGGCTTTCGCGGATCGACTTCATCTGGGCCTTTTGGGCGTCTGTCAGATCAAGATTTCGAAATGCTGCTCCCATCCGATCGCCGCCTCGCATCTCGTGGCCGCGACCTTCAGCGTGACGTTGTCTCTTCCCACCCGCATCCTTCGATTGCGCGATCGCTACTGGCACCGCTATGGCAAGCGCCAAAGCAGCCGCCAAAGCGGTTGCGTGAATTCGGTTTAATTTACCCATGTTACCTCTCTGTCTATTAGTGTCATCCTATCCTTTCGAAGGTTCCATCTGATAAGACACTGTCGGCTTGAGAATGGTTACAGGCGATCAATTCGTGATTAGAACCGGCCCCATGCAACCAGACGCGCTGGCAAATTGTCTAACACTTAGACGAAGAAGCCGGGCAAGGGTATGTCTCAAAAACTACGAATTCTTTCCGCCGCAGTTTTCATGGTCGCCTGCTTGACGGGAGATGTCCTGGCGATGAGCCCTGCCGAGCAGGCCCGACCCCAAAACTCGGTTTCGCGGGCCACTGCCGACTTCGTTACCGCTGCCAAGAAGCACAAAGAAAGCGTACAAGCTCTGATCCCGTTCTACGAAGCCAGCCTTAAGACCGCCACCGAGGCACTGGAACAGCGAAGAGAGCTCCAAGCTAAAGGCTTGATAGCAAAGAGCGAACTGGACACCGCGGAGCGCGCCATAACAGAAGCAAAGACGCAGTTGGACCAGGCTCGCCAGCAACTTGTGGAATCGGAACAATTGATCGCTGAGGCTAGCGCTGAGACGGCTAGACCTGCCTTGAAGTTTGGGGCAAAGGGACGCTACATGGCGACCCCTGCAGTGATGCGATACAGCGGCACAGGAAGCTGGGCACTTACTCAGGCATCAACAGTGAAGGACTTCTTCGCGTCCAAGTTCGGCCGCCAGCTTCCTGTCAGCGCGTTAGGGCAGTCGGATACTCACAACCGCCTGGGGTTCGATCATCGAAACTCCGTGGATGTAGCGGTACACCCGGATAGCGTCCAAGGCAAAGCGTTGATCAATTATTTGCGCGGCAACGGCATACCTTTTCTTGCCTTCCGATCGGCTATTCGCGGCGTGGCTACCGGCGCGCATATTCACATCGGAAACCCTTCGCACAGGCTATAGGATTGCGGATTGCGGATTGCGGATTGAGGATTGCGGATTGCGAATTACGGAAACCGCAAGACCAATCGACAATCGGAAATCGACAATCGGAAATCCGCAATCCGCAACCGCAATTCTTGCGTTACTTCTTCTCAGGTAGCAGCGTCACCCTCACGTAGTTTTTCACATTCAGATAAGTGCGTGCCGCTTGCTGGATCATCGCCGCATCGATCTTCTGGTAGTATTCCGGAATCTTCCATAGACCTGCCGGGTCTTCGCCGTATTGGTACCTCGACGCGATCTGAGATAACAGGTAGTTGTTCGTCTTGCTGTTGGTCTCGAAATCCCTCAACAGTGCTTCCTTTACGTCACTAACCTGCTTTTCAGTCGGCCCGTTTGTTTTCAGCTTTTCAATTTCCTGGAAAACTCTCTTGACCAGATCATCGGCGCGTTCCGGCGCGGATCCGAATTCGATCGAGATCGAGTACTCCGGCTTTGGAATCCTCTGATAACTCGGGCTCGCGCTGATGCTGTAGGTGCCGCCCAGCTCTTCGCGAATCGTCTCCAGCAATCTCATTTGAAGCACCTCTGACATTGCTCGAATTGCGATTCGGTTCATCTGGTTGTGCTCAAAGGCTCCTGTGAAGACGATCGCATTCAGACTCTTGGGCTCCATGCCCTTCTCAACCTTCTTCTCGATGACCCCAGTCGCGCTCGACGCGCCGACATCCTTCCACGTTTCTTTTCGATGAGTCGACGGGAGCGCACCCAGGTACCGCTCGACCAGCGGCTTCATCGTCGCCAGATCAAAGCTGCCGACAAAAACAAACGTAAAGTCGCTCGCATCTGCGAAACGGTCTTTGTAGAACGCAAGCGATTTGTCCAGGTTCCACTCATCAACCGTCGCCGCCGTCGAGAGACGTCTCCTCAGGTGATTCCCGTATCTTGCCGTCGTAAGCGCCTCAAAGAATCCGAACTCCGGTATCGCTGTCTGATTCCCCAGCATGGTCCTCGCCTGATTGGCCAGCACCCCGAATGCCGTCGCGTCGGCTCTCGGCTGCACGAACCTGAGATAGATAAGCTGAAACATCGTTTCAAGATCCTTCTGGGAACTGCTGCCGTTGAGACCTTCCTCGAGTTCGCCGATAAACGGACTGGCCGACGCGACCTTGCCGGTCATTAGTTTCCGCAGATCGGTGGCGTTGAACTTGGCCAGACCACCGGCGGTGATGACCTGGGTTGCGGTGCTGGCCGGAATGTAATCCTTGTCGCTCGCTAGCGAGGTGCCCCCCGGGCTGCCCGCACGAAAAAGAATTTCATCGGCCTTAAAATTTGTTGGCTTTAGCACCACTTTGACGCCGTTCGACAATTCCCATTCCGTAATACCTATTGCATCCTTAGTCGTGGTCCTGGCGATAGAACCGGGCGCGGGTATCGATTCGAGCAGCGCCGCGGCAGTGAGTGAATCCACATAAGCTTTCAGCTCCTTCGAGGACGAGGCCTTCATGACCGCCGCCAGCGTCTTTTCGTCAGGAACTGTCACCCCGCTCTTTTCAGGCGCCCTGACCACCACTAACCGGTTCCGATCGGGAAACCACTCTCTGGCTAGCTTGTTGATTTCGTCGAGCGTGATCCCCGGCAAGAGGCGTTTGTGAAGCTCGTATTCGTGTTCGGCGCTTGGGAGAGTCTCGCCGTCGAGAAAGTTTCGGACATACTCATCGGCGCGGTCCGCCGCGGGAGTGGTGTCCTTTTCGGCGACATATCTCTCATAGGCGCGCAGTACGTTCTGTTTTTGCCGCTCGAGCTCCGATGCTGTGAACCCGAAACGGGTCACCCGGTCCGCTTCGATGAGCAACGTTTCCAAAGCGGCCTCGATAACATCCTCCTTGGCCTGGGCAAAGAGAGAAGCCTGGTCCTTGGTGCGCGACAGGAAGGCCCCTCGGCCAACGCCCGCAAAGATAATCGGCGATTCAGGCTTCTGGGCCAACTCCGAAAACCGGCTGCCGAACATGCCTGAGAACAATCGGTCAACGATCTGCTGCCGATACACCCCAATGGAACCTTCCTCGCGTCCTGGCAGAATGTTGTCGACCTCGACCGTAGCTGCGGTCATCTCTTTGTCGGTTGCGATCGCATAACGGGTTCCCGGTTGATCGGGAACATCGTATTCCAGCCGGGGTCGGGGTTTTGCCTGGGCTGGTATCGAAGCGAAATGAGCGGTGACCATCTTCTCAACCGCAGTCTTATCGAAATCGCCAACGGCGACCACTGCCATTAGATCGGGCCGATACCAGTCGGTGTAAAACTTCTTCAACCGCTCCGCCTTTCCCCCCTGGATAATCTCGGGTTTGCCGATCGGGATACGGTCGGCGTAGCGAGAACCCTTCAGCATTATTGGCCAAAGCTTGGATTGCATTCGTTCGCCTGCGCCGCGTCGGATCCGCCACTCTTCCATAACCACGCCTCGCTCTTTTTCGATTTCGGCGTTATCGAAGGTGACGTTGTGCGCCCAATCCTCGAGGATAAGAAATGCCTTGTCCATCGTTTCGGGTTTGTCGGTTGGGACCTGAAGCTGATAAACGGTCTCGTCAAAGCTCGTGTAAGCGTTCAGATCCGCTCCAAAGCGCATGCCAAGCGATTCTATGAACTGCACCAGATCATGCTTCGGGAAATTCTTGGTGCCGTTGAAAGCCATGTGCTCGACCAGATGGGCCATACCCTGTTGATCATCATCTTCCAGAATTGAACCCGCCTTGATCACCAGTCTCAACTCTGCCCGTTTCTCGGGTTTCTTGTTTGCTCGGATGTAATAGCGCAGCCCGTTCGAGAACGTGCCCATCTTAATCTCAGGATCGACGGGCATCGGCTGCGACAAGGCCGTTGATTGAGTCGGCGCCGTCGAGCCCTGCTGATTCGCGAAAGCGGTTGACGTGCCAATTGTCGCAGCGCGCTGCGCGGTGCTCGACCGGCCGGACGCGGTCCCCATCTGGGGAACCGCCGCTACACAAATCGCAGCGATTAGCGCCGCCAGGAGCATCAAGCGAGCCCGCGCGAAAATCGAAATGGCTGACTCGGTTGCATCGGGCCGATCCGATTTGTTGAATGGCATTAACAGTCTCCTTTAGGTTTCACGAGTTGACGGCTGCACTAACGCTGGCGCGAGGTGAGATTTGAGCATCTAGGCAGTGACGGGCACAACGAAGATTTTGCACGGCAACAATCGGGTTAAAAGAAAAATAACAACCACGAAAAATTTATCATCTGCTGATTGACGTTGGCAACAGAGAGGTGATCAAACAAACCGGAACAAGCGAATCGCGATCGCGTTTGCAGATTCGACCACTCGCCCGTGATTCAGCCAGCAATAGGAGAGAGTTTATGCTAAGACACTCCCTGCCAGGGTTAGTCCTCACGTCGTTCATCGCAGTATCGCTGTCCGGTGTTGCGACGGCCGGTTCATCAACAATGCGGAGCGACTCATCCGCCAAACCCTCATTGGAAACACTCGCCCGGCGAGCTCTGACCAATAATGGTGAATCCGCCATTGCCATCGATACGCTGCGTTCAATGGGACCTGAGGGATTGCGGGCGTTCCTTGATGCAAACCACCTCGAGATTGAAGCCGCTGTGAACGGATCACCCGCGGCTAACGATGGCTGGAGTGAAAGTAATGCGGATCCGGGCAAACTGGGGCGATCGACGAAAAACAAACAGGTGCTCGCCGCACTTGATTCGATCTGCCAACAGAAGGACTGCTATGCCTCCAAGCTGTATTGGTACACAAACCTCGACCAGGCCAGGGCAGCGGCCAAAGCTCAGGCCAAACCAATTCTTTCACTGAGACTGCTCGGACGATTGGACGAGGATCTCAGTTGCGCCAACAGCCGCCTGTTCCGAATCACCCTCTATGCGAACGAAGAAATCGCTAAGCTGCTTCGCGAACGTTTTATCTTGCACTGGCAATCGGTACGGCCAGTGCCAAAACTCACTATCGACTTTGGCGACGGGCGCAAAATGGAAAGAACGCTCACCGGCAACAGCATTCACTACGTATTGAACTCTGAGGGCCAGGTGATCGATGCGCTTCCCGGTCTCTACGGGCCGGGCGCGTTCTTTCGCGAGCTGAGCCGCATATTGCCGGCGGCTGCGGAACTCTCATCGTTGCCGTCAAAGCCCGAGCGCGACGCCGCTCTAAGACAATATCACGCGGCTCGACTCAACGAGATCGAGGGCGCCTGGCAGGATGACGTTAAAAGAGCCGGGCTCAGGTCCGCGCCTTCGCGTGAGATCCCAACACCCACCGGCGCGGCGCCGAGCGCCGAACGGGCGGCGACCGTCGCGGTCGCAAAAGCTGTATCAATCGAACGGCCAATTCTTCGCGGGATGTCTGGCAGCCCAGGGGTGCTCGACTCGATTGGGAGCGACGCCGGTTGGGTGATGATCGCTCGCCGACACACCAAGGATGCGCGTCTCGATCGATCGACGCACGCGTTGATGTCCTTCAAAGATCCATCCCTGACGTCGGACTCGTTGCAACTTGCTACTCTCGTCCTTCGGCGCGCGATCGCCGAAGATACCGTTCGCAACGAGTATGTTTTTCGCACGCGTATTCTCCGATGGCTTGCGGGAGCAGCGGTTGCCTCGGACGTTGCCAGCCTGAATGAAAAAATCTACTCCGAGTTGTTCCTGACTCCGAGTTGGGATGCGTGGCTCGGATTGCGGTGGGAAGGCGCCTACTCGGGGATCGACGACGATGGTTTGAAAAAGTAAGCGCCGCCCTTTTATCGCATTCAGCGACTTATTTGGAGTGCGCCGCCCTTTTTCGCTTTTATAAACTGTCGCATGCGTGGCGGCGCTTTCGTAGTTTTGGTGTAAGGCACTTAACGTTTTTGTAATCGATACTTCGCTTCGAGTGGTTCCAGCCGCTTTAGAATGCTCGCCCAAGCTTTCTCCTCTCGAACCGTGTTGCTCAAGATCTTCTAGAGTCTTTGCACCGCACTACGAAAGCGCCGCCGCGCATGCTTGAGACATTGAATGCGAAAGAGGGCGGCGCACTCCAAAGAGGTAAATCGCATGCTACACTACCCAATCTTAAACAGGCCGCGCCTGAGGAGGGCTCAATGACTTCATTCGAAACTATTCTGTATGAAAGGCCCGCGGAGCACATAGCTCGTATAGTGTTGAATCGGCCCGAGACGTTTAATGCCCAGGACACCAGGCTGCTCTATGAACTAAACGACGCCTTCGATATCGCTGCTCAAGACGATCAGGTCAAGGTGATTATTCTCGCGGCCAACGGACCTCACTTCTCCTCCGGCCACGATCTTCGCGAACAGGATCCTTATCAGAATATGGCTGACTTCCGCACCGTCGGCACGTGGTGCGGCTTTACCTGCGCCGGGGCGGAAGCACAAATGGCCCGCGAAAAGGAAATCTATCTGGGCTTCTGCGAACGCTGGCGCAACATACCTAAACCGACCATCGCGGCGGTTCAAGGTAAGGTGATCGCCGGCGGCCTGATGTTGATTTGGCCCTGCGACATAATCATCGCCAGCGAGGACGCACAGTTTCGCGATCCGGTTGTGAGCTTCGGAATAGGAGGCGTCGAGTTCTTCGCCCATCCGTGGGAACTCGGAGCGCGCAAGGCAAAAGAGCTTCTGTTTACGTCGGATTGGCTTTCGGCAGCGGAGGCGAAGCAATTGGGAATGGTTAATCAAATCGTACCGCGCGAGAGACTCGAAGATGCGGCTATTGAGATGGCTGGAAAAATTGCGACGAAATCACTGTTTGCGCTAAAGCTGACCAAAGAGGCAGTCAACGTTGCCGAGGACTCGCAGGGCCGGGTGCAAGCGATGCAGACCTCGTTCGCCCTTCACCAGCTGGCTCATACGCATTGGCTAAAACTCTACGGCACTCTGCTCGATCCAACCGGGTTTTCACCCGAGATCAAAAAAATTATCGGCGCGAAGCTGGACGAACAATAGAGCCTTCGTGCAGAAGGCAGAAAGCAGAAGGCAGAAAGCAGAAGGCAGAAGGCAGAAGGCAGAAGGCAGAAGGCAGAAGGCAGAAGGCAGAGCCCTGGAACCCCCAATCCTCTGCCCTGTGCCCCTCCTTCTGCCTTCTGCCTTCTGCCTTCTGCCTTCTGCCTT
>Ga0075428_100007856_pt1 | contig 11826 bp, 6 predicted proteins | sample RhiMetdeltSRZDD2_FD_75291 | JGI IMG/M metagenome (GOLD analysis project Ga0075428, IMG submission 75291) | Populus rhizosphere microbial communities from Tennessee, USA - Rhizosphere MetaG P. deltoides SRZDD2 | ecosystem: Host-associated > Plants > Roots > Rhizosphere > Soil | place: USA...
ACGCGCACTGCGTACGAGGAGCGCGATGCGATCGCTGCGATATCCGAGTCGCTCTCGATCGCCACGCGATCCACGCTCCGCCGCGCCATCAACGGCACCGGCATCCTCATCCACACGAACCTCGGCCGCGCGCCGATCGACGCGGCGGTCTGGAGCGAAGCCGCGGAGATCGTGGCCGGGTATTCGAATCTCGAATTCGATCTCGGATCCGGCGAGCGCGGCGCGCGCGACGAGCATCTGAGCAGTCTCTGCCGCGCGGTATTCGGCTGCGAGGCGGCGATCCTCACGAACAACAACGCCGCGGGGACGATGCTCCTTTTGGCTGCGGTCGCGGCGAAGAAGGAAGTGATCGTCTCGCGCGGAGAGCTCGTCGAGATCGGCGGATCGTTTCGCGTTCCCGACGTCATCCAGCAGGGCGGCGCGAAACTGCGCGAGGTCGGGACGACGAATCGCACCCGCGCGAAAGACTATGCCGATGCGATCAGCCGCAAGACCGCGGCGATCTTGCGCGTGCATCGCTCGAACTTCGACATCGTCGGATTCACGGCCACGCCGAAGATCGGCGAGCTGACCGCGATCACGCGCGCGAAAAAACTGCCGCTGCTGTACGACGAAGGAAGCGGTTGTGTCGTCGATCTGCATCGCTACGGATTCGCGCCGAAGAGCACCGTCGCGGAGCTGATCGCGGAGGGAGTCGATGTCGTCACGTGCTCGACGGACAAGCTGCTCGGGGCGACGCAGGGAGGCTTGATCCTGGGGCGCGAGGATCTGATCGAGCAATGCCGTCGCCATCCGCTGATGCGCGCATTGCGCGTGGGGAAGGAAACGTACGCGGTCGTCGCGGCGACGCTGCGCGCGTTCGCGACCGGCAAGTACGAAGAGCGCGTGCCGATCTATCGCATGCTGGCGACGCCGCTGGAGGTGCTTCGCGCGCGCGGCGAGATGGTGATTGCAGGTACGCGCTGCCGCATCGTCGGGAGCCGCTGCGCGTTAGGCGGGGGAACGACGCCGGCGGAGACGATTCCCTCGCTGGCCGTCGAAGTGCCGGGCGATGCGAGCGCGCTGCACGCCCGCTTTCTCGCGAACAGTCCGCCGATCGTCGGGCGGATTCACGAAGAACGATTCACGATCGATCTGCGGACGGTGCTGGAGACGGAGCTGACGACTCTCCGAGCTGCGGTGAATCAACCAGAAACCAGAAACCAGAAACCAGAAGGGCCGGTTGGCAACTAAGCGGTTTCTTCTGGTTTCTGGTTTCTGGTTTCTGGTTTTTCCCCGCCGAACAGCATCTCCTGAATCTGCGCGCGCGACTCTTCCAGCAATCGATCTTTGTCCCGCAATGTCAGTCCCGCGGTCTCGATCGGCGTTCCGGTTCGGATCGTGACCGGTCCGGGCGTCACGTGCCATCGCGTCGCGGGAAACACGTCGTAGGTTCCGTCGATCGCCATCGGCACGATCGTCTTCTCCGACTTGAGCGCGAGCAGAAACGCGCCGCGCTGAAACGGACGCATGTTGCGCTCGCGCGATCGTCCTTCCTCGGGGAAGATCACGATCGTGTTGCCGCTGCGGATGCGCTGCGCGGCGAGATCGAACGACTTGACCGCAGTGCGGCGATTCTTGCGATCGATGGGGATGAACCCTGCGCGTCCGATCGCCCATCCGAAGATCGGAATCTTGAAGAGGCTGATCTTGGCCATGAAGCGGATGGGCTGCTTCACCGCGCTGAGGATGCACGGGATGTCGAGATAGCTGTAGTGATTCACGACGAGGATGTAGCGCTTGCCGGGATCGAGCGTGTCCAGACCTTCGGTGCGCAGATCGATTCCGGCCGCACGCACGAGCGAGCGCGCCCACCAGCGGATGACGCGATCGATCAGGGTCATGTTCGACTTGACGCTCGCCAGCAGGATCGTCGTGCTCGCCGCGGGAACGGTGACGAGAAGCGCGACGATCGCCAGCCAGATGAGGCGCAACATGCGCGCATTGTAGTTGGCGGTTGTCGGTTGTCGGTTGTCGGTTGACGGTAGCTCATGGCTCTACCGCCAACTGCCAACCGCCAACCGCCAACTAACCTTCGGGATAGAACACGAGCAACCTGCACCCTTCCGCCGACCGCGGCGAATGCGAGCTGCCGGCGGGGTGGTGGAGGAACGTGCCTTCGCGATAGACGTTCGCGCCGTCGTCGAAGTCGCCGCGGAGGACGTACACCTCTTCGGGACCGGGCACGTGGTAGTCGATGCCGGGCCATTGGGCGCCGCGATCGAACTCGACTTCCAATGCGCGCTTCACGCCGTCGCTCCAGAGCTCGCGCACGTGCACGCCTTCGCCGGGCGATCGCTCCTCGCGCACGCGGCCCGCGACCACGCCGCTGACATCGGGCGTTTCCTTCGCGCGCAGTCCGTGCGCCGCTTTGATGCGCTCGATCTGGGCGAGATGTTTTTCGTCGTGGCGTTCGATGCGTCCCGCGGCGTCGCGCACGGAGATCGATCCGTAGTCGGGGTGAATCCCGCGGCGCTCGAGCTCTTCTTCCGACAGCCGCTCGAGGAGCCGGAGGTTCATGCGCCGGTGAAACCAGAGCTCTTCGAGCAGTTCCGCGAGCGGCTCGCCGCGATGCACGCGCGCGACCCACTGGTCTTGCGGAAGCTTTTGCAGAGGCGTCTCGCCCGCGCCGGCGAGGATCGCGCGGATGCGCACTGCATAGACCAGCTCGAGATCGCCGAGGTGGGAGATCACGCCTTTGATGGACCATTTGCCGTCGGCTTCGCGAAGCTTGAGCTCCGATTCGGCGATGCCGTGAATCGCCATCAGCAGGCGCGACTGAAACGCGCGCAAATGTTCGAGTGTTGTTTGCATGAGAGGATTCTCGACGCTGCCACACTTCGAATCCAGCGCATTGTCTTCAACCCATCGATGAACGAAATTCATGAAACCTATCGCGCGCCGTTCGATTGGGACGGCGTTCTGGCCTGGCTCGGCGCGCGCGCCATTCCCGGCGTCGAGCGCGTCGAGCACGGCGTGTACGCGCGCGGCTCGACACGCGTGTGGCACGAGGGCGAGGTCGTGATGTGGAGCCGGCTGCCAGCCGGCCGTTCCGCGGGCCGCCGGCCCGCCCCACGAGTGCGAAGGCTCTTCGACCTCGATGCCGATCCGCATGCGATCGCCCGGACGCTGACGCGCGACAAAATGCTCACCCCTCTTCTTCGCAAGCGACCCGGCATTCGCGTGCCCGGCACGTGGAATCCGTTCGAGCTCGCGGTGCGCGCGATCGTGGGGCAGCAGGTGAGCGTCGCCGGCGCGCGCACGATCCTGGGGCGCATCGCCGCGGAGCATGGATTCGCGCCGGGGCGCCTTGCCGATGCGAACATCGGCAGCATGCCGCGCCGCCGCGCGGAGACGATTCGCATCCTCGCACGCGCCGTGGCGTCGGGCGAGATCGATCTCGAACGGAGCGACCTGACCACACTGCCCGGCATCGGCCCCTGGACCGCGAACTACATCGCCATGCGCCTCGGCGATCCCGATGCGTTTCCCGCCGGCGATCTCATTCTCCGCCGCAGCGCCGGCAATCTCACCGAAAAGGAACTGCTGCATCGCGCGGAAGCGTGGCGTCCGTATCGCGCGTATGCAGCGATGCTGCTATGGACTCGATGATCTTCAGCTACGTCACCACTCCGATCGGATCGCTACTCGTCGCGCGCAGCGAGAAGGGACTCAGCGCGATTCACTTCGAGAAAAAAGGACGGCCCGCCGAGCCGCACGACGAGTGGACGCGCGACGACGGCGCATTCGGCGACATTCGCGAGCAACTCGGCGCGTACTTCGCGAAAGACCTGCGCGAGTTCGATCTTCCGCTCGCGCCGCGCGGCACCGCGTTCCAGCTCGACGTGTGGGGCGCATTGCGCACGATCCGCTATGGCGAGACGCGCTCCTACGCGCAGCTCGCGCAGATGATCGGACGCGACAGCGCGATCCGTGCGGTCGGCGCCGCGAACGGCGCGAATCCGCTGCCGATCGTCATCCCGTGTCATCGCGTCATCGGCTCGAACGGCTCGCTGACGGGCTTCGGTGGCGGGATCGAGGTCAAGCGATTCCTGCTCGATCTCGAGCTGTACGTCTGATGGCGTAACGCCATATTTTAAGCGATTAGCCCTGATTAATCCAACACTTACCCTGTTTTGCGGCAATGTTTATGCTATAACACCATAATGCGAATTCGTGGACTTGCGCTGCTGCTTCTGCTCCTGCCCACCATCGCCCTCGCCACGCCTCCCACGATCCTGAGTCCCCATCCAATCGGTGATCTGGCGCCGATCGCGCCCTCGCTCGCCGGCGCAGCGAATCTTCGCGGCGCCGCGTTGCGAGACGGGCATCTCGTCGCATGGATCGAAGCTGGTGTGCGAGTCCGCATCGTGCGGCTCGACGCGGCGAGGAAGATCGCGGCGTCCACGTCGATCGAATTCGGCAGCATCGCCAGCGGCGACGATGCGCTGCTGATGGCGTCCGATGGCAACGAAACGCTCGTCGTGACGCGCCATGTTCTCAATCAGTATCCTTACCCGCCGCGACACACCGTCTCGCACATCTCCGCGTCCCTCGGGGTCTCGCTGCACGGGATTCGCGAAGGTCAACTGCGCGCGCTGACCTGGAACGGCACCGCGTATGTCGCACTCGTTGCGAACGGCAGCGCGTGGTCCGCCGTCGAGATGGATCGGCGCGGAAACGTGACGAACGAAGTCGCGCTGTCGCTCCCTTTCTTGCTGGGCCCGAGCGATTCGCGATGGTCGCGTCTCCTGTTTTCGGATCAGGGGAGGGCGTGGCTCGTTGGAAAGAACGTCTCGCAACTGTGGCGCGTCGCGCTGACGGACGAGACGGGACACCTCACCGCAGTGAGCGCCGAACTGCTGCCGCTGACTCTCACACAACAGCATCGCCTGATCGACGCCGGTCCGACTCCGTTCGGCGCGTTCCTTCTGTACGACTCGAGTTTCGCCGCCGAAACGCTGTTGCAGTTTCTCCATCACGACGGATCGCCGGATGGCAGTCCGATTCTGCTCAGCAGGTCCTTCCATTCGCCCGCTCTCGGTCACTGGACTCCCGGCGGCGTGCTGGTTTTCGGTGCCGTGAGCGCGGAGCACGTGATTCGCGCCAGCCGCGGAGGCTGCGGTGCGGAGCCGGGCAAGTCCTGCCTCGATGTGCAGCCTCGATCGAACGTTTTGCCGGCATTCGAAAACATCGAAGACGTGGTCGAGACGAAGAATGGCGCGATCGCGCTGGCTTCGAAAATCCACGAATTCGATGGAAGGATCTGGGGCGTGCCGTCCGCGGCGTTCGTCGGCATCGGTCCGCCCGCGAAACCGGTGCGTGCGTCGGAGCCGGTCCTTCTCTCGTGGGACGTTCCCGATGCGCGCTTGCTCGCCGCGACGCCGCACGCCGATGGTTTTCTCGTCGTCTGGAATCGTCAGGGCGTGAACGGCGGCGAGATCTGGAGCCAGCGATTCGATGCGACCGGCGGCGCTCCTTCCGCGCCTAACTTCATCGCCAGAGGTCACGCGCCGATGGTGGCGAGCCAGGGCGATATCGCGCTCGTTGCGTGGTCGCGCGCGGGCCGGATCGAAGCTGTTCGCCTCGATCGATCAGGAGTGCCAATCGATCCCGCTCCGATCGCGATGGAGCAGGGCGTGCTCCGTCACGTGGGCTTCGATGGCCTGCAGTTCAACATCATCTATGTGTTCAATGCGGGCTCGGGCACGCAGCTCCGCGGCGCGAGCCTGACGCCGAATCAAGCGGCGGATGCGGCTCCGCGCATCACCCGCATTTACGAGACGAGTCCCTTCGGCTTCGCTGCGTTCGAGGCCGTGACCGCGCCCGGAGTCACGCTGCTCGCGGGGTCGACCTATACCGCCGGACGTGCCGTCGTTGCGCTCGCGCTCGATCTCTCTCCGAAATCCGCGCCGCTGCCGCTGCCGGTGCTGTTTGGCGCGACGATCCCGGTCTGGGACGGGCAGCAGTTCCTCGTCACGTGGTTTCATATCGATCACGTCCGATCCACGCGCGTCACCGCCGCGGGCGAGGTCGTCGATTCGGAGTTCGGCCAGGCGATCGGAGATTTTCCGGCCGACACACGCTCGTTCCAGCCGGGTTTCTATCGCGCAGTCGCCGACGGCAATCGTCTCTTCGTCGCCACTCCTCGCGGCATGACGGTCATGCAATCGCTGCATGCATCGGAATCGGCGGCGCTTCCCGGCGTCGAACCGCTCAAGTGCTCGATTGCCGCGCTGGCGCGAAGGCCCGACGGCACGATGCTGGTGGTCTACACGGTCATGAACAAAGCCCTGGACAACTACACCAACAGCATCCGTGCATTCGCGTCTGTGGTGTTGCCATGAGGAAGAGGTCACCGATGAAGATCCGCATCCTGCTCGCGCTGATCGTGACTCTTCCCGCGCTGGGTCGTGTGGTCTCGTACGCGCCATATTCGTCGAACGTCTCGCTCTCGGGCTATCACGAGCGGAGCAGCCGCTGGTTCGTCGTGATCGAGCGGCCGTCGCGCAGCGACTTCGACCGGCGCGCCCAAGTTCTCCTCCACGACAGCACCGATGAATTCGAGCCGCGCGTCATCTATCCATTGCCCGATGCGAACGGCGGCGTCGGAACGGCGACCGTCGAATACGTCGCGCTCTACGAACGAAAGGCAGAAGGCAGCGATCGCCGTCCGCTGCTGCTCCTCGGCGGCGGCAATCAGACGAAATTCAGCGCCGACGGCGGCGCGACATGGAAGCCGGTCCTCCTGAACGGCACAGGCACCGTCGAGCAGCCGAGGGACTACGACGTGGGTGGACCGTTCGTGCGCGGCATGAGCAGTCAGATCTTTCCCGGCAACGATCGCTATCCGTTCATCGTCGCGTTCGAAGATCTCGGCATTCACGTGATCGATGCATCGGGAAAAGCGAAAGCGCTTTTTCCCGCCGGCACGCAACTGGTGGGCCGCAATGCGGCGGCGGACCGCTTCGTGATCCGCTGGAACGATCAGCTTCGCCTTCTCGATCTCGACGGCAACTCCTCGGTGTTAGGCCGGGCCGATGCGAGCGCGTTGTATTCGGGATGGATTCGCCGCGACGGCGCCGTGTATCTGCAGATGGTGCGGCCCGAAGGGCGTTTTCTCTTTCTTCACGAGCGCGGCGTGCAGACCTTCATCATGGGAACGCGCGGGGTCGGGGTTCCCGACCCCGACGACGAGCCATGGGAGGAAGACGCTCCTCCGCTGCTGTTTCTCGCCGCGCCCACGCACGACTTCGAAGGCGCGTGGATCATGCAGCGCAATCCAACGACGCTCTCGCGACACTCCGCGGCGGGGTTGGAGACCATGTGGAGCGATCCGCTCGATCCGGAAGTGGAAGCGTTGATCGCGGGCGCGTCGGGGGAGACGCTGCTCGTCCAAGTGCATCGCCCGCGACCGGTGATGGACGCGCCGCAAGTGCAGCGGCCGATCGATCCCGCGATCGCGGTCTGGCGCATCGGCGATCCGCGTCCCTTCGCGTACGACGAGCTCTATCTCCGCGAGATGTGGAACAAATGCTTCGTACACGTCGACGTCGATCGCATCGCGTCCGGTGATCCGTTCGTGTTCGACTCCGGCTTCTCCGTGCTGATCACACCGCCGCCGCCGATCTCGTCGGCGCCGCCGGGGGGAGCGGATGTGATCCAGGAGTGGGGCATCGTCCGCGCGTCGCTCAAACAACGTCTCGTGTTGCCGGGCGTGGCGCGGTTGCGCGGCACCTTCGATTCGTTCTGGCTGACCGATGTGATCCTGCACAACCCGTTCGACGATCCGCAGGAGATCGAAGTCTTCTACGTGCCGACCGGCGAGACCCGCACACCATCGGGAAGGCGAACGATCATCACGTTAGGCGCGAACGAGATTCGCGAAATCCCCGACGCATTGCGCGCGCTGTACGGCGTCGAGAGTGGAAGCGGCGTGTTGCACTTCCATCCCACGGACGGCATCAGCGTCACCGCGCGCACCTACAGCCGCAATGCGAACGGCGGGACGTTCGGCTACGGGATCAATGCCATCGACTTCTACAACGCCGCCGGCCCGCGCTTTCCACTCACGTTCTCGGGCGCCTTTCCTGGAGCGCACTTCCGCACGAACTTGCTGCTCGCCGACACCTCGAGCCGCGGAACAGAGGTCGAGCTGCGCGCGTTCGATCGAAGCGGAGCCGTGCGCGACACCGCATTCACCATCGCCGGGCCGGCGAGCGGAGTCGGTCAGCACAACGGACTCGCTCCGTCGCTCGGACTGCTCGACGACGAGAGCGGCGGACTCACGTTGCAACCGAAACGCGGCACTGTGATCGCGGGCCTCGTCGCCATCGACAATCGCACGAACGATCCGACGTACTTTCCTCCCGACCTGGCGACGGACATCGCGCGGTTCATCCCGGTCATCGGACACGTCGAAGGCGCGAACGGATCGAGCTTCCGCAGCGATCTCTATCTGTTCAACGCGGAATCGACCGCGCGAACCGTCGCGCTCCAGGCAACGCAGTGGGGAACCGGCACGCAACGCACCGTCCAGTTCACGATGCTGGCGAAAGAAGCGCGCGTGATTCCCGACGCGCTGATGACGCTCTTCACGATGACCGGCATGGCCCATCTGCGCTATTCCGGCGGCGTGCGCGTCACGTCGCGCACGTACAACCTCGAGGCGAGCGGCGCGACGTACGGCTGTCTCATTCCGCCGCTCAACGGATTTCAGATGGCGACCTCGGGCGAAACACTGGAGATCCTCGGCGCCTCGATCGGAAACGCATTGCGCACCAACCTCGGGCTCGTCGAGCTCTCCGGCGCCGCGAATGTCACCGTCACCGTCGAAGTGATCGATTTTCGAGGACGGCAACGCGAGACGATCCTCACCACCGTTCCGCGAAGCGGTGTGCAGTTGAACGATCTCCTCCGCACGTCGCTGCTGCCGGCGGGTCCGGTACGCATCCTCGTCAAGGCCACCAGCGGAACGATCGGCGCGTACGCGACGCTCACCGACAACGTCACCAACGACTCGACCTACCTCGCGGCGCAGCTCGGCGCACGGCCGGACTGAGTCGGCAGTCGGCAGTCGGCAGTCGGCGGTCGGCGGTAGATTTCGCTTGCTACCGCCGACTGCCGACCGCCCGACCGCCGACCGGTTACAATACGCGCCTCGCCAAAATGGAATATCCGTTCCCCACCTGTGCGTCCAATCCATGGAACAAAAGGAGATCGCTGTGTCCGAGACCCTGATTGCGACCGACGTCGCAGAAGAAGTGGGCGCGGGCGCGGAGGCCATCGTCAACGACTTGACCATTCACGTCGCGACGGTCAACGGCTCCGGCTCGCAGTCTTCGAACAATGTTCTGATGCGCTCGATCTTTCAGATGGGCGTGCCGGTGAGCGGGAAGAACATGTTCCCCTCGAACATCGCCGGCCTCCCGACGTGGTTCACGATCCGGGCGAACAAGGACGGCTGGATCGCGCGCAAGAAAGAAGTCGATCTGATGGTCTGCATGAACGCGCAGACCGCGCGCGAGGACGTCGACGGATTGCAGCCCGGCGCTCTTTGCATCTACGACGCGCCCCTCAACTGCAAATCGATGCGCACCGACGTCCACTTCTTCGAAGTGCCGTTCGCCAAGCTCGCCGCCGATCTCAGCGAAGACTCGAAGCTGCGCAAGCTGCTGACGAACATGATCTACGTCGGCATCGTGGCAGAGCTGATCGGTATCGAGCGCGAGGAGATCCTCGTCGCCATCACCAAGCAGTTCAAAGGCAAGAAGAAGGCGATCGATCCGAACGTCGCCGCGATCGACAAGGGCATTCAGTACGCGAAAGAGAATCTGCCGCGCCAGAACAAATGGCGCGTGGCGAGGATGCACGCGACGCAGGGCAAGATCATCATCGACGGCAATGCCGCGGCCGCGATCGGCGCGATGTTCGGCGGCGTCACCGTCGTGACCTGGTATCCGATCACGCCGTCATCGTCGCTGTGCGAGTCGCTCATCGATTACATGAAGCAGTACCGCATCGACGAGAACGGCAAGGCGACCTTCGCCATCGTGCAAGCGGAAGACGAGCTCGCGGCAGTGGGCATGGTGTTAGGCGCAGGATGGGCCGGCGCGCGCTCGATGACCTCGACCGCCGGTCCCGGCGTCTCGCTCATGGCGGAGTTCGTCGGCCTCGGCTACTTCGCCGAGCTTCCGGGCGTGATCTGGGACATCCAGCGCGTCGGTCCGTCGACCGGACTTCCGACGCGCACCGCGCAGGGCGACGTGAATCAGGTCGCGTTCCTTTCGCACGGCGACACGCAGCACGTCACGCTCATCCCGTCGAGCGTGATGGAGTGCTACGAGTTCGGCAGCGAGGCGCTCGATCTCGCCGAGGAGTTCCAGACGCCGGTGTTCGTCCTGAGCGATCTCGATCTGGGGATGAACAACTGGATGTCCGATCCGTTCCCGTATCCGGAGAAACCGATCAAGCGCGGCAAGGTGCTCACTGCGGAGCAGCTCACCGAGCTGCAAGGCAAGTGGGGACGCTACGCCGACGTCGACGGCGACGGGATTCCGTGGCGCACCCTGCCCGGGACCGATCATCCGTTCGCGTCGTACTTCACGCGCGGCTCGGGACACGACGCGCAGGCGCGCTACTCCGAGAAGCCGCAGGATTACAAAGACACGGTCGATCGTCTGGCAAAGAAGTACGAGACGGCCCGCCTCTTCGTGCCGCAGCCGGTGATCGACTGGAAAGACGACGCGAACATCGGATTCATCGCCTACGGCACGACGCACTGGGCGCTCGAGGAATCGCGCGATCAGCTTCTCCGGGAGCGCGGCGTCGAGACGAGCTACTTCCGCCTGCGCGCACTTCCGTTCACGAAGGATCTGAAAGAGTTCGTGGCCCGTCACGATCGCGTGTACGTCGTCGAGCAGAATCGCGACGGCCAGATGGCGGACCTGATCCGTCTCGAGGTCGGTGAGGATCAGCGCAAGATCCGCAAGATCCTGCACTACACCGGTCTGCCGTGCGATGCGCGGACGATCTCCGACGCGGTTCTGCAGATGGAGTCGACGATCGAGCTGCCCGAGCCGCTGCTGCTCGTTCGCGCGGAAGCGCGGCTGATCGCCGCTGCGTCGCCGATGCCGGTCAACGGATCGCGCGGCGCGCAGGTAGGGATGGAGGACTGATCATGGCTGACAGCACACTGAAAATCGGATCGGGCACCGTTCCCACCGAAAACCGCCTCGGACTCAAAGCAACGGATTACCACGGCGGCAAGTCGACGCTCTGCGCCGGCTGCGGCCACGACGCGATCAGCAACCAGATCATCCGCGCGTTCTACGAGATGAGCGTGAAGCCGGAGAAGGTCGCGAAGTTTTCGGGCATCGGATGTTCGTCGAAGACGCCCGCGTACTTCCTCTCGCGCTCCCACGGATTCAATGCCGTGCACGGACGCATGCCCGCGATCGCGACCGGCGCGATCCTCGCGAATCACCGCATCGTCGGCATCGGCGTGTCCGGCGACGGCGACACGGCGTCGATCGGCCTCGGGCAGTTCATGCACATGGTCCGCCGCAACATCCCGTTGATCTACATCATCGAGAACAACGGCGTGTACGGCCTAACCAAGGGTCAGTTCTCCGCGACCGCCGATGAAGGCTCGAAGCTGAAGACCGGCGTGATCAACGACCTGCCGCCGATGGACCTCTGCGCCCTCGCCGTCGAGCTGGGCTGCGGCTTCGTCGCGCGCGGCTTCGCCGGCGATCCGAAGCAGATGGTGAACATCCTCAAGGCCGC
>Ga0075428_100007859_pt1 | contig 11824 bp, 6 predicted proteins | sample RhiMetdeltSRZDD2_FD_75291 | JGI IMG/M metagenome (GOLD analysis project Ga0075428, IMG submission 75291) | Populus rhizosphere microbial communities from Tennessee, USA - Rhizosphere MetaG P. deltoides SRZDD2 | ecosystem: Host-associated > Plants > Roots > Rhizosphere > Soil | place: USA...
CCTGGTAAAGACTCAATACTTCTGTTCCCAACTTTTTTTTCTCGGCCTCTTTTTGCACTAAATGAGTAATGAGATCGGCAATAATGATTGCATTTGGATCGCCCCTCACAAAGCCGATGGTCTCATCGTCAATGTTGACCGGAAACGAAGAATTCGACAGTTCATTTGGATTTCCGACTACTATTTTTCCTTTTTCATCTTCTATCCATGTTGCCTCTTTCATTTGGTTCATCAGCGCAAGTACAGCAGCATTTACTTCATTCTTTTTCCCGACGATATTCTTTAGATTAACTCTTGCCATGGTTTTCTCAGCTATGTTGGTGTTGCTTGTAATTTTAATTTCTAAGATCAGTTTTTAGAACCGGTCATCATTCAATCCCTAAAACTTCTTTTGCTTTAGAAAGAATTATTTCAGGATCGAATGGTTTTGTCATATATACATCGGCGCCAACTTCCTGACCCCGTTGCCGATCGAGTTCCTGTCCTTTTGCAGTGAGCAATACAATGAAAACATTATCAAGTCCCAGCTCTTTTTTTACACGGCGACATACTTCCATACCATTCATCTTGGGCATCATCACATCTAAAAAAACCAGCTTAGGGTTTTCTTCCTGGATAATATCAAGAGCAATTTCCCCATTCTCTGCAGTTAAGAATTCAACGCCTTCATCTTCCAGTTCTTCCAGTGTTTGTGCTATCAGCATACGGATATGTGCTTCATCATCTACAATTAAGATCTTATGTTCCATTTTTTATTAATCCTTTTAGTTTATAAAATATTATTGATACACCAGGAATAAAACATTCTCTAATCCTTTTTCAAACCGGATCGATTGAACAATATCCTGTTTGCCGGAAAGAACTGAATTGATAATAATAATATCAGGCTGAATTGATATTGCTTTCTCGAGCAGTTCTTTTTCATTTGCTTCCATTACTGAATATCCTTTTGTCTTCAGCACTTCAGTAAGTGTGTTAACCGTGGCAGCATCCTGGTCAACGACCATTACTTTCTTTTTTGATTTTCCCTGTTCAAGCAAGCTTCCAATCTCACTAAAGAGTAAACCCGTATCTATCGGTTTTGTAAGATACCTGTCAACACCGATCCTGAATCCTCTTGTTTTATCCTGTACAATTGATAATACTATGATCGGTATATCCATTGTTTGAGGATCGTTTTTCAAAACAGCCGCCACATCAAACCCGTTCATTTCCGGCATCATAATATCAAGAATGATTAGATCGGGTCTATTTTTTCTTACAGCTGCCAGGGCCTCTTTTCCATTACGGGCCTCTTCAATGCTATACCCGGCGTCACCTAACTCTTGCTGAAGCAATGAACGAATCGAATCGTCATCATCAACAATAAGGATCCGGGATGCTTTGCCCAACAAATTAATTTGTGATTGTGCAACCTGTTCTTTCAATTGTTTTACCAGGTCATTAAGGTGCATGGGGCGGTCAACGCCATTAGTTTTATTGATTGGCAAGGCAAAAGAAAATGTGCTTCCTTTTCCTACTTCGCTCTCCAACCAAATTCTACCACCATGATGTTCTACTATCTCTTTACAAATAGGTAAGCCAAGCCCTGTTCCTTTTGGTTTATCAGTTAATGTATCGCCGCCAACTTGTTTGAACTGTTCAAACACTGCATCAAAATCTTCTGGCGCAATACCAATACCTGTATCACTGATGCTAACCACGATCTCATCATTTCGTTTCGAAACAGCGCATGTTACAGAACCTTTGTCAGTAAACTTTACTGAATTAGAAATAAGGTTGATGATAACCTGTATCAATTTGTCCCTGTCGCCGGTAATGTCTGGGATATTGGTATCGATATCTTTTACCAGCTGTAATGCTTTTTGGTCAAACAAAGCGGTAGTGGCAGCAATGGCCCTTTCTGCAACTTCTGACATTGATACATTTTCCTGGTTCCATTCCATTTTGCCTGCTTCAATTTTTGCAAGATCAAGCACATCATTGATCAGGTGGGTTAATCTTTCACCTTCAGAAATTACCACATGAAGATTTTCTGATATTTGCCCAATGGTTTTTTCTGTCTTCGGATCTTTTTTGTCTACTATCGGAAATATTTTTTCTTCCAATCTTTTCCTGATAATTTTTGCAAAACCAAGCACTGAAGTAAGTGGTGTTCTTAATTCATGACTTACGGTAGAAAGAAATGCACTCTTTGCTTCGTTAGCTTTTTCCGCAGCTTTCCCGGATTTTTCCGCTTCCATCTTGGCAAGTTTCACATCTTCGAAAAGAGTGGCATTGTTCAAGGCAACTCCGACGGAGGAAGCAATCGTTGATAAAAGACGAAGATCATTTTCATTAAAACGATTTTCATGTTCAGTGCTTTGCACACTGAGTACTCCAATGTTCTCATCACCTACAGGAATAGGCACACCAAGATAAGATGCAGCGGGAACACCGATCTGCCGAATACCCATTTGCTGTCGTAGTTCCTGGAGATCTTTATTGATAAGCAGCGGTTCGCCATTCAAAATAATTTTTGATGTAAGTCCCTCACCTAATTTCAATGGTGCCATGTTATCACCATATTGATAAGGGAAATTGATGACCTTGGTTTTTGGATTTAATAAAGCGAGATAAACGATATTGGCTTTGAAGAGATCTTTCAACTGATCGCCTACCATTTTTATCAGGTCATCCGCATTTAATTGTGAAGCCAATGCCTTACTGATACTATTTACTGTGCTTAATTCTGCTGCTCTTTGTTTTGCTTCTCCTAATAATCTGTTTGATTCATCAAAGAGTCTTGCATTTTCCAAAGCAACACTCATACTATTGGTAAGAGTCGTTAATAATCTGAGATCAGATTCAGTAAATGCATTTTCTTTTTCGACGTTCTGTAAGCTCACAGAACCTCTTACAATCTCACCGACGATCATCGGTACAAACATTGCTGATTTGGGTGGCAGGCCTTTGGTAACACCGGGACTGCCGTGCTTTTGTGCAGTTTCTACATAATTCTCATTAATAAGGAGAGGTTGCCTGGTTTCGATCAAAAGATTATTTGCCCAGTTGAACGGACGCGGATTACTGTAAAGTCTATGACCTTTTTCAATTGCATATTGCCAGTGTTCTTGCTTTACTCTATGATCAAATGTGCGGATCACAACAGTTTGTGTATCGAACAATTCACAAATGCGGGTACCAACAAGATCATAGATCGCCTGGATATTCATTTCACGAACTAATCCTTCCTGCACACTATTGATCACTGCAAGCTCTGCTGTTCGTTGTTCCGTTTCTTTTAATAAACGATTTGTTTCATCAAAGAGCCTTGCATTTTCCAATGCAACGCTCATGCTGTTTGTAATAGTAGTAAGCAAACGCAAATCAGAATCGGTGAATGCATTTTCTTTGTCAACATTCTGTAGGCTTACCGAACCTTTTACTACATCCCCGACCAACATGGGTACAAAAACAGCAGATTTAGGAGGTTGCCCGGATACTACACCAGACCCGCCATGTTTTTTCGCTGTTTCTACATAGTCTTTTTTAATGTCCAATGGTTTTTTGCTGAGTATAAGTAACTTACTGTTCCAGTTAAGTGGTCGTGGCTCAACTGTACTGCGTTTACCTTTTTCAATATTATATTGCCAATGCTCAATGCCGGTTTCGTGATCAAATGTTCGGATCACCAATGTTTGTGTATCAGGAAACAGTTCACACAAACGATCACCGATCAGGTTATAAATACCCTGCATATCGAGTTCTTTAGCCAACCCTTCCTGCACACTATTAATTACTGCAAGCTCGGCTGTACGTTGTTCTGTTTCCTTTAATAAACGGTTTGTTTCGTCAAAGAGTCTTGCATTTTCCAGCGCAACACTCATGCTGTTAGTAATTGTTGTGAGCAATCGTAAGTCAGAATCTGTGAAGGCATTTTCCCTATCCACATTTTGAAGACTAATTGAGCCTTTTACAACATCGCCAACGATCATTGGAACAAATACTGCTGATTTTGGCGGCTGACCAGTAGTAACACCTTTGCCTCCACGTTGTTTTGCTGTCTCTACATAGTTTTCTCTGATGTCAATTGGTTTTTTTGTTTCTATTAGTTGTTTGTTAGCCCACATAAAAGGCCTTGGGTCAACTTTTAAATCAACTCCTTTTTCAATTGCATATTTGAAATGTTCCAATCCAGATTCATGATCAAATATTCTTATTACCAATGTTTGCGTATCGGGAAAAAGATCACAAAGACGATCGCCAACAAGATTATAAATTCCCTGCATATCCAGCTCTTTTGCCAGCCCTTCCTGCACACTATTGATCACTGCTAATTCAGCTGTACGTTGCTCAGTTTCTTTTAACAATCGATTGGTTTCATCAAAGAGTCTTGCATTTTCCAAGGCAACACTCATACTATTAGTAATCGTTGTAAGCAATCGTAAATCAGAATCGGTGAATGCGTTTTCCTTATCTACATTCTGCAGACTTACCGAGCCTCTTGTTTTACCACCAACAATCATGGGCACAAAAATTCCTGATTTGGTTGCCTGGCCAACAAATTGTCCGGTTCCGCCAAATTTTTTTGAAGTCTCCAGATAATTTTCATTTATATGAATAGGCTTTTGAGTTTCGATAAGCAGCTTGCTATGCCAAACGAATGATTTAGGCTCAACATATTGTCTTTCTCCCTTTTCAACAGCATAATGCCAATGTTCTTTTCCTGTTTCATGATCAAATGTCCGGATAACAATATTGGGCGCGTTGAAAACTTTAAGAATACGTTCGCCGACAAGTTCATAAATGCCCTGAATATCCAGTTCTTTTGCCAGTCCTTCCTGTACACTATTGATAACAGCTAATTCAGCAGTACGCTGTTCTGTTTCTTTCAGCAGGCGATTGGTTTCATCAAAAAGTCTTGCATTTTCCAATGCCACACTCATACTGTTGGCGAGCGTTTCAAGAAGACGGATGTCTGATTCATTAAAAGCATTTTCTTTATCTACATTTTGCAGGCTGACATAGCCTTTTACAACACTACCGGATAGCAACGGCACAAATAATAAGGATTTGGACATTTTGGTTCCGGCAATAGCTGAAAGTCCATATTCATTTTTTGCCTGATCCTCCGTGGCTATATAAATTGTTTTTTTCTTATCAATTAATAATTGCCTCATTTTATTAATTGGTCTTGATTCTGCTTTGACCTTTTTGCCATCTTCAAATAAATAATTGAAGTGTTCAATTTTGTTTTCTAAATCAAAACTTCCGATGATCACTGCCTGTGCATTAAATAAATGCTGAACTCTATCGCCGACAAGATTAAAAATACCCCGCATGTCCAATTCCTTCGCCAATCCTTCCTGTACACTATTTATCACAGCCAATTCAGCAGTGCGTTGTTCGGTTTCTTTCAGTAAACGATTTGTTTCGTCAAAGAGTCTTGCATTTTCCAACGCCACACTCATACTGTTGGCAAGCGTGGTGAGCAGGTTGACATCAGAATCAGAAAAAGCATTTTCCTCGTCAATGTTTTGCAAACTGATAATACCGGTTACTGCATCGCCAGCTACCATCGGAACTAACACCAGCGATTTGGCAGCAGCACCAGCTAATACTACATTACCATATTTCATCCTTTCCTGTTCAACATTTTTATTTATAACCAGTGGCTTTCCCGTTTCAACAACATGCTTTCTGAATCCCTTCAGGGGTCTTGCCGGCAGATTTTCACTTTTACCTTTTTCATAAGTATAGCGATCTTCCACCATGTTGGTGGCCTTGTCGTAAGTCACAATATCAATAACCTGTGCATTGAAAATCTCTCTCATCTTTTCTCCTACCAGTTCGTAGATACCCTGGATATCCAATTCTTTTGCCAGCCCTTCCTGTACACTATTGATAACGCCAAGTTCAGCCGTACGTTGTTCGGTTTCTTTTAATAAACGATTGGTTTCATCAAAACGTTTTGCACTTTCCAATGCCACACTCATGCTATTGGCTAATGTGGTCAGCAAGCTTACATCAGATTCGGAAAAAGCATTTTCCTTATCCATGTTTTGCAAACTAATCATGCCTGTTACCTCGTCTCCGGAAATCATTGGTACCAGGATAATGGATTTGGGGGTTTCTCCGAATAAAACTTTATTGTTGTACTGCTGGCTAAGGGTATCATAATCATGGTTAATCACCATTACCTGCTTGCTATCAATTATATGTTTACGGAATCCGGCTGGTTCCCGTGGTCCAAGTAACGTCCGGTCCCCTTTCTCATAAGCATAGCGATCTTCGATAAGATTTGTTTTTTTATTGTACGTAACGATATCAATAACCTGCGCATTAAAAATTTCACGGATCTTTTCCCCGACCAAGTCATAAATCCCCTGCATATCCATTTTGCGTACCAATCCATCCTGTACACTATTAATTACAGCCAGTTCTTCCAAACGATGGCTTAATTCTTTTGTACGTTCTGCCACAGTTTTTTCAAGCTCACGATGTTTTTCATGAAGCTGTCTTGTACGCCAGCGGATCAATGAATAAACGATAACGGCAGCAGCTAATGCATAAAGCAGGTAAGCCCACCAGGTGCGATACCACGGTGGCAATATTTCAAATGAGTAAGTTGCTTCGTCACTTTGTTTGCCGTAAATATTTAGTGATCTTACATGAAATGTGTATTTGCCAACAGGGAGATTGGTGTATTCCTTGTAGTAATTATTGTTCAGCTCAGACCAAGTATTTTCAAAACCTTCCAGCCAGGTTTGATATTGTGTTTTATTTTCCTGTTCAAAAAATGGTGCAGCATATTCAAAACGGAGGGTATTATTATTGTATTTTAAACCCTGCGTCTCTTTATTCGATAAGATACTTGCATTCAGCGATTCTTTTCCGGCAGATATATGACTGATTATACTTTGGAAAGGCTGGTCATAATTTTTTTGCATGTTCCCATCATAGCGGATCAGGCCATCAGTAGTGCAAAACCAGGTAATTCCATTTTTATCAGGATAAATTGATCCAATTGTACGATCGGCTATAGGTAGAAACGGTATGGCGATTCGTTTGTAAGTTCCATTTGGTTGCAGTGTTGCCAGGTATAGTTTTTTTCCAAGACGGATCCACACATTGTTATCAGGTCCTTCTACCATATAATATTCTTCTTTGCCCCCAGCTTCTGGAAAAGTTCCAAAAGTGGAATCTTTGTAAAATCTTTTATTGGCATAATTGAAATTATATATGGCCGAATCTGCCATGAAGAATATTTTATTGCGAATCTTATAAACCGGTCCTCCAAATGAACCCAGTCCGTTTTTTCTATCAAATTTTTCAACAATAGCTTTTTGTAAATCAGGTTTTCCTTCTTTATCTGTAACCAGTGTCACTCGATAGACCATTCCATTTTGCGTTCCGATCCAGACGATACCTTCTTCTGTCTCGGCAAAATTCCATACAGCATCAGGAATGGATGAAAGATATCCCATATACTGCCAATCAGTAGCTTGGTTGACAACGGAAGTATTTTTTCTATAAAAAAGAACAAGGCCGGACGAAGTTCCTCCAAAAATAACAGTTGGATTTTTACGCGAAATGTGAAGACATTGTAATTGCAGGTCACCACTCAATGAGGAACGGATGGTCTGTGTCTTGTTGTTGTTAATGATAAAAAGTCCATCGTTAGGCACAAACAGGCTTACTCCTTCTTTGGTCAATGAGAAGGTTTGATTTGGAGGTATTCCTGTCACAGGTTCAAACTTTCCAGTGCTCTTTTCCATTTTTAACAGCCCGTTTGTTGTACCTATAAACAGGTTTTCATCTGGCATACGCATCATCGAAAGAGTGGCTGTGTTGATACCCGATTGCAGAGAAAATTGCGTCAGGGGAGAATTTGTTTCAACTTTTGAAATTCCATTATCCAAGGCAAGCCATAATGCACCTTTACTATCAGTATAAACTGCATATACTGATTCATCCTGTAAACCTACATCACGATTTATTAGTTGCAGGATTTTTCCATAATTATCAATAATTGCTAAGCCCTTTCCAGTGGTTGAAAGCACATAATTACCATTCGCAAGTTGTGCACCCTTATATAAAGTAGATTTTATGATCAAATCATCTGCTTCTGTTTTAAAAGGCCGGAATGTTTTTCCGTCAAAAAGGTACATGCCACTATAAAAAAGTCCAACAAGGTATTGTTTGTTTTGACTGCCGGGATTTACAGAATCACGATAAGGCATCATTACCTGCATTCTTTCCTTCCCTAAAAATTCGCTGCCTTCTATAAATGTAAGCGAATCATTAACCATTTTATATAACCCCTTACCTTGCTCGTGAATGTATAAAACCCCATCTAAATAGAATGTGTACATAAAACGGGTATGCGGCTCCCATGTTTTTACATTCCATATTTTACCATCACCAGATTTTGTTAACCTGAATAATCGTTCTCTAGCCTGAAAATAAATTCCGTTTTCCGTAGTTTGGGCAGTCCATATATCAAAGAAGTTTCGTTTATCAGAAGGAATGAACTGTAAAAGAGAGTAAGCATGAGTTTGTCCAAGGCTATCAGGCGCCAAATAACCCATGTCGGCAACAGCTCCATAGTAAATCGTTCCATTTTTGTCCTTTACCATCGTACGGGAAGTGCTTGTTGTGAGAGTAGTAGGTATAGGAATTTTTCTCCATCTCACTCCATTATATTCCAGTATATAACCCTGGTTTCCAAAATACATAGTACCTCTGTTATCTTCTATGATACTCCAGTTTTGAGGATAGGCCCGATATATATTAGGATGATAATTTGAAATAAATGGAAGACCTTTTTCTGATTCGGATTGGGCATTTGTTATGCAGGGAAATAAAAAGACTGCACTAATAAAATGCAATAAAATTATTAACCTAAGCAAATGGCAAAAGACAGTGTCTTTTTTCATAACTGTTGTTTAAGTAAACCAGATTTTCAATGGAAAAGGGCTCAAAGGATTTTGCAGGGGGTAGAGACTATCTATTAGTCTCTAAATGTATAGAAAATTCTCTGAAACAAGAATGGAAATATAAGCGCCGGAAGGTCTTTATAAACCAAGTATAGACTTCAATTTAGGATAGCCTGTTCTGCTCACAGGCACTTTAGCCCCGGAACGAAGAATTGCTACATGATTGTCCTTTTCATAGGGATCAATTCTTGTTATTTGTTGGACATTGACGATATAGGAACGATGTGAACGGACAAACTGTACAGGATCGAGTACCTGCTCAAAATGACTCATCGTTTTATTCTTTAAAAAATAGCCTTCTTTAGTAAACACTTTCACAAAATCATCGGCAGCTTCCAAATAAAATATATCCTGCACCGGGATTATTTTGATCTTGCTGCCATCTTTGATCACCACTCTTTGATTTTGCGGAGCTGTTAATGAAACATCATCCAATAACTGCTTTGTTTGTTTTTCGCCTGCCGGCTTATTTTTTTGATCTCTCCATTTATTAATTGCTTTTTCAAATCGTTCCTGGTTAAAGGGCTTTAGCAAATAATCGATGGCATGTGCATCGAAAGCTTTGATCGCATATTCATCAAAAGCAGTTGCAAAAATTACTGCCGGAGGATTTTCAATAAGCTCAAGCATTTCAAAGCCATTGATCTTTGGCATTTGGATGTCAAGAATAATAAGATCGGGCTTGTATTGCTGAATTGCTTTTACTCCTTCAAAGCCATTGCTGCAAACCTGTGCAACGGTCAGGTCGGGAAAATTTTGGAGATATTCCACGACGATACTTCTTGCTAATGGTTCATCATCTATTATGATCACTTTGCTGCTCATGCTGCGGAATTTTAATTGTAGTTATAAAGATATTTTCTTTTGCTTCGGTGCTTACAAGGTCGTTTCTTGCAAACAACAGGTCTAGTCTTCTGTACACGGATCGTAAACCAAAACCAGTTCCTTTCGGCGCTGAAGTTTCCGGATCGAATGGATTTGTGACAGTTATTATCAAATTATTTTCTTCTTTCTGTGCTTTTAAACAGATCTCAATTTCATCAACAGTGTCATAGAGTCCGAACTTGATTGCATTTTCCATTATTGGTTGTAAAAGCAAGGCAGGCAGTTTCAATTCATCAAGGGACTCGTCACTTTCAATTTTTGTAAAAAGCCTGTGGCCAAACCTAACTTTTTCAATATCCAGGTAGAGTTGGAGGTATTGAAGCTCCTCTTTTAGTGTCACCCACTGGTGTTCTTCTTTTCTTATCGTTCCCCGTAAAAAGTCAGAAAGCTGCTGTACCATTTTTCTTGCTTCCTGTGGTCGTGAGCCGATCAGGGCATTAATGCTATTTAAACTGTTAAATAAAAAATGGGGCTGCAATTGCTGCCGAAGCTTAAAGAGTTCGGCTTCTTTTGTGAGCTTTTCGGCATCTTGTTTTCTTACTTCCTGCTCACTTTGTTCCTGCCAATTATACCAGATAACACTTACCAATGTGAAACAACCTAATAAAAGAAAATCAAAGCTGCTGCGTATCCATAATGAACGTTTAAAAAATGTTATATACTCGCTATCGTGGACAAAAATATTTTTCAGAATTACTTTAGTAAGCAGAATCACAATTATCGTTATCAGAATACACCAGCTAACAAGATGAAAATATTTTTCTTTCTGTGGTAAATAATAATGGAGCATCATAATGACAAGCAAGCAGGCTGCTATCAACAATATATCATTTACCGTACTATCAATGATCGCAACTTTCCAACTTAGCCCAAACCATTTTAAAAGAAAAATATGATCGGCTATTATGATCAGCCAGCAAATGCTGAAGATGATCCTGAATCTCAATACCGATAATGGAGAACTTGCCATGAGCTTATGCTAATTGCAATAATTGATGTGAATCCGAATGCAATATACCCTGCGCCTTTTTATTTATAATTTCTGCATAATTATCTCCGTCATCTTTTTCTTCAATACGGGAATAAAGTTCTGCACCATCTATCATTTCACCTATTTTATAAAGCTCACTTACATTAATGAATTGCCATTGCACCAATTCCTGTTTCAAATTATAAAATGTTTCTTCTTCCTTTTTACCTGTATGCTGCGCTTTATAAAAAGCATCTTCTTTGTTTGTTGCATAGATCAGCCGAAGCTGTTCATCAAACTGGGCGGTGTGATCACCATCACCGCAGATTATACGATAAACGATCTTAGCAAGATACCAGTTCATATAATGAGATTGAGGTTAAGATTCAATTTTAGAAGAAGGTTAAAAGCTTTTTATATCGATGCCACCAAAGATCACGGTGCCTCTTATCAACAAGGTTTTGTCTGTAGTTTCTGTTGAAGCCTGCATTCTTCTTTTATCTTCAATACCTCCAAAAATCGTTACGGCTTCTGATTTTACAGACCAGTTGGAAGGAACAAGAAGTTTAGTGCCACCAAAGATCGTAGTGAGTTCAATAACCGAGGTGCCCGAAAAATCCGCCTGTGAAAGATCAAGTTCAGTCCCACCGAAAATATTCACAAGATCAGCGCCTTTGAAGTTTTTAGAAATAATGATCTTTTTTGCTCCGCCAAATATTGATGTACTTTCAACAAAGTCTTCTTTGCTAAATCCTGTTCCACCTTCAGCGGATTGATCGGCTTTAGCTTCTTTATCCGATCCCAATCGATTACGAGGACGCGATAATATAAACAAACCAACCGCTATTAATGCAAATGGCCACATATAACGGCGAAGACTAAATTCCGGATAGATATCATTTAGCAGGAAAATTCCACCAATTAACATTAATATGAACCAAGCCACGCCGCGGAAATTATGTCTCACTCCAATAAACATTCCCAATGC
>Ga0075428_100007861_pt1 | contig 11823 bp, 9 predicted proteins | sample RhiMetdeltSRZDD2_FD_75291 | JGI IMG/M metagenome (GOLD analysis project Ga0075428, IMG submission 75291) | Populus rhizosphere microbial communities from Tennessee, USA - Rhizosphere MetaG P. deltoides SRZDD2 | ecosystem: Host-associated > Plants > Roots > Rhizosphere > Soil | place: USA...
GCCGTCGAGGGCGTCGTAGATCTCCTCGACCAACCTCTCGTCGTCGTGTCCGGGGGTGCCGCTCATCGAAAGTCCCGCATGCTACCATGCCGCGCCGATGCCGCAGAAAACACGAGACGACGTCCGCAACCTCGCCATCATCGCCCACGTCGACCACGGGAAGACGACCCTCGTCGACGCGCTGCTCTGGCAGAGCGGGATCTTCCGCGACAACGAGTACGTCGCCGAACGGGTGATGGACTCGATCGACCTCGAGCGCGAGAAGGGCATCACGATCATGGCCAAGAACACGGCCATCCTCTACCGCGGCACGCGGATCAACATCGTCGACACGCCGGGACACGCCGATTTCGGAGGCGAGGTCGAGCGGACCTTGAAGATGGTCGACGGCGTCATGCTGCTCGTGGACGCGTCCGAGGGCCCGCTGCCCCAGACCCGCTTCGTCCTGCGCAAGGCGCTCGAGTCCGGGCTGGCTCCGATCGTGGTCGTCAACAAGATCGACCGCTCGGACGCGCGGCCGAAGGAGGTCCTGAACGAGGTCTACGACCTCTTCATCGACCTGGACGCCACCGAGGACCAGCTCGATTTCCCCGTGCTCTACGCCAACGCGCGGCGCGGCATCGTACGGCGGTCTCCCGATGGGCCGGACGAGCCGCTGACGCCGTTGTTCGAGGAGATCCTGAAGACCGTCCCGCCGCCGCGCTACGACGACGAGATGCCGCTCCAGCTGCTCGTCACGACGCTCGACTACAACGACTACGTCGGCCGGCTGGCGATCGGGCGCGTCTTCAACGGAAGCGTCAAGCGCGGCAAGGACTACGGTCACTGCCGCATCGACGGCAGCGTGACCCGCATCCGCGTGACCGCGCTCTACGGCTACGACGGTTTGAAGCGGGTCGAGATCGAAGAGGCGGGGCCGGGCGACATCGTCGCGGTGGCGGGGCTCGAGAGCGTGACGATCGGCGAGACCCTCTCGGACGCGGAGACTCCGGTGCCGCTCCCTCCGATCACGGTCGACGAGCCGACGATCGCGATGGTGGTGTCCGCGAACGACTCGCCTCTGGCGGGGCTCGAGGGGCAGTTCGTCACCTCCCGGAAGCTGCGCGAGCGCCTCTGGAAGGAGATCCTCACGAACGTGTCGATCCGCGTCGAGGAGACGGACTCGCCCGACGCGTTCAAGGTCTCCGGCCGCGGCGAGCTCCAGCTCGCGATCCTGATCGAGATGATGCGCCGCGAGGGATACGAGATGTCCGTCGGTAAGCCGGAGATCGTCACCAAGGAGATCGACGGCACGACCCACGAGCCGCTCGAGCAGCTCGTGGTCGACTGTCCGGAGACGTTCGTCGGGATCGTGACCCAGAAGGTGGGCTCGCGGAAGGGGCGCATGTCGCGGATGATCAACCACGGCACCGGCCGCGTCCGGATGGAGTTCCGCATCCCGTCCCGCGGGCTTCTCGGGTTCCGCACGGAGTTCCTCTCGGACACCCGCGGCACCGGGATCATGAACCACCTCTTCGACGGGTACGTGCCGTGGCAGGGCGACATCCCCTCGCGCGCGACCGGGGCCCTCGTCTCCGACCGGCCCGGCCGCACCACCGCGCACGCGATCGAGCACCTGCAGGAGCGCGGCACGATGTTCATCTCGCCGGGCGATCAGGTCTACGAAGGCATGGTCATCGGCGAAAACGCGCGCGCCAACGATCTCGACGTGAACATCACCAAGGAAAAGAAGCTCACCAACATGCGCGCCTCCGGCTCGGACGACGCCGTGCGTCTCGTGCCTCCGCGCACGATGAGCCTCGAGCAGGCGCTGGAATTCATCAAGGACGACGAGCTCGTCGAGGTGACCCCCAAGGCTTTCCGCCTCCGGAAGCGCGTCCTGGCCATGGTGCGGCGGGCCCGCAAGAGCTGACCGTGTGGTATGGTCCGGCGGAGCATGGAGATTCTCCGCTTCACCTACGGACCGTTCGCCGAGAACACGTACGTCGTCGTCGGTCCGTCAGGCCGGAAGGCCATGGTCGTGGACCCGGGCGTCGACAGCGAGCCGGTGCTCGATCTCGTGCGGGAGCGCGGGCTCGACTGCACCCTGATCGTCAACACGCACGCGCATCTCGACCACGTCGCCTGCAACGCGTTCTTCAAGCGCGAGACGGGAGCCCCCCTCGCCATGCATCCCGACGACCTGCCGCTCCTCCGCGCGCTCCGCGCTCAGGGGGACCTCTACGGGCTCGACGTCGAGGAGTCCCCGATGCCGGATCTCGCCCTCGCGGAGGGGGCGCCCCTGGCGTTCGATGGAACGACGTTCGACGTGCTGCACACGCCGGGGCACACGCCCGGGGGCGTCTGCCTGCTCCGCGGCGACCTCATGCTCGTGGGTGACACGCTGTTCCGCGGCTCGGTCGGGCGCACCGACCTGCCGGGCGGCGACTGGGACACCCTGGTCGCATCGATCCGCGGGAAGATCTTCCGGCTCGGGGACGACGTCCGGTGCTATCCCGGGCACGAGGACGAGACCACCGTGGGCCGCGAGCGCCGGACCAACCCGTTCGTGGGGGACGCGGCCGGGACGGTGCGATGAACCCCACGACGTTCGTCCTCTTCGCAGCGGCGACCGCGTTGATCGGCGGCGCGATCGGCTGGTTCCTGAACAACAGGCTGGGGGCGCGCAGCCTCGAGGCCGCGCGCCTGAAGGGCGAAGAGATCCAGCGCGGGGCCCTGCGCGAGGCCGAGAACCTGAAGCGCCAGCAGATCATGGAAGCGCGCGAGCAGATCCTCCGCGACAAGTCGAAGTCGGAGGGGGATATGCGGTCCCGCAAGGGTCAGCTCGACAAGCGGGAGCGCGAGCTGAAGCAGCTGCGGGACAGCCTCGCGGAGATCGAGGCCGAAGTCGCGCGCCAGCGGGAGACGGTGCACGCCTCCGAACAAGACCTGGCGGCTCGCGAGGCCGAGCTGCGCCGCGGCCAGGAGACGCTCGAGCATCTCGTGCACGAGGAGAACGCGCGCCTCGAGCGCGCCTCCGGCCTCACGCGCGACGAGGCACGGCGCCAGCTCCTGCAGAACCTCAAAGCCGAGGTCCGATTCGAAGCCGCCGGGCTCGTCAAGGAGATCAAGGACGAGGCGCAGCGGGGGGCCGAAGCCGAGGCCAAGAAGATCGTCGCCCTGGCGATGGAGCGGATGGCCTCCGACCTCTCGGCGGAGCGCAGCGTGACCCACTTCGCGCTGCCTTCGGGTGGGCAGATGCGCGGGCGGATCATCGGCCACGAGGGGAAGAACATCAAGGCGTTCGAGCAGGCGACCGGCATCCAGCTGATCCTCGACGAGGCCGGAGAATCCGTCCAGCTGTCCGGCTTCAATCCGGTCAAGCGCGAGATCGCGCGCCGCGTCCTCCAGATGCTCCTCAAGGACGGCAACATCCACCCGCGCCGCGTCGAGGAGCTGACGCGCCGGAACGCGCGCCGGCTCGAGGACGAGATGAAGCAGGCCGGCGAGCAGACGCTGAAGGAGATGGGCATCAAGGGCGTGCAGCCCGAGATGGTGAAGCTCCTGGGGCGGCTGCTCTTCCGGACGTCGTACGGGCAGAACGTGCTCCTCCACTCCAAGGAGGTCGGCTACCTGACCGGCATGATGGCCGCGGAGCTCGGCCTCGACGAGGCGGTGGCCCGTCGCGCCGGGCTGTTCCACGACATCGGCAAGGCGGTCGACTACGAGCGCGAGGGAACGCACCCGGAGATCGGCGCCGAGGTCGCGACGCGCTGCAACGAGCACTGGGAGATCATCAACGCGATCGCGGCGCATCACGAGGACATCGAGGTCACGACCCCGATCACCGTGCTCGTCGCGACGGCCGACGCGCTGTCGGGCGCCCGCCCGGGCGCACGGCGTAAGAGCGTCGCGGAGTACATCCGGCGGATCGAGCAGCTGGAGGGGCTCGCGAACTCGATGGAGGGCGTCGACCAGTCGTACGCGCTCCAAGCCGGCCGGGAGATCCGCGTGATCGCCAACACCGACCTCGTCGACGACGCGCGCATCGACCTGCTCGCGCACGACCTGGCGCGCCGGATCGAGTCCGAGATGGACTACCCCGGGAAGATCAAGGTCACGGTCATCCGTGAGATGAGGGCGCAGGAGGTCGCGCACTGACCGTCCCGGACGCGATGCCGTCGGTGCTCCTCGTGACGGCCGCGGCGACCGCCGCATTCCACACGCTGATTCCCGATCACTGGCTCCCGTTCGTGCTGGTGGGGCGTGCGCGGGGGTGGTCCGTCCGAACGACCGCGATCGTCTCGGCCGGATCGGCGGTCGTGCACACGGTGCTGTCCGTGCTCCTGGGGCTTCTCGCGGTGCGCGTCGGTGAGACGGCCGCCCGCGCGCTCGGCTCCCAGCTCACGCGGGCCAGCGGCTGGATGCTCCTGGCCTTCGGTCTCGCCTACGCGCTCTGGGCGTGGCGCAAGGGTGGACACTTCCACCCGGGCGGGGCGCTGCTCCACGCCGAGAACGAAGGTCGGCCGTGCGACGGGCACGAGGGGCCCGACGGCGGCGAGCACCTGCACTATCACGCCGACGGCCCATGGATCCGCGAGGAGGCGGGCCTCTCCGCCGGCGCGCTCGCGCTGATCGTGGGTCTGAACCCGTGCATCCTCGTGCTGCCGATCATGGTCGCGACCGCCGACCGCGGGGGAAAGGCCGTGGCGGCGGTGACGCTGGCCTACTCGGCGACCACGATCGCGCTGATGGTGGGTCTGTCGGTCGCCGGCGTCGCGGGGGCGCGGCGCCTGCCGGTCCCGGCCGCGGCACGCCACATGGAGGCGGCGAGCGGCCTGCTCATCGCGGTCGTCGGCGCGGTCTTCCTCGTGCTCGAGCGCTGAGCGGTCATTTCCGGCCGCGGGCCGGCTTGTCCTTCTTGCGGATGACCGCGACGACCGTCTGGTCGTCATCGCGGGTGTCGCCTCCCACGTGGTCGCGTACCGCGGCGAACACCCCCTCGACCAGATCCCGCGCCTGTGTCCAGGCCTTGCCCGAGACGACGTCCTTGAGGCGGGCCAGGCCGAACGCGTCGTCCTTGTCGTTCGTCGCCTCGACGATGCCGTCGGTGTAGGCGAGCAGGACGGAGCCCGGAGCGAGGGTCTCGTAGCCGCGCTCGTATTGCGACGTCGGATTCGGGCCGAGGATCATGCCGCCGCGCGCCAGCTCACGGAACGCCGCCCCGTCCCACAGGAGCGGCGGGTTGTGGCCCGCGTTGCAGTAGACGAGAGTTCCCGCGGACTCCAGCTCGCCGTAGAACAGCGAGATGAACTTCGACGCGAGAGCGGAGTGGTTTACGACCCGATTCAGCTTCTCGAGCGTCGCGGAGATCCGCAGGTTCTCCTCGAGCCCCATGCGCAGCCCGATGATCGCGTCCCGTGCCTGCAACGCCGCCGGCAGCCCGTGCCCCGAGGCATCGGCGACGGCGATGCCGAGGCTTCGCTCCGAAACGCGGATGAAGTCGTAGAGATCGCCGCCGACGTCCTCCGCCGGCACCGAGGCGCCCCAGATGTCGTAGTCGGCGAAGACCGGAGCCGTCGCCGGCAGCAGCGAGAGCTGGATCGCGCGCGCCTCCGCGAGCCGGTCGGCGAAGCGCTCGCTCCGGAGCTTGAGGTTGATCGCGTGCCGGATCGTGTTGAGCGTGTGGCCGATCTCCGTCGGGTCGGCGTCGTCGCGGATCGTGAAGGCGACGATCTGACGCCCGGTGTCGCCGATCCCGATCGCCGCGAAACGCTTGACCCCGAGGGTGGACTCGATCTTCTGGTCGACGCCCGCGTCCCCCAGGCGCGCGTAGACGTACCCCTGCCGGACCAGCTCTCGGATCGGCGCGTAGGTCGCGGGAATCGCGAAATCGCGCGGCGCGCGCGGTGCGGGGTACTCGCGCTTCAGGACGAAGCTCGTTCCCTTCTTCTCGTAGATGCGCCCGCCCACGAGCCCGAGGTCGTCCTGGAAGTCGTCGACCAGGCGCCTCAGGATCTCCGACAGCGTGGCGACGACGTCCTGCGACCGTTCGATGGTGCGCAGGTTGCGATCGATCTTCCGGAAGAGGTTCTTGTAGTCCACGGCGCGCTCGGAGGAGCGGCATGCTAGCAAACCGTCGTGACCGGAATCGCCGTGCTACAGTGCGCCTCTTTGCGCAGGGGGAATCCATGGTCCGCGAGCTTCTGACCAAGCAGAACATCGAGTTCGCCGAGCGCGCGCGCGAAGTCGCCGAGAAGCACATCCGTCCGATCGCCGCCCAGCACGACGTCGAGCAGACCTACCCGTGGTCGGCCCAGAAGGCGATCAAGGAGGCGGGGTTGTCCGGCGTGTGGATCCCCAAGGAATACGGCGGCGCGGGCGGCGGGACGATGGACCTCTGCCTGGTCGTCGAGGAGTTCGCACGAGCGTGCGGCGGCATGGGCGTTGCCTATGCCGTGAACGCGCTCGGGTCGTTTCCCGTCATCCTCGGCGGCACGGACGAGCAGAAGGCGCGTTGGCTGCCCGGGATCGCCGCAGGGGAGAAGCTGATCTCGTTCGGGCTCTCCGAGCGGGACGCCGGCTCCGATGCGGGCTCGATGACCACGAAGGCGGAGCGGAACGGGGACGACTACGTCATCGACGGCGTGAAGAAGTGGAACACCGGAGGCGCGGTCGCCTCCTACAACACGATCTTCGCAGTCACCCAACCGGGCCGCGGTGCGCGCGGCATCTCGGCGTTCGTCGTCGAGGCCGGAACGCCCGGCTACCGCGTCGGCAAGCACGAGGACAAGATGGGGATCCGGTGCGTCCCCGTCGTCGAGATCCACCTCGAGGGCTGCCGCGTCGGAAAGAACCAGCTGCTCGGAGGCGCCGAGGGTCAGGGGTTCAAGCACGCGATGATGACGCTCGACCTCGCGCGTCCGGGGGTCGCGGCGCAGGCGCTCGGCCTGGCGCAGGGCGCGCTCGACCTCGCGGTCGAGTACACCGGCAAGCGGAAGCAGTTCGGCCAGTCGATCAACTCGTTCCAGGGGATCCAGTGGATGCTCGCCGACATGGCAACCCAGGTCGAGGCGGCGCGCCAGCTCGTCTACGCCGCCGCGCGCGCCGCGGATGCCAAGGCGAAGAACCTCTCCAAGCTCTCCGCCATGTGCAAGCTGTTCGCGACCGACGTGGCGATGATGGTGACCACGAACGCCGTCCAGCTCTTCGGCGGTTACGGCTACTGCAAGGACTATCCGATCGAGAAGTACATGCGCGATGCGAAGATCACCCAGATCTACGAGGGCACGAACCAGATCCAGCGGCTCGTGATCGCGCGTGCGCTCCTCCGCGAGGCCGCCAGCGCCGGAGAATGACGCCGAAGGCGCCAATCCGGCGCCGGCGCCGTCACGGCGCGTCAGCCTGGCGTCCGCAACCGGCCACGATGTGTCGCCCCGTCCGGCCATTCCGGCCCGGAACCAGCAAATTCCTTGGAATTTCGACGGACGAGGACTTGGCATCCCAGTTGCTTTTTCTCCGATTGCCACATGACCTCCTCCTGGTCAGTGTTCGACCTCTCCTGGGCCCGACGGAAACGCCCCCCCCGCTGGCCCAGGGGAGGTCAAGTTTTTTGCGGCGGATAGCTCGACAAACCGCCGTCCCCATGCGATCCAACGTCCCGTGCTGAGCGACGAGGCCCTCGAGCTGCTCCTCAAGGAGCGTGGCGGCGCCGTGATCCCGATCGCGGGTGAGGACACGAGCATGGCGCCTCACCTCGCCGGGGGCGACCTGATCGCGGCCGGCCCGCTGAAGCACTCTCCGCGCGTCGGCGACCTGCTCGTCTTCCGCCAGCGCGACTACCTCGTCGTTCATCGTTATCTCGGCACGGCTCGAACCCCGGACGGCACGCCGTGTCTCCGCACCCGTGGCGACGGCCGGAACGAGCTCGACCCGCCGGTCGCGCCGAGCGCGGTGCGTGCCCGCGTCACGGCGGTCCGGCGCGCCGGAAGCTGGCGGTCACTCGACGGCCCGGTCCCGGAGGCGTACGCGCGACTCGTCGCGTGGCACGACCACGCGTGGGCGATCGCCGGCATCGTGGGACGGCGGATCGGCGCGGGGACGCTCGTGACCACGATCGATCGCGTGCTGCTCAGGGTCGCGTCAATGCTCCTCTTTTCGCCGTTTCACCGCAGGATCGCGCCGCCCGCGCAGGCCCGAGCGGAAACCTCCGTCTGATAGAGTAGGCCGTCATGATCAACGCGATTCTCACCAAGGTGATGGGGTCGAAAAACGAGCGGACGCTCAAGCGTCTCCGGCCCGTCGTCGACCGCATCAACGCGCTCGAGCCGGAGATCTCCGCGCTGTCCGACGTGGCGCTTCGCGCCAAGAAAGAGGAGTTCCGCGCAAGGCTCACCGGGGGCGAGACGCTGGACGAACTGCTCCCGGAGGCGTTCGCGGTCGTGCGCGAGGCGGGCAAGCGCGTGCTGGGGATGCGGCACTTCGACGTCCAGCTGCTCGGCGGCATGGTCCTCCACGAGGGGAAGATCGCGGAGATGCGAACGGGGGAGGGCAAGACGCTCGTGGCCACGCTCCCCGCGTACCTGAACGCCCTGTCCGGCAAGGGCGTGCACGTCGTCACGGTCAACGACTACCTCGCGCGGCGCGACTCGGAGTGGATGGGGCGCATCCACGGCTTCCTCGGGATGACCGTCGGCTGCATCCAGCATGATCTCTCGGACCAGGAGCGCCAGAGCGCGTACGGCGCCGACATCACCTACGGGACCAACAACGAGTTCGGTTTCGACTATCTGCGCGACAACATGAAGTTCTCGATCGCCGCCATGGTCCAGCGCGGCCACAACTTCGCGGTCGTGGACGAGGTCGACTCGATCCTGGTCGACGAGGCCCGGACGCCTCTCATCATTTCGGGGCCGGCGGAGGAATCGACCGACCTCTACGCGCGCATCGACAAGATCATCCCCAAGCTCGAGAAGGGGGCGGTCATCCAGGGCGGCAAGGACTACGAGCACGACGACGTCGGCGACTACGTCGTGGACGAGAAGGCCCGGACGGTTTCTCTGACCGACCGTGGCGTCGAGCACTGCCAGCGCCTCCTCGGGATCGACAACATGTACGACCCCGCGCAGATGGAGACGCTGCACCACGTCAACCAGGCGCTCAAGGCGCACGTGCTCTTCCGGCGCGACGTGGACTACATGATCAAGGACGGCCAGGTCGTCATCGTGGACGAGTTCACGGGACGCCTCATGCCGGGCCGGCGCTGGAGCGATGGACTGCACCAGGCGGTCGAGGCGAAGGAGGGGGTCAAGATCGAGCGCGAGAACCAGACGCTCGCGACCATCACCTTCCAGAACTACTTCCGGATGTACGGCAAACTCTCCGGGATGACCGGCACCGCCGACACCGAGGCCGTCGAGTTCGACAAGATCTACAACCTCGAAGTCGTGGTCGTTCCGACCAACCGCGCCATGGTCCGCAAGGACCAGCAGGACGTCGTGTACCGGACGGAGACCGAGAAGTGGCACGGCGTCGTCGAGGAGATCGTCGACTGCCAGAAGCGCGGGCAGCCGACGCTCGTCGGCACGGTCTCGATCGAGAAGTCGGAGACCCTGTCCACGCTCCTGAAGCGGCGGGGCGTCAAGCACGTCGTGCTGAACGCGAAGTATCACGAGATGGAGGCCGAGATCGTGGCTCAGGCAGGCCGCGTCGGGGCGGTGACGATCGCGACCAACATGGCCGGCCGCGGCACCGACATCCTGCTGGGCGGCAATCCCGAGTACCTGGCCAAGCAGGAGCTCATCCTCCGCGGACTGAAGCCGGGCGAGACCCCCGCGGCCGAGTGGTCGGCCGCCTACGACGAAGCGCTCGGGCGCGCACGCACGCAGTGCCGCGCGGAGCACGACCAGGTCACCGGCTTCGGCGGTTTGCACATCCTCGGCACCGAGCGGCACGAGTCCCGGCGCATCGACAATCAGCTTCGCGGACGCTCGGGTCGGCAGGGCGACCCGGGCTCGTCCCGGTTCTTCCTCTCCCTCGACGACGACCTCATGCGGATCTTCGGCGGCGATCGCTTGAAGGGCGCCATGCAGCGGCTCGGCATGGAGGAGAACGTCCCTATCGAGTCGGGGATGGTCAGCCGGGCGATCGAGCGCGCGCAGAAGCAGGTCGAGCAGCGCAACTACGAGACGCGCAAGCACCTGCTCGAGTACGACGACGTGAACAACAAGCAGCGGCAGGAGATCTACGGCCTCCGCCGCGAGCTGCTGGAAGGCAAGGAGCAGAGGGCGTACGTCACGGACAAGGCCCAGGAGATCCTCGCGGTGCTCGTCGAGGACTACATCGGCAGCAAGCGGGACGTCCAGGACTGGGAGATCGAGCCGTTCCGCCAGCAGCTCCAGTACTTCTTCGGATACGACCCGGAGAAGGACGGGATCCAGATCCGGTCGATGAGCGTGGAGCAGGTCGCCGACACGATGCGGGACCGCGTGGCCGGCCGCTACGACGAGAAGGAAGAGAAGATCGGCGCCGACATGATGCGCCAGTACGAGCGTCACATTCTCTTGCAGATCATCGATCACGCCTGGAAGGACCACCTCCTGGCCATGGACCATCTGAAGGACGGCATCGGGCTGCGTGCCTACGGGCAGAAGGACCCGCTCGTCGAGTACAAGCGCGAGTCGTTCGACATGTTCGGCCTCATGCGCGAGCGGATCGAGAACGATGCCGTGCGCTTCCTCTATCTCCTCGACCCGATGACCGACGAGGACCGGCGCCGCGAGGAGGAAAAGCGCCGGCGCGAGCAGGAGCAGGTCTTCCGGGCCGCTTCGCAGTCGGCGGCCGGCGTGACCGCGCGTGGCGGCGTCGCGACCATCGCGCGAAAGGTCGCGAAGGTCGGGCGCAATGACCTCTGTCCCTGCGGCTCCGGAAAGAAATACAAGAAATGTCACGGCGAGAACGAGAGTTGACCCCGAAACCCTGAACCGTCTTGACCGGTCCAGCGTTAAGGGTTCAGAGTGCAGCGCCGAGGTGACGCCATGACGATGCCCGTGTCCGAGAAGAATTTCCTGGAGCGGATCGCCAGCCACATCCCTGGAATCGCGGGGTATCGCGAGCGTGAGGCGCGCCGCGAAACCGACCGGAGACTGCGCGAGTTCCTCGCCGGCCGGTTGGACGAGGGGCGCGCGGCGCTCCAGACCCTCCGCAACAAGGCGACGGATGCCGGGGAGCTCGGCGCCCTCGACGCGATCGGCCGCCTCGACCGCGCGCTGCAGAAGTCGGTATCGTCGCTACGCTACGCCGACTACGGCTACAGCGGCGTGTTCGACCAGGTCAAGATTCGTGAGGCGGAGCTCGATCAAATCTACGCGTACGACGCGTCGCTCGTGACGGACGTCGTCGCGCTCTCGGACCGCCTACGCACCGCGGGTGCCGGCGCGCCGGATGCCACCGCGCTCGCCGGACTGGTGGAAGCTGCGGGCGCGGTCGATCAGAAGATCGTGAGGCGCCGCGAGGTTCTCGAGAAGCCGACGGCCTGAGGGCCGCGGCGGGGGAGACGACCATGGCGATCGAAGTCATCGAATGGAAAGACGATTCCGGCCGAGAGATGGTGTGGCGCTTTCCCGGTGGCGGTGAGCTCAAGCTCGGCGCGCAGCTCGTCGTCTCCGAGAACCAATGGGCGGTGTTCTTCCGCGACGGCAAGGCGCTCGACACGTTTTCCGCGGGACGCCACACGCTGACGACCGGCAACGTGCCGCTGCTCACCCGGCTGATCGGGCTCCCGTTCGGGGGGACGTCGCCGTTCCGAGCCGACGTGTACTACGTCGCCAAGAAGGTCTTCACGGG
>Ga0075428_100007862_pt1 | contig 11823 bp, 10 predicted proteins | sample RhiMetdeltSRZDD2_FD_75291 | JGI IMG/M metagenome (GOLD analysis project Ga0075428, IMG submission 75291) | Populus rhizosphere microbial communities from Tennessee, USA - Rhizosphere MetaG P. deltoides SRZDD2 | ecosystem: Host-associated > Plants > Roots > Rhizosphere > Soil | place: USA...
CGCATCCCCGGCGGCGACTTCCTGATGGGATCCGACAGTCACTACGCGGAAGAAGCGCCGGCGCATCGCGTGCGCGTCGATGCATTCTGGATGGACCGCACTCCAGTCACCAACCGCGAATTCCGCCGGTTCGTCGAGGCGACCGGTTACGTCACCTTCGCCGAGATCCCGCCCGATCCGAAGGACTATCCGGGGGCGCTGCCGCACATGCTGAAGGCCGGTTCTCTCGTCTTCACGCCCCCGAAGCATCCGGTCGATCTCCGCGACTGGTCGCAGTGGTGGAACTTCAAGTTCCGAGCGAACTGGCGTCGGCCGGAGGGACCGGGCAGCTCGATACGTGGTCTCGACGACTATCCCGTTGTGCACGTCGCGTACCGGGATGCCGAGGCGTATGCGACTTGGGCCGGCAAGGAGCTGCCGACCGAGGCTGAATGGGAGTTCGCCGCGCGCGGCGGACTCGATGCCGCCGAGTACGCCTGGGGGGAGGAGTTCACGCCCGGCGATCGGCAGATGGCGAATACCTGGCAGGGCGCCTTCCCGCACGAGAACCTGAAGACCGACGGCTACGCGCGGACCTCGCCGGTGATCGCCTTTCCGCCGAATGGGTACGGGCTGTACGACATGATCGGCAACGTCTGGGAATGGACCACCGACTGGTATTCGACGCGGCACGAGGTGCCCGTCGAGAACTCCTGCTGCGGCGTCGCCAAGAATCCGCGCGGCGGCCCCGAGCACGCAAGTTACGACTCCTGTCAGCCGAGCATCCGCATTCCACGCAAGGTGTTGAAGGGCGGCTCGCACCTCTGCGCGCCAAACTATTGTCGTCGCTACCGTCCGGCGGCGCGTCATGCGGAACCCATCGACACGTCGACGAGCCATGTTGGATTTCGCTGCATCGTGCGCAACGGTGAGCGCGCGCAGAGCAGACCCTGATATCACGATCGGTTTTTCGCACATGGACCGCGCACGCGCGCGCGTAACGCGCATCGCGAGGGCTGATGGAAGAAGTCCTGCACGAAGCCGCGTATTTCATCGCACTGTGCCTCGAAGGCCTGGCACTGGTGGCAGTGGTGATCGGTGCGGTCGAGGCGGCGATCGGCATCGTTCGCCACGTCCGCATCACGCACATTGGCAATGCCGCCAAGCGGGCGGTGTGGCTCGAGTTCGCACGCTGGCTGGTGGCGGCGCTGACGTTTCAACTCGCCGCGGATGTCGTCACCACCACGATCGCACCGACCTGGGACGACATCGGTCGAGTGGCCGCCATCGCCGCGATACGCACCTTCCTGACCTTCTTCCTGGATCGCGACATCGACACCATCCGGCTGCGGCAGCATGAGACGTCGAGCCTTGGCGGGGAGGCGGCGGCCGATGCCGCTGCTGGAAGAGCGGGAGAACGACGTGGGGACCGATGAGCCGTCCCGCAGCGCGCGCGTCCTCACCTGGATCGCGGTCGGGTTGTCGCTGGTTCTGCTGGTGTGGGGCATCGCCCAATACGGTCTGTCCCTGCAGGTCCAGCAGCGTTTCTGGAGCGACATCTTTGCCCGCGCGACCGGCCCGATGACCTTCCGCTTCTACCTGCAGCCCACGATGGCGCTGATTGCGGCCGTGCACGATGGGCTGCGGGACACGCGCTTTGGTCACCACTCGTTCTTCTGGACCGCAGCCAGTGATCCGACGAAGCAGGCGGGCAGGCTGAGAGAAGGCTTGAGGGCGACCGCGCGCATCGTGCTCCTCGGGCTCAGCATGGACGTGATCTACCAGATCAAGGTGCTGGACCGGTTCTACCCGGTCGAGGCGCTGATGATGGCGATCCTGCTGGCGGTCGTTCCTTATTTCATCTTCCGGTGGATCGTCGAGGGTGTCTCGCGCTGGTCGCTTGCCCGGAAAGGGACAGGATCGCGGGCCTGATCGCAGGGAAGACTCGCTGGACATGGCAGACATTTCCAAGGATCGACTCACGTCACACACGGATGCCGCGACCGAGCTGTCAGCGCGGCGCACGGGCATGTCGTTTCAGCGGACGCGCATGAGCGCCGACCGCACGCTGATGTCGGTCATCCGTACCTCGCTGTCCCTGATCGGTTTCGGATTCACGATCTTCCAGTTCTTCCAGAAGCTGCACGATGCCGAGGTGCTGAAAAGCAGCGCCGCACCCAAGAATTTCGGTATCGCGCTGGTGCTGCTGGGAATCACGATGCTGGCCGTCGGCATCGCGTATCACATTGCATTCATGATCGGGTTGCGAAGGCAACGCGAACAGATGAAGGAGGTTCAGCTGATACACGCGGAGAGCCATTTTCCCGTTTCGCTGACGCTGCTGGTGTCGTTCCTGTTGCTCCTCATCGGCCTGTTCGCCATCGCAAGCATGGTGTTCAACGTCGGGCCGTTCGGCTGAGGAGTGTAAGGACGGAAGTAGGTCATGCGAAAAGAAGAATGACGGCTCATTCGAGGAGAGGAACGCTGAAGGGACGAAGCAAGTTTTCACGAGGAAGGAGACCGATATGGCAGCCAAAAAACCCAACATCCTGATCATCTGGGGCGATGACATTGGCTGGTTCAATGTCAGCGCGTACAACCACGGAATCATGGGATATCGCACCCCCAACATCGACCGTATCGCGAAGGAGGGTGCACTGTTCACCGACTGGTACGGCCAGCAAAGCTGCACCGCAGGGCGCGCGGCCTTCATCACCGGCCAGTCGCCGATCCGCACCGGGCTCACGAAGGTCGGACTGCCGGGCGCCGATCTCGGATTGCAACCCGAGGATCCGACGATAGCCGACATCCTGAAGCAACTCGGTTACGTCACGGGCCAGTTCGGCAAGAATCACCTCGGTGATCGCGACGAGTTTCTGCCGACAGCGCACGGCTTCGACGAATTCTTCGGCAATCTCTATCACTTGAACGCGGAGGAGGAGCCGGAGAATTCCGACTATCCGAAGGAGCCAGGCTTTCGAAAGAAGTTCGGTCCGCGCGGCGTGCTGCACTCCTGGGCCAACCCGGACGGCACGCAGAAGATCGAAGACACCGGTCCGCTCACTGTCAAGCGCATGGAGACGGTGGACGGGGAGTTTCTCGATGCGAGCCTCCAGTTCATAGACAAGGCGGTCAAAGACGACAAGCCGTTCTTCGTCTGGTGGAACTCCACCCGGATGCACATCTGGACACACCTGAAGAAGGAGTCGCAGGGGAAGACCGGGCTGGGCGTCTATCCCGACGGCATGGTGGAGCACGACGGACACGTCGGGAAGCTGCTCGACAAGCTCGACGAGCTCGGCATCGCCGACAACACACTTGTCATGTACTCGACCGACAACGGCGCCGAGGTCATGAGCTGGCCCGACGGCGGCACCACACCGTTCCGCGGTGAGAAGGATACAAATTACGAGGGCGGCTGGCGCGTGCCTTGCGTGATTCGCTGGCCGGGCGTCATCAAGCCGGGTACGGTCTCCAACGAAGTCATCTCGCACACGGACATGCTGCCGACGCTGGCTGCGGTGGCGGGTGAGCCCGACATCGTCGAGAAGCTCAAGAAGGGTCACAAGGCCGGCAACAAGACTTTCAAGGTCCACATCGACGGCTACAACCTGCTGCCATTCATCAAGGGCGAGGTGAAGGAGAACCCGCGGAAGGGCTTCCTCTATTGGAGCGACGACGGCGATCTGATGGCGCTGCGTGTCGGCAACTGGAAGGTGGAGTTCATGCAGCAGCGCGCGCGCGGCTTCGACGTCTGGCGCGAGCCGCTCGTCCCGCTCCGCGCGCCGAACTTGTACAACCTGCGGAGCGATCCATTCGAGCGCGCCAGCGAAGACGCGACGCTCTTCTATGGCAAGTGGGTCGCCGATCGGACGTTCCTGCTCGTGCCGGCGCAGGCGATCGTCGGAGAATTCCTGAAGACCTTCCAGGACTTCCCGCCGCGCCAGAAACCGGCGAGTTTTAGCATCGACCAGGCGCTGGACAAGGCGCGGGAGAGTGAGAAGACTTTGAAGCGGGCCGCTGGAGGTGGGTCGAGCTAGCTCACCCGCTGCAATTGACGGCCCGAGGTCGCGGAACTCTCGGACGAACCGGACCTGGCGCCAACATAGTGCGCCAGGTCCGTTGGTGATCGTCAGCCTTTCGAGTCGGCCTTGTCGTGTCTGAAGTGCTCCGGAAGCAGCTGCCGTCGCATGTCCGGGTGCCAGTTGCGGGTCATGCGCCGGTACGCCTCCAGCTCCGCCTCCGAAGGAGGACGTCTACGGAAGGGAACGACTTTTCGCTCATCCACGGAAGGTCTCCGAAAAACTGGTCGTCCAGCAGCTGGGAGTATGCGCAGTGAGCGGCGAGGCTCATGTGCTGCCGTTCGCAAGTTTGAGTCGGAAACCGGCGGAATTGCCGTAGGAATAAGTGAATTGACTTCAACAGGAGAGACCACATGGCGACACGTGCAAGAAGAAAAACCGCAGGCAGCCCCGCTGGGCGAGGCGAACGAGCCAAAACGGCTGGCGCGGCAGGAAAGCCGAACATCCTCGTCATATGGGGAGATGACATCGGCCAATCGAACCTGAGCTGCTACACGCACGGCCTGATGGGCTACCGCACGCCCAATATCGACCGCATCGCGCGCGAGGGCATGCTGTTCACGGACAGCTATGGTGAGCAGTCCTGCACGGCGGGCCGCTCCTCGTTCATCACCGGGCAGAGCGTTTATCGCACGGGTCTCTCGAAGGTCGGCATCCCGGCGGCGCCGATCGGCATGTCCGACAAGCTCGTCACGATCGCGGCCCTGCTCAAGGAACAGGGCTACGCCACCGGCCAGTTCGGGAAGAACCATCTCGGCGACCTGAATCACATGCTCCCGACCAATCACGGCTTTGATGAATTCTTCGGCAACCTCTATCACCTGAACGCCGAAGAAGAGCCGGAAATGTACAACTACCCAAAGGATCCGAAGTTCCACGAGATGTTCGGTCCGCGCGGTGTGATTCATTCCTGGGCAACCGAAAAGGACGACAAGTCTGTGATGCCGCGCTGGGGCAAGGTCGGCAAACAGAAAATCAAGGACACCGGCCCGCTCAACACCAAGCGCATGGAAACGTGCGACGACGAATTCGTGGCGGCGGCGACGGATTTCATCAAGCGTCAGAACCGGGCCGGCAAGCCCTGGTTCGTCTGGCTCAACACAACGCACATGCACTTCATCACGCACACGAAGAAGCGCAGTCTCGGTCAGGCCGGCCGCTGGCAGTCGCCTTATCACGATACGATGATCGACCACGACAAGAACGTCGGTCAGATGCTCAAGCTGCTCGACGAACTCGGCCTCGCCGAAGATACATTCGTGATGTATTCGACCGACAACGGCCCGCATCGGAATTCGTGGCCAGATGCCGGGACCACGCCGTTCCGCAGCGAGAAGAACACGAACTGGGAAGGCGCGTTCCGCGTGCCTATGTTGGTGCGCTGGCCGGGGAAAATTGCCGCGGGCTCCGTTGCGAATGGGATCGTCCAGCATCACGATTGGCTGCCGACGTTCATGGCGATGGCAGGCGCTCCTGACGTCGTTGACGAACTGAAGAAGGGCTACAGAGCTATCGGCCGTACCTACAAGAACCACATCGACGGCTTCAACCTGCTTCCCTACCTGACCGGGCAGGTGAAGGAGAGTCCGCGGAACCTGTTCATGTATTTCAGCGACGACGGCGACGTACTCGGGATGCGTTACGACAACTGGAAGATCGTGTTCATGGAGCAGCGCCTTGAGGGCACGCTGGGAGTCTGGGCGGAACCGTTCGTGCGGCTGCGGCTGCCGAAGATATTCAACCTTCGCACGGACCCCTATGAGTTTGCGCCGGTCACGTCCAACTCGTATTACGACTGGATGCTCCACAACGCCTACTTCATCTTTGCGGCGCAGACGGTGGCGGCAAAGTTCGCGGAGACTTTCAAGGAGTTCCCCGCTGTACAGAAGCCGAACTCGTTTACGATCGACGACGCGATGAGCAAGATGAGCGAGGCGTCTGGATCGAGCTGACCCTGCTTTGCTCGTGAAGCGACGGCGCGGCGTAATCGACGATGGTCGGCTACGCCGCGCCCGGGGCACAGCGACGGAGGGCTGTGATGCTCGGACGACGTCTGGTTGCGCTGGGTTCGGTTCTCGTTCTCGGGATCCCGGCTGTCGGCATACCTGCCGCGGGCGCGCCGGCGCTCGGGTCATGGAACGACACGGCGCCGAAGAGCGCCATCGTCGCGTTCGTCGAGCGCGTGACCAAACAAGGGTCGACCGACTTCGTGCCGGTGCCGGAGCGCATCGCCGTGTTCGACAACGACGGCACGCTCTGGGCCGAGCAACCGGTCTATTTCCAGTTCGCGTTCATGGTCGACCGCGTCAAGGCACTGGCACCCGAGCATCCGGAGTGGAAGAGCCGCGAGCCGTTCGCATCGCTGCTCAAGGGCGACATGAAGGGCGTACTTGCCGGCGGCGAAAAGGGGCTCATGGAACTGATGGCGGCCACGCACTCGGGCATGACTACCGAGGAATTCGGCCGCAGCGTCAGCGACTGGATCGCTACGGCGAAGAACCCGAAGACCGGGCGTCGCTACATCGACATGACCTACCAGCCGATGCGCGAGTTGCTCGACTACCTGCGCGCGAACGGGTTCAAGACCTTCATCGTCTCGGGCGGCGGGATCGAGTTCATGCGCCCCTGGGCGGAGAAGACCTATGGCATACCACCCGAGCAGGTCGTCGGCAGCAGCGGCAAGCTCAAGTTCGAGATGCGCGACGGCAAGCCCGTGCTGATAAAGCTACCCGAGATCAACCTGGTCGACGACAAGGAGGGCAAGCCGGTAGGCATCCAGACGCACATCGGGCGCCGGCCGATCACGGCCTTCGGCAATTCCGACGGCGACCTGCAGATGCTGCAATGGACCGCGGCCGGGTCGGGCCCGCGGTTCTGCCTCATCGTTCATCACACCGACGCCGAGCGGGAGTTCGCCTACGACCGCCAGTCGCACATCGGCCGTCTCGACCAGGCACTCGACGAGGCGCAGGAGCGCGGCTGGACGGTGGTCGACATGAAGCGGGACTGGAAGCGCGTCTACTCGTCCGACTGACACGAGGGACGCTGGAAAGTCCGGGAGACCCGCTCTACGGCGCGGAATGGCAGCTGAGTCGGATACCGAGCTCGGACGATGGCTACCGAGCCCCGATCGTGTCCAGCCAGCTCAGCATTGCCCTGACTACCGGATCCGCCGCGACCGTCCCGCCGGTTTCACGAAAGGCTTCCCGGCGACTCGCGTAGCGCACGAAGTGATGATCGAGCCCGGGCACGACGGTCAGCGTCGCAGAACCGGGCCGCGCGCGGTTCACGACATCGACGATCAGCGTAGCCGCGTCGCGGGATTCGAACCAGTCGAACTCACCGTAGAGCACGAGCACCGGGCTCCTGACGCGCGCCCACGCGCCGGCCCAGTTCCGACGCTGCGCCTGCTGGTGAAACGCGATCGGCCGGCCGTAATGTTGCTCGCCGCTCGTGCCGACCAGCCGTGACCAGACTTTGCCCAGTTCCGCATCGCTGCGCGCAATCGCAGTGGGTGATTCTGCCTGCAGCAGGTACCGCGCCAGGAACGCCGCTCGCGCGCTGACCTCCGTTGCAAGCTGCGCGGGCTCCGTATCGCCGAGCTCGAGCGCGTTGCGCTCGAACCGCAGCATCCGCTCGAACCAGGTCGTCGCACCACCGCCCCACACGGCCACACCGGCCACGGGCTGGTCGGCGGCAAGCAGGGGGGCCATGTTCGACCCCATGCTCGCACCGAAGATCACGACGCGCTTCGGATCGACGTCGGGCCGGCTCATGAGCTGCCGCAGTGCCGCGCGATGCTGAGCGAGCTCGGTTTCGTAGTCGAGCGCAGAGCACGCGGGACCGACGCTGTCGCCGACACCCGACTTGTCCACGCGCTGCCAGAGCATGCCCGACTCCGTGATCAGGCGACGCAGCATCGTCGTCCATCCGTCGTTCGCGCCGGGCCTGATCTCGATGGAGTCGCACGACAGCCATTGCACGAAGAGCACCGCCGGCAGACGACCGAGAACACCTGTCGGGCGGGTGACGATCGTGCGCAGCCGCGTGTCTGCGCCGATCCGAAGCTCGCCGAACTCGGTGTCCACGCCGGGCAGGGATTCGAGCGGCCGGTCGGCACCGCGCGGGAGATCGCCCACCACCGACGTGGCCGCGGCACCTGACGGAACCACGATGGCCGCGCAAAGCAGCAACGAGCAGAACCCTAGGATTGCAGGATGTTTCATCGGCGCCCTCCGGCATGCAACGGACGGGGGCCGGCGACATGCCGGAGCCCGGCGCCATTACTGCCCGGCGCAGCCGGGCAAGGCTTGCCGATTTCGAACGATTGCTGGCCGATTTCGCAATCAGCGCGCAGATCGGCGCGGTACGGGCTGCGGCGGGCGCGTGGCCGTGCGCTCGTGCCCGCCTTGGTCGATCGACGCACGCCGGTATTCGGTCGGCGTCATCCCGAAGCGCTCCCTGAAGGCACGGTTAAAGGGGCCGATCGACCCGTACCCTGCCTCTAGCGCAATCGTGAGCACGGGCGTGCGGCGGGCTGCCGGGTCGCGCAGCCGAGCGCTCGCCTCGCGAAGGCGATGCGTGTGCAGGAAGTCGTTGAAGTTGCGAAACCCGAGTCCACGGTTGATCACGTGCCTGAGGACGTGCTCCTGCGTGCCGAGGATCTCGGCCAGCGCGGAGACACTCAGGCCGTCGCGCGCATAGAGCCTCTCCGGCACCAGGCGCCGCTCGAGACGTGCGAGGGCGCTGCGTTCAAGGTGGCTCAACGCGCTGACGTCCGCGATCGAAGACCCCGCCAGGTCCAGCCAGTTCACGACGCGGACGTTGACGAAGCTCAGCAGCGCAAGACCGCCAATGACATCGATGGCGGCGAGATTGAGGAGCACGAGCGGCCCCGGCGTTGGCCGCCCGGCCCAGGTCGCCCAGGCCTGCACCGCGATCACGATCGCGAGGTAGGTCGACACGGACGGGCCGACCCACGCGCGGATGCGGCGGCGGCGCTCGTCGAGGTCGCTTCGATCGCCGGCACGAATGGCTAGCGCGCCCAGGCCGATGAATGCCAGCGACGCCACACCGAACGCGATGCCGAGCACGCGCACCAGCGCCGGCGACATCGGGTACGCCGCGGGCGGCACGACGGTCTGGTACAGCACGCCGGCGAGCGCCATCGCGAGGGCGCACACCACGTGGCCGCGGCGAAGTCTGAACCGGTCCGCGAACAACGCGGCACAGAACAGCCAGAACCAGACCGGGTGCGTCGCGCAGATCGCCGTCAGCGGATAGATGAGAACACCGAACAGCCGTGCCGCGCCAGGCATCGAGCTCAGCATGAACGCGCCCAGGCTGATGGACAGCGCCGCGCCGATCCGGGCCGAATGATCGCGTCGCCGTGTCTTGAGCAGGATCGCCGCCAGCACGGCGAGCAGCGCGACTCCAAGACCGCGCATGAGTAATTCGAGGGGCGGCATGGAGCCATCTTACGCCCGGATGCGACGGCGCCGACTGGTGTCGCGCGAACTTGGCGGGGGCAAGGGAATGCGCTAAGGTCGCCCGCACCCAACCGCGGCCTCGACCGGGCCTCGACAAAGAAGACACGGGGGATTGGATGAAACGACGCGCATTGCTCCAGGCCGCGGTCGGCGTGGCCGCGCTGTGGCCGGCCCGCTCGCTGCTCGCGCAGATCGCGGCCGCCGGCGGCGAGCTCGCGGCAAAGACGCTCAGCGGGGCCGCGACCACGCTGCGGACAGCGGACATCGAGGGACTGGCGGCAGCGATCCGCGGCCAGCTTATCCTGCCCGGGCAGGACGGCTACGACGCGGCGCGCCGGGTCTGGAACGCGATGATCGACCGAAGGCCTGCGCTTATCGCGCGTTGCGCGGCGCCGTCCGACGTGATGCAGGTCGTGAACTTTGCTCGCGAACGACAGCTCCTCACGGCAGTACGCTGCGGCGGCCACAGCCAGAGCGGCAAGTCGACCTGCGACGGCGGAATCGTGATCGACCTGTCGCCGATGCAGTCGGTGCGCGTCGACGCGAAAGCGAAGCTCGCGCGCGTCGAGGGCGGGGCGCTGCTCAGGCATCTCGACCGCGAGACGCGTGCCTTCGGGCTCGTCACGACCGCGGGCACGGTCTCGCACACGGGCGTCGGCGGGCTGACGCTGGGCGGCGGACTCGGCCGCGTCGGCCGGCGTTTCGGCCTGGCCTGCGACAACCTGCGTTCGGTCGACGTCGTGACAGCCGACGGCCGGCTGGTGACGGCGAGCGATGCGGAGAATTCGGATCTGATGTGGGGGCTGCGCGGCGGCGGCGGCAACTTCGGCGTCGCCACTTCGTTCGAGTTCAATCTGCACCCGATGGACCCGATCGTGGTCGCGGGCGATGTCGCCTGGCCTTACAGCAAGGCGCGCGAGGCGCTGCGGAATTTCGCCGAGTTCTCGTCGAAAGCGCCGGACGAGCTCAATCTCGACATCGGGACGGTCATGACGCCGGACGGGCAGCTGATGATTGCCAGCGAGCTGGTCTGGTCCGCCGATCACGCCGCCGGCGAGCGCGTGATGGCCCCGTACCGGTCGTTCAGCTCGCCGGTCATGGACACGGTGCGCGCGCTGCCGTACACCGACGTCCAGTCGAGCCACGACAAGTTCCTCGAGAACGGGATCCGCGACTATCGGAAGTCCGGCTTCCTGACCGAGTTGAACGACCACACCATCGACGCGCTGCTCGAGACGCTGGCTGCGGCGCCGCCCGGCCTCGTGAGGATGACGTTTCAGCAGGCCGGCGGTGCGATCGGCCGCCGTGCCGTCGATGCGACCGCATTCCCGAATCGCGATGCGCGCTACTGGGTCGCGCTCGCCAGCAGCTTCAAGGATCCGTCCGAGGACGAGGCGCGCATCGCCGCCGTCCGCGAGGCGTGGAAACCGATCGAGCCACTGACGCGCGGTTTCTACGTCAACGCGATGACCGAGGACATGTACGCGAAGGTGGACGCGAACTACGGCCCGAACTACCCGCGCCTGGCCCAGCTCAAGCGCAAGTACGACCCGGGTAACCAGTTCCGGCTGAACGCGAACGTGGTGCCAGCGGCCTAGGAATTCGGCTCAGAGCCAAATTGAAGCGCCAGGTTCGCGGCCGGCGCAGTCAGAGCTGGAGGCTCATCACGTAGTCGTCGCACACCGTCGCGCCGACGGTGAAGGGGCGATGGCCGATCGTCTCGAAGCCAAGACGGTGATAGAACGCGATCGCAGCGCGATTCTCCGAGTACACGCCGAGCAGAAGGCGGCGCGCGCCGAGCGCGCGTGCGTGGTCGATCGCAAGCGTCATGAGGCGTCGTCCGAGCCCGCTCCCCTGGAAACGGTTGAGCAGATAGATGCGCTTGACCTCCACCTCATCCGGAGCGGGATCGGGCACCGGCAGATCTGACGGCGCCAGGACGGCAAAACCCACCGGTGCGAGCCCCGGCTGCGCGAGCGCGATCCAGATCCGGTATCGCTCGTCTGCGAGCCAGGCCCGGTACACCGACGCCGCATGCGCACTTGCGCAGTGCGCGAGGATATCGGGGCCGTTCAGCGTGCCCGCAAAGGCCTCCAGGAACGTGGCCTGGCCGAGGAGTGACAGGGCCGCGTCGTCGTCTATCGCGCACGTCCTGATCTCGAACGATATTTCGGGATCTTTGTAGGCCGCCATGCTCAGCGGCGCAGCAGCCAGACGATCAGGCTCAGGATCGCGCTCACGATGATCATCGTCGTAAACGGTGCGAACAACCG
>Ga0075428_100007865_pt1 | contig 11822 bp, 7 predicted proteins | sample RhiMetdeltSRZDD2_FD_75291 | JGI IMG/M metagenome (GOLD analysis project Ga0075428, IMG submission 75291) | Populus rhizosphere microbial communities from Tennessee, USA - Rhizosphere MetaG P. deltoides SRZDD2 | ecosystem: Host-associated > Plants > Roots > Rhizosphere > Soil | place: USA...
ACGCACGTGGCCGGGACCATCGGCGGCAGCACCTACGGCATCGCCAAGAACGTGACGCTGCACGCGGTGCGCGTGCTGGATTGCAACGGCTCGGGCTCCTACAGCGGCATCATCGCCGCGCTGGACTGGGTGGCGACCCACCACATCTCTCCCGCGGTGGCCAACATGAGCCTCGGGGGACCGGCCTCGTCGTCCCTCAACACCGCGGTGGCCAACACTGTCGCCGCCGGCGTCGTCCTCGCCGTTGCCGCGGGCAACGACAACTCCGTGGCCTGCAACTACTCGCCGGCTTCCGCCGCAGCGGCTCTCACCGTCGGTGCTTCCACCAACACCGACGCGCGGGCCAGCTTCTCCAACTACGGCACCTGCGTGGATCTCTTCGCTCCGGGAGCGAGCATCCAGTCCTCGACGCACGACAGCGACGTTTCCACCGGCATCTGGAGCGGCACCTCGATGGCGACGCCGCACGTGGCCGGTGTGGCGGCGCTCGTCCGTGCCGCGAACCCCGCCCTGTCGGCGACGGAGGCCCAGAACCTGGTGCTCACGAGCGCGACGGCGGGCGTTCTGACCGGCATCGGCACCGGCTCGCCCAACCTGCTCTTGTACTCGCGACTGTCGGCCTCACCGCCACCGCCGACGCAGCCTGCAGCTCCGACCGGTCTCGGGGCGACCGCTGCGGGAGCGAACGGCATCGACCTCGCCTGGACCGATGCCTCGAACAACGAGACCGGCTTCGAGATCGAGCGCCGCATTCTCGGCGGCAGCTTCACCCGCATCGCCACCCCCGGCGCCGGGGCCACCAGCTACCAGGACACCGGGCTGTCCGCCGGGACGAGCTACGAGTATCGCGTCCGTGCCGTGAACGGCAGCAGCGCCTCGGGCTACTCGAACGTCGCCGGCGCGACGACGGCGAGCGCAGCCCTGGTGCACGTCGCCGATCTCGTGGCGACGCGCAAGTCCATCAAGGGCGGCGTGCAGGGGACCGCAGTGGTGACACTCCAGAATGCGGGCGGCCAGGCGGTGAGCGGCGCCACCGTGACCGGTGACTGGAAGGTGAACGGCGTGGTCAAGAAGGCCGGCCGTACCGGCATCACCGGCTCGAACGGCAGCTGCAGCATCTCTTCCGGGACGTTGAAGGGGATCAAGCCCGCGGACGTCTTGGAGTTCTGCGTCACCGGCGTCACCAGCACTGCTTACGTTTACGATCCGAGCGGCAACGCCGCAACCTGCGACGTGGGCCAGTAACCGCTGGCGACCTGACCCAGCAAGAGCCCTCCGTGCTGCCGCACGGGGGGCTCTGCTTTGTGCCGGGCAGAGTTCGAGCGGCAGCGCTGGAGGCGGTGAATCTTCTACAATGCTCCGCAGCCCGGCCCGCTTCGACATCGGGCAAGGCGGTCGACCGGCAGCGATCGGGGCAGCATGGAGACAGTGCGACTGGGAACGACGGGGCTCCGCGTCACCCCCATCTGCCTCGGGGCGATGAGCTATGGCTCGAGTGCCTGGCGGCCGTGGGTCCTCGACGAGGACGCGAGCCGGCCCTTCCTGCGCCGCGCCCTGGAGCTCGGCATCAACTTCTTCGATACCGCCGACATGTACTCCCGCGGTCGGAGCGAGGAGGTGCTCGGCCGCGCGCTGCGCGACTTCGCCCGTCGCGAGGAGGTGGTGGTGGCGACGAAGGTCTTCTTCCCCATGGGCGACGGGCCCAACGACCGCGGTCTCTCGCGGCGGCACATCCTGGAGGCCATCGATGCTTCGCTGCGCCGCCTCGGGATGGACTACGTCGACCTCTACCAAATCCACCGCTTCGACCCGCACACGCCACTCGAGGAGACGCTGGAAACGCTGCACACCGTCGTGCGCGCCGGCAAGGCGCGCTACCTCGGCGCCTCCAGCATGTTCGCCTGGCAGCTCATGAAAGCGCTGAGCCTGCAGGAACGCCACGGCTGGCATCGCTTTGTCTCGATGCAGAACCACTACAACCTGATCTATCGCGAGGAAGAACGGGAGATGCTGCCCCTCTGCCGCGCCGAAGGTCTCGGCGTTTTGCCCTGGAGCCCGCTGGCGCGCGGGCTCCTGGCCGGGACGCGAGAGAAGGTCGATTCGCAGGCGACCCCGCGGGCGGCGGTGGACGATTATTCCCGCCAGCTCTACGAAGATGCCCTCGACCTACCCGTGGTGGAACGCACACTCGAAGTGGCCCGCGCCCGCGGCGTACCGCCGGCGCAGGTAGCCCTCGCTTGGCTCCTGCAGCAGCCGGGCGTGACCGCGCCCATCATCGGCGCGACAAAGCTCGAGCACCTCGACGACGCGGTAGCGGCTGCCAGCCTACGTCTCGACGCCGAGGAGTGCCTGAGCCTCGAGGCGCCTTACCGCCCCCACCGCGTGCTCGGACATCGCTGAAGTTTTCGAATCCCCCGCCCTGCCAGTCGAGGTCGAAAGCGGACCCGCGAGGTCGTGGGAGCTCAGGCAGCGACGGGTTCCTTCTCCGGTGCGGGCTCGTCGTGCGTGGCCGGCGCCGCGGGCAAGCGGGTGAGCAGTGCGCACGAAATCACCGCGAAGCTGAGGGAGCAGATGCGGAGCACCACATCGAAGCCGATGAGGTCGGACAGGGTCGAGAGGAGGAGCGCCGCGTAGGGCAGGAGGCCGGTGAAAGTCATGGCGAAGATGCCCATGACGCGGCCGCGCAGCTCGTTGGGGACCCGGTGCTGGATCGTCTGCGAGATCCTCCCCATGAGCGACGACACGGAGAAGGACAAGCAGGCCACGAACACCACCGCCACCGCCAGCTGCCGCGTCAGAGCCAGGCCGAAGAGACCGGCGCTGCAGCCCAGGACGCCAATGAACAGCCAGCGTCGCAGCGTGCGGGCGTTGCCGAAGAGCAGGACGATGGCGCCGGTCAGCGCGCCGAGGCCGGAGGCGCTCATGACCGCACCCATGCCCCGAGCGTCGGTGGCGAGGAAGTGCCGCGCGTAATACACCATGAGGACGATGAGATAGGGGAAGACGAAGATCATGGTGATGGCGGTGAGCAGCATAAGCTTTCCCACCACGGGCTCCGCGCGCACGTAGCGGAAGCCGGCGCCCATGCCGCCGCGCGGGCGCGCGCCCGCCTCCCCGGCCGGACGCTGACGGTCCGGGATGAGGAGCAGCGTCGCGATCACGGCGAGGAAGGAGAGACCATTGGCCAGGAAGGCGCTGCCCTCGCCGAATTGCGCCACGAGGATGCCGGCGAGCGCCGGGCCCACCAGACGCGAGCCATGGAAGATGGCCTGCATGAGTGCCACCGCTTGGGGAATCTCGTCGCGGCGCACGAGCTCGGGGGGAAACGCCTGCGCCGCCGGGAGATCGAAGGCGGTGACCACGCCGAGGAGGGTGGCGATGAGGAAGACGTGCCACAGCGCGATGCCTTCGGCGAAGACGAGCCCCGCCAGGGTGAAGGCGAGGAGCATCATGCCGATCTGGGTGACGATGAGGATGCGGCGCTTCTCCCGATGATCGGCCAGCGTGCCGCCGACGACAGAAAGAAGAAGGATCGGCAGCGTGCTCACCACGTTGAGGGCGCCCAGCACCGATGCGGATCGCGACAGACCGGTCACCACCCAGCTTTGCGCCATGACCTGCATCCAGGTGCCGGTGAGCGAGATCGCTTGCCCGGCCCAGTAGAGGCGGTAGTCCCGGTTGTGGAGCACGTGCAGGGCCGCTGGCAGCCGCATGATTCGGTTCTCCCGTACGAGGTGCGGAGCTTAGCATGGGGATACCGGGCTTCGGCACCGAGCGGGCGGTGCCCGGGCGGCGCTGCGCGGCGCACGGACATGAACCAGGAGGAGACCATGGCCACACTCTCGCCTTGCCCCTGCGGCAGCAAGCACCTCTACAAGAGCGTCGAAGTGAGCGCCGGCGGTGGGCATGCACCCAACTACTTGCCCGGTCTCGGCAGCTGGTTGTCGTCGGAGAAGTTCTTCCTTGTCCTGTGCAAGGACTGCGGCCTGACGCGCTTCTACGCGCGGTCGCACGCGATGGAGAAGCTCGGCGAGTCGAAGAAGTGGATCCGACTCTGAGCCCGCGGTCGAGCGCACCGCTTCCCCGTCCGGGCTGACCTATACTGGGGAGACGGTCCGGGATCGGGCGATCCGCGGCCGTGATGGCCGCGGGAGGCTGCATGCCGCAGGGTGCACGCTCGCTCTTTTCGCTCCTCTTCTTCCTGAGCGGAGCGGCGGGTCTCGTCTACGAGGTCTGCTGGACGCGCCTCCTGATCCTGCCCATGGGCAGCACGGTCTACTCCATGACGGCGGTGCTCACGGCGTTCATGGGAGGGCTGGCGCTCGGCGCCTTCCTGGCCGGGCGTTGGATCGATCGCCACGGCCGGCCGCTGCGCGTCTACGCCCTGCTCGAGCTCGGCATCGGCGCCTTCTGTCTCGTGCTCCCCTGGGTCGTGCAGGCGGAGCAACCCCTGTTCCGCTGGGTGTACCAGAACCTCGCCACCTCTTTCCTGCCCTTCCATCTGTTCAAGTTCTTCGCTTGCGGCGTCGTCATCCTCGTCCCCGCCACGCTCATGGGCGCCACGCTCCCCGTGCTCTGCCGCTATTTCATGGACGACGCGGGGCGCATCGGCAACTCCCTCGGCTGGTTGTACGCGGTGAACGCCTTCGGGGCGGTGGCCGGATCGCTGCTCGCCGGCTTCGTTCTCATTCCCCAGCTCGGACTGCGCGGCGCCATGCTCGTCGGCGTCGGCACCAGCCTGAGCGTGGCGGCCATCGCCTGGCTGGCGCAGTCGCGTTTCCCCGCGCACTCGGCTTCCCGCGGCGAAGGCAAGCCGGAGAAGAAGGCAGCGCCGCCGCGTCCGCCACTGGCGGCGACGCTCGATGCCACACGTCAGTCGACCCACGTCCGTGTCCTGCTCCTGGGCTACGGGCTCTCCGGTCTCGCGGCCATGCTGTTCCAGATCGCCTGGACACGGGTTCTCGTTCTCGTCGTCGGCTCCTCGGTGTACGCCCTCGCGCTCGTGGTGAGCGCCTTCATCCTGGGTCTCGCCGTCGGCAGCAGCATTGCCTCCCGCGTCGCCGACCGCCTGCGGAACCCGAGCACCGCCTTTGCACTGGCTGAGCTCGGCATTGGTTTCACCGCCCTCGCCATGGTGCCGGTCTTCCAGAGCTTCCCCGAATGGATGCTGCGTTTGGTGCCGCAGCTGGCCCAGGACTTCTGGCGCTTCCAGCTGGTGCAATTCGCCCTCATCTTCGTCGCGCTCCTGCTCCCGACCGCCTGCATGGGCATGTGTCTGCCCCTGGTGGGCCGAGCCTTGCTGCGCGGCGTCGAGCAGACCGGCGCGACGGTGGGAACGGCGTACTCGGCGAACACGGTCGGCACGATCGTCGGCGCCTTCTGCGGCGGCTTCGTCCTGCTGCCGCATCTCGGTGTGCACCGCACCATTCTCCTCGGCGCCCTCCTCAACATCGGGGTGGCGGCAGCGATCCTGAGCACTTCGTGGCGGCGTCGGTTGGGAGGGGGAGCCGCGGCCGCCGTGGTGGCAGCCGGCGTCTTGACCGCGCTCCTGCTGCCGCGCTTCGACCCGCTGACGCTGACGAGCGGCGCCTTTCTCTACGCCGACCGCTATCGGCAGGCCGGCGGGCAGACGGGGTCCTTGGGTCAGAGCCAGGGTCGCAACCTTGGCGCGGCTCCCGACCGCAGCCGCGCTGCGAATACCGGTCAAAGCCAGGAGCGCAGGGACCCTCGGAGCTTGGCGGAAATCCTGCGGCAGGAATACTCCATCCTGCTCTTCGAGGAGGGGCTCAACTCGACGATCACGGTGAAGGAAAGTCCGAGCGGGGGGCGCTATCTGGCCATCAACGGCAAGGTGGACGGCTCGGACGACAAGGACATGTCCACCCAGGTCCTGAGCGGGCACGTGAGCTGCCTGCTGCACCCGGAGCCACACGACGTCGCGGTGATCGGCCTGGCCACGGGCGTGACGCTGCACTCGGTGGCGCAATACCCGAGCGTGCGCCGCATCGACTGCATCGAGATCGTGCCGGAGATGGCCAAGGCGGCCCGGCTGTTCGCGCATGTGAACGGTGACGTGCTCGATGATCCGCGCTTGCACCTGGTCATGCAGGATGCCCGCAACCATCTGTCGCTCACCCGCCAGAGCTACGACCTCATCATCTCCGAGCCTTCCAACCCGTGGATGGCAGGGGTGGCGAGCCTCTACACCCGGGAATTCCTCACCTCGTGCCGCGACCGGCTCCTACCGCGAGGAACCATGATGGTCTTCCTCCATCTCTACAGCATGGACCTCACGACCTTCCGTGGTCTGATCCGGACCTTCCAGAGCGTCTTTCCCCAGACGAGCCTGTGGGAGACCGCGTTCGGTTCCGACTACGTTCTCCTCGGGGCCAAGGACGAGCTACAGATCGAGTGGCGCGAGCTCGTGGGACGGCTGGCCCGGCCGGCGATCGCCCGCGATCTGGCGCGGGTTGGAATGCACGATGCCGGGGATTTCCTCCAAGCGCTCATCGCCGGGCCCGACGAGCTGCGCCATTTCGCGGCGGAGGGGATCGTCTACACGGACGATCACAATCGGCTCGAGTTCGATGCGCCGCGCTCCGTCTATCGGCACGCCGAGCTCGGCGACATGAAGCGGTTGCACGATCTCCGCGCTCCCGGGCTGCCGCCGTGGCTGCACCTTCCTCCCGAAGGCCTGACCGACGCGGAGCAGGCGATGCTGCAGGCCACCGAAGCCGCGCAGGGCCTCTTTTGGCAGGGGTTGGCCAGCATGTCGCGCGGTCGGGCGCTCGAGGCGACGAGCCACTTCATCGCGGCGCTGGAGCAGGATCCGTGGGTCGCAGGACTGGCGGAGGACCTGGTCGAGTCGGCCCGGTCGGCGACCGACGCCATGGTGGCGGCCGGCGACACCTCCGGCGCGATCGCGCTCTACGAGAGGATCGTGCGCCTGAATCCCGACCTCCCGGAGATCCAGAGCCGATTGGGGTATCTGCTCGGGAATGCCGGACGCCTGGCCGAGGCAGAGGTGGCGTACCGGCACGCCGTCTCGGTGCAGCCGCGCAACGTCTCGTTGCGCTCCAACCTGGCACTGGCGATGGCGCGACAGGGCGAGTTCGACGAAGCCGCCACGCAGCTCCAAGCAGTGCTGGCGCAGCGGCCGCAGGATTTCCGCGCCCACTACTATTTGGCCACGCTGCATCTGGAGACCGGGGATCTCGCCCAGGCGGAGAAGCACGGGGCCGCCGCGACGCAGGTCGATCCACAAGCCGCCGACGGCTGGCTCCTCCTCGGCGAGGTGCTGTGCGCCGAAGGCGAGGGCCGTCGCGGTGCCGAGGCCCTCGAGCGCGCCCGCTCCCAGGGAGCACCGCCAGAGCGCGTGCAGTCCTTGCTCGCCGACTGCGACGCGAAGCGACGCACGGGATCGTAGCCCCATCGCAGAGGTCGGAGTCAGCGCCAGCGCGTGCACTCAGTCGTTGGCGCGCGCCAGTGCCTCGGGGGCGTGGAGTTGCCACCACTGGCGGGCGCGCTCTTGCGTCCAAGGTTGCTCGAAGCGGACGCGCTCCATCTCGCCGAGGAGATCGAGTGCGGAGGCGGGGCGTTTCTGGGGATCCTTCTCCAGGCAATGCATGATGAGGTTGTCCACCGCTTCCGGAATCGGCTGCTCGGCGACGGCAGAGGGCCGCCGGGCCGGGGTCTGCACGTGCGCCACCAGCATGGCGGTGGAGGAGTTGGTTTCGAACAGGGGGAAACCGGTGAGCAACCAGAAGGCGGCGCAGCCGAGGGAGTAGAGATCGGCGCGGCCGTCGGCTTCGCGGCCGAGGACGAACTCGGGAGCCATGAAGGCAGGCGTCCCGTGCACGAATCCCTGGGCGGAGAGCTGCATGGTGTCCTCGCCGCCTTCGGCCTTGACCATGCCGAAATCGAGAACCTTCAAATAATCGAACTCCGGGCCGAGCCAGGTGACGAAGAGGTTCGCCGGCTTGATGTCCCGGTGCACCAGACCGCGGTCATGCGCTTCGCTGAGCGAGACGCAGGCCTGCTCCAGGAGCATGAGCACGCGTTCCGGCGGCAGGGGACCGAAGCGGTCCACCATCGCCTTCAAGTCCATGCCGTGGAGGAGCTCCATCACGTAGTAGAAGGTGCCGCTGTCGCTGACGCCGAAATCGTAGAGCTCCACCGTGTGCGAGGAGCGCAGGTTGGCGGTCACCTGGGCCTCGCGACGGAAGCGCTCGGTCAGGCGGTCGGGTCCAGCGGCGCTGGACATGTCCGGGCGGATGAGCTTGATCGCCGCCGGCCGCGCCAGCAGCTGGTGCTTGCCGAGCCACACCTCGCCCATGCCGCCGGCGCCGAGCTGCCGTACGAGCCGGTAGCTGCCCAAGGAGACGCCGCTGTCCAGGAAGTCTTCGTCGATGTCGAGCACGGGCGTGTCGCTCACCAGGATGGCGCGCTCGATCACGGTGCGCAGCTCGCGGATGTTCCCGGGCCAGCGATAGGCCTGCAGGCGCTCCAGCGCCTGGGGTGAAACGCTGCGCACGGCTTTGCCGAGGCGTCGCGCGTGCTTGCGCACGAAGTAGTCGACCAGGGCGGGGAGATCCTCGCGCCGATCGGCGAGGGGGGGGAGCACGATCTCGTGGCGGTGTAGCAGAGCGGCCAGGCGCGGGTCGAAGCGCCCCGCTTCGGCCTCGCGCAGCAAGTCGCGGCTGGTGGAGGCGATGACGCGCACGTCCGGGGTCGGCGTCTCGCCGCGGCCGCGGGCGCTGTCGATTCTTTCCATCACCTCGAGCAACGGTGCTTGCATCTCGAAGGCGAGATCCTGGATCGCGTCGAGGTACAGCGTACCGCGAGTGGCCAGCTGGAACTTGCAGTTGTCAGCGGTGCAATCGGCGCCAGTGCCGAACAGCTGCACCTTGCCGTCGGTACGCAGGCTCGGACAGTCGACGTGGATCAGCGGGCCATCGCGCCGGTCCGACTCGTGGTGCAGCGCTCGGGCCGCGGCTTCCTTGCCCGAACCCGGCGGGCCGTGCAGCAGCACCGGGTCCAATTGCTTGGCGTGGCGGGAGATGGCGGCCCGCAGCGCCAGCACCGCCGGGCTGTTACCGAGAAGGGGGCCGTCGACCCGGCTGCGTGCGTCGTCCAGGAATTCCCGAGCGACCCGCAGCTCCCGCTCCAGGTCGGCGGTGCGGTCGCGCACGCGCTGCTCCAAAGAGTCGTTGGCCTGCCGCAACGCTGCCGCGGCGCGGCGCTCGGCGCGGTACAGCTGGGCGTTGTGGATGGCGCTGGCGATGTGGTTGGCCACGATGGTGACGAGGGCGCGGTCGTGGTCGCTGAAGGAGCGACGCACCGGGCTCTCGATGGAGAAGACGCCGATGAGCGTGTCCTTGACCACGAGGGGCAGGGCGATCTGGCTTTCCGCATTCGCGAGCCCCGGCACGGGAACCGCGTCGGCAATCTCGTCGCCGCGACCGGCCTTGACCATCTCGCGGCGCTGCGCCGAGACATAGCTGCGGTACTGGCCCAGGTTGTCCAGGTGCAGCAGCCGCCGCCGCTTGGCCGCAGTGCCGATGACGCCCGTCCCGATCTTCACGCGCCCGCCGACGGCCTGGTTCTCATAGCCTCGACTGGCAACAACGGTGAGCGTTTCGCCGTCGTTTTCCAGGAGGAGGATGATGGAGTGATGGAAGTCGAACAGCTCGCCCATGGTGCGCAGGGCGGCCTCGTAGATCTCGTCCAGCTCGAGGGTCGTGTTGATCTGGGCCGAGAGGCGCTGGAGGATGTCGAACTCCGCCACCTTGCGCGCCAGATCGGAGGCCAGGTCCGAACCGAGAGTGCCTGGCGTACCGGAGGTACCTGAAGCGCCGGGCGTACCGGAGGAGCCGGGAGTGCCGGTGGTGCTCATGCGGGCTCCGCCGCCCGACCGCCGTATTCGATGCGGCGACAGGAACGCACTCTATAGATGTCTGCCGCCATGAGCTTGAAGATTCCGGACATCCCGGTGGCCGAGGCGATGGCTTCGATCTGGATGTCCATGGCCTCGAAGATGGGCCCTTCTTTTTCGGAGCGCACGAACTGCAGCTCCAAGATCCAGTCCACCTGGCCAAAGGGATCGTGCACGGCCACCTCCGCCCGGGGATTCTCGCGGATGTTGCGCACGGTCTTGTTGAAGAACTGGAAGGAGACGGCGACATGCTGGGTGTCCACGTAGTACACCTGCGAGACGACCGTCATATTCGGGACACCGGCGGCGGAGCAGGTCGCCATGCCAGCGGGGATGCCGTTGTCGAGGACGGGCCGGATGGCGTCGGGCAGGCGGTCGAATGTCGTGCTCTGCTCCACGGCTCTCACTTCTCTGCCGGAGGAACGAGACGGGCTCCGGCACCCGGGCCAGGGGTCTGCAAATAGATCTCCTGCACCTCGAACTCCACGGCCAGGTCCGGCTCGACGATGAAGCCACGGATCAGGTCTACGGGAGCTTCCGGGTAGAGCGGCAACATGTCGTGGACGAAGCGCTCGCGCTGGGCGGCCACCAAGGCTCGATCCTCCGCTTCGATGGCGCGCTGGCGCACGAAAACACCCTTGAACTGGTAGGTCTCATGGGCCGGGTATTCCTCGAGGCTGAGGGCGACCTGGCCGTTGCTCTCCAGGTCTTCGAGCAGGTGCTCCGCGAAGAGCGCGGGAAGGTACGCGGTGATCGTCTTGCCGTCCTTGCCGAGGCGCCACCCGGAGACACGGTGCTGGTGTGGCACGAGGTCGGCGTCGCGGCTGGCCATGCCGGCCACGTTGGCGCGTTCCTGCACGAAACGAGCGATCTTGCCAGGAATCATGCGGGCCGGCCTCCGCTCCGTCGTCTGCATGACACGAACCAGCGACGTTAACACTATACCCGAGGGAGCGGCATGATGGCGCCTAGCCCGTGGACGGGAGCGCTAGGCGAATACCGCCGGCGCGGGTACGGTCTCCCTCACGGTGCGGACCGAAAAGGTGCGCGGCTGGTGCGCGGCGCCGACCGCTGGCTGGTGAGCCGTACCGCCGTCGGTGAACGACTTGGAGGTGCCGGCGCGTTGCTCGAAGGCAAGACTTGCGTGATCACCGGGGCCAATCGTGGCATCGGGCGGGAAGCGGCCGCCGCCTTGCTCGGCCTGGGCGCCCGGGTCGTCCTCGTGTGCCGGGACCAGGGGAGAGGTGACGCTGCGCAGCGAGAGCTCCGCGACCGCACCGGGCGCGAGCCGGAACTAGTGGTCGCGGATCTGGCGGTGCAGCATTCGCTCCGCGCGGCCGCCGACGGCCTTGCCCGGCGTCACGAGCGCCTCGATCTCTTGATCCACAATGCGGCCACCATTCCGGCGACTCGAAGTGTCACGGTGGACGGCGTAGAAACGCAGTTCGCGGTCAATCATCTGGCCGGGTTTTTCCTCACCCACCTTCTCCTGCCGCTCCTGCGTGCGGCTCCGGCGGCACGGGTGATCGTCGTCTCGTCGAACGCGCATCGGCGAGGACGGCTCGACTTCCAGGACCTGCAGGCAGAGCGCAGCTATCGCAAGCAACGACGTTACAGCACGACGAAGCTCGCCAACGTTCTCTTCACCTACGCCTTGGCCAGGCGGCTCGGGAGCGGGCCTGTCACCGTGAACGCCGTACGTCCAGGGACGATCAACACGGGGCTCGTGGGCGATTTCCTCCGCCCCTTCGGCTTCCTGCGGTGGCTCTTCGTCGCCAGCACGCCGGCGCGTGGAGCCGCCCCGATCGTGCGCTTGGCGAGCGATGCGGCGCTCGCCGGCGTCACCGGGCAGTACTTCGACCGCTTCCGCGTCGCGCCCTCGTCCCCC
>Ga0075428_100007869_pt1 | contig 11818 bp, 11 predicted proteins | sample RhiMetdeltSRZDD2_FD_75291 | JGI IMG/M metagenome (GOLD analysis project Ga0075428, IMG submission 75291) | Populus rhizosphere microbial communities from Tennessee, USA - Rhizosphere MetaG P. deltoides SRZDD2 | ecosystem: Host-associated > Plants > Roots > Rhizosphere > Soil | place: USA...
GCAGGATGGTGTTCGACGTGCCGTCCTGAATATCGGCGATCCGGCCGCCGCCGTTGCCGGCCACAACCGGCTGAATCGCCCCTTCGCGGTCGCCTCCCTGCCCTCCCACCTTGGCGTAGGCGATAGCGCCGTAGACGCCGCGCACACCCGTGGAGACGCAGTAATCGGACGCAGCCGCCTTCCACGTGAGCGTGGGAATGCCGGGAAGCGTGCCTGACGGCAGCAGGCCGTCGTAGATTCGCCTTGGGTCTCCGGCCGATGGACAGACAAACGAAGGGAGGGGCGTAGAAATCACCGCCACATTGGCGACCGCTGCCGGTCCCAACTGAAAACAGGCGGGGAAGCGGAAGTCGTAGCGATCGTAGAGTGCCTGCTGTTCCATTTGCGGGAGGATGCAGGGTCCCCACCCTTGAACGTTGGGAGGGGGAAAAGAGTAGGACCAGCCTGCCGGAAACGACTTGCTGGTGTCGTGATAGTTGTGCAGCGCCAGCCCAAGCTGCCGCAGGTTGTTGCTGCACGACATGCGCCGAGCCGACTCCCGCGCAAACTGCACGGCGGGCAAAAGCAGCGCGATCAAGATGCCAATGATGGCAATGACGACCAGTAGCTCCACCAGCGTGAAGCCGCGCCGAGACCGCAAGAGGAATGGATTGTTCATAACACACCGCCACTGGCACGTGCTGCTTTCGCCCGGCAGTCACCACGAGCAACAGATCCGGCGAAGAATCGACGCGTGCCCATGAAAATAGAAATGATTAAGCGCACGTTAACCCCACGGAGTTAGATTGTCAATTGAATGGGTTATCCACTGCGGTTGCCCGCTGCCTGGAGAAACGCCGTCCGTCCGCCGCAGAGTATACTGAGTTGTTCGTCTTGATCTTTGCCAATGCTCCTGCTCGTGTTTCCATGCTCTTACGCTGGCTCGTGAATCAATACGTCGGCCCGGCCGCGCGGCAGCAATTGCAGAATGTCGTGACCGACACTTTGCGCGGCGCGGCGACGGGCGTAAAACGCTCGGAACATCGCCAGACGGCAGAGCAGGATGAAGGTGACCGGCAGCCCTCGGGCGGAGAAGAGTTGGCCCCGCCGTGCGACCTGGCCGTGATCTTCGCGCTGGGGATTGAGTCGGGAGGGACGGCTGACAAGCTGGATGACGCCACGACGACGCGAGTCGGCCGGTTTACCGAACACGCTGGCCGGCTGTGCGGCAAAGAAGCAGTGGTGATTGAGTCCGGCGTCGGCCAGGAGGCGGCCGCCCAGGCCACTGCCGACGTGATCGAATTTCATCAGCCACTGTGGGTCGTCTCGGCAGGGTTTGCCGGCGCGCTGGAAGGCTCGCTGCGGCGCGGGCAGATCTTGATGGCCAGCGACGTCGTCCGCAACGACGCTCCGCCGCTGACCGTGGGGTTCAAGCTCCATGCTGGCGAAACGCCCGGGCTGCACGTCGGACGGCTGGTGACGACCGACAAGCTGATTCGCACGCGGGCTGAAAAGGAGGCGCTAGGAAAGCGGCATCAGGCGCTGGGCTGCGACATGGAGTCCTATGCCGTTGCGGACGTGTGCCGGCAGAAAGGGGTGCGGTTTCTGTCGGTGCGGATCATCAGCGATGCGCTGGACGACGAGCTGCCCAAGGAGGTGGAGCGGCTGCTGGCGCAGAAGACAATCGCCGGCAAAATGGGTGCGGCCGCCAAGGCACTCTTCAAGCGCCCCGGTTCGGCGCTCGACCTGCTGAAGCTCCAGGACGATGCCCTGAAGGCATCCGATCGTCTGGCGAAGTTTCTGACCGGCCTGCTGGTGCAGCTTGGGCCTTGAACGGGGCCGCGCAAAATGGGGCGCGGCGTGGGCTCTAGAGCAAGAGTCCACCCCTTTCGAGTGCCGGGCATTTGCATTTATTCGGCCCAGGCGATAAACAGGTGATCGTTCTCCTCCCGTCTCCGGCTCATTTCGCGCCACACCAGCCTTGAACCGCCAACCCTTTCAGACGCCTCCGCGATGGTGGGCGCCAAAGCTCAAACCCTGGCTGACCCGTCTGTGGCGGCCGCTGATCAACCGCACGCTGCGGACCAGTCAGAAAATCACCCAGCTCGACGTCCACGGCGCCGAGCACGTGCAGCAGGCGCTCGCCGGCGGCAATGGCATCCTGGTGACGCCGAATCATTCCTTCCACTACGACTCCTACGCGCTGATCGAGGCCGCGCACCGGGTCGGCCAGCCGTTTCACTTCCTCTCGGCCTGGCAAGTCTTCGCCATGAGCAAGTGGCACGAGCAGATCGTTCTTCAGTGGCATGGCTGCTTCAGCATCAACCGCGAGGGAAACGATCTGACCGCGTTCAAGACCGCCGTGGACATTCTGCGCGAGAATCCGTACCCGCTGGTTATCTTTCCCGAGGGGGACATCTATCACAACAACGACCGGGTCACGCCGTTTCGCGACGGCGCGGCGGCCATCGCCATGGCCGCTGCCAAAAAAGCTACGCGCCCCATCGTTGCCGTCCCCGCGGCACTCAAGTGCTTCTACACCATCGACCCCACGCCGCAGCTTTTGGAGCTGATGACCCGGCTGGAAGAGGCCATCCACTGGCGGCCGCGGCCTGATCTGCCGCTGACCGAGCGGATCTATCGCTTTGCCGGGGGCGCGTTGGCGCTCAAAGAGCTCGAATACCTCGGCTCCCCGCAGGCCGGGACAATCCCCGAGCGCGTCGCGGCATTGACCGAGAGGGTGCTGGGCAAGCTCGAAGAGCGGCACAACGTCAAAAGCAAGTCCGGCGGCATTCCGGAGCGAGTTAAAGAGCTGCGCCGTGTCGTGATCAAGCAGTTCGAACAGGATGGAAAGCCAGGCGATGCCCGGCGGCAACTGGAACACGACATGGAAGATCTGTTCTTCGTGATCCAGCTTTACAGCTATTCCGGTGATTACGTCGTCCAGCAGCCCTCCATCGAGCGGATTGCCGAGACGCTCGACAAGTTCGAGGAGGACGTGCTCAAGGCGGATTATCCGGGCATTCGCGGCGAGCGGCGGGCCGTGGTGCGATTTGGACCGCCAGTGGAAGTTCCCAAGGAGCGCGACAGCAAGAGCGTGGTGGCCGACTGGACCGACATGCTGGAGAGCCGGGTGCAGGGACTGCTGGATGAGATTAATGCGGAGCAGAAGAGAGTCGCAGCGACTTGAGGTGATCCGCAGATTTCACGGATTTCGCAGAAAGAGAATCGTGATGACTGAAAAAGAGAATCGCGATCCGAAAACGTATGCAATCATTGGCGCGGCGATGGAGGTGCATCGAGTGCTGGGATGCGGATTCTCCGAGCCGGTGTATCAGCAGGCGATGCAAGTGGAGTTGATGCTGCGTGGCATTCCCGCGCAACCACAATTGGAATTGCCCGTGATCTACAAGGGCCACACGCTGGAATGCACGTATAAACCCGATTTCATTTGCTATGGGGACATCCTTGTCGAGCTGAAAGCACTCTCGTTGCTCTCGGGGATCGAAGAAGCGCAAGTGATCAACTACTTGAAGGTCTCCAAGAACCCCGTCGGTTTACTTATCAACTTCGGCTTGCCGTCGCTCGAGTTTCGCCGATTCATTCTCTCGCAGATTCAACCGAATCCGTCGCCTTAGAATCTGCGTCCTCTGCGCAATCTGCGGATGTATTGTCCTCCGATTTCACTCCCATGATCGAACTAAAAGGCGTCGCGAAATCCTTCGGCCAGACACAGGTCCTTCAGCCGACGTCGCTGGTCCTGGAGCCCGGGAAAACGACGGTGTTCATCGGGCCCAGCGGCTGCGGAAAGAGCACGATTCTGCGGCTGATGATTGGCTTGATCCAGCCCGATCAGGGGGACGTGCTCGTCGGCGGCGAACTGCTGACGGCAGACAATGTCATCGAAGTGCGGCGGAAGATGGGCTATGTCATTCAGGACGGCGGGCTGTTCCCACATCTCTCCGCGGGGGACAACGTCGGCCTGATGGCAAAGTACCTGGGTTGGGAGAAGCGGCGCATTGTAGATCGCGTCCGTGAGCTGGCCGAGCTGACTCGATTGCCGGCCGGGGCGCTCGATCGCTTCCCCACGCAGCTTTCCGGCGGCCAGCGGCAGCGGCTGGGAATCATACGAGCGCTGATGCTCGATCCGGCAGTCATCCTGCTCGATGAGCCGATGGGCGCGCTCGATCCGCTCGTGCGGTTCGATTTGCAGGAAGATTTGCGGAACATTTTTCAGTCGCTGAAAAAGACGGTGGTGCTGGTGACGCACGACATGGGGGAGGCCGGATTCTTCGGAGACCACGTGGTACTGCTCGGCGGCGGCCGCATCGTGCAGCAGGGAAAGCTGGACGACTTGATTCAATCTCCCGCCGATCCATTCGTGGTGAAATTCATTAGCGCTCAGCGATTGCCGACGGCTAATGGCGCGGCGGTTGAATGAACCCCGGTGCAGGGGTGATCCGCAGATTGCTCAGATTTCGCAGAAGGAGAAGGAACGCAAAACGATGTACCGCCTTCTATTTCTCTTCGTTTTTTGTCTGCGAAATCTGCGGATGACCTTCCGATGGGCGCTAACTGCCGCGCTCTGGCCAGTTGTATTTGGACCCGCATTGTGTTTGGCACAGTCGCCGGCGGCAAAGGAAACCAAGGCTCCCGTCATCCGCGTCGGCTCGAAGGCCTTCACCGAAAGCGTCATACTTGGCGAAATGCTCATGCAGCTTGCCGCCCACGCCGGCGCCAAGGCCGGGCATGAAGCGGAACTCGGCGGCACGCAGATCGCCTTTGCCGCCCTGACCAAGGGGGACATCGACGCCTACTGCGAATACACGGGCACTCTATCTTTGGAAGTGCTGGAGGCCAGTCACCCGCGCACGAGTGCCGACTTGGAAGCGGTCTTGGCGAAGCAAGGCCTTAAGATCACCCGCTCGCTCGGTTTCAATAACGCCTACGCCATTGGCATGCGCCGCGACCTGGCCGAAAGGCTTAAGCTGAAATCGATTTCCGACATCACCCGCCGGCAACATGAACCGGAAATTGCCCGGCTCAAGTTCGGCTTCAGCGACGAATTCATGAATCGCGGCGACGGCTGGCCCGGTCTGGCCGCCAGGTATCGGCTGAACTTCCAGCCAGCCGGGCTCGACCACAACCTGGCTTATCGCGGCATTCGCGCCGGCACGGTGCAGGTAACGGACGTGTATACGACCGATGCCGAGGTCGCGGCTTATGACCTGACAACTCTGGAAGACGACCGCGGTTACTTTCCGCCGTATGAGTGCGTGATTCTGTACCGCGCCGACCTGGAGACGCGGGCGCCGCAGGTGCTGGCCGAGTGGAAGCGGCTGGAAGGGGCCATCGATGACAAAACCATGCTCGAGCTGAACTCCCAGGCGCGGCTCGACCGCGTGCTGGAGGGGCGCGTCTCCGCCGGCTTTCTGAACAAGAAACTGGGAATCGATATCCCCGTTGCTGACGACCTGCGATTCAAGCGGATGCTGGTTCAGCTTGGCATCAACACGCGACAGCACCTGCTGCTGGTGCTCGTGTCGCTATCGGCGGCCGTCGTGATCGCCTTGCCGCTGGGCGTCATCGCCTACCGGCGGCCCCGCGCGGGGCAGCCCATCCTCGGCGCGGTTGGCATTTTGCAAACGCTGCCGTCGATGGCCGTGCTGATGTTCTTGATTCCACTCCTGGGGCTTGGGGTCTGGCCGACGGTTACCGCCCTGTTCCTGTACAGCTTGCTGCCGATCGTCCGCAACACCTATGCGGGTTTGCAGCAAATTCCCGAAAGCTTGCGCGAATCGGCGACCGTGCTGGGACTTACGCCGCGGGCTCGGCTGTGGCTCGTCGAACTGCCAATGGCGTCGCGTTCGATCCTGGCCGGCATCAAGACGGCCGCGGTGATCAATGTCGGCACGGCCACGATTGGCGGGCTGATCGGCGCCGGCGGCTACGGCCAGCCGATCATCACAGGTACGCGGCTCAACGATTTGTCGATTATCCTCCAAGGGGCCATCCCGGCGGCGGTGATGGCGCTGGCCGTGCAAGGGCTGTTCGAGCTGGCCGAGCGGTTCGTCGTCCCCAAGGGGCTGCGGCTGGCTTCGGCCAGATAATCATGCCGCCCGCCGCGTCGGCAGCGGCGGCAGCCCGTCGGCTGCCAGGACTTTCGTCCTCCCGTCATTGCCCACGACCTTGATCTGGTTCTCTTCCAGGAACCACACCGCATGCGCCCCTTCGGCCTCGAATCGCCGGCCGCAGTAATGGCCGTCGTGCATCAGAATTGACTCGCGGAATTGATCGGGTTGTGCCAGCCCCAGCGACGCAAAGGCCTCGGCAACCAACTGCCGCACACGCTCGATAGCTTGCGCGTGATTCATGGGGATGCTAGCAGATTGCGACCACGATAGAACCCGCCTGGAAGACCGCCGTTTACATCCATCGGCCAATTGACATGCGGCACGTGCAGTCGACCTGCCGCAGCCCGCATAAATTGCTCCGCTTACCTGACACGACCAATTTCGGGGCTATAGCAGCGGACCGGCAAGCGTCGATGAAAATGCCAAGGGAGAATCATCATGGACGATGAGTTGGACTTGCGGCTGGACGCCCGGTGCCTGGAAGAGATCCAGGAGCTGCTCGCGGCGGAAGGGCACGAAGTCTCCCTGGAGCAGGCGCAGATGATCGCCAACTTCGTGCAGGAAGTGGGCGGGCTCGACGAGGCGCTGCACGTGCTGAGCGAGCTGCGCGAGGATCGTCACGCCGCATAGCGAAGCACGCGGCATGACCTGATGCGGCCAGCAAGATCGTCGCCCTTTGGCAGACGGCGCGTTGTGCTGGCTGCAATTTTGCCGGCGTCAGTCCAGGATCTTCGACAGCGCATCGATCATTTTCTTGGCTTCATCGACGCCGCCGAGCTTGCGCACCAGTTTCTTGGCCTTAACCAGCTGCGCGATGCTGATGCCGCTGCCGCGACCGTTGCTCTGAGCCGCACCTGCTGCTGCTCGCACGCGGCGACCCTTCTTGCGACGCCAATTGGAAAGGACGGTGCTCACATATTGGGATGAGATCTTCACTCCCCGGTCGTTGAGCGCCGCGGCAATATCCTTGGGCTTGGAGCGCTTATGCTGCGATTTATAATCGCGAACCATTTGCGATACATTCACGCCCCCTCGACCACGCTTTGCCATGTGAGACACCTCAATCGAGTTTGGAACCGAAATACCATCGGTCAACGGTAGTCTGGTCAGGAAGGGTTGTCAACGACGGGAAATCAAACCAAATACTTCAAGCGCTGTCGTCGCACATGGGTTCGCCAGTGTGCAGGAGTTCTACCGCTTGACCACCGCCGCACTGCGCGTCAATCTGCCGGCTCCGTTTGATGATTTGCATCCACCGTCTACGGCCGCGATATGCAACCGATCCAAGTCCGCCGCGCACTGATCAGTGTCAGCGATAAATCAGGGCTGGTCGAATTTGCCAAAGCGCTGGCCGACCTGGGAATCGAGATTTACAGCACCGGCGGCTCGCGGCAGGCGCTCGTCAATGCCGGCGTCGAAGCCCGCGATGTAGCCCGCTACACTGGTTTTCCGGAGATGATGGAGGGGCGCGTCAAAACGCTGCACCCCAAAATCTTCGGCGGAATCCTCTGCCGCCGCGACCAGGCCCAGGACATGCAATCGGTCGCCGAGCACGAGATTGCCACGTTCGAGCTCGTCGTCGTTAATCTCTATCCCTTTGAAGCGACGGTCGCGAAGGCTGGAGTAACGCGCGAGGAAGCGATTGAGAATATTGATATTGGCGGACCGAGTTTGATTCGCGCGGCGGCCAAGAACCACGCCTTTGTAACGATCATTACGGGCGCCGATCAGTATGCGGAGGTGCTCGGCGCGATCAAGGACAATGGCGGCACAACGCTGGAGCTGCGCGAAATGCTGGCAGCAGCGGCCTACGCGCGTACGGCCGCATATGATGCCGCGATTGTCGCGTATTTTGCGCGCAGTACATCGCCCACCGAGCCGCAAGCGTTTGTGCCACAGATCCAACTGTCGCTCACTCACCATATGAAGCTCCGATATGGCGAGAATGCACATCAGCAGGCGGCCGTATATCGCTTGGATGGCGCCGGCGGCGTCAGCCTGGTGACTGCCCGCCAGCTCAGCGGCAAGGAGCTGTCGTACAACAATCTGCTGGATCTCGACAATGCGCTGGCGATTGTGCGAACTTTCACCGAGCCGGCCGGCTGTGTGATCAAGCACAACAATCCGTGCGGTGCGGCAATCGGTCAATCGCTCGCGCAGGCCGCCGCCAAGGCCCTGGCCGGCGATCCGCTAAGTGCCTTTGGCGGCGTCTTGGGCTTCAACCGGCCCGTTGATGCGGAAACGGCAGAGGTGCTCGCCGCGCCGGGGCTGTTCATCGAGGCGATCGTCGCGCCCGGGTTCGATGCCGCCGCCCAGCAGATACTCACCACGAAACCGAAATGGAAGGCGAACGTGCGGCTGATCGATGTGGGCAGCCTTGCAGCCGCTCCCACGCCGGTCAACTACCGGCAAATCGAAGGGGGCATGCTCGTGCAAGTGGCCGACGTGCTGTCCGATCCAGAAAGTGAATGGCGCGTGGCGACCGAGGTTCAGCCGGCCGAGTCGCTAATGAATGACTTGCGCTTCGGCTGGACTGTCGTCCGCTTTGTGAAATCCAACGCGATTGTCCTGGTCAAGGATGGGTCGCTGATCGGCTGCGGCGCGGGACAAATGAGCCGCGTTGATTCGGTCGAGATCGCCATCGAAAAGGCCGGCGACCGCGGACGCGGGTCGGTACTCGCTTCCGACGCCTTCTTTCCGTTTTCCGACTCGATTCACAAGGCGGCCGCCGCGGGCGTGGCCGCCATCATCCAGCCCGGCGGCAGCGTCAAGGACGCCGACGTGATTGCCGCTTGCAATGAGCACAAGATCCCGATGATCTTCACTGGCCGCCGGCACTTCAGGCATTAACGGCGTCGCCATGGATACGCCGTCCTTCCTCGTCTGGGCCCTGGCGCGGCACTGCCCGCTGCGGCAAATTGCCGGCTGGGAAAATCCCGAGCGGACTGAGCGGCTGCTGCGGGCCGCGCGGGCGTTCGATGAGGCGCGGGCCGAGGGACGGATTCTTGATGGCGTGGCCATTGCTGCCGGCGCGGAAGTGGAGCAGGAACTGAGCAGCGTGTGCGGCTTTCGCATCGAGGCCGCGCTGGAACTCTACGGCGGCACTGCCAGACTTCATGTGGCCTGTGATGCGTGTCCTGCCAATGCACTGCGCGGTCATCGTGGGCGGCAAGTTGTGGGGTGCTTCGGCATGTGGCCACTGCCCGCTGACCTGAACCGGTTCTACGAGCAGGTCGATGCGGCCTTGGTGTCAACAGAGCTGCCGGCGGACACGAATCCCCGATGGTTCGGGCTGTGGATGAACTTGCCGCTTGCCAGCGACGCCTGCGACACGCTCGCCCGAATGCTGGCAGCCCTGCCGATCGACGATGCGGCCAGTGACGCTGGCCGCCAGGAGCTGGTGATCGCACTGGAGGCAGCGGCCCGGCACGACATTTCGCTGTACGCTCAGCTCTATCCGCGCGGCCATAGCGACGGCCCATGGTGGCATTTGGTTCCGCACTGCGGCCGCTGCCAGGCGGAATGGAGCGGCAGCGGCCCGTGCCGCGTCTGCGGACAAACGGCACATCCGGCGTCGCCGCGCAAGCGCAGCGTGCGCGGACAGCGGCCGTATGTTCCACTGGTGAGGCTGCTGGGAGAACAGCAGGCTGCGGCGCTTCTATTGCGATATCGCAGCGCCAGATAGCCACAAACGTCTAGCCGTGATCGCAGCACTCCTTGCCCCGCGCCAGCTCGAGCGCCTCCCGCCCTTCCTGGTACGAAAACCAGGCGATGCCGAGCGCCCCTAGGCCATCGATGAAGCGGATGCCCGTGTAGTGAAACAGCAGACTCGACGCCAAGAGCACCCCCGACATCCACATGCAAGCCAGCGTGCAGCGGGCGTCGGCAATGATCGGGGCGGAGTTGAGCTTGCGGCCGACGTGCATCTTGGCCTTGAGCAGCGCCCACATCACGGCCAGCGAGATGCAAGCGATGATCGTGCCGGCCAGCGTCGTCTGCGGCGTGCTGCGATAAATCACGCTCAGCGCCGCTCCGACGATCAAACCGGCGGCGAGCACGTAGAAACAAACGCCCGTGATTTGCAGGGCCAGGATCTCAAATCGCGTCCGCTCGCTGTCCGGATGCCGCTCGATCCGCCACACCATGTGGGCAATGCCGACGGCGGAGATCATTTCGATAAAGCTGTCGATGCCGAAGCCGAACAGGGCGAGGGTTTCTTCGCGGGCGCCGAACCAGGTGGCGACGATCCCCTCGACCAGGTTGTAGACGATGCTGATGATCGCCAGCCACAGCGCCAGGCGGAAGAGCGGTTGCTCCAGCTCGTCGAGCCTGGCGGTGTCGGGGGACATTCAGATAGGAAGCGGCAGTGTGAGGTCGGGGTTGTTGCGACGGTGAATTATTCACTCCTGTGGAGATTTCGTCGAGTTCGGTTTTGGCGGCAGCGACAGGCATACCACGATTCCCGAATCGTCGGTACTTTTCGGATCTTCGAGCAGTGACCGGTCGTCGCTGCCATTCTCGCCGACGCTGTAAATGGCGAAGCGATCGTCCGCCACGACCATTCTGAGCGGTGTCGGACTTTCCGCGAACGGGTCTTGCGGAACGCTGGTGAGGAACTCCGGGCAGAGTGCCGCGAGCGACTCGGGCGGCTTTCCGTGGGCGAGCTGGTATCGGCGAAAGGCAATCGCTGCTACCGCACTGTCGCGGTCGGATTCGCAATTGGCCCAAAAATTGAACGAGCCAATTGCTGCTTCCAACAGCAGAATTGAACCAGCCAACTCGCGTTTTTTCCAGCGCGAGCCAGATTTCTGAATCTCCTTGATGGAGGTTTCCACCCGCATCGCCTGCACCCGTGCCTCGGGAAGAGGTCGCTGGGCGGCAGCCAAAAACTGGCTCGTTGCATCCAAATAGTAGCGAAAGTCCGCGGGGCGCCGCAGGGTGCCGTCGCCGGCCTCCTTCTCATCAAACAGCTCGTCTGGCTCTTCCATCAGATAATGGAACGCGTGGTACGCGCCGGCGCGCTCGCCGAGGAGTCCTCGCCGGACGCTTTGCTGGAAGTCGATGCTCGCCAGGCGATTCTGAAGGTCTGCGAGCTGCGCGTCGGTCAATTCCAGGGTGTCGAGCAAGTGAGGAACCTCGCGAAACTGCATTCGCAGGGTCCCATTGCGAGCCGTCTGGGAAACCAGCAGCGGTTCGTATTCGAGGGCGTCTGCAATCGTCAGAATCATCTTGAGGCTCTCGATCGCTTGATCCGCGTCGCCACGAGCAATTGCCACACAATGCCTCAACAAGAAAAAGCGTGCGAGCTTGATTAGTCCCATAACGTGCGGCGTGAGGGCAGTCATTCCATCTTCGAACTCAATCGGAAATCGCGATTCGCCGTCAATCTTGGCCGCCTCCTCGGCCCACTGAATAGCTTCCGCAACTTTCGGCAATAGTGCCTCAGCACGCGCCAGTACGTCGCCCTGTAATGGCGACTTCAGGCCGTCAAACAATGCAACGTTTTCTTCCGAGCCATCTTTGAAATCCGGCAGGGCCTTGATTGCCTCCAGCCACAGCCTCGCCTTCTCTGCCGATCGCGGTCCGCCTTGGTGGTAGCGGTGCATCTCTTCGGGCGTGATCGGCTCACCGGCAGCGGCAATGCGGTCGAGCTCGGCCTGCACGTCCTCGATCGCCTGCCGGCGCTCGAATTGAATTCGCCAATA
>Ga0075428_100007871_pt1 | contig 11817 bp, 14 predicted proteins | sample RhiMetdeltSRZDD2_FD_75291 | JGI IMG/M metagenome (GOLD analysis project Ga0075428, IMG submission 75291) | Populus rhizosphere microbial communities from Tennessee, USA - Rhizosphere MetaG P. deltoides SRZDD2 | ecosystem: Host-associated > Plants > Roots > Rhizosphere > Soil | place: USA...
GCTGGACGGCCACCTACGAACTGCTGCGGCCGTATCCGAACCAGCGCCAGCGGGTCGTGCACCGGCGCAGCGATCGGCCGCCGGCGAGCTAGCGCTATTGGTCGGCAGGTGGCGCCTGCTCGCCCCGCTCGAGGGGCTCGTCGTCGTCTTGGTCGTGGTCGTCGTTGTGGTCGACGATCCGCAGGACCTCGAATGAAGCCGAAGGCGGCGCGCAGCCGGCGCAGGGCCGCCTCCTGGTTCGGGGTCGACCTTGGCCATGGGACCGGCCGGCTACCGCCGCGGTGGCTCGTCGCGGCGGGCCCCGAGGTGCAGGTAGTCGTGGGATCGGTCATGGCCGATAGTCTCGCCTAACAAGGTGCACGCCGAGCGGTGCACGCCGAGCGTCCGCCGGCCGTCGGCGCATGAGGGTGCCTCGGAACGCGGTCGACGATCGTGCCGTGCTTGGAGGCAGACCCTGAACGGCGGCGCCGGGTAATCCGTGCCTAGCAGCTCCATGCGGTCGATACTGGCCGACGAGATGCGACCCTTCGGCTGACGCTGAAGCCCCGGCGCACCCCGGCCAGGGGACCGGACGGGTGAACCACCTCGACACCCGCCGGTTGTTGCTGTGCGCCGTCGCCGACCCGACCAAGGCTCGGCCCCGGCCCGAGCGCCGCCTCCTTCTGGGGCTTTGGCCCCACCGTCACCATCGATCGATGACGCAGGAGGAGCACGCCATGTCGAAGGAGAACGCTGAGCTGATCCGACGGGCGTATCAGGCCTATGCCAGCGGCGACCTGGCCGCGATGCTGGAGCTCGTCGACCCGGAGCTGGAGTGGACCTATCTGGATCCCGCTCTGGAGCACCCCACCCCGCAGGTCTGCCACGGCCGCCACGAGCTGGAGCAGGTGCTGCGGCACTGGGCCGAGCACGGCCTGCGGGCCGAGCTTGAGGAGGTCACCAGCAGCGGCGAGCTGGTCATGGTCGGCGTGCGGACCCATGGGGTTGACGCCTACCACGGTCGGGGTGGGGGTAACCGCGCCTACAGCGTGTTCACGGTGCGCGAGGGGCGGATCGTTGCCCTGCGCGACTGCCGCGACCGGCAAGAGGCCCTCCAACTCGCCGGCCTCCAGCCAAGACCAGCGTCACCTGAGGGAGTCAATGGGAATTGACGTCGCCCCCGAGTCAATGTAGATTGACGTCATGAGTGAGGCGGCCCCGGGTGAGGTGACTCAGGTGGCGGCGGCGACCAGCAGCCAAGATCCCGAGGTCGGTCTGGCTGCGGTGGCGGCCCTGCGCGGCCTGGTGGAGGTGGTGGAGGCCCTGCAGGTGGAGAACGCCCGGGCCATGGGCTGGTCCTGGCAGCAGATCGCGGCCCGCCTCGGGGTCACCAAGCAGGCCGTGCACCACAAGTACGCCGGCCGACGGTTCAGCTTCCACAGGTAGCAGGGTGACTCAGCGCAGCGAGCAGGCCGACCGGGTTCTGGACCTGGCCAGGGAGGAGGCCAACCGGTTTGGCCACCGCTACCTCGGCCCGGAGCACCTGGTGCTGGGGGTATTGCGGGACGGCGGAAACGGGGCCAGCCAGATCCTGGAAGCCAACGGCGTCAACCTGATCGCCGCTCGGGCGGAGCTGCGTCGCCTGGCCCAGCGGGGGCTGGTGCCGGGTCCGCGGCCCAGCGACGCCGAGTTGCTGAACACCTTAGGCATCGACCTTGCCACGATCCGACGGGCCACCGAGCAAGCCTTTGGCCACAAGGCGTTGGGGTGGGCGGTCTGGGAAGCGACCCGGGCGCGACGGGGTGGGGTTGGGCGGGTACCGCGGACGCCTCTGCGTGACCCGCCGATGCTGATCGGCCAGGTGCTGGTGCACGCCGGCCAGCAGGCCCGGGCGCTCAGTATTGGGGTAATTGGCCCGGAGCTGTTGTTGCTAGGGGTGGTGAAGGACATCCGGACGCCCTGGCCCAGGTGTATGAACAACCGGTGGCGGCGGCAGCTGTACGCCTCGGTCGGGCTGCCCAAGGGCTACCGGGGCGCGGCTGGGCCGCTGCTTGGGGCGTTCGGCGTGGACCTGGACCAGGACGCTAGGGCCCTGTTGGCGGAGCTTGGGGTGGGCGTACCGTAGCGGCGCTACGAGGAGAGCTGGTAGATGGACGGTTCCGGGTCGGGCGGCGGTAAGGAGTTCGGCCGCTTCACCGAGCCGGCCCATCGGGTCCTGGACCTGGCACGGGAGGAGGCCGAGCGGGGTGGCCACCGCTACCTCGGCCCCGAGCATGTCCTGTTGGGGCTGTTGGCCGAGGGCCGGAGCGGCGCCGCCTGGGCGCTGCGGGTTCGTGGAGTGGACCTGGCGGCGGCCCGGGCCGCGCTGGCCCGCCTGGCCGAACGGGGGGTGGTGCCGGCGCCGCGGCCCAGTGATGGCGAGCTGCTGAGCTCGATGGGCATCGACTTGGAGGCCGTCCGACACGAGACCGAGCAGACGTTCGGCTTTTACGCGGTGGGGGAGGCGACCTGGCGGGTCACCCGCCGGCGCTGGTGGCGGGGCGCACGGGTGGTGTGGACGCCGCTGTGTGGTCCGCCGTTGATGGCCAAGCGGGCATTGCAGTTGGCCAGCGAGCAGGCGCATGCCCTGGGCCACGGTGAGGTCAGACCTGAGCACTTGTTGCTGGGTGTCTGTGAGGATGCGCAGCAGCCCGCGGACATGGTGCGGGGGTCGCGGCGGTACCGGCAGATCATCGCCCATGTCGGGCTGCCCGAGGGCTATCGGGGCGCGACCGGGCCACTGCTCGCTGTGCTTGGGGTTGATCTTGACCAGCTAGTTGCTGCCGTCACCGCCGAGCTCCGTGAGGTCCAGCGGTGAGCCGACGGGGACGGCTCGGGTTTGTCGCGGCGTGCCTGGCGGTGTTCGGGTTGATCGCCGCCTTCATCACCTGGGGGCCACCGTCGACCGGGCCGTCGACCAAGGCGCCGGCCACGGTGACCCTAGCTCCGGGGGCGCCCCGGCCGGCCGGCCTTGCCGTCACGGACCTGCACGACGTCGGCCAGTTGCGGGCGCGGCTCAACGCCGACCAGGGGGTGCCGCGGCTGGTGCTGGCCCTGGCCCCTACCTGAGGCGAGTGTCTGGCGGGCGCCAGGTGGGCGGCCCAGAACATCCTTCAGCGCTACCAGGACGCCCGGCTGCGGGTCTATGTGATCTGGGTCAAGCGGTGGGCGCTGGACACCCGCGCCGAGATCGACGGAGCCGGCATGATCGACCCCCGGGTCACCCACCTATGGGATGCCGGCAATGTCATCAACCAGGAGTTCTTGGACCGGTTCGGGGTCACCTTCGGTGGGTTGGACTACGATTTCTTCCTGCTGTTCAACCGGGACGCCACCTGGGGTCCGACTGCGCCTCGGCCACTGAGCTCAGGCGCCACCGTAATCGGCGACAGCGACCGGCTGGCCACCAGCGCGGCATCACTGCTGCGTTGACCACCGCCGTCGATCAACCGCCCAACCGGGTCGCCATCGAAGCCACCACCTGTGCCACCAGCGGTCGGCTGGCGCTGGGCTTTGCCCGACGATCGCTGCTTGGGCGGCCTCCATTGAGGGTTAGTCCTTGACCGCCACAATGCGGCGTCCCTGGAAGCTGAACACGCTGACGACACGTCCGAAGTCGGCAGCCCGGGCGGTCAGCACGACCTCGGTCGGTGTGGAGCGTAGCTCGTCGAACCCGACCCGGATCCCGGAGGCCTTCCGCTGGCGGAACATGGCGAAGATGTCCTTGCGGTTGTGGCAGTGCGGCCCCTTGGGGTTGGCATTGAGCCAGTGGGCGTCCTCGGCGTAGATCTCGGCCAGGCGGTCGAAGTCGGCCCGGTCGTAGGCGTCCATCGTGTCGAACATGAGCCGCATCGTGCCCTGGGCGTCCATCGTCCACCTCCACTGCCGACCCGCAGGCCTCTGGACGGTCGCAACCTCCCGCGAAGTATCGTCCGCGGGCGAGCCGGCATCCAGCCTTGGTTCCAGCGCGACGGGTGGCCGCTCAGCTGTGGCCGGCCGCCTCCACCAGGGCATCGCGGATCCAGCGCTCCTCGGGCTGGCCGGCGAAGCGGTACTCGAGCCGGTACAGGCGACAGCCAACGAGGTATTCGGTGGCCGACTCGCTCCCTGGCTCCACATCGCGGCCGTCCACCCGCACCGTGGGCGAGCCGGGGAATCGCGCCTGGTCGGCGGCGGCCTGATCGACGATCAGGCTGGTGCGCAGCTCGGTGTCGACGCCCAGCCCGGCCCGGACCCGCTCCACCAGCGCCAGCGTCGCTGGGTAGTGGGGACAGTCCTGGACGTACAGCACCTCGATGATCGAGCGATGTCCCGACCGATCCGCCGCCATCAGGTGGTTCCGCACGCGTGGCTGCCGCCCACCGGGCCCGCCCTAGCCTGGCCGCTGGCCGGCGCGGTGGTGCTCCAGCTGGTCGATGGGCCAGAACAGGGCACAGCCGACCTGGTCGTCCCGGCCGAGCAGCCAGTTGGAGACGGCCAGGACCTCACAGCCGGCATAGCCGCGCAGGGCCGAAAGCCACATCGAGGCCCCGTAGAAGATGAGGGTGGCGTCGCTGGTCGGCTCGGGCAGGTACAGGGCAAGGAACACGGCCAGGTTGACGGCATGGCCGACCGGGCCGGTGGCCTCCAGCCGGGTCGGGGTGCGTCGGGCCCGGAGCCACTGCAGCCCAACCAGCACGGCCGGGAAGCCAACCAGACCAAGGATCCAGGCGGAGGGGTGGAAGCCTCGGGCCAGGTGGCCCTGGATCACGCTGCCGAGCAGCAATGCTCCGACGACGATCCGGGCGGTGGTCCCGAAGGGTCCGATCTGGCGTTGTCGAACGGCTGGAAGGTTGGTGTCGGTTGCTGCCATTGCGCTCACCTCGTCGTGTCGCGTGACTCTTCGTGGTGATGTGGCCCTTGACGTCCTGTACCGACCGACGGTCAGGGGTGTTCCTGAGCACCGTAGACCTTCCTCTAAACTGGAAGGTCAAGGGAGGAATTGACGATGCGCATCGGTGAGCTCGCCGAGCAGGCAGGCATCTCCACCAAGGCCATCCGTTACTACGAGCAGATCGGGGTCCTGGCCCCGCCGGCGGTAGGCCACCGCGTGCAGGTGGGCACGGTGGGTCTGGAAGCGCTCGACCAGCCAGTCGCCCTCATCCATCGGTCACATTTCCTCGTCGCGGTCCGTTATCACAGTGACGGGTCAACACGAGCCGATGTGACAAGGAGGGAAGCCATGCCGCCGATCGTGTCCCACCTCGACATTGCCCGCCCGCCGGCGGAGGTCTTTGGGTATGCCACTGATCCCTCGCGGCTCGCCGAGTGGCAGGACGACGTGGTGGGCGTGCGCATCCAGGGAGGCCGTCCGCTCGGCGTGGGCTCGAGGTTCACCACGACCCGCCGGGTCGCCCGCCTCGAATTCAGCTACACCCAGGAGATCACGGCGCTCGATCCGCCCAGCAGCGGGCCGCTCGCGGTGTCGATGGACCGCTCAGGCCAAGCGCGAGCATCACCGTCGAGCCGCTTGAGGAGGGCATCTGGTCCAGGGTCACCTTCACGCTCGAGTTCCAGGGGCAGGGGATCGGCAGGCTGGTGCCGGACGTCGTCCGCCAGCTGGCGTTGAAGGGAGCGCCCAAGAGCTACCAGCACCTGAAGGAACGGCTGGAACGCGGCGACTGGCGCGCAGCCGGCCAGGCAGGAGCGCTGCCTCCGGCGAACGGGAGGGCCGTGTAGGCAGCCGAGCTGACCAGGGTGCTATTGGGTGACCCGGCGGTAGCGGTGGATGGCCAGGGGGATCACGACGGCAAGGATGCCGAGGATCCAGGCGATGGCCCTGAGCAGCGGGCCGCTGGTGGAGCCGCCCAGGGCCAGGGCGCGGGTGGCGTCCACGGCGTGAGTGATGGGGTTGGTGTTGGCCCAGGTTTGCAGCCAGCCGGGCAGGCTGGCCACGGGCACGAAGGTCGAGCTGGTAAAGGCCAGGGGGATGACCGGGAGCAGGCTGGCGGTGCCGGCGGTCTCGGGGTCGCGCACCGTCAGGCCGATCAGGGCCGAGATCCACGACAACAGGTAGCCGACGGCCAGGGGCAGGACGAGGGCGGCCAGCGCGGCGGCCGGGCCGGCGTGGAAGCGGAAGCCCACGGCGTAGCCGACCACGACCATCAGCAACACGACGAAGGTGTTGCGGGCGGTATCGGCCAGGGTCCGTCCGACCAGCAGGGCGGGGCGGGCCATCGGGAGGGCGCGGAAGCGGTCGATCAGGCCGCGGGCCAGGTCGTCGGCCAGGCCGACGCCGGTGTTGGCCGAGCCAAAGGCAATGGCCAGGATGAACAGGCCGGGCATGAGGTAGTCGACATAGGTGATGCCGCCCGGGGTCTGGATGGCGCCACTGAACACATAGGTCCACAGCAGCACGAACAGCACCGGCTGGACCAGCGCGATGGCGAGCAGGCTTGGCTTGCGCAGGTAGTGGTAGAGGTAGCGTCTGGTCATGACCGCGGTGTCGGAGATCGCCAGGGTCCAGGGGTGGCGGGGGACCAGAGTGGTCATGCAATGCTCCTAGTCGCAGGCTGCCGCAGCGACGTTGGTTGGCCGGTGGCTGGTGCTTGGGATGGATCGGGTGGTTGGGTGGGGTGGCCGGTGAGGGTGAGGAAGACGTCGTCCAGGGTGGGTCGACGCACCGCAAGGTCGGACAGGGCGAGGCCTGCGGCGTCCAGCTGTCGCACGACCTCGGGCAGGACGGCCACACCGTCGGCGATGAGGACGGTCACCTCGCCGGCCTGGGCGTCCACCTGCAGGGGGCCGCTGCCGAGGTCGGCCACCAGCTCGGCGGCGCGGACGGCGGTGTCGGGGGTGGCCAGGCGGAGCTGGAGGCGGTCGCCGCCGACCTGTGCCTTGAGTTGATCGGGGGTGCCGTTGGCGAGGATGCGGCCGTGGTCGATGACCACGATCTGGTCGGCGAGCTGGTCGGCTTCCTCCAGGTATTGGGTGGTGAGCAGCACAGCGGTGCCGTTGTCGATAAGCCCACGGATGGTCTGCCAGAGCTGGTGGCGGCCGCGCGGGTCAAGGCCGCTGCTGGGCTCGTCCAGGAACAGCACCTTGGGATGGCCGACCAGGCTGACGGCCAGGTCCAGGCGGCGGCGCATGCCGCCCGACCAGGTGCGCACCGGGCGCTCGGCTGCCTCGGCCAGCTCGAATCGCTGCAGCAGCTCGGCGGCCCGGTGATGGGCCTCAGACCGGTGCAGGTGGTGCAGGCGGCCCGCCATGTGAAGGTTCTCCTGGCCGGTGAGGTAGTCGTCCACCGCGGCGGACTGGCCGGCCAGGCCGATCACCTGCCGTACCGCGGCGGGCTGGCGGACCACGTCGAGGCCGGCCACCCGAGCTGCGCCGGTGTCGGGGCGGAGCAGGGTGGTCAGGATCCGTACGGCCGTGGTCTTGCCGGCCCCGTTGGGGCCGAGCAGCCCCAGAACGCTGCCGGCTGGGACGGTCAGGTTCAGGTCCTGCAGGGCGTGAATGTCTCCGAACCGCTTGGACAGTCCCTCTGTTTGGATTGCGGGTTGGTCGCCCATCCGCAGCCTCCGAAGGGTAGGCTCGCTATAGCTAGTGACGCTATCTATAGAGAGGGTAGCGCGAAGTGTGCCGGAAGGGTAGTGTTACTACCTATGAGGGCGGAGGCACTCAAGGGTCACCTGGACGGGTTGCTGCTGGCCACCCTGACCGACGGCCCACGCCACGGCTATGCGATCAAGGAAGCGTTGCGCCTCGGCAGTGGCGGCCGGTTCGACCTGCCCACCGGCACCGTGTATCCGGCGCTGCATCGGCTGGAGCGCGCCGGGCTGATCCGCGGCAGCTGGTCGACGGTCAACGGCCGCCGACGGCGCAGCTATGCGCTCACGGCAGCCGGGCGTCGCACGCTCGGCGAGGAACGGTCCTCCTGGCAGGAGTTCTCGACTGCCGTCACCGCCCTGCTCGGGGACAGCCCATGGCCGGCAGCAACCTGAGCGGCCCCAGGCAGCAGGCGACCGACCGCGACGCGGTCACCGACTACCTGGCGGCGGTCGCCGCCCAGCTCACCGGGCCACCATCCGCCCGGGCCGCGGTCACCGATGAGCTACGCGACGGGCTCATGGAAGCCCTCGAGACCCACCACGCGCGGGGATGCTCACCCCAGGAGGCGACCGTGGCGGCGATCGCCGAGTTCGGCGACCCGGACACCGTCGCCGCCGCGTTCGGACCGGAGCTGGCTGGGGTGCAGGCGCGTCGGGTGGCAGTCGGCCTGCTGATCACCGGGCCGCTGGTCGGGCTGACCTGGATCGCCGCGGTCGTGGTCAACGACCTGCCGCCATGGCGCCACCAGCTGATCGGCCCATGGCTGGCGCTCCTGCTGGTCGGCCTGGCCTTGGTGGTCGCCGGTCCAGCGCTGGGCCTGACCGTCGCCGCCACCGGCCGGCTGGGCCGCCGGCTCGGCCGAGTCGTTCGCCGGGCGACCCTCCCCCCGACCGCTGCGGCAGTCGCGGCCCTGGCCGCCGTGGTCGCTGACCTCACCCTGCTTGGCATCATCACCGGCCACGCGCTCACCAGCCCGGGGTCGTATATGTGGGCGCCGGTCATCGTGGCTGCGAGCGCGAGCCTGACCCGAGTCACGCTGGCCGGGCGGGCGGCCCACCGCTGCCTTGCCAACCGCGCCGCCCTCACGTGACAGCCGCCCACGGCGATCTGCTCGACGTCCTGGTCGTTGGGGCCGGGCCGACCGGCCTCACCCTGGCCGCCCAGCTCCAGGCGTTCGGGGCGACGGTTCGCATCGTCGACCGGCAGCTGGACCGAGTGCACGAGTCGCGCGCGTTGGGCGTCCAGCCGCGCACCCTGGAGGTCCTGCGCGGGCTGGGGCTGGCCGAGGAGCTGATCGAACGGGGCAACGACGCGGTCTGGGCCCAGCTGCATGCCGGCGGCCGCGTCGTCGGCATCCGGCTGTTTCGCCTCGGCCTGGACGACACCGCCTATCCATTCCTGCTGTTGGTCTCCCAGGCCGAGACCGAACAGGTGCTCGGCGACCATCTGGCCACCGGTGGGATCCTGGTCGAGCGGGGCGTGGAGCTGGTCGGCTTCCACGCCGACCCCGACGCCGTCGCCTGTGTCCTACGCCACCGAGACGGGCGGCCCGAGCAGGTCCGCGCCCGCTATGTGGTCGGCTGCGACGGCGCCAGAAGCACCGTGCGCCGCGCCGCCAGGATCCCGTTCCAGGGCGGCACCTACCCCCAGACCTTCGCCCTGGCCGACCTGGAGGCCGAGCCGCTGGACCGCGACGCCGCCCACGCCTTCCTGGCCGAGGAGGGCATCGTGTTGTTCTTCCCCCTGGGCCGGCCCGCGAGCTGGCGGATGCTGGCCATGCACCCCAGCCTCCAGGGGCGGCGGGAGCCGGCACAGCCCTCGCTGGAGGAGCTCCAGGCCCTGGCCGACGCCGTAACCGACGGCGGCGTGCGGCTGCGCGACCCGGTCTGGCGGACCTATTTCGGGCTCCAGCACCGCCACGCTACCCGCTACCGGGACGGGCGGCTGTTCCTGGCCGGGGATGCCGCCCACCTCCACAGTCCCGCCGGCGCCCAGGGCATGAACACCGGCATCCAGGACGCCTGGAACCTGGGCTGGAAGATCGCCCTGGTCAGCCGCGGGATTGCCGAGGAGGCGCTGCTGGACACCTACGACACCGAGCGCCGCCCGGTCGGGGGCTTCGTCGTCCGCTCCACCGACTGGGCCTTCTCGGCGGCGACCTCGACCAACCCGCTGCTGCGCCTGCTCCGCACCGAGCTGGTCCCCCGGGTGCTGCCCCTGGGGCTGAGGTTCGACCGGGCCGTGGCCTACGGCTTCCGGACCATCTCCCAGCTCAACATCGGCTACCGGCACAGCCCGGCCGTCCAGGAAGGCCGCCCTGCGCTGCGCCGAGGGCCCAGGGCGGGTAACCGACTCCCCGATGCGCGCATCAGCCAAGCTGGCCAGGAGTGCTGGCTGGGTGAGGCCCTGGTCGGGCCGGGCTTTCAGCTGCTGCTCTGCGGCCCGCCCGGCGACTGGCACCCCAGCCAGCTCACCACGCTGCGCCGCCGCTACCCCGACACGGTGGCTGTGCACCACCTGACCCGCGCAGCCACTCCCGGCGCCCTCCACGACGTTGGCGGGCAGGTGTTCGTGCGCCTCGGCATTGACGGCACCGGGCAGTACCTCACTCGCCCCGACGGTCACATCGGCTACCGCTGTGGTGGCGACGATCTGGCCGGACTGCAGCGCTACCTGGCCCGCTGGCTTCCCACCACCACGTCACGGGCCGTCTGACCAAGACAAACGCACCGCCGCGCTCCCACCAGTCCAAGGCGTCGCCTCAGCAGGCGACTTCCCGCCGCTCCCACCACTTGCCATACGGATGAAGCCTCGCCGTTCGCTCGACGCTCGCCCCGACATCATCCGAGGACAGCAATGCACCATGGGTGCGACTTGCTCCCGCAAGAAGCCCGGTCGCTACTGGTGATGCCGAGGCGTTCATGCTGGGAGGACTGCCTGTCCTCTGTCAGCAATCTGTCAGCACACCTCCCTCGCGACGCCATGCGCAGCAAGACGTCGCCTCGACCCGTCAGCGCGGATGAGCTGGGGTGATGTGGTGCGGAGCATGGTGCGGGAGAGCAGTGTGTGGGGGCCGCACTCGCTTCACACGGCAGAAGTCACAGGTTCGATCCCTGTCACGCCCACCAGCCAAAACGCTCCCCAAGCTCACTCGCTCGGCCCGTTTGCCAGAAGATTTGCCAGAAGACCACGGCTCGGGTGGCTTCCAACCCGGTCAGCGTGGCTGGGTCCGAGCTGCCGTCGTGTCAACGGACAGTTGCGCCTGGTGGTTCCGAAGTGGGTACAGCTTGCCTCGCTAGAACACCCGATCAGTCCTGTCAAGTTCGGCTGGGGTGATCGCTTCCGCGACCTGGAGGGCGAGCGTCAATCGTGTGTCCAGCGTCTGGATCACCCGGGCGGCCATCTCTGGGGTGGTGTGCCGATAGCGGGCGCCGATGCGGCTGCCACCCTCCAGTTCCCCGTGGCGGCTGCGCTGATGGCCCATCAGCTCATCGATCACCCGGGCGGGGATGCCCTCGTCCTCCAGCCAGGTCGAGAAGCTGTGCCGAAGATCGTGGGGTCCGCGAAGTCGCAGATGCTCCAGGTCGGTTCGAGCGCGGTGGGCTGCGTTCTGGTAGAGGCGGCGAAGGTTGTCGCGCGACAGGGTCGTCCGTGCGCCAGCAGGCACCCCGTTTCCGCCGCCTGGACCGGTAAAGACAAGAGCGTCACCGTCAGCTTCGGGCGGCAGCTGGCGGCGAATCGCCTCGACCACCAATCGTGCCAGGGGGATCTCGCGGATACCGGCGTCGCTCTTGGGGCGGGGCTTGAAGCCACTGCCGAACTGGCCGGCCTGGTAGCGGGTGTCGACCACCTGCAGCACCGGGAGCGCCCGGTCAAGGTGGACCCGGCGGACGCGCAGGCCGGCGAACTCTCCAAAGCGGAGCCCGGTCCCAAGCAGACACAGCACGTGGTCCCACCAGAACAGCGGGAAGCGGGCAAGCAGCCGGCCGGCCTCCTGGGGGGTGAGGGCGCGGCGCTTGGCGTCGGCGAAGACCTGGTCGGGATCCACTCGACGCTTAGGGGCGGGGACCCTGCGGACCGGGTTGGCGGCGATGGCGCCTTCATCCTCGGCAAGCTGCAGGATGCGAAACAGGATCGAGCGGCAGGCCATCTGGCTCTCATGGCCGAGCTGGCTCGCCAGCTGGTTCTGCCATTGACGGATCAACGTCG
>Ga0075428_100007872_pt1 | contig 11817 bp, 10 predicted proteins | sample RhiMetdeltSRZDD2_FD_75291 | JGI IMG/M metagenome (GOLD analysis project Ga0075428, IMG submission 75291) | Populus rhizosphere microbial communities from Tennessee, USA - Rhizosphere MetaG P. deltoides SRZDD2 | ecosystem: Host-associated > Plants > Roots > Rhizosphere > Soil | place: USA...
CAACATGATGTTCCAGTCGTATGCGCTCTTTCCGCACATGTCGGTTCAGAAGAACGTCGCCTTCGGCCTGCGGCAGGACAAGGTCGCGAAGTCGGAGATCGATGACCGCGTCGCCGAGATCCTGAAGCTCGTGCGCATGGAGCAGCTCGGCAAGCGCATGCCGCATCAGCTCTCCGGCGGCCAGCGCCAGCGCGTCGCGCTCGCGCGCGCCCTCGTCAAGCGGCCGAAGCTCCTGCTGCTCGACGAGCCCCTTGCCGCGCTCGACCGCAAGCTCCGCGAGCATACGCAGTTCGAGCTGCTGAACATCCAGGAGACGCTCGGAGTCACCTTCGTGGTCGTGACTCACGACCAGGAGGAGGCGATGACGCTCGCCACGCGGATTGGCGTCATGAACCACGGCGGGATCGTGCAGATCGGCACGCCGTCGGACATCTACGAATACCCGGGCTCGCGCTTCGTCGCGGACTTCATCGGCTCGGTGAACCTGTTCGAGGGCCGGCTCATCGAGGACGAGCCGGACTACGTACGCGTCTCCTCGGACGAGCTCGGAGCCACCTTTCACGTCGGTCACGGCGTGAGCGCCGCGCCCGACGCGACGGTCTGGGTCGCGCTGCGACCCGAGAAGATTCTGCTGTCCCGCGAGCAGCCCGAGGGTGACGGCGACAACCGCGTCGCAGGCGTCGTCGGCGAGGTCGCCTACCGCGGCGACCAGTCGATCTACCTCGTGAAGCTCGCGACCGGCCGCCAGATGCGCGTGACGCAGCCGAACACTCTGCGCACGGGATCCGGCGACCGCTTCCGCTGGGACGACAAGGTCTGGCTCAGCTGGGATTCCTCCAGCCCGGTGGTGGTGACGCAGTGAGCAGCGGCGCGGCGCAGCGGCCTAAGCCGCCGGCGTTTCGCCTGGGCGAAGTGCTCGCCTGGATCCGAGCGCACGGGCCCTGGCGCTGGGCGACGCGCGAGCTGAAGGCCCGCGGCTACTCGGGCCGCACGCTCGTCGCCGGCGTGCCTTACCTGTGGCTGCTGCTCTTCTTCTTCGTGCCGTTCGTGATCGTGCTCAAGATCTCGGTCTCCGAGATCCGCCTCGCGATGCCGCCCTACGAGCCGCTCGTCACCTGGCTCGCCGACCACGTCATCGGGCTCCGCATCAACTTCGAGAACTACGCCTTCCTCGTCAAGGACTCGCTCTACTGGAAGTCCTTCCTGAATTCGATCCAGACCGCGGCAATCTCCACCGTGTTCTGCCTGCTGATCGGCTACCCGATGGCCTACGGCATTGCGCGCAGCAAGCCGGCCTGGCGGAACCTGCTGCTGCTACTCGTGATGCTCCCGTTCTGGACGTCATTCCTGCTGCGCGTCTACGCCTGGATCGGCATCCTCAAGAACAACGGCGTGATCAACAACGTCCTGATGGCGCTCGGCATCATCGACGAGCCGATCGTGATGCTGCAGACGAACTTCGCGATGTACGTCGGCATTGTCTATTCCTACCTGCCGTTCATGGTGCTGCCGCTCTACACGGCGATCGAGAAGCTCGACCTGTCCCTGCTCGAGGCGGCCGCCGACCTCGGCTGCCGCCCGGTCAAGACGTTCTTCCGCATCACAGTGCCGCTGACGCGCTCCGGAATCGTCGCCGGCTGCATGCTGGTCTTCATCCCCGCGGTCGGCGAGTTCGTGATCCCGGCGCTGCTCGGCGGGCCGGACGCGCTGATGATCGGGCGCGTACTGTGGGAGGAGTTCTTCAACAACCGTGACTGGCCCGTGGCGAGCGCGGTCGCGATTGCGATGCTGTTCGTGCTGGTCATACCGATCATGCTCTACCAGCGATCGCAGGGACAGCAGATCGGAAGTCACCGGTGAACGGCCGCCGCTCACGCTTCGTCACGGCGATGATGATCGCGGGATTCCTGTTCCTGTACCTGCCGATCGTCCTGATGATCGTTTTCTCGTTCAACGAATCGCGGCTCGTCACGGTCTGGGCCGGCTTCTCGACAAAGTGGTACGCCGAGCTCATGCACAACGAGCAGATCCTGGGCGCGGCCGCCCTGTCGCTCAGGATCGCCGCGATGAACGCGACCGGCGCGACGGTCCTCGGGACACTCGCCGGGCTCGCGCTCGCGCGCTTCGGGCGTTTCCGCGGCCGGCCGCTCCTCACGGCGCTCGCTACCGCGCCGCTCGTGATGCCGGAGGTGATCACTGGCCTGTCGCTCCTGCTCCTCTTCGTCGCGATGGAGCAGCTGCTCGGCTGGCCTGAGGGGCGCGGCATCACGACGATCACGATCGCGCACATGACATTCTCGATGGCCTATGTCACGGTGATCGTGCAGTCGCGGCTCGCGACGCTCGACGAGTCGCTCGAGGAGGCCGCCATGGATCTCGGCGCGCGGCCCGCGAAGGTATTCTTCCTGATCACGATGCCTATCATCATCCCGGCCATCGCCGCCGGCTGGCTGCTCGCCTTCACGCTGTCCTGGGACGACCTCGTGATTACGAGCTTCGTCACCGGCCCCGGCTCCAGCACGCTGCCGATCGTGATCTTTTCCAAGGTCCGCCTCGGGGTGAGCCCGGATATCAACGCGCTCGCAACGATCCTGGTGCTGATCGTCGCGATCGGCACGGCGGTTTTCGGCATCTACTCGCAGCGGCTGCAGAAGCGCCGCGAGCTGGACGTGCAGCGGGCTATCGCGGCCAACGAGTGATGCCGCGGCCGCCGAGCAAGCTCCCGGGCGTCGGCACCACGATATTCACGGTGATGTCGCGGCTCGCGGCCGAGGCGGGTGCGATCAACCTCGGCCAGGGCTTTCCGGACTTCGACCCTCCGGAGCGGCTGCGTGAGCTCGTCGCGCGCCACCTCGAGTCGGGACACAACCAGTATGCGCCGATGGCGGGGCTGCCCGCGCTGTGCGAGGCCATCGCGGAATCGGCCGAGCGCCGGCACGGCTGGCAGGTCGATCCCGCATCCGAGGTCACGGTCACGGCGGGCGGAACCGAGGCGATCTTCGCAGCGATCCACGCGGTCGTGCGCGCGGGCGAAGAAGTGATCCTCCTCGACCCGAGCTACGACTCCTATGGCCCCGCCGCCGAGCTCGCGGGCGCGCGGGTCGTGCGCGTCCCGCTTTCGCTCGCCGACTTCGGCATCGACTGGCAGCGGCTCGCGGACGCGATCAGCCCGCGCACGCGGCTCCTTGTCGTCAACACGCCGCTCAACCCGGCGGGGGCGGTGCTCTCGGAGTCTGACTGGGACCGGCTTGCGGACCTGCTTGTCGGCAGGGAATGCTTTCTGTTGTCGGACGAGGTTTACGAGTCCCTCGTATTCGACGGCCTGCGTCACGCGGGTGTCCTTGGCAACCCGCGCCTGCGCGATCGCGCTTTCGCCGTCTTCTCGTTCGGCAAGACCTATAACGCGACGGGCTGGAAAGTCGGATACTGCATTGCCGCGCCGTCGCTCACGGCGGAGTTCCGCAAGGTGCACCAGTTTCTGACCTTCGCCGTCTCGACGCCGGTTCAGCACGCAATCGCGGACTTCATGCGCGAAATGCCGGGATTCGCCGACGAGCTGGGGCCCTTCTACGAGGCGCGGCGCGACCGTTTTGCCTCGCTCCTCGAAGGCTCGCGCTTTCGCCTGCGCCCCGTGCACGGTACCTATTTCCAGCTGGCGGACTATTCCGCGATCTCAGGCGTGCCGGATGTGTCGTTCTGCGAGGAATTGACGCGGCGCCACGGCGTCGCGGCGATTCCCTTGTCTCCCTTCTGCGACGAGCCTCCTGCCGCACGGCTGGTCCGATTCTGCTTTGCTAAGGAAGACCGGACGCTGGAGGCCGCGGCGGCGAAACTTCGCGCCGTTTGAGCGGTCCTGACAGGGAAGTCCGACAAGGAAGCTGAACATGAAGCACCGTAGCCTTGTGCCGGCCGCCGTTTCGCTGGCGGTCATCGGATGCGGTGGCAGCGGTGGAGGCGGCATTCCGGTGCCAGCCCCACCCCCGTGCAGCAGCGGCCTGGAAACGCCCCGTGCCTTCCCGAACCTCGCGTTCTCGGCCCCGACCGCGATGCTCCAGGCGCCGGACGACGCCTCGCGCTGGTTCGTGGTCGAGCAGGGCGGCGTCGTCCGGACTTTCCAGAACGACCCGGACGCGACCGCCGCCACCGATTTCATCGACATCAGTTCGCGCGTGCACATGGAGGGAGAAGCGGGACTGCTCGGCATGGCCTTCCATCCCTCGTTCGCGACGAACGGCCTCGTCTACCTCAACTTCATCGAACAGGTCGGCGGGGAGACACACTCCATTACCGCGGAGTTCGAGAGCACGGACGGCGGCCAGACACTCGATCCCGCCTCCGAGCGCGACCTGCTGACGGTGGTCAAGCCTGCCACCAATCACAACGGCGGCGATCTCGCGTTCGGCCCCGATGGCCTCCTTTACATCGGACTTGGCGACGGCGGCGATTCGACCAATGCCCAGAATACGCGGCGCCTGCTCGGCAAGATGTTGCGCATCGACGTGAATTCGCGGCCGGCCGGCGCGCCCTATGCCATTCCGCCCGGCAACCCGTTCATCGGGGCTCCCTTGTGCAGCTTCGGCGGAGCCAGCGTCCTCGACTGCCCGGAAATCTTTGCAGTCGGCTTCCGCAACCCCTGGCGCTGGAGCTTCGACAGCCAGGGCGGCGACCTCTGGGTCGCCGATGTGGGCGAGTCCTCCTTCGAGGAAGTCGATATCGTCGAGCGCGGCGGCAATTACGGCTGGGACGTGCGCGAAGGCGCGCACTGTTTCTCGCCGGCAACCGGGTGCGACACCGCGGGACTCACGGACCCGGTCGCGGAATACGGCCGCAACGTCGGCTTCTCGATCACGGGCGGCTACGTGTACCGCGGCGGGCAGCAGACGCAGGTCGCGGGAAACTACGTCTTCGGCGATTTCAGCGGCATGATCGGCTGGCTGCAGCGGGAAGTCACGGGCAGCGCATTCAACGTACGCCAGCTGGTGGAGCAGGGCTGCACGCCACCGGGCGCCGACGGGGCGCTCGCGCCTTCGGCCTTCGCCCAGGATCTCGACGGCGAGCTGTACCTGCTAGATTACGGGACCGGCCAGGTCCGCTCGCTCGTATTCACGGAATAAGCCGCTTTCAGGCGGCGTCGGCCTTTTTCTTCGGGGTCTCGCGTGATGCGGCGGGCATCGGCTGCGAGGCGCTCGTGCGCATGACACGGCGGTAGACGCCGCGCCCCGAGTGGCGCCGCGTCATGACAAGCTGCCACAGGTGCAGCTGCTCGACTTCGAAGGCCGCCTTGCAGGACATCAGGTAGTAATTCCACATGCGGCGGAAGCGCTCGTCGAATGGCTTCGCCGTCTTCAGCGTGCGGATACGGTCCCAGTTCGCATTGAAGCGCTCGTACCAGGCTTCGAGCGTCTTCGCGTAGTAATGGCCGTAGTTCTCCCAGTCTTCGACCACGAACTTGCCCTCGGCGGCATTGGAGAGCTGGCTCATGGCCGGCGCCATCGAGTTCCGGAAGATGTATTTCTCGATCCAGGGGTCGACGACCGTGGTCCTCTCGCAGTTTCCGATCGTGTGCAGCAGGAAGAGGCCGTCCGGCTTCAGCATCTGGTGCACGACGGACATGATCGTCGCGTAATTCTTGTAGCCGACGTGCTCGAGCATGCCGATGATCGAGATCTTGTCGAAGGGCGGGAGCCCCGAGACCGGAAGCTGGCGGTAGTCGAGCTTGCGGATGTTGACCGGAAGGCCCCGCGTGTATTCGACCGCGTAGCGGATCTGCTCGTCGGAGAGGCTGATGCCCGTGACTTCGCAGCCGCGGGTTGCCGCCGCGTACTTGGCGAAGCCGCCCCAGCCGCAGCCGATGTCGAGCAGGCGGTCCCCGGCCTTGAGCTCGAGCTTGTCGCAGATCATCTCGAGCTTCATCACTTCGGCGCGCTCGAGATCGTCCGTGCCGTCGAAGAAGCAGCAGGTGTACTGGTTCCAGGGCCCGAGGAAGAGCGCGTACATCCGGTGGTCGATGTCGTAGTGCTCCTCGGCCACCGCACGCGCGCGGCGAGGAGTCTGCAGGTTCATCAAGCGCGACTGGAAGGCCTTGAGCGCGCGCGCGGCGCGGATCAGCGGGCGCTGCTGGGCGTTCGAGGAAAGGACGCGGCGGAACAGCTCGTCGAGCGCGTCGCAGTCCCAGTCGCCGTCGATGTACGACTCGCCGATGCCGAGGGAGCCGCGCAATGCGCGGCGGTAGAGCCGGTCGCGGTTCACGCGAACGTCCCATGGACGGCCGCCGTCGAGGCGGACACCGGACCCTGCGAGCAGGGATTCGAACAGCGGCTTGAAGGCTCGGTTGGACATGTCGAGGCCGGCGTTATTTTATGCCGATGCGGGCGTAGAATGTCGAATCAGTCCTTCTTGAGCGGGAGCACCGTCGATTCCTTGATGACCGTGACCACGATCGAGGAATTCACCGATTGTACGTTCGGGATTTTCGAAAGGTGGTCGAGGAAGAAAGCTTCGTATTCCTTCATGTCGTGCGTGACGATGCGAAGGTGAAAGTCCCACTCGCCCGTGAGCGTGCAGCAGTCGAGAACTTCAGGCCGGTCGCGGATCGCGCGCTCGAACTGCGCGAGCGACTCGCGGCCCTGGCTCGAGAGCCGGACGTGAACGTACACCATGACGTCGAGGCCGAGCGCCTTGCGGTCGAGGAGGGCGACGCGTTTCCTGACCACTCCGTTTTTTTCGAGCTGCTGGATGCGCCGCCAGCAGGTCGTGTTGGAAAGCCCAAGCTTGGTTGCGACATCGCCCGCGGACTGCGCGCCGTCGCGCTGCAGCTCGTCGAGGATGCGCCGGTCGATGGCATCCAGAGACATTGAAATGATCCTTTCGAATGAAGGATAAATTCGCAATGATTATTTCATTATTTTGCAGGACAGCACAAGAAAGCCCCGTTTTTCCTGCATCGCCGCGTACCATACGCGGCTGAGCCCAGGCCCGCCGCGCGCGAGGGAGCCGATGGTCGCCCAGTCACGCCTGTACGTGCCGAAGACGCCTGCGCGTCCCGGCGACGCGCCCGATTTCAGCTACCTGAAGCTTTCGCCCGCCGGGAAAATCGCGCGGCCGGATGCCGGCGCGCCTGCGAGCGAGGTCCGCTATCTCTCCGAAGGCCTCGTGCGCGTGCTCGACGACGAGCATCGCGCCGTCGGCCCATGGCATCCGCATCTCGACGTGGCGGACCTGCAAGTGGGCCTCCGCCACATGCTGCTGACGCGAGTCTTCGACGACCGCATGCAGCGCATTCAGCGCTCCGGAAAGATTTCGTTCTACATGCGCTCGTACGGCGAAGAAGCCGTTTCGATAGCGATGGCGATGGCGCTGCGTCCTTCGGACATGCTGTTTCCCTCGTACCGCAACCAGGGGCTCTATTTCGTTCGCGGCCGGCCGATGCTCGACCTCATGTGCCAGCTGCTCTCGAACACGCGCGACATGTGCAAGGGGCGGCAGCTGCCGGTCATGTACCACTGGCGCGACGGCAATATCTTCTCGATCTCCGGAAACCTCGCGACGCAATTCCCGCAGGCGGTGGGCTGGGCCATGGGCGCGGCGATCAAGGGCCAGGACGCGATCGCCGTGAGCTGGCTCGGCGAAGGCTCGAGTGCCGAGGCCGACTTCCATCACGCGCTACTCTTCGCCTCGGTCTACAAGGCGCCGGTCATCCTCTGCGTCGTGAACAACCAGTGGGCGATCTCTACTTTCCAGGGCCACGCCGGCGGCGAGCGCCAGACCTTCGCGGCGCGAGGGCCGGGCTATGGCATCGCGGGCGTGCGCGTCGACGGCAACGATTTCCTCGCGGTGCACGCGGTCACGCAGTGGGCCGCCGAGCGGGCGCGGACCGGTCAGGGACCGACGCTGATTGAGCACGTGACCTATCGCGCCGCCGCGCACTCGACAAGCGACGACCCGGCGCGCTACCGGCCGAAGGACGACTACCAGAAATTCCCGCTCGGCGATCCCGTCGAACGGTTGAAGAACCACCTGATCGCGCTCGGCGAGTGGTCCGATGAGCGACACAAGTCGCTCACGGCCGAATTCGAGGAGCTCGTGGCGCGGACGTGGAAGGAGGCGGTCAGTTACGGCACGCTCACCGACTTACCGAGGCTCGATCCCGGGCTGATGTTCGAGGATGTGTTCAAGGAGATGCCCGAACACCTGCGGCGGCAGGCGGCGGAGCTTCGTGACGAGATGGCCGGGAACTGACCATGGCGCAGATGAACATGATCCAGGCCCTGAATTCGGCCATGGACATCAAGCTCGGCCAGGACCCGTCGGTCGTCGTGCTCGGCGAGGACATCGGCTACTTCGGCGGCGTGTTCCGCGTGACCGACGGCCTCCAGCGCAAGTACGGCGAGAGCCGCGTGATGGACACGCCGATCGCCGAGGGCGGAATCATCGCAGCGGCGATCGGCATGGCGGTCAACGGACTCCGTCCCGTCGCCGAGATCCAGTTCGCCGACTACATCTACCCCGGCTACGACCAGATCGTGAGCGAGCTCGCGCGCATCCGCTACCGGAGCGCCGGCGAGTTCTCGGCGCCGGTGACGGTGCGCACGCCGTGCGGCGGCGGCATCCGCGGCGGGCAGACCCATTCGCAAAGTCCCGAGGCACTTTTTGCGCACGTCGCGGGGCTCAAGGTCGTGATGCCCTCGAATCCGTACGACGCGAAAGGCCTGCTGATCGCGGCGATCGAGGACGATGACCCGGTCATCTACTTCGAGCCGAAGCGCATCTACAACGGCCCCTTCGACGGCGACCCGCACAAGCCGGCCGTGCCGTGGAGCACGCACCCGAAAGGCGCGGTGCCGGATGGGCATTACACCGTTCCGATTGGAAAATCAGAGATCGTCCGACCCGGCAACGACTTGACCGTCGTGACCTATGGGACCATGGTGCACGTCAGCGACGCCGCGGCCCGCAGCCTCGGCCTGGACGCGGAGATCATCGACGTGCGAACGATGGTGCCGCTCGACACCGACACGATCTGCGGTTCCGTGGCGCGGACCGGGCGCTGCGTCGTCGTCCACGAGGCGACGCGCTTCGCAGGACTCGGCGCCGAGCTCTCGGCCACGATCCAGGAAAACTGCTTCTGGAACCTCGAGGCCCCGATCCTCCGGGTCGCGGGCTGGGACACGCCGTACCCGCACGCCTTCGAGTGGGAGTATTTCCCCGGCCAGGCGCGCGTCGCGAAAGCCCTGAAGACCGTCATGGAGGCCTCATGAGCCGCTACGTCTTCAAGATGCCGGACCTGGGCGAAGGTACGGTCTCCGCCGAAGTCGTCGAGTGGAAGGTGAAGGTCGGCGACACCGTCAAGGAGGATCAGGTCATCGCCGAGGTGATGACGGACAAGGCCGCGGTCGAGATTCCCTCGCCGGTCACCGGGCGCGTCGTATCGATCACCGGCCAGCCGGGCGACATGGTCGCGGTAGGCTCCGAGCTCATCGCATTCGACACGTCGGACACTCCGGCGTCCGATGGCGCGCCGTCGGCAAAGTCCGCGGCGCCGGCAATCGCCGCAGCCGCGATATCCGCCGCGACGCCGCAGGCAGCGGCTGCCGCGACGCCCGCCGCCGCTCCCGCGTCGGCCTCGCGCGTCATGGCCTCGCCCGCGACGCGCCGCAAGGCCCACGTCGCAGGCGTCGACCTCGCGACGGTCAACGGCACCGGGCCCGGCGGGCGGATCTCCGCGCGGGACCTCGAGGCCGTCATCTCGGGCAAGGACGGCGGCGCGGCGAAGCCCGCGGCCCGCGCGCCGAGGAAAGGCGTCGAGGAGATCAAGATCATCGGCGTGCGCCGCGTCATCGCAGAGCGCATGAGCGCGGCGAAACGGAACATCCCGCACTTCGCGTACGTGGAAGAGGTGGACGTCACCGAGCTCGAGGCGCTCCGCCAGTACCTCAACTCGCGCCTGCCGAAAGGCGCGCTATCGCTCACCTATCTGCCATTCCTTGTCGCCGCGCTCGTGCGGGTGCTGGAGTCCTTCCCGCAGTGCAACGCGCTGCACGACGCTGAGCGGAACCTGATCCTGCGCCATTCCGCGGTGCACGTCGGCATCGCGACCCAGACTCCGGACGGCCTCAAGGTGCCCGTAGTGAAGCACGCCGAGGCGCGCTCGCTCCACGACCTCGCGGCAGAGATCCGCCGCGTGTCCGAGGCCGCGCGCACGAACAAGGCGACGCGCGACGAGCTCATGGGCTCGACGATCACCGTCACGAGCCTCGGCAGGCTCGGCGGCATCGCCTCGACGCCGGTCATCAACGCGCCGGAAGTCGCGATCGTCGGCGTCAACAAGGCGGTGGAGCGGGCGGTCGTCGTCGACGGCGCCATCGCGATCCTCCGCGTCATGAACCTCTCATCTTCGTTCGATCATCGCTTCGTCGACGGATTCGACGCCGCGGCGATGATCCAGGCGCTCAAGGAAAGGCTCGAGCATCCCGCCACCATCTTCATACAGGACTGAAACATGAACGCACAGGTCATGCACAAGGCGCATCCCACGGAAACCGCGGCCCGTCCCGCGTTCGGCACCCTGCTCGCGAGCCAGATGGCGGTGACGTCATTCAAGGACGGCGCGTGGCTGGAACACGAGTTCTGCAAGTACGGGCCGATCGAGATGTCCCCGGCGATCCACGGTCTGCACTACGGCAGCACCTGCTTCGAGGGCTTCAAGGCCTACCGCTGGGCGGACGGGAGCGTCAACATCTTCCGCATGGACAAGCACATTGCGCGGATGCAGAAGAGCGCCGAATACCTCGTGCTCCCGAAGCCGGACCCCAAGCAGCTCGCCGAGATGATCGTCGGCGTTGTGGACCGCGTGCGCAGTGAAGTGCCGGAGGCGCCGGGCGCCCTGTACCTGCGGCCGACGCTGTTCGGCACCGGCGCCTCGATCGGCGGCGCGACCTCGCCCGCGACCGAGGCGATGCTCGTCGTGCTCGCGAGCCCGGTATGGGACTACTTCGCGAAGGGCGAGAAGCCGCTGCGCATCTACGTCGAGGAGAAGCTGACGCGGACCGCGACGCTCATGGGCATGGTGAAAGCGGGCGGCAATTACGCGGCGGCGCTCGGACCGACGATCTCCGCCCGCCAGAAGTACCAGGCGGACCAGGTCGTGTTCTGCCCGGGTGGCTCCGTGCAGGAGACCGGCGCGGCGAACTTCCTGCTGATCCGCGACGGCAAGATCCTGACGCGCAGCCTCGACACGACCTTCCTGCACGGCGTCACGCGCGACTCGATCCTGACGATTGCGCCGCAGCTCGGCTTCACCGTCGAGGAGCGCCAGTTCACGGTGGACGAGATGCTCGACTGGGTGAAGGACGGCGAGGCTGCGCTCTGCGGCACTGCAGCGGTGCTCTCCGGCGTCGGCACGCTCGTGCGCGACGGCGGCCGCGAAATCCCGGTCGGCGGCGGCGACGTCGGCCCGAACACGAAGAAACTCCGCAAGGCGCTCGTCTCGATGCAGCGCGGCGAGATCCCGACTCCCTCGGGCTGGATCACGCGGGTCTGAGGCCCGCGCGGGCGCGCAGGGGGCCGGGGGGTGAAGGGGCGCACGCGCGTCAACCACCCGCCGGACGTCGCGCTGCCGGCGGACAACCGGCCGCTCGTCGCGCCGATCTACCAGTCGGTCAAGTTTGCCTTCGAGACGCTCGAAGAGACGCTCCGCTTCAACCGCTCGGAGCGCGATGGCTATTTCTACACGCGCCGCTCCAACCCGACGACGCGCCAGCTCGAGGTGCTGCTGGCGGAGCTTCAGCAGCGTGACGATTGCGTCGCGACGGGATCGGG
>Ga0075428_100007875_pt1 | contig 11813 bp, 11 predicted proteins | sample RhiMetdeltSRZDD2_FD_75291 | JGI IMG/M metagenome (GOLD analysis project Ga0075428, IMG submission 75291) | Populus rhizosphere microbial communities from Tennessee, USA - Rhizosphere MetaG P. deltoides SRZDD2 | ecosystem: Host-associated > Plants > Roots > Rhizosphere > Soil | place: USA...
TGCCGATCGCAGTCGCGACGCAGGTGCCGCCCTTGGCGGTGATCATCAGGTAGTTGTCGATGTCCTCGCCCTTGAGCTCACCAACCGTGATGATGACCTTGTGAGCCATGAAGCCCGCGGTCACCTCGGCGATGCCCATCAGAGCGGTGTTGATGTCCGGATACACATGCGTAGCACCGAATTTCAGCGCAGCGTCGCGTTTCCACTCGACCGGCTCGATGACGAAGATGTGCCGCGCGCCGGCGGTGACGGCACCCTGCAGCGCCGACATGCCGACGCCGCCGACGCCGACGATCGCGACGTCCTGGCCGGGCCGGATGTCGGCGGTGCGCACCGCCGAGCCGTAGCCGGTGGTCACGCCGCAGCCGACAAGGCAGGCCACCTCGAACGGGATCGACGGGTCGATCTTCACCACCGAGCTGCGGTGCACCACCATGTACGGCGAGAAGGTGCCCAACAGTGTCATCGGGAATACGTTTTGCCCCCTGGCCTGAATCCGGAAGGTGCCGTCGGAAACCGCAGCGCCGTTGAGCAGGCCCGCGCCCAGGTCGCACAGATTGCGCAGCCCGGCCTGACACGACGGACACTTGCCGCACGAGGGGATGAAGGACAGCACGACGTGGTCGCCGGGCGCGATGTCCTCGACTCCGGGCCCGACTTCGGTGACGATTCCAGCGCCCTCGTGTCCGCCCAGCACGGGGAAGCCGCCCATCGGGATGCCGCCGGTGACCAGGTGGTGGTCGGAGTGGCACATCCCCGACGCCTCCATCTGGATCTTCACCTCGTCCTTGACGGGGTCGCCGATCTCGATCTCCTCGATCGACCACGGCTGATTGAACTCCCAGATGAGAGCGCCTTTTGTCTTCATCGCAAACTCGCTTCCTCTCGAATGCCCCCGCGACAGACTAAGTTATCTACGTCACATAGCTACCAGATCGGTGAGGGGGACTTTCCGAGCGGGTAGTAGCCGGGAACTTTCTCGCCCGCCATGCCGCGTTCGATGCGTTTCTGCATGCCCTCGGACAGCTTGCCGGCCTTGATCATGTCCATGTACAGCGCCGAGACGTGACCGAAGTCGAAGAAGTCACGCTGCCACTCGATCTTGCCCTCGGCGTTGAGACGGAACCAGCTCCCGCCGATGCCGTACACCTCGAATTCTTCCGAATCACCGGCTCCGTCTGTTTCGCCGGCTCCGCCGGCGGAAGCGACCTGCTTCCAGAACCCGACGACCTCACCGATCTTGTCGTCGATGAGCACCCTCTGGTATGGGTAGCGCCAGCCCTCGAGGCCCTCCATCTCCTGGCCGAGCGCGATGTCGCGGATCTCGTCGATGCCGACGCACATCACGTCCTCCTTCGGGCCGATGTTCCAGCCGTAGGTGGCGTCGTCGGTGTAGAAATCGGCCAGGCCCCGCCAGTCGCCCTTGCGTTCGGCTTCGCGGTTGACCTCCAGCCACCGCTCGACGAAATCCTCCAATTGTTCGCGGGGTAGTGACGGCATTGTCAGTCTTCCTTTTCTCTGATGGACAGGGCCTGAGTAGGACAGGCCCACACGGCTTGCTCGATCTGTGCCCGATCCTCTTCGGGCGGTTCGTCATTGAGGATTTCGACCTGGCCGCGTTTGGGCACCTTGAAGTAATCGGGCGCTTCGAGCTCGCACATCGCGTGGCCCTGGCACAGGTCCAGGTCGACTTCTACTCGATAGCCCACGGTTGGCCTCCTCAGCGCTTCCGGTAGCGCACCTTGGCGGGCTGGGCCAGCTGCACCACCATCTTCGAGTGGTCGTTCTGGTAAGACTCCGACGGCTGCGCCATCTCGAAGTCATACTCGCGCAACAGAACCGAGAAGATCGCCTTGATCTGCATGGTGGCGAACGCCGCGCCGACGCAGCGATGGCGCCCGGCGCCGAACGGAATCCACGTCCACCGATTGATCAGGTCTTCCTGGCGGGGCTTCTCGTATCGGCCGGGGTTGAACGAATCGGGTTCGGGGAAGTCCTCGGCGATGCGGTTGGAGATCGCGGGCGACGCCGCCACCATCTCGCCCTCGTGGATCGGGTAGCCCGCTACCTCGAACTCCCCTCTGGCCACCCGCATCAGGATGATCAGCGGCGGGTGCAACCGCAGCGTCTCCTTCAGCACGTTCTCGAGCTTCGGAATCTGGCGCAGCGCATGGAAACTGACTTCCTGGCCGTCGGCGTAGAGCTCTTCGAGTTCGGCGACCACGTCGGCATACACGTCGGGATGGCGCAGCATCTCGATCAACGTCCACGACGCCGTGCCGGAGCTGGTGTGGTGCCCGGCGAACATCATCGAGATGAACATGCCGGTGATCTCGTTGGCGGAGAACCGCGGGTTACCGTCCTCGTCCTTGATGGTGACCAGGACGTCGAGCATGTCGCGGTCGCCCTTGTCCTTCGGCGGGTTGGCGATCCGCTCGGTCATGATCTCCTGGACCAGCGCCACCAGCCCGAGCCGGGCCTCGTCGCGTAGCCGGAAACTCTCGATCGGCAAGTAGGGGTCGACGTAGCACAGCGGATCGGTGCCCTGCTCCAGCTGGTGGTAGAGCCGCGCGAAGCGGCCGTCGAGCTGTTCGCGGAATTTCTTACCGATCAGGCACGCCGACGACGTGTAGATGGTCAGCTCGGCGAAGAAGTCCAGCAGGTCGATTTCCCCGCTCTCGCCCCAATTCTCGATCATCCGGCGGACCTCGCCCTCGATCGTGGTGGCGTGGCCCTTCATCTGCTCACCGCGCAGGGCGGCGTTGTGCAGCATCTCTTTTCGGCGCTCGGGATCGGTGTCGAACACCACGCCTTCGCCGAAGATCGGCGTCATGAACGGATACGCCGCGGCCTGATCGAGATCGTCGTCGCTGGACCGGAAGAAGAATTCGTTGGCCTCCGCACCGGACAGGAACACCACCTGCTTACCGGCCAACTGGAAAATGCCGACGTCGCCACACTCCTCACGGACGCGCTTCATCAGCCCGATCGGATCGGTGCGGAACTCTTCGAGGTGGCCGTGTTCTTCCTCCCCGCCGGATACCCGCGGCACGGTCAGGGTGGTCATGACGGCATCCCCTCTGGTCCTAGTTTGAGTTGCTGACGTTCCTTGGCTGTGGTCAGCGGCGCTTCCGGCTGAAGTTCCATGTTGGCGATGAAGCCGCCACGCGGCGTCTCGGCGACGAACGCGATGGCCCTCGCGAGATCCTGCGGGCGCAGGAAATAGTCGTGGCGGGCCTGGCCCCACTTGGCCCAGTCCTCCAGGGCCGGTCCGATCGCCTCCGCGGGCAGGCTCCAGCCCATCGCGGTTTTCGTCGGCCCGGGATGGACGATCGACGCGCGCACGCCGGTCCCCTCGAGCTCCATCTGCAGGTTGGTCACCATCGCGACAAGCGCAGCCTTGGCCGCGCCGTAGGCGCCCATATGCGGACGCTGGCGGAGCGCCACGTCGGACCCGACGAAAATCAGGTCACCGCGCTGGCGTTCCACCATTCCCGGCAGCACCGCGGTGGCCAACCGGTTGGCGCCGATGAGATGTATCTGCACCTGCGATTCGAAAGTGTCCGTGCTGATTTCGTGCAGCCGGCCGAAGTACGTGTCGCCTGCACCGGCGACGAGCAGCTCGATGTCGCCGAGCTCTTCGGTGGCGCGGTGCACAAACCCCTTCACCGACTCCGCGTCGGTGACGTCGAGGGGGAGCGCGATAGCCTCGCCGCCGTTGGACCGGATCTCGTCGACCAGCTCCTGGCACTTGTCGACACGTCGGGCGCCCAGCGCGACGGGAAAGCCGCGGCCGGCGAGCTCGACGGCCGTCGCGGCGCCGATCCCGGACGACGCGCCCGCGACGATCGCGGGCCTGCGGTCGGGAAGTGGGTCGAACCGGGGCATTTAGCGGACCTCCACGGTCATGGGCAGGTGAGCGAATCCGCGGACATTGCTCGAATGGACTCGGACGGCGTTGGCCTCGTCGACCTCGTATCCGCGGATTCGCTTGAACAACTCGGTGAGCGCCACCCGGGCCTCCATCCGGGCCAGGTGCGCACCGAGGCAGAAGTGGGCGCCGCTGCCGAAACTCACGAGTTTCGAACCGATGTCGCGACCGATGCGGTATTCGTCCGCGTCCTCGAACACCCGGTCGTCGCGGTTGGCGGAGCCGGGCAGCAGCAACAGCACGTCGCCGTCTCCAAGCGTGGTGTCGTAGAGCGTCAGCTCGCCCGCCACGGTACGGGCCAGTATCTGGCTGGAGTTGTCGTAGCGCAGCGTCTCCTCGACCCACAGCGGGATCCTGGAGTGGTCTGCGTATACCGGGGCCAACTGGTCGGGGTTCTTCCAACCCCAATACGCCGCGTTGGCAAGCAGTTTCGTGGTCGTCTCGTTGCCTGCGACCACCATGAGGAACAGGAACGCCATGATCTCGTCGTCGGTCAGGCGGTCGCCGTCGGCCTCGGCTTCGAGCAGCGCCGACGTCAGGTCGTCGCTCGGCTTCTTGCGGCGCTCGGCGACCATTTCGGCGTAGTAGACCATCAGGTCGGCCGAGGCCTGCATGGCCGACGCCGGCACGTCGGCCAGGCCCTCATCGCGGTGCATGACACCGTCGGCCAAGGCGCGGATGCGCGCCCGGTCCGGCTCGGGCACCCCCATGAGTTCGGAGATGACATCCATCGGCAGCTTGCCTGCGAACTCGTCGACGTAGTCGAAAGTGTCGGACTGCAGCGCGGAGTCGAGGTGCTGCACGGCGATTTCGGTGACGTGCGGCTCCAGCTCTCGAATGCGGCGCGGGGTAAAGCCTTTCGAGACCAGGGTGCGCAGCCGCAGATGGGCCGGATCGTCGAGGGCGAGGAACGACATGACCTTGTGCGCGTCGAGCGTGCGCGAGATCGGATCGAGCGATACGCCGTATTTGTTCGACAACGCGGTGCTGTTGCGGAATCCCTGCAACACGTCGGCATGACGCGACAGCGCCCAGAATTTCAGCTCGTCGTTGCGGTATAGCGGGGCCTCGTCGCGCAGCCGCTTGTAGTACGGGTACGGGTCTTCGTGGAATTCGTAGTCGTACGGGTCGAGAACCAGGTCACTGGTCGGGACTGTCATTCGTCGTCTCCCAGGATGAGGCCGACCACGTAGGACAGCCGGTCGGCGATCTGGTGGTACGTGACTACGCCGCTGCCTGCGTGGACCAGGGCGCCGAAGTACGTCATCTCCAGAGCCGACACCGTGCGGGGGTCGGCGTCCGGCCCCACGGCCGACTTGATGCGGCGGTGTATCTCGGCGCCGATGCGATCGCGGACCGCGCGCACGGCTTGGTCGTTGTTGCTCAGCAGCGCCGTCGTACAGGCGGCCGCGACTTCGGGTTCGTCGGCGATCATCAGGGTCAGCGCGCGTAGCGCCTGACCGACGCGGTGCGCCCGGCTGTCGTTGACGTCGGTGAAGTACGGCACCTGGCGGACAAGGTCCAGATAGACCTCGGCGATCAGGTGGTTTTTCGACGAGAAGTAGGTGTAGGCGGTCGCCGGGGCGACCTTGGCGCGCGCGGCCACTGCGCGCACGGTCAGGTCGGCGTACGACGACTCGCGCAGCATCTCCACGCCTGCGGCGAGCACCTTGCGGAAGGTTTCCTCCTGGCGGCGGTTACGTGGTGTTTCTGTGATGGCGACCACGGCATCGCTGGACACATGTCCAAGTTATCCGACGCGGTGGGTTATAGGCAAGCATGCAGGTAAAGACGGTCTGCTTGCCAGGCGGAGCCATCGAGGGCTATCGTTCGATTTGAGCCAAGTCGGACAGTTGTCCAGCAAAGAAGCGGAGAGTTGGTATGGGCCTGCGCAGCGATCGCCAGAGTCAACTGTTCATCGACGGCAAGCTGGTGGCCGGTAGTGGCGGCACGTTCCCGACGGTCAACCCGGCCACTGAGGAGGTGCTGGGTGTCGCCGCCGACGCGACGCTCGACGACATGGGCCAGGCGATCGATGCGGCCCGCCGAGCGTTCGACGACACCGACTGGTCGACGAACACCGAACTGCGGGTCCGCTGCGTTCGCCAGCTACAGTCCGTGCTGCGCGAGCACGTCGAAGAACTGCGTGAGCTCACCATCGGGGAGGTCGGCGCGCCGCGGATGCTCACATCGATGGCGCAGCTGGAAGGCCCGATCGCCGACCTGAGTTTCTGTGCGGACACCGCCGAGTCGTATGAGTGGACCACCGATTTCGGCATCGCTGAGCCGATGGGGATTCCCACGCGCCGCACGGTGGTTCGTGAAGCCGTCGGCGTAGTGGGTGCTATTACCCCGTGGAACTTCCCGCACCAGATCAACCTTGCGAAGCTCGGCCCGGCGCTGGCGGCGGGCAACACCATCGTTCTCAAGCCCGCGCCGGACACCCCGTGGTGCGCGGCAATCCTCGGCGAACTCATCGAGCACACCGACATCCCGCCGGGAGTGCTAAACATCGTCACCTCCAGCGACCACGGCGTGGGTGCATTGTTGTCGAAAGACCCACGGGTGGACATGGTTTCGTTCACCGGGTCGACGGCGACGGGGCGCGCGGTGATGGCTGACGGGGCCGCCACGCTGAAGAAGGTCTTCCTCGAACTGGGGGGTAAGTCGGCATTCCTCGTGCTCGACGACGCGGATCTCACGGGCGCGTGCTCGATGTCCGCGTTCACTGCCTCGATGCACGCCGGGCAGGGCTGCGCGATCACCACCCGACTGGTGGTGCCCCGTGCCCGCTACGACGAAGCCGTCGAGGCGGCGGCAGCGACGATGTCCTCGCTGAAGCCCGGCGACCCGAACGACGCGGGCACAATATGCGGACCGCTGATTTCGGAGCGCCAGCGCGACCGTGTACAGGGCTACCTGGACTCGGCCACCGACGAGGGCGGCAAGTTCGCGTGCGGCGGTGGACGTCCCGCAGATCGTGATACCGGGTTCTTCATCGAGCCGACCGTCATTGCGGGCCTTGACAACAACGCCAAGGTCGCCCGCGAGGAGATCTTCGGCCCGGTGCTGACGGTGATCGCACACGACGGCGACGACGACGCCGTCCGCATCGCCAACGACTCGCCGTACGGGCTGTCGGGCACGGTGTTCTCGGCCGATCCCGAGCGGGCCGCGGGGATCGCCGCGCGGATGCGGGTCGGCACCGTCAACGTCAACGGCGGTGTCTGGTACTCGGCCGACATGCCGTTCGGCGGATACAAGCAGTCCGGCATCGGCCGGGAGATGGGGCTCGCCGGTTTCGAGGAGTATCTGGAAACCAAAGCCATTGCGACAGCAGCGAATTAAGGAGACTTGATGGGGCAGTTCGACGAGAAGGTCGCGATCGTCACCGGGGCCGGTGGCGGCATCGGCCAGGCCTACGCCGAGGCATTGGCCCGCGAGGGCGCCGCGGTCGTGGTGGCCGACATCAACACCGAAGGCGCCGAGCGAGTGGCCAAGCAGATCGTCGCCGACGGGGGAACGGCGATCGGCGTGCCGGTGGACGTTTCCGACATCGACTCGGCCAAGGCGATGGCCGACCGCACGCTGGCCGAATTCGGCGGCATCGATTATCTGGTCAACAACGCCGCGATCTTCGGCGGCATGAAGCTGGATCTGCTGCTGACAGTGGACTGGGATTACTACAAGAAGTTCATGAGCGTGAACCTCGATGGCGCGCTGGTGTGCACCCGCGCGGTGTACCGCAAGATGGCCAAGCGCGGCGGTGGCGCGATTGTCAACCAGTCATCGACTGCGGCGTGGATGTACGCGAACTTCTACGGTCTGGCCAAGGTCGGTGTCAACGGCCTGACGCAGCAGCTGTCGCGTGAGCTGGGTGGGATGAATATCCGGATCAACGCGATCGCACCTGGGCCGATCGACACCGAGGCGAACCGGACGACGACGCCGCAGGAGATGGTTGCTGACATCGTCAAGGGAATTCCGTTGTCCCGCATGGGACAACCAGAGGATCTCGTCGGTATGTGCCTGTTCCTGCTGTCGGATCAGGCCAAGTGGATCACCGGTCAGATCTTCAACGTCGACGGAGGGCAGATCATCAGATCATGAGTGACAACGACGTCAAGCTCGGCTACATCGGCCTCGGCAATATGGGCGCGCCGATGGCCAAGCGGCTGGTCGAATGGCCGGGCGGAGTCACGGTTTTCGACGTGCGCACCGAGGCGATGACGCCGCTGGCCGAAGCCGGTGCCACGCTGGCCGACAGTGTCGCCGACGTCGCGACCGCCGACATCATCAGCGTCACAGTGCTCAACGATGCGCAGGTGCGCGATGTAGTGGGCGAACTCGCGGCCAACGCAAAGCCGGGAACCGTCATCGCGATCCATTCGACCATCAGCCCCGAGACCGCGGTGGACCTCGCCGAACAGCTTGCACCGCAAGGCATCCACATCGTCGACGCCCCGGTCAGCGGCGGCGGCGGGGCCGCCGAGAATGGCGAGCTGGCCGTGATGGTGGGTGCCGACCGCGAGGTGTACGAGCGCATCAAGCCGGCGTTCAAGCAGTTTGCGTCGTTGGTGGTCCACGCCGGCCCTCCGGGCGCGGGTACGCGAATGAAGTTGGCGCGCAACATGTTGACTTTCATCTCCTACGCCGCCGCCGGTGAGGCGATGAACCTAGCCGACCAGGCAGGAATCAGTCTCCAGCAGCTGGGGCGGGTGGTGCGGCACACCGATGCCCAGAGCGGCGGGCCCGGTGCCGTCATCGTCCGAGAGAATTCGGAGATGTTGGACCCTGACAACTTTCTCTACGAACCGCTGGCCCACGCTCGCGACCTCGGCGAGAAGGACCTGACCCTGGCGCTCGCCCTGGGCGAAGCCGTAGGTGTCGAGCTGCCGATGGCCGAAATGGCGCTGAAAAACCTGGCGGCGGGGCTCGGCGTGCCGCGCACAAAGGAGTAGCACAATGGACGAACTGCGTCGCAAGGGCCTCGCCAAGATGAACGAGGTCTATGCGTGGGAGATGCCGAACATGGAAGGTGACGAGTACTTCGACCTGACCGTCGACCATCTCTTCGGCACCATCTGGACCAGGCCCGGACTCTCGATGCGGGACAAGCGGATCATGACCCTCACAGTGGTGACCGCGCTCGGAATTCAAGACCTCGCCGAGGTTCAGGTCAACGCAGCGCTTCAGAACGAGGAGTTGACCGAGGACGAGTTGAAGGAGATGGCGGTATTCCTCACCCATTACGTCGGCTTCCCGCTCGGTTCGGGCCTCAACGGCGTTGTCGGGCGCGTCGTCGCCAAGCGCAAAAAGGCTGCCGCGGCGGGCAAGGGCAACGACAACAAGGCCAATGTCAACGACGCGGTCAAGATGCATACGGGTAAGAGGCTCGATGACCAGTAGGTACGCCGACCTCTCGCGCGAACAGCTCGCCACGCTGGTACCCGAGCTTCTGTTGATCGGGCAGATGATCGACCGGTCCGGAATGGCCTGGTGCATCAGCAATTTCGGCCGCGAAGAGATGCTGCAGATCGCGATCGAGGAGTGGATGGGCTGCAGCCCGATCTACACGAGGCGGATGCAGAAGGCGCTGCGCTATGAGGGCGACGACGTCATCACGATCTTCAAGGGCCTGCAGCTCGACATCGGTGCCCCGCCGCAGTTCATGGACTTCCGCTACACCGTGCATGACCGCTGGCACGGCGAGTTCCACCTCGACCACTGCGGCGCGCTGCTCGATGTCGAGCCGATGGGTGAGGACTACGTGCGCGGCATGTGCCACGACATCGAGGACCCGACCTTCGACGCCACCGCGGTAGCCACCAACCGCAGAGCGCAGATCCGGCCGATTCACCGGCCGCCCCGGGTGCCGGCCGACCGTCACCCGCATTGCGCGTGGACCGTGATCATCGCCGAGTCGTATCCAGAGGTGGATGACCATCCTGCGCTGGACGTCATCCGCCGAACCCGCGCGGCCAGAACCGAACTCGACCCGATCGACGCTGACGATGAGGGCCAGGGCGACTATGCGGGCGAACTGCTCTCAGATTTTGATTTCTCGGCATTCTCACACTCGGCACTGGTGCGAATGGCCGACGAAGTGTGCCTGCAGATGCACCTGCTGAACCTGTCATTCATCCTCGCGGTCGGCAAGCGGACCGGAACGAACACGCGACTGGCCACGGAGATCTGCACCAAACAGCTCATCGGCCTGGCGGGCATCGCCGCCGAACGCATTCACCGCGCGCTGGAGCTGCCGGGTGGGATTGAGGGCGCGGTCCGCACGCTGGAACTGCACCCGATGTTCAACCCTGTGTCGTATGTGACTGCCGAGTTCGGGCCCGACCAAGTGCATGTGCGCCGGTCACCCGCGCACGAGGACGGCGCTTGGATCTCGTTGGTCAGCCCGGCCGAGACCCGTCCGCTGCAGGCGGCCGTCGCCACCATCGATCCGCACCTCGACATCGAGCTCACTGGTACCGAGACCGATTGGTCGGCGCGTGTGATCGAAACCGACACGGCGGCAAAGGAACTGCCGGAAGTGTCGGTGGTGAGGATCAGCGGCGGCTCGACGTTCGCGTTCCAGCCGCGGAAGTCGCTGCCACTGACGGTGGTGTGACGGCCGAGCCAACCCACCGTCGTAGGTAATCCCGCAGTTCGTTGCCGCTGCGCGGAGGCCGGCCAGGGTCGATGACGAACGACTGGATGATCCGCAATAGGTGCTCCGCGAGTTCGTCGAGTTCGGCGTCGGTGAAGCCTAGGCCGGCCCAGTCGACATCGAAGCGCCGCAGAATCGAGTTCGCGAACTGTAGCGCGACATCCGAGGTCACCGTCTGGCTGAACGTGCTGGCGCGACCCGGCATCAGGAGCAGGCCGATGTGCTTGTCCTTCGGCAGCCACTCCAGCGCCGTGGCAATGCCCTCGGCGACGGCTTCGACGGGATCTGTGACGCCACGCAGATGCTCGGTCAACCGGTCCAGGAAATCCGTCGCCGCGCGTTGAGCGGATGCGAGCAGCAGCGCGTCCGTGCTGGGGAAATACCGGTACACCGTCTGGCGGGTAACGCCCAACGTGCGTGCCACGTCGGCAATGGAGAAGTCGGCGCCGCGTGCATCGATGGCCGCCGACGCCGCATCGAGGATCCGGGCTATGGCCTCCTCGTCGCTTGCGGGGGCCGAGCCCGACCAGCCGTGAGTACGCACGCCTGGATGCTATCCGCGATAGGAGACCTGAAGCTCCTTGACCCCGTTGATCCACCCGGACCGAAGCCGTTGAGGTTCGGACAGTTTGGCGATATCGGGCAGCTGGTTGGCGATCTCGTTGAAGATCAGCTTGATCTCCATGCGGGCCAGGTTGGCGCCGATGCAGTAGTGCGCCCCGTTGCCGCCGAAGCCGAGATGCGGGTTCGGGTCGCGCGCGATGTTGAATTCGAACGGCCGGTCGAAGACTGCGTCGTCGTAGTTGGCCGAACTGTAGAACAGGCCGACGCGCTGGCCTTCGCGAACCGTGACGCCACCGAGCTCCGTGTCCGCCAACGCCGTTCGCTGAAAGCAGTGCACCGGCGTGGCCCAGCGGACGATCTCGTCGGCCGTCGTCTCCGGCCGCTCACGCTTGAACAGCTCCCACTGGTCGGGGTTCTCGAAGAACGCGTTCATGCCGTGCGTCATGGCGTTGCGGGTGGTCTCATTGCCCGCCACGGCGAGCAGGATCACGAAGAACGCGAACTCGACATCCTCAATGGCCTCGCCGTCGATGTCAGCCTCGATCAGCCGGGTGACGATGTCATCTGCCGGACACCGGCGCCGTTCCTCGGCCATGTTGTAGGCGTAACCCATCAATTCGGCATTGGCGGCGATAACGTCCGCCTCGAAGTCCG
>Ga0075428_100007876_pt1 | contig 11812 bp, 10 predicted proteins | sample RhiMetdeltSRZDD2_FD_75291 | JGI IMG/M metagenome (GOLD analysis project Ga0075428, IMG submission 75291) | Populus rhizosphere microbial communities from Tennessee, USA - Rhizosphere MetaG P. deltoides SRZDD2 | ecosystem: Host-associated > Plants > Roots > Rhizosphere > Soil | place: USA...
GTATTTGTAAATTTTTTAAAGACCGGCGCATTGGTCAATGTGTCGATCATTTTAATGATACCTTTCTCATTCTTTGATAATTCTTCATGGCGGGAAGTTGCCCAGTACTCTTTTGATTTGTCGACAGCGCCGGGTAAGGTGATCACTTCTTCAAGCAATTTGTTTTTATTTAACTCCCGTACTACTGAAGAATCATTGATCACGATATTTCGATAGGTGGTGGTTTTGCGGCCAATAAAACCAAGCGATTGTTTTCCGATCGGTGTAAAGTCCGCAACAAACTTATCTTTTGCTAAAAACCATGTAGTTGAATCATCAAGCAAACGATACTCCTGTATAATGCTGAGTGTTTCTAAAAAATTCACATTAGCATCTTTACCGAGCCGCAAGCTCATTTTCTGGATGGCGTAAGTGCCGGCATGTATCCAGCAATCGCCTTCAAAAGTATTTTCACCTCTGCGCTTTGGTGTAAATACCAAATGATAGTAGCGATTTTGATTGACCACCTGTGTATCGATAACCCTGTAATTGTAATAGGCATCACCATTATCACTTGCAGGGCCTATAAATTGTTTGTTTGTTACAGCAATAAAGTTGTTGTATACATTTACATTTTGATCCATATTTCCAAGAAACTGTGTCATGCTTTCATTTCTTACTCCATTTGTGTTTACAGCTTTTATGACTTCCCTTCTTCTTAATGGCTTAGTTTGATAATAGTAATCAGAGAGAGCCTCGGTAAGATAGGTTGGTAAAAACGGAAGACCTTCAGTTGTATCAATACTTGAATTAATGAGATCGGAAACCGGTTTTAATGGTTTGAATTTTGCGAATTTTTGAAAGTTGAGGTTTTTTATATCCAGCTCTAATTTATTGTAAACTTCATAAGAGAAATTTTGAAACTGGAATTTATCGTTGCGTGGTTTGTTTTGTACAATTTTTCTCCAAAGAAATAAGCCTTTGTTTACTTTCACCTTGACTTTTACCCCTTCATTAAATGTCCCTCGTTCCAGTATGATATCAATTGTAATGGAATCTTTGTCACGTGGTATCAAAAATTTGTAAGGCTGATAACCGACACAAGTAACTTCCAGCGTATCTGATGGCCATTGGGAAAGATTGAACTCAAATTTGCCAGCCGAATCGGATAGCTTTCCTACTGTGGTATTGAGAAACTGAAGGGAGGCAAAAGCAATGGGGTCATCACTATGGGCATCTTTTACAACTCCTGCAAGTATCTTTCGCTGTGAAAGAGCAGATATGCCAGGTAATAAAAGAAAAAGCAAAAAAATGTACAGATCACGCGGTTTCATCATCAGCTTACAAATTTAAGCAACAAGCAGTTGAAGATGGAATTTGAAGGTGCCTTTAGTGAGGGGGAGACAAAAAAGATTTGGAATTATGAATTTCCGGTGCTTACTTTGTGTTACAAAGTGCTTTTTATGAACGAACAAAACCAACAGACCCTTGAAACCCTTCAGGACATAAAACGTATCATGGAGCGGTCTTCCCGTTTCATTTCATTAAGTGGGTTAAGTGGAATTGCCGCGGGTATTTGTGCATTGGTTGGCGCCTGGTTTGCGAATAAAGAGTTTGGGCCTTATTATGGACGGTACGAGTATAGGGAGGAATATTCAGGTGAGGATTTTGAGCAATTAAAATTCCGGTTACTGGTTATTGCACTTGCTGTGTTAGCGGCTGCGTTGGCATCCGCATTTTATTTTACATGGCGAAAAGCAAGACACAATAAATTACCTGTATGGGATCTTACGGCAAAAAGGCTTAGCATTAACATGCTGATCCCGCTGGTAGCTGGTGGTTTGTTTATTCTTGCGATGTATCAATATAATGAATGGAGATTTATCGCTCCCGCCTGTCTAATTTTTTATGGACTGGCTTTGGTTAATGCAAGCAAATACACACTTAGTGATGTTCGTTATCTTGGCTTGTTTCAGATCTTATTAGGATTGATCAATACACAATTTCCTGAGAAGGGTTTATATTTTTGGGCGGCAGGCTTTGGGCTGCTGCATATTATTTACGGTTTTGTGATGTGGTGGAAGTATGAAAAGAATGCTTAAAACAAAAAAGATCAGAATTGAAAAATCCAATAACAGGTCTAAACAAAATTTTTGATAACCGTATCCGGCTTGGCATTATGAGTGTGCTGATGGTGAATGAGGAAATTAATTTTAATGATCTTAAACAAATGCTTGAAGTAACAGACGGAAATCTTGCCACTCATTTGTTGAACCTGGAAGAGAATGGATTCTTAAAAGTTAAAAAAGGTTTTGTGGGTAAAAAAACAAACACAACGTATTCTGTAACTAAAAGCGGGGAAAAAGCTTTTACAGATCATATTGCAGCATTGGAAAATATGATCAAAGGAGTTAAATAAATTTTTTTTCACTATACACTTTGAAATACAAAGTACTTTTTATGAATAAAGAAAAAAAGATAATAAAGAACTGGCTGAAATTTTTTATTGCCGCGTTGATTATTAGCGGACTGACGGCCATACCCGTAGAACAGGAACTTACTTTTATCATAAGCCATTTTCCGTTTGATGGATCTATCAAAGGATGGCTGCAACAAGTGTTGATAGGCATACAACACACGGCTAAAGATTATCCATTTCTTTTTTATGGATATGATTGGCTTGCGTTTGCTCATTTTGTACTTGCAATTCTTTTTATCGGGCCACTCAGAGATCCTGTAAAAAATAAATGGGTGATCGAATTTGGAGTTATTGCCTGTATCCTTATTATTCCATTTGCATTGGTAGCAGGACATTTCCGCGGAATGCCTTTTTGGTGGAGAATAATCGACTGTTCATTCGGAGTTGTCGGTATTATTCCTCTATCCATAGTATTGAATAAAATCAAATTGCTTGAAAATTCGCAAACCAACCTGAATTATCATGAAAATAAAAATGATATTACCCGCATTGACGGAAGCAAAGAGTCCCTACTGGAGGCCCATTAAATATTCATTGTTTCCCCCACTGGGGCTGGCAACATTGGCGGCTTATTGCTCGGTTGATGACGAGATTGATTTGCAGGATGAACATGTGGAAGTATTAAAAACTGATGATTCACCTGATCTTGTTGTGATACAGGTTTACATCACCAATGCTTTTCGTTCTTATGCATTGGCAGATCACTACAGGAAAAAAGGATCTTATGTTTGCCTTGGAGGGCTGCATGTTTCTTCCTTGCCTGAGGAAGCAATGCAATATGCCGATAGTATTTTTATTGGACCCGGTGAAGATATTTTTCAAAATTTTCTTTCTGATTTCAGGAATAAGCGCCCAAAGAAAATTTATGTCAATTCAAAAAGAGATATAGAATCCATTCCGCCAATTAGAAGAGATCTTATTAAACGTCACCTGTATTTGGTTCCGAATTCAATCGTGGTTTCAAGAGGTTGCCCGCATCATTGTGATTTTTGTTATAAAGATGCCTTTTATGAAGGGGGAAAATCATTCTATACGCAAAAAGTAGATGCGGCTCTATCGGAGATAGATCGTTTACCCGGGAAGCATCTTTATTTTCTTGACGATCATTTATTAGGCAATCAAAAATTTGCAACCGCATTGTTTGACGGGATGAAAGGAATGGGAAGAGTATTCCAGGGAGCCTCCACTGTTGATGCAATTCTTCGCGGCCACCTGGTTGAGAAAGCAGCTAATGCAGGATTGCGCAGCATTTTTATTGGTTTCGAAACACTCAGCGATGTCAATCTTTCCCAGAGCAATAAAAAACAAAATCTCGGAAAAGATTATACAGAAGCAATCGCCAGGCTGCATGCTTTAGGAGTAATGATAAACGGAAGTTTTGTATTTGGTTTGGACGATGATGATAAAGATGTTTTTAAAAAGACGGTTGAGTGGGGAGTCAACCAGGGATTAACTACGGCTACTTTTCACATTCTTACCCCTTATCCGGGTACACGGTTATTTAAATCAATGGAAGCAGCAGGACGAATTCTGCATCGTAAATGGGACCTGTACGATACCAGGCAGGTTGTATACAAGACAGCCGGTTTGAGTGCAAATGAATTAAAGAAAGGATATGATTGGGCCTATAAAAATTTTTATTCCTGGCCGAATATTTTCAAGGCAAGCATACAACATGATAACCTGAAGCATATCATCAAACATTTTATGTATTCAGGCGGGTGGAAAAAATTTGAGCCGCTTTGGAATTTTATCATTAAAACCAGAGGACTCAACAAAATGCTGCCTCTTCTCGAAGCGATTTTATCAAAAGTAAACACAGGCGGGAAAGACCAAAGACCGTCACCCTTTCCCGCTATTGCTTAATATATAAAACTATGATATATGAGAACAACAACTTTTAAGAACAACTGGTTTACAGCAACAGGTTTGCTGCTTGTACTCCCGACTGCTTATTTTATTCTTATTGGAATATTAAGTTCGTTTGGAATTAGTGGGCCGTTAGAATCAATAAAACCACTGGCTGAGAAATGGGGCATTAAAGATCCGCCGGGTCTCAATATCACTTCCATTATTCTATTCGGGCCAATGGTTGCTTTTTTACTGACCATTTTCCAGTTTTTAAGCATTGAATGGCATTTTTCCAAAGAAGAATTCCTGCTCAACCTGAGTTTTCAAAAAAGATGGTTCCCCATACTGGTTGCCGGTGCAAGTGTAGGCGTATTGGCGATGCTTGCCCTGTATATGTTCGTTGAAAATTGCCGCTGTTAACTAATCATTGTATGAAAACACCTTTTATCATTTACATACGGGCGGTCGGTATATACGCCTTGCTGACGATTCCTGCCATGTTCTTACCAATCATGTATATCATGTCAATGATGTATGTATTGTTCTATGGTTGGTTCGCATGGGCAGTTTTTACATTCATTTATCTCGTTACTGTTTTTTGTAATCCTCCATACTTTATAAAGATGGCAATCCTTACGGCCGGCGTTGTCATTGCTGTATTGTTTGCATTTCAAATGCTGGAAGTACTAGGTGTGGAAGACAATATCTGGCATTCAGGTTCATTTCTTCTGTTTCCATTGGCAGCGGTTTTTTCAGGTTGGATAAGCCTGCATGTATCACGGGAGCGATTGAAAATAGTGAACAGGGACCTCTTATTAAACTTCCCTGAAGAAGGGATTACTGACAGAAATATTTCTTAGATAATTTTCAAAACATGATACAAATGAAAACTTTCTTACAATCTGTAATGTTTGCGTCGCACGGACTAAAACAATTTTTTTCCCGCGACAGGAATGCTAAAATTCAAACCGTAATCGGTAGTGCAGCAATTGTACTTGGTTTTACCGTTTCTCTTTCATCAGTTGAGTGGCTGCTCGTATTGCTTTGTATCGGGCTGGTTATTTCATTAGAGATGATCAATTCCGCCATTGAGAAATACTGTGATCTTGTCACGACAGATTTTCATCCCGGCATTAAGGTCATTAAGGATGTGGCGGCCGGCGCTGTGTTGGTGGCTTCATTGATGAGTCTTGTCATTGGTCTTATCATTTTTATTCCTGCGCTGGTCAAATTTTTAAATGGATTGCCATGAGTTTTAGCAAACGAATAATCATTCCGCTTGGCTTTACTTTGTTTTTACTTACGGCGAGAATTGTATTAACAGGACAGCTTTATTATATTTTTCTTGCCTGGAATTTATTTCTTGCCTGGATTCCATTTGCTATCAGCCAGAATATTGAAAATGTGACAGGACGCTGGAAAATTTTTTTCCTGATTGGCCTTTGGCTTTTGTTTTTGCCAAATGCCCCTTATATCATTACTGATTTTTTGCATCTAAAGCCCCGGCCGCCTATTCCTTATTGGTATGATATACTTCTTTTATTCAGCGCTTCCTTAAATGGTCTGCTACTCGGAATTCTATCGCTTTTAGCAGTAGAAAAATTCCTGGGCAAGCGGTATGGAAAGAGGATGACAGGGCTTCTTATTCTGAGTTCATTTTTTCTCTGTGCATTTGGAATATATATGGGCCGATACCTGCGCTGGAACAGTTGGGACATTATTGTCAATCCTCTGGGAATAGCAGGCGATATTTTGGAAAGACTATTTAATCCGTTCGACCATTTTGGCACCTGGTCAGTCACGGTTTTATTCGGAAGCTTTTTCTACATACTCTATTATTCGATTAAAAATTTTATCAATCATAAATCAAATCAATTTTAAATTCTATGGACAGAGCCGAATCAATACCAACTGCCAATTCATTGTTTGATAAGAACAAGCTTTTTATTAAAGCAGTGATCATTTTTGTAATGGCTTTATTTCTTTGTATCCCCACTTTTTTTATTATGGAGTTAATAAAAGAAAGAAAAGGACGACAAGCGGAAGCTGTTGCGGAAATAAGCAGTAAATGGGCAACGAGACAAACGGTGTCGGGTCCTTTGCTAATGGTTCCCTACAATTTTAGTTCAAAAGATGACAAGGGAGTTGCCATAGTGGAAAAGCGTCAGCTCTATTTTATGCCGGATAAATCAGAGGTGCAGGCAAAAATATTCCCCGAAAAAAGATACCGCGGTATTTACCAGGTAATAGTTTATCGAAGTGAGATCACGATCAATGGAAAATTCAATCCCCTGCAACAACCGAAAATCCCTGCTGAAAATATTCTTTGGAATGAGGCAGCTATCCTATTCAATGTAAAAGATAATATCCGTGGTATCAATGAAGACCTGTATATAAAATGGGGGGACAGTAACATTGTATTTAATCCGCAACCTGCAGGGCTTTCAGGTATGCGGGATGGTTTTGTGGCTCCTGTAAACCTGTCACCGGATGAAACAATAAAGGAACATAATTATTCCTTGAAGTTTTTATTGAATGGTTCTGAACAATTATTACTTGCCGCTACCGCCAGGGAAAATAAGCTGGAAATGCAATCAACATGGTCAAATCCAAGCTTTACAGGTATAAAACTTCCTGATCAGCGAACGATCAATGATAGAGGTTTTGTGGCAAGCTGGAAATTTATGAATCGTACTGTACCCCTAGTATGGAATAATAACTTTTATGACCTGTCCCAAATCGAGTTTGGAACGGATCTCATCATTCCTGTTGACAGTTATAACAAAACAGAACGTTCCGTCAAGTATGCAGTACTATGCATCATTCTTACTTTCGCCGCATTTTTTCTTATTGAAACCATTTATAAAAGAAATCTTCATCTTATACAGTATGGATTAGCCGGGTTAGCACTGGTATTATTTTACACCTTGCTTTTATCCATTTCCGAATACACAGGATTTAATCTCGCTTACTTAATTGCAGGTGTTGCTACGATTGGATTGGTTACATGGTTTGTCGGCAGCATTATGAAATCATCGAAGCTGGCAGTCTTCATCAGTTTTGTATTAACCGTGGTCTACGGGTATATTTTCACAATTATACAGTTACAGGATTATTCATTGCTGATGGGAAGCATCGGTTTGTTTATTGCGTTAGGTATTATCATGTATTTCTCCAGAAAACTACAGTGGTAAATAAGCTATGTAATTAAATATCATTAAACCTTTTGTTGAGTTGGTTTTAGTTCGGAAAGCCTCACGTCTGTGGGGCTTTCATTTTATTATTTCACGCGAAGACGCCAAGTTTTCGCGATGGCGCAAGGAAAACCTTAGCGACTCTTGTATTTAATCTTTGCGCCTTTGCGTGGAATAAAATAGTTCAATAGAATTACCGAACGCTCAAGAGTGCGACGCAACGGAAGTTTAATGTAATATTCACTGGTACATAAAAAAAACCTCCCACAAAGAGAGGTTCCAAAAATATCCGTGAAATCTTTCTAATCTTTAAATCCGTGATTAAAAGTCCAGTCCCATTGCAAAATACCACATCGGTTTGCCTTTGAAGAAGCCATTCATTTCCCAGGCAGTATCCAACCGGAGGAAATAACCAAGCAATGTGCTGCGAACACCAAAACCATAGCCACCTGCAAAAGGACCAATACCTCCTGCTTTGATCTTAACAACGACCGGATTGCCCGGAACGCTGTACAGAACCGAGGGTCTTTCTAACTTATCATAAGCGCCGTTCCATGCAGTACCAAGATCAAAGAATTGTACCAGCTGGAAATTTCTTAGGAATGCATTATTGATCGGCTTATTAAATAAAGTAGAGAATACTGGTAAGCGGAGCTCACTATTGATCACTGCGGCATTGTTTCCATTGGCAACATTCTGATTAAAGCCCCGGAGGTTAACAGCAAGAGATTGAAAAGCATAATCGATATCAGGATCAGGTGTGTTGGCATCGTTGAATTTAGGGAAGAGCCAGTTATCAACGCCACCAAGATAATAGATGATCTTTTGCGGCCCCCATGAAATATCAAATGCGCCGCGCACCGCCCAAATGAAATTGCGGTAGATAGGAAGATAATATCTGCCATCGCCACCTAAATTAATTGAGTAAGGATTATCTGCAGTTGAGCTTGATGTCTTATTCACTTTTGCATTCCAATCTAAGTAAAATTTATAACGCAGACCATACCAAATATTCTGCGCCGGGTTAATAGCATCATCATGGACGTATTCGGCATGCAAAATGGCATAATGTCTTTTGTCATCCGCTTTTTGCAATGTTAAAGGAGGCTGGTTAAAATCATCCGCAAGTATCACTATTTTATCTGAACGGAAAGCTGCATTAAAGCGAATGCTTCTTACACGGTTAAATGGATAAGAGACACTTGCCTGGTATAAGTTGGCAAATATTTTACTCGTGAATGTTCCCTGCTGATCACCATATAATACCCTTTGTGTGCTCCTGTAATAGGTGACACCATAATCAAGTCTTTTCTTGAGGTACTGAGCACTCAATACATATTCATTATTCTTAAGGTCGGTGCTCAACCGGATGCCGCCCGCAAATTTCCAGTCTTCCATCAGGTCTGATGTTCCTACTCTCAGCATACCATTAAACGGATCGCCATTACTAAGATTGATCGGCCCTGCCCCACCTGCATATCTTTGATAACGGGTGACGAGTACATTATTATTGAATCCACTTACCACATAATCATTAAAGAATTTTGGAGGACGGTATTCAAAGAGCTTTGCTTTTCTTAATATCGGCTCTTTGCCTTCCACGACTTCTGATTCAACAACATTGCCAATTTTTGTTGAATCCTTTTTCTCATCTTTAAATTCATTTTCGAAAAAGTCATTTTGTTTTTTTGTGGAATCAGCTCCCGGCACATTAATATCGGAACTGCTTTCTGCAAACTTTTCTTCTTCCATTATTTTTTTCATGAATTCCGTTGGCCTTGCAGAAACATTCCGGCGCCGCAATGCATTTTCATCCACCTTAAGCCGGTACAGGAATTTATAATCCCCTTGTCTCACTACTTCACTCACCTGTTGCTGATCACCCGCAGTTCTTGTTTCCAATAAGCTGCTTTGATAATTGGTAAGAGGAAATACGTAAGTAGAATCATTTGTGGCAGAAACAAAACCCACGGAATCAATATCAGGCTTTTCCCATTCCTTTAATAAAGAATCGACATCTTCTATTGATGGGTTACGCAGTACATCGGTACCAATAAATACTAATGTATCCAACCCTGCCCTTTCGGTCCTGAAAAAACCTGCATAGCGGTTGGCTATACCGTTTTCATCACTTACAAATGTGAAATGCGAACTATTATACTGAGACGGAAAACGGGCATTTCCTTGCTTCACATCAGTAAGCTGTGATATTTGTTTAAATTCAGATTGATTCCAGTTGTCGACAAGAAATATATTAAACCGGTTCTTTGGTATTGAATCGTCGGTGCTTCCCGCTGTGGCTGATGGCCGGTTGCTGGAGAAAATAATTCCTGTTTTGTTTGGGAAAGCAACAAATGATGCATCAAGATCATCATACACATCATTGGTAATTTGCTCTATAGTTCCTTTATCAATTTTATAAACAAAAATATCTGTCTGACCGCTTTTAACAGCGCTGAAGATAAGTGTATTTGCATCCAGCATATACTTCATATCCTCAACCTGGCTGAATTCGGTAAGATCTGTTTTAGCAATTTTGGCACGATTCACAACATCATATACAAACAATTTGATCTTTCCGGCTTCCCAATACAATACTGCCAATCTTGTTCCTTTACCATCCCATGCCATTATCGGGTAGTTAGGATTTTTTTCATCTTCTCTTGATCTTGCTCCAAACTTCACCAGCACCCTGCGGTAAATAAAATTCTCATTTAATACTATATAATATTTCCCCTGCCTGAATTCTACAACTGCATAGCTCATGTTCCTGGGAACAGGGTTTGCATTAAACCGAATAAAATCTTTTTTCCTGATGTATTCAGTTACTGCCAACTGACCTCGTGGTGCCACTCTTCTTCCGCGAATATCTTTCAGGTACTTCTGGCTTTCTTCGGCCATGAATTCACTCAACAGTATTTTGAATTTTTTCTTTTTTGTGACACGGTTAACGGCTGCATTCATGTTTCGATAAATGCGGGCCAGGTAAAGCATGTAAGTTGTTTTGCTTTTACCATACCTGTCGCCGATCCATCTCCAGAAAGAATGACCGGCCAACAAAGGTTTTTCATGAGCAAACTGGTAGAAGTTATTATAGCGGCCGCTTAGTAAAGCAGATTTAAGATCATCATCGAGTTTAACACTCCAGTTCTCACCTGCATAAGCAATGTATCCATCAATAAGCCATTGTGGCAAGTCGAGCAAAGCCTGGTTCGCAGCAAACTCTCCAAGATCGTCACCAAACAAAACATTATCGACAAGCACTTTTGCAATCCCTTGTCTTATCTGTCTTTTCAGGTTTTCATGGTTACCGTCGAAGTATAAAACAATTTTGTTGTTCACCAGTTTGGTTACTCCACCAGTATTTTGCCAATCAATGCCCAACCCAATATTGCTTTGCTGGAATTCATCAAAATTGTTATACACTACAATATTTGCCCGGCGCTGCAATCCATATTCAACAAACTCTTCAATGCCGGCCAATTCTTCTTCGGCCACCTGCGCCACATATTTACCCAGCGCCAATCCATCCTGGCTGAAGTAGGTATTAAAATTTTCTGTCTGGTAAAATTTCCAGCTAAACTTCTGGTATTGCACCCGGTTTTTTCCAAATTCCACGGTGTTCACCTGCGCACTAGTTTCCAAAGAGAAAAAAACCGCTGTAAGGAGAATAAGTCTGTATTCTTTCTTCATAAGATCTGTCCTCGTTTCGTCTGTTATTAAAAATCGGATTTAAGTAAAGTATAGTTGCTGCAATAGACTTATTGTTTTTGTTGCGAGGCGAATTGCGATCCGCCAAAGGCGGAGAAGCAAATCTCCTCAAAATTTGTGTTTATACCGTCAGCAATTCAGCCCTGATGAGACTTCCGTTGCGACGCTCCGTTTAACTTTTAGTAATTCTAATCATCTTTTTTCGTGAGGCATCAATCGTGAGTCGCGAGTTTCTGGTTATCGAAAACTATTTCACGATTCACGTCTCACGATTCACGACAATTGCGTAAAATCGTGGTTCTAAAATACGGAAAACCCTCCATGTTAAGCGTTAATACATTTACATTTAATCCCGTCCAGGAAAATACCTACGTTTTGTATAACGAAGATGGCCAGTGCTGCATTATTGATCCCGGTTGTTATTTTCAGCAGGAGAGGGATGAGCTTAAGAACTATATTGAGATGACAAGACTTCAGCCGGTTTTGTTGCTTAACACACACTGCCATCTCGATCATATATTTGGCAACAAATGGGCTGCCAAAGTCTGGGATCTCAAACTTCATATTCATGAAAAAGAAAAAGCGGTATTGGATTTTG
>Ga0075428_100007877_pt1 | contig 11812 bp, 6 predicted proteins | sample RhiMetdeltSRZDD2_FD_75291 | JGI IMG/M metagenome (GOLD analysis project Ga0075428, IMG submission 75291) | Populus rhizosphere microbial communities from Tennessee, USA - Rhizosphere MetaG P. deltoides SRZDD2 | ecosystem: Host-associated > Plants > Roots > Rhizosphere > Soil | place: USA...
CATCTTCTTCTCGTTGTCGCCGAACTTGAAGCCGAAGCGCAGGACTGGAATCCCCCACCTGTCCTTCATCTCGGGGTCGAGGTCGACCGCATTCTCGTAACGCGGCAGCACCTCGCCGAAGCCGCCCATGCTGATCGTGGCTCCGGCCATCTCGCGCACGGTCTTTTTGTATGCCTTCCCGAACCCGGGCGCGGCGGCGCTGTCGGGGAACATCTCCGTTCCACTGCCGCCCTCGAAGCCGTAGCCGCGGATGAAGTCGCGGTGCCGGTCCTCGAGGTTCCGGAAGCGCGGGATGTAGAAGCTTCCGGGCCGCCCGTCGTCGAGCGTCCTGGGCTTGCCGACCATGTCCTTGACGAAGCCGCTCACCCCGGGCCCCATCACGTGCTCGCAGAAGTTGTGCCCCACGTGGCCGCTCGAGTTCCCGATGCCGTTCGGGTGCTGGCGCGATCGCGACAAGAGCATGAGGCGCGCCGACTCCAGCGTCGAAGCGGCGAGGACCACGACCCTGGCGCGTGCCTCGAGAGCCTCTCCGGTGGCCGCGTCGACGAAGGCGACGCCGCGCGCCTTGCCCGTGTCCGGGTCGACGGTCACCTCGCGCGCGATCGAGCCGGTGCGCAGCGTGAGGAGGCCCGTGTCGATCGCCGGATAGATCAAGCCGGTGGGTGAATCGAACGCGGCATGGATGTCGCACCCCCCTGCGCGACGATTGCAGGCGCCCCGGCCGTAGCACCGACTGCGGTACTTGTTGTGCTTCAACCCGTCTGTGGTGACGCCGGCTCGATAGGGCGTGAGCACGCGGCCCGAGCGGGCGAGCGACTCGCGCAGCAGCACCTCGGCCGGGTTCAGTCGCGTCGTGCGCTGGAAACGGCTGTCGGGAAGGTGCGGCAGGCCTTCCGGGTGGCCGGCGATGCCGAGGTAGAGGTCCACCTTGTCGTAATACGGAGCGAGGTCCGCGTACGCGATCGGCCAGTCCTCGCCGTAGCCGTCGTGGCTCTTCGCCTTGAAGTCGTAGTCGGAAAGGCGCAGCGCGAGCCGGCCCCAGATGTTCGTCTTGCCGCCCAGGCAGCGGGCGCGGACCCATGCGTAGCTCGTGCCGCTGTACGGGTGGTCCTTCTCGTCGACGACGATGTTCTTGCTGTAGTCGGACCCGGTCCAGCCCTGGACGTAGGAGAACACCGTCTTCCAGGGAGTGTCCTTGGCGTAGGGCGGCTGACGGATGTTGTACTCGTTCAGCGTGAGCGCGTGGGACGTGGATTCCATCGCCCCGCGTCGCGGATGGTCGTAGGGCCACTCCATCGACTTCAGCTCGCTCTCGATGTCCAGCTTCTTGCCCGCCTCAAGCAGCAGGACGTCGAGGCCGTGCGTGGTCAGCACGTGGGCCGCCATCCCGCCCGCCGCGCCTGAGCCGACGACGACGGCGTCGTACCGCCGGCGGAGATCCGCCGGCTTGGGTTGCGGTGCAGCGCTCAGGAGAAGGGGCATGACGTGTCGACCGCGGCCTCGGACACTATGACGGCGCGGGTGCGGGCGTCAAGGTACGGCGGCCAGAAGCCCGCGGATCCTCCGCAGCGCGTTCTGCGCTTCGCGGCTCACGGCCGGGTTCTCGTCGCGGGCGGCCTCCTGCAGAGCCGGCACCGCGGTGGCCGCCTCGACGCCGAGCCGGCCGAGCGCCTGGGCGACGTGAACGCGGACATGCTGGTTCGGATCACCCAGGGCGGCGGCGAGAGCCGGTACCGCAGCCTTCGCCGGCCCGCCGATGCGGCCGAGGCTCCGGGCGGCGCTCCAGCGCCTGTGGTTCACCGGGTTGGCCAGCCCCTCGATCAGGGCCGGGACAGCCTCGGCGGCCGACTCGCCCAGCGCGCCGAGGGCCACGACCGCGGCGCCGCGGCCCTCCTTTTCCTCCTGCCGGTACGCCTCGATCAGCGCGGGCACAGCCGGCGCTGCGGAGGCACCGAGGCGGCCCAGCGTGAACGCAGCGAACGAGCGCACGTAGGGGTCGTCGTTGCGGAGAGTGGCCTTGAGCCGCGGCACGTCCTCGGCAGCCGCGCCGATGCGGTCGAGGGCCTGGGCCGCGGCCCAGCGCACCGCCTCGCGCGGATCGGCGAGCGCCGCGAAGAGCGCGGGCGCGACGCTCCGATCGTGTCCTCGGCCCAAGGCCCGCGCTGCGGCCCGACGCACGGTGGCGTCCGGGTCGCGCAAGGCCGACGCTGCATCGCGCCCTGCGAGCAGGTCCGGATCAGCCGGCTGATTCGGTAGCAGCGCCCGCAGCTCGCCGGCGACGAGCCGCGAGCCCTGCGGGCTGAGGTGGTCGTAATCCACGAACGCGGTGGCGCCGAGAGGGGCGAGCGCCGGCAGCAGGTCGACACAGCGAAGTCCCTCGCGAACACAGAAGTCCGCAATGCTTGCCTGGACGCTGGCGGGCGGAGTCCCCTCCTCGACCTGGAAGCGGAACGGCAGCACCACGACGTCGAGACGAGCGCCGTCGGCTTCGACAACACGCCGCAGAGCGCGGACTTCGTCGTGGAAGAGCACGAAGGCCTGCCGGACGCGCCGCGCCTCGGGCTCACGAAACAGCTCCTCGACGCTGCCGATCTCGCGGCCCTGCGCGTCGACCGCCCAGCGGACCAGTGCCGAGCGCTCGTGGAGGCGCGCCAGCCAGCGCGGCGGGCGTGAGAGGTTGTTCTGCAGCTCGGCAAGGTCGTTGAGGCACACGGCCAGGATCGCCTGGTCGGGACGGTACCGGCGCGCGATTCGTTCCCACGCGATGCGCTGCTGGCGCGTGGACCAGCCCCAAAGGGCGACGTTCAGGACCTCGATGCGCTGGCCCTCCACATCGAGAGCCGCCTGCAGCACTTGCGGAAAAGCTTCGGCCGCCTCGATCCCGGCGCCGAGCGTGACGCTGTCGCCCAGGACGGCAACCCGCCAATCACCTTCGACCTTATCGGTGGGATGGGCGACGTCGCGCAGCCCGTCGGCGTTCCACTCCTGCCTCTGCGGCCAGCCCGAGGCATTCGAGGCGACGGTGTAGAAGTCGCCCTCCCAGCGCTCCTCCCAGTCCCAGAGGTACTCGGCCACGGGCTTCGCCGGTCGCAGCGTCTCGAGCCGCCGGGCCAGCCATTCGAGCGCCGCCGCGAGGGCGCAGCATGTGCCGGCGGCAAGGGCAAGGTTGACCGCGATCGGACGCAGACGGTGCATGGCCCGCCGCCCAATCTACATTGCCCGCTCCTCCCGTCGCGAATGCGGGCAGCCGTGTCCGGATGCGGACGGCGCGTCTCGGGAGCAAACCGGTCGGGGCCGCACCGCGTCTACGTATTGCCGGCGCTGAGGTTCTGGCACAAGCCTTGCCGAGGTGATGACCATGTCCGGAATCCTGTCGGACGCCCGACTCGCCGCACGCGCCTGGGTCAAGCATCCGGGCTTCACGCTGATCGCAGTCGCCTCGATCGCGCTCGGGATCGGGGCGAACACAGCCATCTTCACCTTGGTCGACCAGGTGCTGCTCCGGATGCTTCCGGTGCGGAACCCACAGGAGCTCGTCCAGCTCAGCTTCGATGGGATTCCCTACGGCTCGAACTGGGGGGACGGCAGCGAGCTATCCTACCCCGCCTACGCCGAGCTGCGGGACAACAACGAGGTGTTCAGCGGCCTGTTCTGCCGCTTCGGGTACAACGTCCACGTCGGCGACGGCAGCCGCACGGAGCGCGTGACCGCCGAGCTGGTCTCGGGCACCTACTTCCCAGTGCTCGGCGTGGGCGCGGCCCTCGGGCGCACCCTCGCTCCGGACGACGATCGGACGTCGGGCGGGCATCCCGTCGTCGTCCTCAGCCATGCGTTCTGGTCGAGTCGCTTCGCGAGCGATCCGTCCGTGCTGGGCCGCTCGCTCATCGTGAATGGCCGGAGCTACAGCGTGGTCGGCGTCGCCCAGAGAGGCTTCGACGGCGTCGAGCTGGGTCGGTCTGCGCAGGTGTTCCTCCCTTTGATGATGAAGGCCGCGATCACCCCTGGCTGGAACGCCCTGGACGAGCGGCTCAACCGGTGGGTGCGCGTGTTCGGCCGGCTTCGGGCTGGCGTCTCGCGCGAATCGGCCGCTGCGGCCCTCCAGCCCTACGTCCGCACGATCCTCGGGGCCGACGTGGCGGACCCCGAGTTCCGATCCGCGCCCCACGAGCTGCGCCAGCGGTACCTGCAGAACCGAATCGCCCTCGGTCCGGGCGGCTGGGGCCGATCGCGGTTCCGGAGCGAGCTGTCCGGGCCGCTCTGGGTCCTGATGGGCACCGCCGCCGGCGTGCTGCTGATCGCCTGCGCGAACGTGGCAAACCTGCTGCTGGCTCGCGGCGCCGGCCGCCAGCGGGAGATGGCGATGCGCCTCGCCCTCGGAGCCAGCCGCTCGCGACTGGTCCGGCAGCTGATCGTCGAGAGCGTGATCCTCGCCATGGCCGGCGGGTTGTGCGGCGTCATCCTGTCCGCGTTCGGCGCGCCGCTCGTCCTCCGCCTCTTCGCAAGCCCTGAGGCTCCGCTTCCCGTCTCGACGTCGCCCGATCTGCGCATCCTCGGTTTCACGCTCGCCGTCTCGACGCTCACCGGCGTCCTCTTCGGGCTCGCCCCGGCCTTCCGGAGCAGCCGGCCCGAGCTCGCCTCGACCTTGAAGGACCAGTCCGCCAGCGTTGTGGGCGGACATGCGCGGCTCCGAAAGGCGCTCGTTGCCTCCCAGGTGGCGGTGTCGCTCTTGCTGCTCATCGCGGCCGGGCTGTTCCTGCGGACGCTCGACAACCTGCTCGCGGAGAACGTCGGCTTCGACACGCAGCGTCTCGTGAGCTTCGGCGTCGAACCCGCCTTGAACGGCTACGATTCGCGGCGCACGAAGGAGATCTCGAAGACGCTGCTCGAGCGGCTGCGCGCGACGCCCGGCGTCGCCGAAGCAAGCCTCGCCTCCACGCGGCTGCTCGAGGGAAACCAGTGGACCAGCGACTTCACGGTCGAGGGCTATCGCCACGGCGCCGACGAGGACATGGAGCAGAACTGCAACACGGTGAGCTCTGGCTATTTCCGTTCCATGGGCATTCCCCTGCTGGCGGGCCGGGAGTTCGACGAGCGCGACGAACGCCTCGAGGAGCTGCCGGAGGACCAGGGCAATCGCCAGTTCCGCGTGGCGGTCGTGAACGAGCGCTTCGCGAAGAAGTACTTCGCCGGTCGCGACCCGATCGGTCAGCGGATCGGATTCGGCACGAACCCTGGCCAGGCCACACCGATCGAGATCGTGGGCGTCGCCGCCGACTCGAAGTACACCGGCGTGCGCGACGAGACGCAGCGCCAGGTCTTCTTCCCGTTCCTGGAGAGCGCGAGGCCCCGTGGCTTCACCGTCTACGTGCGCACGACGCAGCCGCCCGAGCCCATGCTCAGCGACGTCCGGCGCATCGTCCGGGAGCTCGACCCGAACCTGCCCGTCGCCGGTGCGCGCACGCTCGCGCAGCAGGTGGAGCTGTCGGTGCGCCGGGAGCGCATGGTGGCGACGATGTCCGTGATCTTCGGAGGGCTCGCGACCCTCCTGGCCGTGGTGGGCCTGTACGGCGTCATGGCCTACAGCGTGGCACGGCGCACGCGCGAGATCGGCATCCGGATGGCGCTGGGCGCGCGCGTGGCGGACATCGGCTGGATGGTGGTGCGCGAGGCGCTGAGCATCAGCGCGGCGGGGATCGTCCTCGCGCTTCTGTCCGCGTTCTGGCTCGGCCGCCTCGTGGCCAGCCAGCTCTACGGTGTCACCGTCACGGATCCGCTCACGGTGGCCTCGGCGGTCGGATTGCTCGCACTCGTGTCGCTGCTCGCAGGGCTCGTGCCGTCGCGGCGGGCTGCGCGCGTCGAGCCGACGGCGGCCCTGCGCTACGAGTAGCCGGCGCGCCCGCGCCGGGGTTCAAACTACAATTCGCACGGAATCCCGAACTTGCGCTACCGCCTGGTCCACCTGACCGGCAGCCTCGCGGGCCGCATCCGCGAGGTCGACTCCACCGAGATCGTGCTCGGGCGGGATCCGGCCGTGGCCGAGGTGGTCTTCGGCCCGAGCGACAGGCACGTCAGCCGGCGCCACGCCTCGATCGCGGTCGAGGACGGCATCCTCAAGCTGCGCGACCTCGAGAGCAGCACGGGGACGTTCCTCGACGGCGAGAACGTCGCAGAGGCCGAGCTCGACGATGGAGACGTGATCGAGCTGGGCCAGGGCGGCCCGCAGGTGCGCATCGAGTGGAGCGCCGGCGGCACGCTCCTGATGCCGATCCCCAACCTGAAGATAGCTCCACCCCAGGAGCCCGATCGCGAGCCCCCGCCCCGGCCGCTGCCGGGCTCCCGGCTGCGCCTGACGTTCCTCTCGGGGACGCGCAAGGACTCCTTCGTCGAGCAGGCCGGCGCCGTCGTGCGCATCGGCCGCGCCAAGGGCAACACGGTCTGGACCCCCGAGGACCGCGTGGTCTCGGACCAGCACGCGAAGATCGTGCGCCTCGAGGATGCCTACGTGCTGATGGACCTCGAGAGCACGAACGGCACGTTCCTCAACGCCCAGCGCATCGAACGCGCGTCGCTGCGCGACGGCGACGTGATCGGCCTGGGCGTGGGCGGGCCGGAGCTACGGATCCAGATCCTCACTCCCGCCCTGGCGGAGCGCCTGTCGCAGGCCACGGTGGCCATCCCCAACTTCGCCGAGCTGGCGCGCCGCGCCGGAGAGACGTTCTTCCTGAGCGAGGTGCCGATCGACCGCGAGCAGTTGACGCTCGGCCGCGGTCCCGAAGCCGACCTCCGCCTCGAGTCCCCCATCGTGAGCCGCGCGCATGCCCGCGTTCGCCGCGACAACGGCGGGATGACGCTCTTGGACCTCGGCAGCACGAACGGCACGTTCCTCGGATCGAATCGGATCGAGGAAGCGGCGCTCCGGGACGGCGACCGCTTCGTGGTCGGTCCGTTCATCCTCGAGGTGGCCGGCCGCGCGCTACGGCTGCTCGATACGCGGAACCGGGCCCGCGTCGACGCGCGTGGCCTGTGCGTGAGCGCGGGCGGGAGGCCGATCCTGGACGCCGTCTCGCTCTCGCTGCCGCCCGGGTCCTTCACGGCACTCATCGGCCCTTCAGGCGCCGGCAAATCCACGCTGCTGCGCGCGCTGTCCGGCGCACGGCCTGCCGATACCGGCGAGGTCTTCCTCAACGGCGCCGACCTATACAAGGACTTCGAGGCCTTGAAGGCGACGCTGGGCTACGTGCCGCAGGACGACATCGTCCACCAGGAGCTGACCGTCGCGCAGAGCCTGGACTACACGGCGCGCCTGCGCCTGCCGAGCGACACCCGGCGCGACGAGCGCAAGAAGCGGATCGCGGCCGTGCTCGCGACGCTGGAGCTGTCGGAGCGCCATGCGACGCCGATCCATCGCCTCTCGGGCGGACAGCGCAAGCGCGTCTCGATCGCCGCAGAACTTCTGACCGAGCCGAACCTGATCTTCCTCGACGAGCCGACGAGCGGCCTCGACCCGGGCCTCGAGGAGCAGCTCATGGTGCTGCTGCGGGAGCTGGCCCACAAGGGCAAGACCGTGGTCCTGGTGACCCACACGCTGGACAACATCCACCTCTGCGACGGCATCGCGCTGCTCGTGGACGGCCGGCTCGCTTGCTACGGGAGTCCAGAGGAGACGCGCGAGCGCTTCGGCATCGACCACATGGTCAACCTCTACGCGCGCCTGAAGGAGAAGAGCGCGACCACCTGGCAGGAGGAGTTCCGCGCGTCCGCCGACCACCGCCGCCTCGTGGACGAGCCGCTGCAATCGGTGCCGCCGCCGCCCGTGCGCCTCAGCGGGGCCCCGCCCTCCGCGACCGGCATGCGCCAGCTCCGTATCCTCGCGGCGCGCTACCTCGCGGCGCTCAACCGCGACGGCCGCAACGCGCTGCTGCTGGTCGGCCAGGCCCCGTTGATCGCTGGCCTGATCGGCCTCTCCCTGCTCTATGGCCAGAGCGACATCGCCTTCACGAAGCCGAAGAACACGATCCTGTTCCTGCTTTCGCTCGTGGCCGTCTGGTTCGGGTGCTCGAACGCGGCGCGGGAGATCGTCAAGGAAAAGGGGATCTACCTGCGAGAGCGCATGGTCAACCTGCGGATCTTTCCGTACGTGTTGAGCAAGCTCGTGGTGCTCGCGGGCCTTGCGGCCGCGCAGTGCGTGATCTTCCTGCTGATCCTCCACGCCTGGTTCGGCATTCCCGGACGGCCCGAGCAGCTCCTCGCGGCGATGCTCCTCACGTCGATCGTCGGGATCCTGCTCGGCCTCGCCCTCTCGGCCCTCGTTTCCACCGCCGACCGAGCGATGACCCTGCTCCCGATCGCGCTGATCCCACAGGTGCTCTTCACCTTCCCCGCGGTGCAGATGGACATGAAAGGCCCGGCCGGGTACGTCGCGCGGGCCATGCCGACATGGTGGGCCTACGACCTGCTGCGCCGAGTGGCCCTCGCGCCCGACGCCGCACTCGACGGCGACGCGCTCGAGACAAAGCTCCAGCAGGGCGGACCGGTTCTGATGACCCGCGCCCACTTCGAGCGCATGCTCCGCGACGGCTACATGATGTTCAACTACCGCAGCGCGGTCGAGATGACGTGGACGGCGTCCTGGCCCGACACGCTCGCGGAGCGCCTGCCGACGGCGCTCGGACCCCGGCGCGCAGCTCTGGTCGATGTCGCGGCGCTCCTCGGCTTCGCGTCTGCATTGCTCGCTGCTGCGGCCGCGCTCCAGAAGCGCAAGGACCGGCGGGAGTAGGGACTACTTCACCATCGCCGCTGCGAGGTACGGGTTCTTGTCCAGCTTCCGATAGCCCGGCGGCGGGATCGCGAACAGGGACGAAGGCAGCTTCTTCTCCTGCTTCACCTCTGTGACGACCATGTGGAACGAGCCGGCCTGCGGCGGCGTGCCCTTCTTCGCACCCTGCTGCGTGACCACGAAGCGGATCTCCATCGGGAACCCGACCTCAGATCTGATGACCTTGCGGCAGGTATTGGTGCGATCCTGCTGGAACTTGAAGAAGACGTGATCCAGGGCGGCTCCGGAAACGAGGTGCGCAGTGTGCCAGATCTCGATCTCGTTCTGCTGCTGCACCATGATGCGCTCGTTCTCGAACGGGATCGAGGCAGCGTAGGTCACGGTCGCGACGCTCTTGCGGCACGGGTAGCCCGCGATCTCCTTGCGCTCGTCCATGTGGACGACCTTTGCGTCGTAGGCGGTGTTGAGGATGCCCGCGCCACCCTCGAGGGCCGTCAGCAGGTCCGCCGCGTCCATCACCACGTAGCTTTGCGCTTTCGGGTCGGCGATCACGTAGAACCGATCGCCCGACTTGTGCATCACCAGCGTGCCAGCGGGAAGGACGAAGTCTGTGCTGAGGATCTCCTGGCGCGAAAGGTCCTGGGCGAGGCTGAAGCGGCTCTGCAGCTTCGAGATGTTGCGCAGCGCGCCGGCCATCGCCTGCCCCTCCGGGGTTGCCTTGGCGGACGCCTTCATGTCGGGAGCGATCGCCTGGATGTCGGCGGTGACGACGTAGCCCGCGACGGTCTCCGGGATCGGCTGAGCCGCGGCGATCGCGGCGACACCGGTGAGCAGCACGGCCAGCCCGAGATGCTTCATGTCGCGACCTCCTCGCAGGGGCGGATTATAGAATGAGCACCATGCTCCAGCTTCTCGCCGTGCTCGTGACCCTGGCTGCCGCGGACACCGTCACCGAGCCGAGGAGCGGCGTCGCCTTCGACAGGAAGCGCGGCGACATGACCCTCACGGGCGTCGGCCTGCGGACCAAGACATTCCTGAAGGTCAAGGTCTACGCCATTGGCCTCTACGTCTCCGATGCCACGCTCGCGGGCACGCTCCAGGCCGAGCGCGGCAAAGCCAAGAGCCCCGGCTTCTACCAGGAGCTGGTGAGCGGCGACGCGCCCCGGGCGGTCCAGCTCAAGTTCGTCCGCGACCTCAGCGCCGAGCAGATCCGCGAGGCGTTCCGCGAGGTCCTGCAGCCAGCCGGCAAGGCCCGGGTGGACGAGTTCGTCTCCTATTTCGGCGATCTGAAGTTCGGCTCCGACTGCGTCCTCGAGTGGGCGCCGGGCGGGATCCTGAAGACCACCGTGGCCGGCACTTCGAAGCCCGACATCGAGGACAGGTCGTTCGCGAGCGCCGTCTTCGGCATCTGGCTCGGCGAGAAGCCGATCCAGGATGACATCAAGGTCGACCTCGGCAAGCTGTTCTAGCGTCAGCGGTCGTACGATTCCCGCCGCGACGCCTCGGAAAGCGGGATCAGGTAGCGCAGCGGCTCGGGCAGGACGCGCGACCGCACGGTCGCGAGCGAATCGCTGCCCGCGTAGCTGACCGCCGAACGCACGTGTCCTCGGATGCGGTGGAGCAGCTCGATCACGGAGCCCTTGTACGGGATCTGGACCTCCTGCCCCTCGGCCGGCACGTCGAGCGCCGTCTCCAGCGCCTCCTCGGACTCGTCGTAGAGCGCCTCGAAGACGGCCTGTGGCGAGGTCATGCCGCGATAGATCTTGCGCTTCTGTCCCGTGCCCGGGTCTTCGATCACGCGCCCCGGCGACTCATCCGTGCCGGACAGCATGCTGCCGAGCATCACCGAGGACGCGCCGCAGACGAGGGCCAGGAACACGTCCTTGTCGTCCTTGACGCCGCCGTCGGCGATGATCGGGACCTCGTCCCCGACCGCGCACCACGCTTCGCGAATGGCCTGGAGCTGCGGCACGCCGGCCGCGGTCTCGAGCCGCGTCCGGCAGCCGCGCCCGGGGCCGATCCCGACCTTGATGGCGTCGGCGCCGAGATCACGGAGGAACGCGGCGCCCTCCGCGGTGCCGACGTTGCCGCAGATGAGATCGGCGTCTCCGAAGCGTCCTCGCAGCGCCTCGACCGCGTGCTTCATCACCTCGGAATGGCCGTGGGCGATGTCGATGACCAGCACATCGGCTCCGGCCTCGAGCAGTGCGGCGGCGCGCTCGAGGTAGTCGCCGCGCGCACCGATCGCAGCGCCGACGAGCAGCCGGCCCTTCCCGTCCTTGCTCGAGCCGGGGCGCTGCCGCGTGAGGATGATGTCCTGCTTCGTGATCAGGCCGCGGATGCGACGCTTGGCGTCGACGAGGGGTAGCTTCTCGATGCGGTGCTTGTAGAGGATGCGCTCCGCCTCGTCCACCAGGAGACCGGCGTGCCCCGTGACGAGCTTGGCGAACGGCGTCATGAACTCCTCGACGCGGCCGTCGTCATGCCCGGGCGTCCAGGGCATGTCGCGGTTCGAGAGCAGGCCCGCCAGGATCCCGCCGCCGCGCTCCTCCTCAATGAGGATGCCGGTGATGTTGTGCTGGCGCGTGAACTCTCGCGCCTCGCGGATCGTGGTCCCTCGCGGCAGGCACAGCGGCACCTCCACGACGTGCCCGTGGCTGCGCTTTACCTTTTCGACACCTTGCGCCTGGTGCTCGATCGACATCGCCCGGTGGAGGATGCCGATTCCTCCCTCGAAGGCCATGGCCTTCGCCATCCGCGTCCCGGTGACGCTGTCCATGTTGGCGGAGACGATGGGCAGCTCGAGGCTCAGATGCCGCGAGAGCCCGCCGCGCAGCGACACCTCGCGCCGGCTTTCCACATGGCCACACTGCGGCCGGAACAGGAAGTCGTCGTAGGTCCGCCCCACGAACTCGGGCTCGATCCGCCGGCTCATCAGCGCATCATGTTATATTGCTGTTTCCTCAAATGCGCCCGTAGCTCAACTGGATAGAGCGTCGGCCTCCGGAGCCGAAGGTTGTAGGTTCGAGCCCTACC
>Ga0075428_100007878_pt1 | contig 11812 bp, 11 predicted proteins | sample RhiMetdeltSRZDD2_FD_75291 | JGI IMG/M metagenome (GOLD analysis project Ga0075428, IMG submission 75291) | Populus rhizosphere microbial communities from Tennessee, USA - Rhizosphere MetaG P. deltoides SRZDD2 | ecosystem: Host-associated > Plants > Roots > Rhizosphere > Soil | place: USA...
GAAGCACCAGGGGTGGGGCGCGCTGCAGCTCATGCTTTTCGAGGCGATCGCCGAGAAGCACCTGGTGGAGCCGACCTTCATCACCGATTTTCCGGCCGAAGTTTCGCCGCTCTCGCGGCGGCGCGACGGCGATCCGGACGTCGCCGACCGCTTCGAGCTTTTCATCGATGCGAAGGAGATCGCCAACGGATTCTCCGAGCTGAACGACCCGGAGGATCAGGCGGCGCGATTCATGGAGCAAGTGAAGATGAAGGATGCGGGCGACCAGGAAGCGATGCACTACGACGCGGATTACATCCGCGCGCTTGAGTACGGCATGCCGCCGTGCGCGGGCGGCGGACTTGGCATCGACCGGCTGGTAATGCTGCTCACCGACAGCCCGAGCATCCGGGACGTCATCCTCTTCCCGCATATGCGCCCCGAGGGCTGATACAACCGGTAACAAACGCTCACGGTCGCCCGTCGACCTTGTCTCTACGCTGGCGTTGTTGGGAGAACGAAAGGAGACACAACGCCATGCAAACCATCCCCACCACCTCTCGCCTGCACCCGCTCGTCGCGGTCGCGGCGATCTCGGTCACCATACTTTCCGCCGTCGGCATCGCCACGATGACCGGCCTCATTGCGGTGTCAAAGGGTCAAGAAGAGGTCCCGGTCGACCTGCCAAAGGAAGTGGCCCCGGCGATCACCCATCCTGCGCCGGTGCCGAAACCGGCGGTGCGCAAGACCGCCACGGCGCCGCGCCCCCTGGAATCGCCGATCTATCAGCCCGCGCCGCAGGTCGCGCAGGCGCCGGTCGTCGTCGAAGCGCCCAAGCCGCAGCCCCTTCCCGGCCAGTTCGCCACCGTGGAATCGGTGCGCGAAGTGCGCGAAGCGGGCGACGCCAAGGGCGTCGGCGCGGTCGGCGGGGGCGTGTTGGGCGGCGTGGTCGGGAACAAGCTCGGCAAGGGCAAGACGCTCTTCACCGTGCTCGGCGCAGCCGGCGGCGCGCTCGCGGGGCACCAGATCGAGAAGCATGTGCGCGGCGAAAAGCGCTGGGAGATCAGCGTGCGCCTCGACGACGGCACGCAGCGGACCGTAGCGAGCGACGTGGAGCCGACATGGCGCGCCGGCGAGCGCGTGCGACTCCTCGACGGCAAGCTGCTGCCCGCCTAACCCAGTATCTGCTTGAGGAGGGGCCCCATGCGGTCCACCGCCGCGCGCCCCTCCTCGATCGCTTCCTTTGCGCGGTGGAAATCCATGGTGGCGAAGTCCGGCAGGATCGGCGTGACGAGCACGTCGGCGGGCTCGCCCGCAAGGCGGCTCCGTGCCACGCGCATCTCGACGATGTCGAGCGAGGTCATGAAGACGTCGAAGATGGATGGCACGTTCGGCTCCTCGTGCGCGTCGGGCGTCTTCTTCATCCACTCCGGCCGGATGCGGTCGAGCCAACCCGGCACCTCGCGCGGCGCGATCTCCTGCTCGTTGCCGCGGCGATAGGGCCCGAGCTTTCCCCAGCTGAGATCGACCGCGATCACGAGCTCGGCGCCGAGTGCGCGGCACATGGACACGGGCACCGGGTTCACCAGCCCGCCGTCGACGAGCACCGCACCGTTGCGCACCACCGGCGTGAAGAGGCCCGGCATCGCGCAAGAGGCGCGCACCGCTTCGAGCACCTTGCCGTGCCGCAGCCAGAGCTCCCGGCCCGAATTCAGCTCGGTCGCGACCGCCCCGTACGGGATCGGCAGCTCCGGGATCTCCCGGTCCTCGAAGATGGTGCGAAACAGCGTGAAAAGACGCGTGCCGCGAATGAGGCCGCCGCGCCAGGTCAGGTCCATGAGCCGGACCACGGTGGTCCATGTAAGCCCGGTCACCCACGCTTCAAGCTGATCAAGCTTGCCTGAAGCGTAGGCCGCGCCCACCAACGCGCCGATCGAGGAGCCGCACACGATGTCGGGCTTCACGCCCCGCTCCTCGAGCGCCCGGATCACGCCGATGTGCGCCCAGCCGCGCGCGCTTCCGGAGCCGAGGGCGAGACCGAGACGGAGTTTGCGGGGCATAGTGAATGCGAGATTTTGCCAGCCGAAAAGCGCGCGCGCCGAGGGCAAAATTCAAAGGCGCATCAATCGGTTGGCCTCCCGTTGGCGGCGCTCAACGGCGGGCGGCGAAGAGGTCTATGCTGTGCGCATGGCTGCCAGCCGCATCCACGAATTGCGCGAGCGCCGCGAAGCGATCGCGCGCGAGATCGCGCGTCATCCGCGGCCGATCACCGGGTGCGACGTGCACTTCAACCGCCTGCTTGAAGAACGCGCCGCGCTGTCGGAAGAGATCGATCGGCTAGAGCAGGTTCAAGCGCCTCGCACCAAGCCGACGATCTCTTCCCCATAAGCTTCGAGCTTACGCGCGCCGATACCCGAGATGCCGCGCAGCGTATCGAGCGACGATGGGCGCATGCGCGCGATCTCCCGTAGCGTGGCGTCATGGAAGATGACGTAGGCCGGAACGCCGTGGCGGCGCGCCGCTTCGACGCGCCAGGCGCGCAGCCGCTCGAAAAGCTCGTGCGCCGGGCCTGAGAGCGCTTCCCGCGATGGCTTCACCCTGGCGCTGCGCCGCGGCTCGCGCCAGGCGCGCAGCGCGACGCTGCGCTCGCCCTTCAACACCGCCCGGCTCTCGCCGGCAAGCCGCAGCGCGCCATACGCATCGTGATCGATTTCCAGAAGACCGAGCGAGATGCACTGGCGCACGATCGCGCGCCACTCGCGCGCGTTGCGCTCGCGGCCGATGCCGAAAACGCTGAGCTTGTCGTGAGCACGCTGCGCGACCTTCGGTGTCGCCTCGCCGCGCAGCACATCGATCAGGTGCAGGGCGCCAAAGCGCTGGCCGGTCCGATATACACACGAGAGCAGCTGTTGAGCCGCGACGCTGCCATCGAAAATCGCCGGCGGGTCGAGACAGGTGTCGCAATTGCCGCACGGGCCTGCCGCCTCGCCGAAGTACCCGAGCAGCCGTACGCGCCTGCACTCCGCGGTCTCGCAAAGGGCGAGCATGGCATCGAGCTTGGCGGCCTGGATGCGCTTCTGCGCCTCGCCGGCCTCCGACTCGTCGATCATGCGGCGAAGCTGGACGACATCCTGCACGCCATAGGCCATCCACGCATCGGCGGGCAGGCCGTCGCGACCGGCGCGGCCGGTCTCCTGGTAATAACCCTCGACGCTTTTCGGCAGATCGAGATGCGCGACGAAGCGCACGTCGGGCTTGTCGATTCCCATGCCGAAAGCGATCGTCGCCACCATCACAATCCCGTCCTCGCGCTGAAACCGCTCCTGGTGGCGCCGGCGTAGCTCGGCGTCCATGCCGGCGTGATAGGCGAGCGCAGCGACGCCTTGATCGGCGAGGAACGCAGCGGTCTCCTCGGTCTTCTTGCGCGACAGGCAATAAACGATGCCGGCTTCTCCAGCGTGCTCGGCGCGGATGAAGTCGAGCAGCTGCCGCCGAGCGTCGTCCTTTTCGACGATGCGATAGCGGATGTTGGGGCGGTCGAAGCTCGACACGAAAATTCGCGCCTCGCCCAGGCGCAGGCGCTCGATGATTTCTGCGCGCGTCTGCGCATCCGCGGTCGCGGTCAGCGCGATGCGCGGCACCCCGCCAAAGCGCTCGGCGAGGACCGCGAGCTGTAGGTATTCCGGGCGGAAGTCATGGCCCCATTGCGACACGCAATGCGCCTCGTCGATGGCAATGAGTGCGAGCCGGCTTTGCGCGAGCAGCTCCAGGCAGCGCGGTGTCAGCAGCCGCTCGGGCGCGACGTAGACGAGATCGAGCTCACCGCGGCGCACCCGCGCTTCGACCTCCGCCGCCTGCGCGCCGGTCAAGGTCGAATTCAGGAACGCCGCGCGCACGCCGAGCTCGGCCAGCGCCGCGACCTGGTCCTGCATCAGCGCAATTAGCGGTGACACGACAACGCCGACGCCGTCGCGCAGCAGCGCGGGGATCTGATAGCACAGCGACTTGCCGCTGCCCGTGGGCATCAGCACGAGCGCGTCGCCGCCGCCGGCGACATGCTCGATCACCTCGGCCTGGTGACCGCGGAACTCTGTATACCCGAAGACCTCCCGGAGCAGCGCGAGCGGCTTAGACTCGCTCAAAGATCGCCGCGATGCCCTGCCCGCCGCCAATGCACATGGTGACGAGCGCGTAGCGCTTCTGCGTGCGCTCGAGTTCGTAGAGCGCTTTCACGGTAAGGATCGCGCCGGTCGCGCCGATCGGGTGGCCGAGCGCCACCGCGCCGCCGTTCGGGTTGACCTTCGCGGGATCGAGGCCGAGGTCCTTGGTGACCGCCATCGCCTGGACCGCGAAGGCCTCGTTCGACTCCACGACGTCCATGTCGGACGGCTTGAGGCCCGCTTTCTCGAACACGCGTTTCACCGCCGGGATCGGGCCGAGTCCCATGACCTGCGGCTCGACGCCGGCATGCGCGTAGGCGACGAGACGTGCCATCGGCTTCGCGCCGGCTTTCTTGGCCGCGGCCGCTTCCATCAGCACGATCGCGGCGCCGGCGTCGTTGATGCCGGAAGCGTTGCCGGCGGTGACGGTGCCGTCCTTCTTGAACACCGTTTTCAACTTCGCAAGATCGTCTTTCGTTGCCGCCGGGCGGACGTGCTCGTCCCTGGTGAATTGCTCGACGCCCTTGCGCGTCTTGAGCTCGATCGGAACGATCTGGGTTTTGAAGTAGCCGGCCTCCATCGCCTTCGCCGCCTTGCGGTGGGAAGAGAGCGCGAATTCGTCCTGCTGCTCGCGCGTGAATCCGTATTTCGCCGCGATGTTCTCGGCGGTGACGCCCATATGACCGTGGCCGAAAGGATCGTGCAGAGCGCCGGTCATCGCGTCGACCACCGTGCCGTCCCCCATGCGCTGGCCCCAGCGGCCGGCGGGCAGGAAATACGCGGCGCGGCTCATGCTCTCGGCGCCGCCCGCCACAGCGACGTCGCAGTCGCCGAGCATGATGTGCTGCGCGGCCGACACGACGGCCTGGAGTCCCGAGCCGCACAGCCGGTTCACGGTGAGGCACGGAGTGCCGACCGGGATGCCGGCCTCGAGCGCGGCGACGCGCGAGAGGTACATGTCCTTCGCCTCGCCATGGATCACGCTGCCCATGACGACGTGGCCGACGCGCGCGGGCTCAAGCTTCGCGCGCCCGACCGCTTCTTTGATCGCGATCGCGCCGAGCTTGGTCGCCGGCAGCTCCTTCAACGCACCACCGTAGTCGCCGATCGCCGTGCGCGCACCCGAAACCACCACCACTTCCCGACTGGTCATTGCAGTCTCCCGAAAAGATCGTGCGCGTCCGCGCGCTCGATCAGGACATCCCTCAATTCTCCGGCCTTTCCGCCGCGGAACTTCACCACGCCGTCGATCTCCGGCGCGTCCGCGCTCGAGCGCCCGACGCCCGGTTCATCGACCAACACCTTGAGTGTGCGGCCGATTTTGGCCTTCAGCTTCGCGGCGCTGATGCGCTCTTGCAGCGCCATGAAACGTGCGCGGCGCTCCTCCTTGATAGCCTGCGGCACGGCGTCGGGCAGCGCGTTCGCCGCCGCGCCTTCGACCGGCGAGTATGCGAAGCAGCCGACGCGGTCGAGCTGCGCCTCCTCCAGAAAAGCGAGGAGCTGGGAGAACTCCGCTTCCGTTTCCCCCGGGAAGCCGACGATGAAGGTGGAGCGGATCGTGATCTCAGGGCAAACCGCGCGCCAGCCGCGGATGCGCTCGAGCACTTTCTCTGCGCTCGCGGGACGCTTCATGAGCCTGAGGATACGCGGACTCGCGTGCTGGAAGGGCACGTCGAGGTACGGAAGGATTCTGCCCTCGGCCATGAGCGGGATCACTTCGTCGACGTGCGGGTACGGATAAACATAATGCAGACGCACCCACGCGCCGAGCTCGCCGAGCGATCTGCACAGCTCGGTCATGCGCGTCTTCGTCGGCCGGCCGCGCACGAATCCGATTCGGTATTTCACGTCGACGCCGTACGCGCTCGTGTCCTGGGAAATGACGAGGAGCTCCTTGACGCCCGCCTTCACCAGGTTCTCGGCTTCCTGCATCACTTCGGCGATCGGGCGCGAGACGAGATCGCCGCGCATCGAGGGAATGATGCAGAACGTGCAGCGATGGTTGCAGCCTTCCGAGATCTTGAGATATGCGTAGTGCGGCGGCGTGAGCTTCACGCCGATCAGGTCGGTGTACGGATCGTGCGGCTTGGGGAGGTGCTGGTGCACCGCGTTCATCACCGCCGGCGTGTCGTGCGGGCCGGTGATGGCGAGCACCTTGGGATGCGTGCTCTTGATGAGATCGTGCTTCACGCCGAGGCAGCCAGTCACCACCACCTTGCCGTTTTCGTCGAGCGCCTCGCCGATCGCGTCGAGCGATTCCTGCACCGCGGCGTCGATGAAGCCGCAGGTGTTGACGATGACGAGGTCAGCGCCGGCGTAATCGGGCGCGGTGGCGTAACCCTCGGCGCGCAGCTGCGTGAGGATGCGCTCCGAGTCGACGAGCGCCTTCGGACAGCCTAAAGAAACGAAACCTACCTTAGGACTTCTCGGGGTCGTTGCCGCTTTTGTTCTGGCTGCCAGAAGGAAAACCGGGGAAGGAGAGGCCCGAGAACATGTTGCGCGCCTGGCTCTGCATCTGGTCCTGGAACTGCGCGAACATCTTCTGGCTCTGCTCCATGTAGGCCTGCATCAGGCTCTGCATGGCGGGGCCCTGCAAGTTCATGAACTGCGCCCAGAGGTCCTGGGTGCCGCGCGCGTTGTCGCCGTACATCTTCTGCGACTGCTCCTGCAGTGTCTTCTGAATGTCCTGGAACGCACGGATGTTCTTCTCGAGGTACGTGCCCATCAGGCCCTGCATCGCATGGCCGTAGAAGCGGATGAGCTGCGAAAGCAGCTCCGAGGAAAACATCGGCACGCCGCCCGATTCTTCGTCGAGGATGATCTGCAACAGGATCTGGCGCGTCAGGTCTTCGCCGCTCTTCGCGTCGACGACCTGGAACTCCTCCTGCTTGAGCACCATCTGCTTCACGTCGGCGAGTGTGATGTAGCTCGACGTCTTCGTGTCGTAGAGCCGGCGATTCGGGTATTTCTTGATTAGCCGGAGCTGCGTTTCGGTCACGCCCATGGTGCCCATGGTACTCCTTAATACATGTGCTGACCGCCGTTGATGGAGATGTTGGCGCCCGTGACGAAAGCCGCTTCCTCCGAGCACAGATAGATGATGAGCCCGGCGACTTCGTCCGGCTTCCCGAGACGGCCGATCGGGATCTGCGGCAGGATCTTCGAGTCGAGGATTTCCTTCGGGATGGCGGTCACCATCTTCGTGCCGATGTAGCCCGGAGAAATGGTATTGATGGTGACGCCTTTGCGCGCCACTTCGAGCGCCAGCGCCTTGGTGAAGCCGTGGATCCCCGCCTTTGCCGCGGAGTAGTTCGTCTGGCCGAAGGCGCCCTTCTGTCCGTTAACGGATGAAACGTTGATCACCCGGCCCCAGCCGCGATCGACCATGCCGTCCATCACCTGCTTGGTCATGTTGAAGCAGGAGTCGAGGTTGGTGCGCATCACCGCGTCCCAGTCGGCCTTAGTCATTTTCTTGAAGGTCATGTCACGCGTGATGCCCGCGTTGTTGACCAGGATGTCGATCGGGCCGACCTCGGACTGGATGCGCGAGCACACGCGGGCGCAGTCGTCGTAGTCGACGACGTCCACCGGGAAAGCGGCGAAGTTGAAGCCGCGCCCCTTCATTTCTTCCAGCCAGGAACGGTACTTGGTGTTCGAGGGCGAGTAGGTGACGAGCACGCGGTAGCCCGCGCCCGCCATTTTGGTGGAGATCGTTTCACCGAGGCCGCCCATACCTCCGGTGACAACGGCAGTCCTTTGCTTCGCCATGGCCTCCTCGTGGGGAGGAGGCAGTCTACATCATGTGCATGCCGCCGTTGACCGAGATATTCGCTCCAGTGATGTAGCCGGCTTCGTCCGAGGCAAGGAAGGCCACGACCGCCGCGATCTCCTCCGGCTTCGCGAGGCGCCCCATCGGGATGGAAGCGACGATCTGGTCGCGGATTTCCTTGCGGATCGCCATGACCATGTCGGTCTCCACATAACCCGGCGACACGGTGTTCACGGTGACGCCTTTGCGCACCACCTCTTGGGCAAGTGCCTTGGAGAATCCGGCCATGCCCGCTTTCGCGGCGGAATAGTTGGTCTGGCCGAACTGCCCCTTGATTGCGTTTACCGACGAGATGTTGATGATGCGGCCCCAGCCGCGCTCGCACATGCCGTCGACGACCTGGCGAGTGACGTTGAAGACGCTGTTCAGGTTGGTGTTGATGACCGCCATCCAGTCGGCCTCGGTCATGCGCTTGAACACCGAATCGCGCGTGATGCCGGCATTATTCACCAGGATGTCGATCGGGCCGACGACCGAGGCGACGTTGTAGAACATCTCGGCGCACGAATCGAAGTCGGCGACGTCGCCCTCGGCGGCGTGGACGCGCCATCCTTGGCCGCGCATCTTTTCGAGCCACTCGGCCTTCTTTTCATATCCCGGCAGGCATCCGGCCACGACGGTGTGGCCGGTGCGCGCAAGGCGCCTACAGATCGCGCTGCCGATTCCTCCCATGCCGCCGGAAATGAAGACGATGCGCTTCACCACGGGCACCGTTTCGTCGCGCCAGACCTCTGGTCGTTGTGCGATTTCCGCCTGGTTTCCCATGTCTCTCATTTTCCTTTTCTATCGTTCGACCGCCATCGCGACGCCCATACCCCCGCCTATGCACAGCGACGCAAGGCCGCGCCTTGCATCGCGCTTCTGCATCTCGTGAAGCAGCGTCACCAGAACGCGACAGCCCGAGGCGCCGATGGGATGGCCGAGCGCGATAGCGCCGCCGTTCACGTTCACCTTGGAGGTGTCCCAGCCCATCTGCCGGTTGACCGCGATCGCCTGCGCGGCGAACGCTTCGTTGATCTCCATGAGGTCCAGGTCTTTCGGCTCCCAGCCGGCGCGCGACAGCGTGCGCTTCGACGCCGGCACCGGACCCATACCCATGTATTTCGGATCGACGCCGGCCGAGGCGAACGACTTGATGCGCGCCAGCGGCTTCAAGCCGAGCTCTTTCACCTTTTTGGCCGAGGCGAGCACGACGGCGGCGGCGCCGTCGTTGATGCCCGAGGCGTTGCCGGCGGTCACGGTGCCGTTCTTGTCGAACGCCGGCTTCAGGCTCTTCATCGCCTCTAGCGTCGCGCCGTGCCGCGGATACTCATCGTCGGCGAACATGACCGGGCCTTTGCGCGACGGGATTTCGACCGTGACGATCTCGTCCTTGAACTTTCCCGCCTTCTGCGCGGCCTCAGTCTTGTTCTGGCTCTTGACCGCGAATTCGTCCTGCTCTTCGCGTGTGACGGCGTATTCCTTCGCCACGTTCTCGGCGGTGACGCCCATGTGGTACTGGTTGTAAACGTCCCAAAGACCGTCAACGATCATGGTGTCGACCATCTTGGCGTCGCCCATGCGGAAGCCTTCGCGCGAGCCCATGAGCGCGTGCGGCGAGAGGCTCATCGATTCCTGGCCGCCGGCGACAACGATGTCGGCATCGCCGTGCGCGATCGATTGCGCGCCGAGCATCGCGGCCTTCAGGCCCGAGCCGCACACCTTGTTGATGGTCATGGCCGGAATCATCTCCGGCAGGCCGGCTTTCATCGCCGCCTGGCGCGCCGGGTTCTGACCAACGCCGGCAGCCAGCACCTGTCCCATGATGACTTCGGAGACTTGGTCGGGCGACACACGCGCGCGTTCGAGCACTTTGCGGATCACCAGCGCGCCGAGGTCGGCCGCCGGGGTCTTGGCGAGCGTGCCGGCGAATTTGCCGATCGGGGTGCGGGCTGCGCCGACGATATAGATCTCTTCCATGCTGCCTCCTAGTGAATGCGGTGCTTCACGTAGCGACCGGGCGCGGGCTCGATCGGCCGGTACTTCGAGTTGCCGGCTTTCGCCGGCGCCTTGCGCTTGCCTCCCGAGTGGCGCGCGAGCCACTGCGACCAGCGCGGCCACCAGCTGCCCGGAATCTCGCGCGCTTGCGCGAGCCAAGAATCGGGATCCGCGGGATAAGAATCGGAAACCCAGTGGCTGCGGCGCTTCGCCGACGGCGGATTGATGACGCCGGCGATGTGGCCGCTCGCGCCGAGCACGAAAGTCCGGTCGGTGGCTCCGACATGGGCCAGCGTGCGGTACGCGGAGCGCCACGGCACGATGTGGTCCTCGCGCGAGGACAGGACGAAAACCGGCATCGTCACTTTGCCCAGGTCCACGCCGACGCCGCAGTTCGTGAGCGCGCCCGGAACGCAGAGCTTGTTCTCGAGATAGGTGTTGCGCAGGTAGTAGCAGAACATCGGTCCGGGCAAATTGGTGCCGTCGGAATTCCAGTACAGGAGATCAAAAGCTGCGGGGCGCGCTCCCTTCAGGTAGTTGTTGACGACATAAGGCCACACCAGATCGTTGGAGCGCAGGATCGAGAACACAAAGTCGAGCTGCGTCCCCGGCATGACGCCGCCGCCGCCGATGGTCGATTCGCGCAGGGCAACGCTCGGCTCGTCGACGAAGAGACCGATCTGGCCCGTGTCGGAGAAATCGAGCATCGTGGTGAGGAAGCTCGCCGAGGCGACGCGTCGCTCCCCTTTGGCCGCGAGCACGGCCAAAGCCGCGCCGAGGAACGTGCCGCCGACGCAAAAGCCGAGAGCATTCACTTCATCGGAGTTGGCGATCTCCTGCGCCACGCGGAACGGCGTGAACACGCCAAGCTCGAGGTAGTCGTCCCACGTGTAGTGACCTTGCTCGGCCTCGATATTGCGCCACGAGACCATGAACACGGTGTTTCCTTCGGCGAGCGCATGCGCGACGAAGGAGTTCTCCGGCTGCAGATCGAGGATGTAGTACTTGTTGATGCAGGGCGGGATCATGACGAGAGGGCGGCGCGCCACTTCCGGCGTGACCGGCTTGTACTGGATGAGCTGCACCAGATCGTTCTCGTACACCACGTCGCCCGGAGTGACGGCGAGATTGCGGCCGACGGCGAACGCCGCCGGATCGGTCTGGCTGATGCGCTTTCGCTGCACATCGGCAAGCAGGTTCGCGATGCCGCGGGCGAGGCTCTCGCCGCGCGTGTCCAGCGCCTGGCGCAGCGCTTCGGGGTTGGTCGCGGCGAAATTCGCCGGGCACATGGCGTCGATCCATTGCTTTGCGGCGAAGCGCGCGCGCTCCTTCGCCGGCGCCTGGAGCTCGGCGTTCTCGACGAGCGCTTCCAGGTATTGCGCGGCGAGAAGGTAGGACTGCTTCAGATAATCGTAGTAGGGATTGTCCTGCCACTCCTTCGCGGCGAAGCGGCGATCTCCAGGCTGCGGCTCGGCGAGCCTCTCACGCTGGCCCGAGACGAGCGCGGTCCAAAGCCGCGTTTGCTTCTCCAAGTACTCGCGCCGCAGAGTGGAATTGGGCGACGGGAGCGAGTCGGCAAGCGCGGGCGCGCTCGCCAGGACTCGCATCCAACCCTGGGTGACCTCGTTCGAAGACTGCGAGATCGCCGCCAACAGGGCTTCCGGGGAGGCGGGTTGCATCGCGACCGATTTTGCGACGCACAACGTAGCCCGTCAAATGATTCTTAAGTCCCTGAGGATGTGGTTTTTTTCGCTTAGTGTGGCAGTGCCGCGCCGACCGTCGCAATGGCGCCGATGCCTAGGGCGATGAGGAGCGCCTGCACCGCCGTATCGCGCAGTTGTGGCCGGCGGTGCAGCCCTGGGATGAG
>Ga0075428_100007879_pt1 | contig 11811 bp, 11 predicted proteins | sample RhiMetdeltSRZDD2_FD_75291 | JGI IMG/M metagenome (GOLD analysis project Ga0075428, IMG submission 75291) | Populus rhizosphere microbial communities from Tennessee, USA - Rhizosphere MetaG P. deltoides SRZDD2 | ecosystem: Host-associated > Plants > Roots > Rhizosphere > Soil | place: USA...
TCGGTAACCGCCCCGCTCAGCGGTAGATCACCGACCGCGAAGCTCTCGCGGGTGAACGGGTAGATGCCCATCGCGGCGAGGGCCGCGGCCCGCAGCTCGGCCGGACCGATGTAGTCGGTCGCCACGGCGTCCGGGCCGATCGCGCCCACGAGACCACCCTGGACCGGACCGCCGAGGAGCACGCTCGCGTACCCGTCGGGCCAGTGGTTCGTCCCGCGCGACTCCGGCACCTGGCGGGTCGGGCCGCGCCCGAACTCGGTCGTGATGATCACGAGCGTGTCGTCGAGATCGATTTTCGTTGGATCGTCTTCCCCCGGCTCGTTGATGACCGCCGCCAGCGCGGACAGCGCGTGGGTCGTGTTCGTGGCCTGGTTCGCGACCGCCTCTTCGTGATTGTCGAAGCCGAGGTCGACGAATGGAGAGAACCCGGTGTCGATGGCGCTCACGTACCGGGCGGGAGACAGCGGATCGCGCAGGAGGTGCGCCGCGGCGCGCAGCACCATCGAGGAAAGGTCGGCGCGTTCCATGCCGCAGGTGGAGGCGAGCTCGGTGGCGAACAGATCGTTCGGCATGAGGTCCACGAGCGCCGGGGCTCCGATGAGGGACTCGATGCCATGCTCGAAGTCGCCGAGCGTCCGTGCGCGGAGCGGTGCGCCGGTGCCGTCCACGTACCGGGTCGAGGGCTCGCCCGCGTACAGACGGAGCAGCGGGTCGAGCTTCGCCGCGTCTGGGCCCACCACCGGGCGCCCGAGCAACGCGGTGAGGTCCATGTTCTCGGACGTCTGCAACATGAGCGGGCGCGCCGAGCCGACGTGCAGACCCGCCGCGACCGCGGAGCGCGGGTTGTAGATGTCCGCCGCGATGGACGGCTTGAACACGTAGCTGTACGGAACCACGCGCGGCTCGTGGTCCTGCCAGTACCGCTGGACGTGCGCGCCGAACCCCGCGAGCCGCGGGTTCCCCAACCGCAGACCCGACATCGCTTGCGGGATCGCCGCCTCGTGCGGCGCGATGTCGTGGCGCATCACGACGACCCGCATGCGCGACAGCAGGTCGGGCCGGCTCCACAGCGGCTTCACGAGAGGGCCGAGATCCACCGCGACGCCGTTGGAGTCGACGGCGAAGGGGGTCAGCCACTCGTCGGCGCCCGCGCCGAGGCCGCACAGCTCCCGATACACGCGATCGTGATCGTCCTCGAACAGGTGCCACTGCGTGTTGCGCAAGTTCGGATCCGGATCGTCGGCACGTCCGTAGTCCTGCGCCACGTAGAAGCTCTCGAACGCGGTCACGCCGCCGTACAGGAACAGCTCGAGGCACCGCTCGGCGCGCACCCCGGGTCCGAGGACATCGCCCGCGGCTCCGAGGGGAGCTTCCCCCCACGCTCCGCGCGCGGTCCGCGGTGCCAGTCCCGCCCCAGCCACCGCGCCGGCGACGCCGCCCAGCACGTCGCGCCGCCGCAGAGCGGAGCCGCCGTCACTCGCCAGGCTGCGGCGGAGGTGTGCCACGGATCTCCTCGAGGACCCTCGAGTGTAGCTTCGGGTCGGACCCGGGACTACTTCGGATCCGCCTCGGTGCACGCGCCTTCGTGGCGGTACCGCTTGCCCGGGCAGCCGACGTTGGCGTCGAACGTCGCGCCGTCGCAGCCGCAGTAGCTGGCGTGGTCGGCGACGCACTGGCGCACCGCCCACGCCGGCGCACATGTGCCGGGCTGCGCGTCGTCGCATCCCTGTCCCTCGCACACGCCCGACGCGCAGTCCGTCGGAGCGACACACGCCGCGCCGTCCGGACCACCGGACGCGGCCGGCATCGGCGCCGCCTCGACGGGAGCTTCCACTGCCGGCTCGGGCGACGGCTGGCGGTTGCACGCGCCGCACAGGAGTACGCCGAAGAGCACCACGGATCGACGCATCGGGACCTCCGAGCTGCGCTCGTCTGAATACACTCGCGCGACCGACGCAACATGCGGGCTCTCGTTGCTCTCCTCGCCGCATGAGGCCAGGACGATCCGGCTCCAGACGTCCATGCCGCACCCTGACCCGGCCGACGTCGGCGCCGTCTCGACCCTCACGCTCGGGCAGGGCTCCGAGCTGTTCCAGGTCGACATCGGACCCTGCCTGTTCGTCCCCGCCCTGCACCGACGTGATCCCCGTGCCCGAGTGCGGGAACCAGGACGTCAGGCACGGCTACGAGCCGGCGTCGAGGTGGCGGAGCTGGACCTGCCGGCCCGGCCACCGTGGACGCCGTCGCGCCCCTCACGGACAGAAACCGGTCAGGCTCGGAGCGGTGGTCGGACGCTCGAGCGGGTACGGCTGCTCCAACTTGGTCCGCAGCTGACAGAAGTTGGTTTTCTCGGTGCCCGTCAGATTGAGAACGCCCAATGCCACAGCGATGCGGTCATTGGAAATGGTCTCCCACTTCGCGCTCGATAGGTCGTAGAGCTCGTACTCGGCGTCATCGCGGTGCACGAGTCGATAGCTCAGGTTCCTCACCGTGTGAGCGCTTTCACCGGGGTCCCAGTTGTCGGTCGTGTCGGTGTCGTTGTACGGCCCGAGTCCGGGACCGGGAGGAGTGGCGTCGTTGTCGAGCACGATCTCCGAGTACGCGTAGGTGCGAATCGAGCTCGCTGTGTTGTTCAGGAGAGGGACAATGCTCTTCGAATCCTCCGGTGGGTCGTCGCCTCCTCCCAGGAACGGGACGCCCGCCAGCTCGGCGATCGTGGCGAAGAGGTCGGTCGTCTGGACGAGCGCGCCGCGCGTCGTTCCCTCCTGACCATTGGCGGCAGCGCCGGCGATGATCAGCGGCACGCGATTGCCGAGCTCGTAGGGAGTCCCTTTGTGGATGTCCCGCTGGCCGCCCGTCGGTCTCGGGATGCCGCTCGAGGAGTCGATGGACTGCCAGAACGACCCGTTGTCGCTCAAGAGGATGATGGTCGTGTTCTCGAGCATCAACTGGCTGTCGATCTCCGCGATCAGCCTGCTGAGCTCGTAGTCGAGGGCTTCGAGTGCCGACCGGAACATCTCGGGGTCGGTGGATGTCCCCAGGGTGCACCCCGATGGCGTCGCGTATGGCGGGCAGTGGTACGGCTTGTGCGGTGGCTTCGGGGCCACCATCATGACCCAGGGCTCTGCGATGATGGGCGCGACTGTGAAACGGTCGATGGCGTCCTGGAACGTTTCCGTCGTCATGTAGTTCGTGACGTTCACCGCCGCGGCGCCGTCGACGACTTTGTACCAGTCCTCGTAGTCGGACGAGCTCCGGATGGTCTCGCCGTAGAAGTAGTCCCAGCCTTCGTCATTCGGATGGGTAAACGACTCGTCACTTGGGTCGAAATTAGTCTCCTCCTCGCTGACGAGGTGCCACTTGCCGAAATAGGCAGTGTTGCCGTCATAATCTGGCTCGCGAACTTTGATCATCTCGGGCAGCGCGTATTCATCTCCCGGCCCGATCGGCGTGGGGTGGCCGAGCCAGAAGTCCTCGTGGTCCCCGAGAGCCGTCGTCATCCCTGTACGGAAGGAGTACCTCCCGGTCTGGATCGTCGCTCGCGTAGGAGAACACGCGGAGTTGCCGTACGCCCGGTTGAATCGGACGCCATCCGCCACGATATCGTCGATCGCGAGGCTGGTGTCGGCCCACGGTCCGCTCCCCACGTTGTAGAACTCCAGCTGGTCGACACCAACGTCGTCCATCAACACAATCAGGAAATTCATTCCACCTCCCTTCTCGCCAATTCCCTGGAACGGTAATGTTCCGGGGTATCGCGAGTACCGTGCGACGTATGCCAACTTGCCAGGAAGTGGCAACCAGGTCCGAAAGACGTCACGCAGTCGACGCGGTGCCGTGCCGGTGGTCCACGCCTTCAAGTGCGCATGTAGCGTCCGTGGCGAGTGCGTCTGGCAAGGGCTGATCGGACGCGGTTGAGCCGATAGGACCGCGTCATGGGATCTCCGCGCTCGTCTGTGTCATGAGAGCGGCCGGGGATGTGAACGTCGACGGGTACGGCGACCTCATCGCCCTTTCCCGGAGTACGATTCCGGCACCGGTCGTCGTCCTTCTGGCGACCTCGATCACGCCCGAATGGACCGCGCCGTGGGACCCGGGCGGATCTCGATTCGGCGAGTCGGTGTCGGCTGCGGGGTGCGGGCGTCCACGTCGGAAACGAGACCCGCTCCCGGGCCCGGCCGGCGACCTGCTGCGTGCTCACGAATCGGGCGTAAAATGTAGTGGAGCTGAAGGGATTCGAACCCTCGACCCCCAGAATGCCATTCTGGTGCTCTCCCAACTGAGCTACAGCCCCACGACGCTCCGGCCGTAACGACCGAGCTTCCCTCGGTCAATCCGCGCGCCGCCGACCCGGCCGCGCATCACCGATCGCTACGAGAAGACGGTCGTGGGGCGGGCGAGGGGCTCGCCGTCGACGACGAGGTCGACCTTCTCGTTGTAGAACGCGGCCCGACCGCGGATCGCGTCGACGGCAGGGAACGGGTGGTCGTAGTGCCACACGAAGTTCTCGTAGCGGGTGCCGCCGATGTCGAGGTGCCAGTACCCCGCGACGCCCTTGTACGGACATCCGGTCGTGCGGTCGCTGCGCACGAGGAGATCCCGCCGCAGGTCCGTGAGCGGAAGGTAGTACCGGGTCGGCAGTCCGGTCTCGAACAACGACACCGGATGCTCGGAGCGCGCGAGCAGCTCGTCGCCGAGCTTGACCTCCACCACCCGGCGGCTCGGCATCGCATCGACCCGGTGGTACGGGTCGCGGGGGTGGACGATGACCACCTCGTCCTCCTCGAGCACCGTGTCGAACTTGCGGAAGTCGAGCACGAGGTGCCCGGCCACCTCCGCCGGGCGCAGCAGACCACGGGCGCCGGCGTCGACGTCCTCGATCGGCACGACGTACAGCGGGAACGGGGTTCGCCCGTTGCGGAAGTAGCGGACGCGCCGGCTGTCGACCTGGATGCGGCCCTCGGCATCGAGCGCGCGGATCCACCTCGGGCACGACTCGTCACGGGGGAGATCCACTCGCACCTCCGACCGCGCCGTATCGTCGGCCCGGTCGACCCTGCTCGTCCTCGAAGCGGCTACGAGGGTACCGGCGGAGGAGCGGTGGGCCGGCTCGCGGCGGCGGTGTACGGGCTCGTGGCCTTCGCGTGCGCGATCGTCCTCGGGTTCGTCGTCGGCACGCTCGGCGTGCTCCCGTTCGTGGTCGTCCCTCGCGGACGGCGCGAGCGGTTCACGATCCCGGCCGGGGGGTTCTGGGCGCGCCTCGTGGTGGCGGGCTTGCTCGGGGTCCGCACGCGGGTCGACGGTCAGCCCGATCTCGCGCCGGGCGAAGGCGCCGTGCTGCTCTGCAACCACCGCTCCTGGCTCGACCCGCTGCTGTTGTTGTGGCGCGCCCACGCGATCGGATTGTCGAAGATGGAGATCTTCTGGATCCCGTTCGTGGGGCTGTACGGATGGCTGGCCGGTGCGGTGTTCTTCGATCGACGCTCCGCGGGAGATCGGGTGCGGGCACGGCGCGAGGTCATGGAGCAGGTGCGGGCCGGTCATCGCGTGCTCGTGTTCCCGGAAGGCACGCGCTCCCGCGACGGCACGATCGGGACGCGGGTGTTCCTCACGCTACCGATGGACTGCCACGAGGCCGGGCTGCCGGTCGCCTGCTGCGCCGTGTACGGCACCGAGCGCGCGCTGCCTCCCGGCGAGCCCGCTGCGTGGCCCTGTCAGGAGGTCCGTCTCCGGTTCGGCCGCACTCTCCGTCCGTCCGACTTCCCCGATCCGCGCACGTTCGCCGACGCCTGCTGGGCGGAGGTCGTGCGCCTCGCTGAAGAGCTGAAGCGCGAGGGGTACCCGGAGCGGGACTCGAACCCGCACTCCCGTGAGGGAAGGGGATTTTAAATCCCCCGTGTCTACCGGTTCCACCATCCGGGCATCACGGCAGATCCTCCGCGGTGAGCGCGCGATCGTAGCGCTGCGTGATCGTGCCACGCGGATCGACGAGCAGGGTGACGGGCACGACGTTCGGCCACGCCGGATCCACCTCCGGCATGACGCCGGCGGGATCGGGCGCGTCGAGCTGCAGCTGCGTGAAGCGTCCGAGCCCGTGCTCGGCGACGAACGGCACGACGTGCGAGTCCTTGAGCTTCGCGAGATCGAGCGAGACCATCACGACCTCGACCTCCGGACGCCGATCTGCGTACCCCCGCAGCAGCGGGAACTCGGCGATGCACGGCTCGCACCACGTGGCCCAGAAGTTGACGAGCCGCCCGTTCTCGGACGGCGCGAACAGGCGGGAGCGGAGCGCGTCCACGCCGACGAGCTGCACCTCGACGGCGGGCCCGGTGCTCGAGGGCGGAGAGGGCGCGACCTCCCGTTCGCCGCCGCACGCGACCCACAACCACGGTCCGATCATGCCGCACCCTACCCGCTCGGCCCCGGCTGGAGGTACCCAGGGACCATGCGTGTTGACCTTTCGTTGCTGGTCCTGGCTCTTCTCGGCTGTCCGAAGAAGGGCTCGCAGACCGATCGCGAGCTCCGCGCGTTGCTCGAGCAGGCGGACGAAGCCTGGGAGGCTCGCGGTGAGCTCGGGCTCGAGGCCGCGAGCGCCCCGCTCGCGACCGCCTGGGCGAAAGACCCGCACCACATGGGCGTCGCGTGGCGTCTGGCGCGGCAGCGGATCGCGGAAGGGCTGGTCGCGGAGGACGAGGACGTCGCGCGGGCCGCGTACGCGGATGCGCGCGGGCTCGGGATCGGCTGCCTCCATCAGGATCTGTTGTTCGCCGAGCAGCGCGCCATCACCGAGTGGACGGTGTCGCTCGACGGACTGCCCGTCGGGCAGCAGCGCTGCGCCGCGTGGGGCGCGCTCGGATGGGCGCGATGGATGATCGTGACGGGCGGCTGGGGGACGTCGCTCGATCTCGACGCGGTCGACGTGCTCGTGAACGCCGCGGTCGGGGTGGACGACCCCGACACCCAGACCATCGGCACCTGGGCCCAGGCGCTGGTGGCCTCGATCCGACCGCCGTGGGCGGGCGCCGATCCAGCCGCAGCGCGCGCAGCGTTCGAGCGCGCGATCGAGCGCCAGCACGACGTGCTCGTCATCCAGGCCGACCTGTACCTGCTCCTCCTCGAGCCGAATGACGACCCGGACGCCGAGTCCGTTCGTGCCCGGATCGTCTCCGCGCCGGCGACCACGCCGGAGGACCGGGCCGCCCAGGCCCGGGTCGCGGGGACGGAGGTCGCCGATCGCTGACGTGGCCGGTTCGCCCTGGCGCAGCCTGGTCCGGCGGCTTAGCTCTACCGGGCTGTCCAGAGAGGAGACCCCGCGTGATCCTGGTGACCGTCCGTGAGAACGAGCCCTTCGAGAAGGCGCTGCGGCGCTTCCGGCGGAAGGTCGAGCGCGAGGGGATCCGCAAGGACATCAAGAAGAACAGTTTCTACCTGAAGCCCGGCGAGAAGCGCCGGCTCAAGCAGAGGCTGGCCGAGAAACGTCGCCGCAAGGCTTCCCGTCGCGCCGCCCGCCGGGCCGCGCGGCAGGCGTCGAGACCGGCCTAGAGCACGACCCCGAGCGACGCCCCGTAGTAGAGCATCGTGTGCAGACCGCCCTCGATGCGCGCCACGAGACGGTCGCCGAAGTTGAACCGGAACGCCCCCGTGACGTCGATCATCGGGTAGACGCGCGGGATGTCCTTGTCCGAGTCGGGGGGAAGGCCGTCGAGCCAGCGCTTGTACGACGGGTTCCCGTCGCTGTCCGGGCTCCACGTGTCGAGGCGCCCCATCAGCACCCCCATCCCCACGCCGCCTCCCGCGAGGAGCGACAGCCCGAACCGTCCCGCCGTGCGCTCGATCGGAAGCAGGTGGGCTTCGTAGGCGTAGGTCGCTCCGAACGCGACCATCGACATGCCTTTGGACGGCACGACGAAGTCGCCGTCCAGGTGGTCCGCCGGCTCCTCGACGTCGTCCCAGTACCCGCCGGGCATCTCCGAATCGACGAACTCGACGTAGAAGAAGCCGTTCGAGTTGCGGTTCCGGATCACGGTCTCGAGGCCCAGCGCCGGCCCGCGGATGCGGGGCCGCGGATCCGTCCACGCCCAGTCCGGGTCGTCGATGTCGAAGTACCAGATGTCCATCAGGGACGAGGGGATCGACACGGACCGCAGCCGCACGCCGACCTCGACGGCGAACTCGCGGTCGCCCTCCGGCACGGGGGCGATGGACTCGAACGCGTAGCTCAGCGGCTCCGTCGGGTCGTCCCCGTACCCATCGTCGAACGTCAACCATCCTCCTGGTGCAGCCCTATGTTACCGCAGGTCGTGCCCCGGACCCCGGACCGGCCGTGACGCTCGCCGACCTCGAACGGACGCTGACGACCGAGCCATTACGCCCGGTGTACGTCGTTCTTGGCGAGGCTGTCCCCCTGGTCGAGCGCGCCGCGAAAGCGATCGAGGCCGCGGTCCGCCCGCGCCTGGGTCCGCCGGCGTTCAACCACGGCCGATATCGGGCGGGGGAAGGGGATCCTCTCGCACCGTTCGACGCAGCGCGCACCCTGCCGATGCTGGGGGAGCTGCGGCTCGTGGAGGTGCGAAACCTGGAGGAGGGCCCGCCCGCCCTGTTCGAGGCGCTCGTCGCCTACGCGGCGGCACCCTCCTCCGGCTCCGTCGTCCTCGTCCGCGGCCGCGGGTTCCCGAAAGTCGAGAAAGGAGGCTCCAACTGGGGCGTCCGGGTCAAGAACGCGCTGAAGGAGGCCGGTCTCCTGGTCCAGATCGAAGGGAAGGACCTCGATCCCGTGTCGTTCGCCATGGAGGCGGCAGGGGAGCGGGGCAAGGTGCTCGCCGGCCAGGATGCGGCGCTCCTCGTCGAGACCGCCGGCGAAGATCTCGGGCGGCTCGAGCAGGAGATCGACAAGCTCGCGACCTACGTCGGCGAGGCGTCGCGCATCACCGCCGACGACATCACCGCCGCCACGGCGATGCTGTCCGAAGCGGTGATCTGGGATCTCACGACCGGCCTCGCATGCCGGGACCCCGCCCTCGCTCTCCCGGCACTCGAGCGGCTCCAGTCCGCGGGCGACGACGCGCGGCGACTCCTCGGCATGATCGTGTGGCAGATGCGGGAGCTGCTTCGCGCCGCCGAGCTCCTCGAGCAGGGGGTCAAGGACAACGACGTCGTCAGCCGCGTGCGGCTCCGCTGGGACCTGTTCCGCGCCGTGAAGCCGACGCTCAAGGAGGGTTTCCCCGACGCGGCCGACCTGCTGCGGCGGCTCGCCACCGCGAACCGGCACATGAACAGCCACCGCGCCGGCGCGGATCGCATCCTCGAAGGGCTCGTGCTCGAGATGCTGGACGGCAAGCTTCGTCGCCCGCCGCCGGTGCCCCGGCCGCGCTGACTACTTCGCGGCGGTCTTGCGCACCGCCGCCGCGAGCCGCGCGACGCGACGCGCCGCCTGGTTGCGGTGGATGACGCCCTTCGCCGCGAGCTTCTGGATGAGGCTCACGGCCTGACGGAACTCGGCCTGCACCGCTTTCTGGTCGGAGCCGAGCAGCAGTCCGCGCAGCTTCTTGAGCTGGTTGCGCATCTCGGTTCGATACCCGCGGTTCCGCACCCGGAGCCGTTCGGCCTGGGCGGCGCGCTTGACTGCGTCCTTGTGATTCGCCATGGCTGGCGGTCTAACGGGCGGTCCGGGGGTGGGCAACGCGGCACGAACCGTTACGGATCGGCCCCGACGAGCGGAGAACCTCTGGACCGGCGCGCCCGTATCCGCAACTTCGCGATCATCGCCCACATCGATCACGGAAAGTCCACGCTCGCGGACCGCCTGCTCGAGCGGACCGGCGCCGTGAGCGAGCGGGACATGAAAGCGCAGCTGCTCGACTCGATGGACATCGAGCGCGAGCGCGGCATCACGATCAAGGCCCAGACCGCGTCGCTCCGCTACAAGGCGCGCGACGGGGAGCTCTACGAGCTCAACCTCATCGACACCCCCGGCCACGTGGACTTCACCTACGAGGTCTCCCGGTCGCTAGCGGCGTGCGAAGGCGCGCTGCTCGTCGTCGACGCATCGCAGGGCGTCGAGGCGCAGACACTCGCCAACGTCTACCTGGCCCTCGAAGCCGACCTCGAGATCATCCCGGTCATCAACAAGATCGATCTGCCGAGCGCCGAGCCCGAGCGGGTGCAGCGTCAGATCCAGGATGGAATCGGACTCGATGCGAGCGGGGCGCTGTTCGTCTCGGCCAAGACCGGCGCGGGGATCGACGACGTGCTCGAGGCGATCGTGGCGCGCGTCCCGCCGCCGGCGGGGGAGATCGCGGTTCCGCTGCGTGCGCTCATCACGGACTCGTGGTTCGACCTCTACGTCGGCGTGATCATCCTCATCCGGATCTTCGAGGGAAAGCTGTCGGTCGGCGAGCGGATCCGGCTCATGGCGACGGGCGCCCGGTACGAGGTGCAGAAGCTCGGCATCTTCATGCCCGCGGCCGTCCACCGCGACGTGCTCGAGGCGGGCGACGTGGGTTTCGTCGTCGCGAACATCAAGGACATCCGCGACGCGCGCGTCGGCGACACGGTCACGGTCGCGGTCGGCGGCGCGGAGGCGCCCCTCGCCGGCTTCCGCGAAGTGAAGCCGATGGTGTGGTCGGGGATCTACCCGGTCGAGTCCGCCGACTACGAGCCGCTGCGCGACGCGATCGACAAGCTCAAGCTCAACGACGCCGCGATCCGCAGCGAGCCCGAGGTCTCGGATGCGCTGGGCCTCGGTTTCCGCCTCGGGTTCCTCGGCCTGCTCCACATGGAGATCGTCCAAGAGCGGCTGGAGCGCGAATACGACCTCGATCTCATCACCACCGCGCCGTCGGTCGTGTACCGGGTCACCAGGCGCGACGGATCGGCGATCGAGATCCGCAGCCCGTCGCAACTTCCGCCGCTCGGCGAGGTCCAGAGCATCGCGGAGCCCGTCTCGCGCGTCACGATCTACCTCCCGGAGGAGCACATCGGGAAGGTGCTCGAGCTCTGCGAAGAGCGCCGCGGCACGCAGATCCACATGGACTTCTCTGCGCCTGGACGCGTGCAGATCATCTACGACATCCCGTACGCCGAGGTCGTCTTCGACTTCTTCGACCGGCTCAAGAGCGTGAGCAAGGGCTACGCCTCGATGGACTACGAGATCCGCGACTGGCGGGAGGACGACCTCGTGAAGGTCGACATCCTCCTCAACGGTGATCTCGTCGACGCGCTCTCGATCCTGTGTCACCGCGACCAGGCGTACGACAAAGGGTCGGCTCTCACCCGGAAGCTGAAGGAGTTCATTCCGAAGCAGATGTTCGAGGTCGCGATCCAGGCGGCGATCGGATCGAAGGTGATCGCCCGCACCTCGGTGAAGGCTTCCCGCAAGGACGTGACGGCCAAGTGCTATGGCGGCGACATCACGCGGAAACGCAAGCTCCTCGAGAAGCAGAAGAAAGGCAAGAAACGCATGAAGGCGCTCGGCTCGGTCGAGGTTCCGCAGGAAGCCTTCCTCGCCGTTCTCCGCATCCGCGAAGACTGAGATGGACGACGAGCAGCCCGAGCGCCGCCGGTCCCGCGTTCGCGTCGGCACGTTGTTCGCGTTGTCCTGCGGGATGCTGCTCGTCGTCCCGGCCTGCATGCTCGGGCCCTACGTTCTCGACGATCGCAAGCTCGACGCCATCGTGAAGGTCGTGGCGCTGGATTGGCGCGACTTCGGAGAAGAGCGGGCGCGCGCGAGGCTCGAGGTCGAGCTCGACCGGCGCTCGATCGGCAGCCAGGTACGCGACGAGGACTGCCGGTTCGAGCACCAGGGCGAGG
>Ga0075428_100007880_pt1 | contig 11810 bp, 11 predicted proteins | sample RhiMetdeltSRZDD2_FD_75291 | JGI IMG/M metagenome (GOLD analysis project Ga0075428, IMG submission 75291) | Populus rhizosphere microbial communities from Tennessee, USA - Rhizosphere MetaG P. deltoides SRZDD2 | ecosystem: Host-associated > Plants > Roots > Rhizosphere > Soil | place: USA...
AACTTCCGGGAACCCAGAGCCTCGCCGCGACATCTGTATCTCTGAAGGGGGAGTTCCGCTCGGCTGGTCGCGGGATGGGTCGACCGGATGCACATACCAATGGTGCCGGCCGGAGGCTGTCCTCTGCCACGAATGGCGGTTGGCGGCGTCGAACGGCGTGACCCAGAGCGGATCCCCAGAGCAGAACAAGGGAAAATCCGGGAACCGATTGGCGGGCCGAACCGTAGAAAGGGAGGCAAGCCAGTGTTGGAGGACTGATGGACACCGAGTGGATGGCCTACGGCAACTGCGCCGACGGGGACCCGTCGCTGTTCTTTCCCAGCGATGGTGTCGGCGTCGAGGTTGCCAGGCGGGTCTGCGCCGACTGCCCGGTCAAGGAACCCTGCCTCGAGTACGCCCTGCGCAATCGCATCGACCACGGAGTCTGGGGCGGAACGTCGGAACGCGAACGTCGCCGGATCCTGAAACGCCGTCGCCAGCTCTCGCTGGCGGTCTTGCCCGCCTGACGAGGCGGGCCCCTGAGGCGGAAGAGCTAACCGAAGAACTCGAGCAGATCGCGGACGGCCTCTTCGGCCCGATCCGCGAACGACGGTCGCGACTCGTCGGCGGCCGCGGCGTTGCCCGCGGCCGCCAGCAGCTCGGCCCGGCGGATGTTGCTGGGCCGGTCCCGGCTGGAGCGCGCCTCCTGCTCGGCCTTCTGACCAGCTCCGACCTGAGCCGTCGAGCTGCCGACGGTCGCCGGATCGGCGAACACCAGGCTGATGACCGCCGCAGCGGCCGCCGCGGCGAAGCCCAGGGTCGTGCCTCGCCGGGTGGCCCGCCGGCGCCGGGTGACGACGCCGGTGATCACCCCCGGCGGTGCGATGACCGGAGCAGCCTCGCGCAGCGACCGCCGTGCCTCGTCGATGTCGGTCAGCTCGCGCCGGCATTCCGGGCAGCGGCCGACGTGCCGATCGACCGCCTGGGCCGTGTCGACGTCGAGCTCGTCGTCCAGCAGAGCGGACAGCAGCTCACCTGCGTGCTCACTGGCGTGCTCACCTGAAGGGAAGGTCATGCAAGTTTCCTTCGGAGCTGGGCTCGGCCTCGATGGATGCGGCTGCGCACCGTGCCGACCGGGACGTCCAGCTCGTCGGCGATCTCGTCGTAGCGCAGCCCGACCACGTCGCACAGCACGACAGATACCCGGTAATCCTCCGGCAGAGCCTGCAACGCGACGGTGACGTCGTCAGGCAGGGCGTCGCGGGCCAGCGCCTCGGTCGCATCGCGCGGCGCGCCGGGCGCGACCAGCTCGACGACATCCGGGAGACGGGTCACCGGCCGGCGGCGGCGGCGCCGCACGTCGTCGAGGAAGGCGTTGGTGGTGATGCGTCCCAGCCAGGCTTCGAGCGAGCCCGGACGGAAGCTGGCAAGGCCTCGCTGCACCCGCAGGAGCACCTCCTGGACCAGGTCCTGTGCATCGTGATGGTTGCCGGTCAAGCGGAGCGCGACCGTGTAGATGAAGTCGCCGTGCATCCGGGCGACCTGCTCCCACGACGGAGCCCCGCTCAGCCGTGCGCCGTGCTCTTCACGACGCACCCTCACCAACGCCACTGGGTGGGCGCGAGTTCCCGCGCCGTGCTCAGTCGGTCGTCGTCGGCTTCTCGGGCTCGGCGTCCTCGACCTTCGAGCCGTCGCGAATGCCCTTCTTGAACTCGGTCTGCGCCTGGCCCAGCGACCGGGCCAGCTTGGGCAACTTCGCCCCACCGAAGATGAGAAGGATGACCAACAGGATGATTAATAGCTCAGGAGCCCCGAGACTGCCCATGGCGTCACTGTACCTTTCCCTCGAAATCCGGCCTCCGTCGGAGGCCGTCGTTGCTGAGGTTGTTCGGAGTGCGACCGGTGCTCGGATGCATCGTGAACATCAGCGAGGGACGGCGCCGTCCAGTGACCGACGGTATCGCCCGCGCGGCCGGACACGCGCTTCTCGACGTCCACAGCGACCCGCACCACAACCGGACGGTGCTGACGCTGGTCGGTGAGCGCGCCCCCAGGGATGTGGCCCGGGCCGCCGTGGCCGGCCTCGATCTCCGGGAGCACGAAGGCGTCCACCCCCGGTTCGGTGTGGTGGACGTGGTGCCGTTCGTCCCGTGGTCCGGGGTCACGCTCGCCGACGCCGTGGCCGCCCGGGACCGCTTCGTCCACTGGATCGCCGGAGAGCTCGGGGTCCCGGCCTTCCGCTACGGGCCCGAGCGCTCGCTGCCCGAGGTGCGCCGCGAGGCCTTCCGAGGGCTGGCCCCGGACGAGGGTCCCCCCGCTCCCCACCCCTCGGCCGGGGCGGTGGCGGTCGGCGCGCGGCCGCCGCTGGTCGCCTGGAACGTGGTGCTGGCCCAGCCCGACCTCGCGCTGGCCCGGCAGATCGCGGCCGCCGTCCGGGGCGAGGATCTACGGGCTCTGGGGCTGCCGGTCGGCGACGAAGTGCAGGTGTCGATGAACCTGACCGCACCCGAGCGGCTGGGGCCGGCCGAGGCCTGGGACCTGGTGACGGCGCACGCCCCGGCGAAGCGGGCCGAGCTGGTGGGCCTGGTTCCCCAGGCGGTCCTCGACCGCACGCCGTCGGCGCGGTGGGCCCAGCTCGACCTGGCGTCCGACCGGACGGTCGAAGCCCGCCTGGCCCGCCGGCTGGGCCTCCCGGACCGGCGTTGACCGGCCGACCGCGGTCAGGACGCCGAGGCTGCCGTGACGGGGATCTGCGCGCGCCGGGCGAGAGCCCGTTGGCGGCGGATGCGGCGACGCTCGCGCTCGCTCATGCCGCCCCATATGCCGAACTTCTCGCCGTTGACCAAGGCGTACTCGAGGCAATCCTCGCGGACGACGCAGCCTCGGCACACCTCCTTCGCCTCACGCGTCGATGCTCCCCGTTCGGGGAAGAACAAGTCGGGATCCACGCCTAGGCAGTTCGCATAGTCCTGCCATGACCTGTCCTCGGGATCTGTGGCCATCTTGAGCTTCATCTGGCCCCCTTCCCGGGTCCAATACCACAGGTGTAATTACAACGCTGTGATCTTCCCTCACCTGCGCCGGCAGCGCAAGGGCGGAGTGGCATCAGTGGCTACATTCGTGCCCTGACCAGTAAGGTTTCGGGGCGTAAGTGTTGGGGTGAGGCGGTACGAAGCGGGGGGAGTCGATGGTGCTCGGGGGGACGCGCCGTCAGGTGCCGTTCCGATTGGGGTACGTCGCCGCACTGGATGGGATCCGCGGGATCGCGGTGACCCTGGTCGTCGTCTACCACCTCGGCCAGATCCTGTGGTTCGACGCCGCGGGGTGGTTGATGCCCGGCGGGTTCGTCGGTGTCGACGTGTTCTTCGCGCTGAGCGGCTTCCTGATCACCTGCCTGCTGGTGGGCGAGCTCGACCGCCGGGGCCGCATCCGGTTGCGCTCCTTCACCTGGCGGCGGGTCCTCCGGCTCACGCCCGCCTTCGCCGTCGTGCTCGCGGCGCTGCTGATCGGCTCGCTGCTGGGCTGGATCCCTCACGATCCCCTGTCCCAGGCCAAGCGGACGGTGTGGGCACTGCTCTACGTCCACACCTGGAACCCCAAGGACCACTTCCCGGGGCCCGAGGTGGCCCAGACCTGGTCGCTGGCCGTCGAGATGCACTTCTACCTGCTGTGGAGCGCGGTGGTCGCCGCGATCGCGGTGCTGGCGTCTCGCTGGGCCCGCCAACTCATGCTGGCCTTCGCCGTGGCCGCCGTCGTGGTGGTGATGGTCACCCGGGCGATGCGCTCGCTCGACGGGCAGTTCGCGGTGGTCCTGTTCCCGAACACCCCGAACCGGCTCGACGGGCCGTTCGTCGGCTGCATCGGGGCCCTGGCCTACGCCTCGGGGTGGCTCGACGGCCTGGCCCGCCGGTGGACGGTGGCGTTGACACTGGTCGGGCTGGGCGGGATCGCGGTCCTGGTCGCGACCGGCAACCCCACCAGCGACTGGTTCTACCTCGGCGGGTTCACGCTGGCCGCCCTGCTCGGGACGCTGGTGGTGGTCGGAGGAGCCCAACTGCGCGGCGAGGGGCGCGTGGCCCGGGGCCTGGAGTGGCGCCCGCTACGGGGCCTCGGCCTGGTCTCGTACTCGCTGTTCCTGTGGCACATGCCGGTGTTCGTCGTGTTGCAGCGCGAGGCTCCCGACTGGCCGATCCCGCTGCGGGCCGTCGTCGCGCTCGCGATCACGGCCGCGCTGACCGCCGCCTCCTACCGCTGGGTGGAGCGGCCCGTGATGCACCTGCGCCACGGCGGGCGGACCGCAGCGATCGCGACCGAGCCCGCAGCGCCGGACGAGACGAGTCCCGCGCCCGAGGGCCTCGTGCCCCCGCCGGCCCCGGCTCCCGCCCCCGCTGAGATCTAGCTTGGCTCGGCCCGGCGACCGGTGGAGCCGGTCGCCTCGGCGGGAACCAGCTCGTACAGCATCTGGTAGGCGAACAGCGTCGGACGGGCCCGCACCACCGCGGCGTCGATGCCGCGGATCAGCTTGCGCACACCGCCGTCGGTCCCGCCGCTGATGGTCCGATCCTCGTCGGGCTCGGCGGCCGAGCCTGCTGCTCCGCCCCGCTCCACCACCTCCAGGGGCAGCCCCGTGTAGCCGCGCCGAGCGACGGCCCAGCCGGTGTCGCCGGCCAGCCGCTCGAAGCTGGCCCGGGTGAAGAAGCGCAGGTGGGTCTGATCGAGGATGCCGCGGCGGTCGTAGTCGAACCGGCCGGCCGCGACCCGCATCCGGGGGTACCAGTGGCCGAAGTTGGGGATCGACGCCCACAGCGAGCCGCCGGGACCGAGCACGCCGTGGACCTCGTCCAGCAGCCGCTCGGGCCGCCGGACGTGCTCCAGCACGTCGGCCGCGATCACGGCGTCGAACGGCCCCTCGACCTCCGGCGGGAGGCCGTCGTCCAGGTCGGCCTGGACGAACTCGTCCACCCGGTCCTTCACGCCGTCGGCGGCGGCGATGTCGATGCCGACGACGTGGTGGCCGGCCCGGCGGAGCTCGGCGGCGATCGAGCCGTCGGCGCACCCCAGGTCGAGGACCCGGCCGGGCGGCTGACCGAGGAGCCACGACACGATCCGGCCATGCGAGCTCGCCGCCGAGGCCTTGGTCTCGTAGACGTCGCTGGCGAAAGCCATCTCCCCGGTGCCGAAGCCCATCTTGTGGGCCCGGTAGCGCACGACATCGCGGGTGATGAGGCGGGCGTACTTGAGCCCGTTCACGTACGAGATCTCGTCGCCGTAGAAGGTCGGGATCGGGATCTCGACGATGCGCTTCCGGGCCTCGATCAGCTGGATGATGATCTGGGTGTCGAAGTTGAAGTCGTTGTCGTTGCCGTGGAAGGGCAGCTGGCGCAGGGCGTCGACCGAGTAGGCCCGGTACCCGGAGTGCCACTCGGACAGCTGGCCACCGGCGAGGGCGTTCTCGACGGCGGTGAGGATCTTGTTCCCCACGAACTTGTAGAGCGGCATGCCGCCACGCCGCGCCGAGCCCTTCTCCAGCATCCGGGAGCCGAAGACGGCGTCGGCCTCACCCCGCTCGAGGGGGGCGACCATGTCGGGCAGCTTCTCGGGCGCGTACTGCCCGTCGCCGTGGACCATGACCACGATGTCCATGCCGTTGTCGATGGCCCACTGGTAGCCGGCCTTCTGGTTGCCGCCGTAGCCGAGGTTGCGGTCGTTGCGGACCACCTCCAGCGGCAGCGACGGATCGAACTGCTGGTACCCGAGGCCGACGAGGTACGTGCTGTCGGCACTGTGGTCGTCGCTGACCAGGATCCCGCTGATCCGGTCCCGGAAGTCCCTGGGGATCCGGTCGAGGACACGGGCGAGGGTCCCAGCCGCGTTGTACGCCACCACCAGCACACCGATGCGGGGCTGCATCGGGCGGGACAATAGCTAGCCCGTAGGGGGATGGCTGGAAAGCTGCGGACGCCCACAGCACAATGTCGCCTGTGACCGGCGTGATGGCGTACCTCAAGGCCTTCCGGGGCGACGGGATCGAAGATCGCCGCCGCCCGAACCAGACCGTCGGCATCGGCTTCCTCATCGCCGCGCTCGCGGTCGCCCTGATCGGGTTGAAGTGGATGGGCTCCGGCGGCGGCACGGTCTCGGCCGCCGGCGACGGAGGGTGGCGTCTGGGCGGCTACGTCGAGGCCAGCGGGGGAACCACCACCATCCCCATGAGCCCGGCGGCCCAGGCGGTGCAGGTCGGCGCCCAGGGCCCCGGCTCGACCGAGGACCGGTCCGGCTCGACCGTGACCTCGATGCTGCCGGACGGCACGCCGATCGTGATCTCCGGGCCCGGCTCGTCCTCCAGCTCCACCGGATCGACCGGCTCCCCGTCGACGGGACCCGGCGGGACGACCCGCACGACCAAGCCGGTCGAGGGCTCGACGACCTCCTTCACCACCGTCGAGTCGACCGACCCGCCGACGACGCCGACCACCGAGGACACCACGACCACCACCGAGGACACCACCACGTCGACCAGCGAGGAGACGACCACCACGACCGAGACCGCCCCCTAGGGGGCGAGGCGGTCAGGCCGGACGCCGACCGCGGGTCCGGCGCAGCTCGCGCTTGTTCTCGATGAAGTCCACCAGCACGTAGTCGCCGAGGGTCTCCGGGGTCGTGAAGAAGGCCCGGCCCTGGTTGAGACGGGTCAGCTGCTCGACGAACGACCGCAGGTGGCCGGTGGGATCGAGCATGAAGGTGTTGATGCGGATCCCCTCGCGGGTGCAGCGGACCACCTCGCGCAGCGTCGCCTCCACGGTCTCGTGGACCGGCGGGTAGGCGAAGAACGGCTCGCTCATCCCGGGCCGGAAGTGGGCGGTCGGCTCGCCGTCGGTGATCATGATGATCTGCTTGGTGCCGCTCTGGCGGCCGAGCAACCGCCGGCTGATCTGGAAGCCGTGCTGCATGTTGGTGCCGTAGACGAAGTCCCACGACACCTCGGGCAGGTCACGGGGCTTGATCTCCCGGGCCACCTCGGAGAACCCGACGATGCCCAGGTAGTCCCGCGGGAACTGGGTGGAGATCAGCGAGTGCAACGCCATCGCCACCTTCTTGGCGGCCAGGAAGTTGTCGCGCATCGGCATCGACAGCGACAGGTCGAGCATCAGCACCGTCGACGACCGCACGAGGTTCTCGGTCCGCTCCACCTCGAAGTCGTCCGGCGCCAGCTGGACCGGCGTCCCGCCGCCCATCCGGGCGACGGCGTTGCGCACGGTCCGCTCGATGTGCAGGTTGAACGGGTCGCCGAACTCGTAGGGCTTGGTCTCGTAGGCCCGCTCGTGGCCCGCCCCGGTCAGCTCGACGTCGTGCCGCCCGAGCCGGTCGCGGGCCAGCTTCTGGAACAGGTCGTGCAGGGCGTTGCGACCGATGCTGCGCAAGCCCTTGGGGGTCAGCTCGAGGCGGCCCTCCCGCTGGTCGATCAGCCCGGCCTCCTGGAGGAGGCGGGTCAGCCGGGCCAGCTGGTCCAGGCTGCTGGCGGCGTCGTCGCCGAGCAGCTCGCGGGCCCGGTTGATGTCCACCTCGGCCAGGGCTCCGGGCTGGGCGGCGCCGCGGAGCAGCTGCTCCAGCCGATCGAGGTCGCCCAGCTCCTCGAGGGTCGCCGCAGCCTGGGCGAAGCCCAGCGGGTCCTGGCCCGAGAAGTCGTACTGCTGACCCCAGCCCATCCCCGGGAACAGGCTCTGGAGCTGGGAGCCCAGCTGGTCCACCTGCCAGCGGAGGTCCATGTCCTCCAGCAGCTGCTCGGCCAGCTGGCTGAGCTGGGCCCGCTGCTCGGGGGTCATCGAGGCCATGAGCGCGGCCATGGCGGCCATCCGCCGGGCCAGCAGCTCGAGCAGCTCGTCGAGGTTCTGCGGGTTCTCCGGGAAGAAGTCGCCGTAGCGCTGCATGAACCCCTCGAAGTCCGGGGTCTCGCCGCGGTCCCGGGCGGCGATCATCTCGTTGAGCTCGGCGAGCATGTCCTTGAGCCGGCCCATGTCCTCCGGTGTCATGCCCTGGACGGCACCGGCCATGCGGCTGACGAAGGAGTCGACGACCTGGTTGCGGAGCCGCTCGACCAGCTCGTCGAACCGCTCCCGGGCCTCGGCCGAGGCGAAGTCGTAGCGCTGCAGCTCCCGGACCATGCCCGCGAGGTCGGATGGCAGCATCTCCAGCTCGAGCTGGCGGGGATCGTCGCGGTCCAGGGCCCGCCGCTCGGTGTCGACCACCTCGCGCAGCTGGTCGGCGATCTCGTCGTAGACGCCGCCGAGGTCGAAGCGGTCGAGGCGGTCCTGGCGCTCGCGCCGCAGCCGGTCGAGCAGGTCGCGGACGCCCTCGATCCAGTTGCCCTCGCGGTCCCGGAAGCCGGACTGCAGCAGCCGGCGCAGGGCCGCGTGCAGGTCGCCGTGGTAGAGGAGGTCGTCGGTGATCTGCTCCAGGACCGTGTCGGCGTCGAGCTCGAACCCGACCTGGGTGCCATCCCAGCGGCTGTAGCGGAACCGAGGCCGCACCATCGGCCCACCGTACCGGCCTCGGGCCTCGTCCCGTTCGGTTGGCTGGATATCGCAGGACCGACCCGGACCGGCGATCAGGGGCGGCGCAGGGTCACCCGCCGTCGCAGAAGCGGTCCTCGGCCTCGTTTGGGTCGGGTGGGATCTCCAGCACCGTGAACCGGGGCGCGGCCACCAGGTTGGCGAGGAACCGGCCGGGGGTCATCGGATCCCCGATGGCCTCGCCGAGGCGCCGCAGCTCGTCGCAGGTCAGCACGTGGCGGGCCGCATCGGCGTCGGCGTCGAGCCGGCCCGCCGGTGACTCGTACAGCGGCGTGGCCAGGAAGGGCTGCGGCAGCGCCCCCTCGTCCACCGGACCGGTCGAGATGCGGGCCACCAGCCACGGGTTGGGCATGGGCTTCTCGTGGCCGACATTCCCCGGCCGGGACAGCTCGAAGCGGCTGGTCACGGGGTCGCCCAGGCCGAGCAGGTCGATCATGTAGGCATCCGGGCCGAGGACGTAGCCCGCGATGCCGATCCCCCAGCCGGCGTAGGCGGGTGTCCGGAGGCCGGCCGGGGCGTCGACCACGACCGGCTGCCCTTCGATGTACACGGGCGCCCCGGGCTGGACGGCGAACCACGGCGCATCGGCGGGGTCGAAGCCCTGGTCGGCGGCGGTGACGGGATGGGCGCCGTACTGGCGCACCGCGCCCTGGTGGGCATCGGAGCTGAACAGGTCGGGGACCACGGGGGACGACGGGTAGCGCAGCCAGCCCAGGCAGGCCACGGCCCACAGGAGGGCGACGCCCAGGCCGGCGCCCGCGATGACCGCGCCGCGACGGTCGTGCCGCGCCGGGACGGGCTCGTCCGCCGAGGCGTCGGTCGAGGCCCGGCCGAGCGCCGGGACGGGAACCGCCGCCACTGGGACGAGCAGTGCAAAGAAAGCCGGCAGCAGCAGGCGGCCGTGCATGTAGTCGCCGCCCACCCGCACCACGTAGAGCCCGTCGACCAGGCCCGCGACGGGGAGGACGGCCAGCGCGACGCAGCGCCGCCACGCCCCCTCGCGCCAGGCGCGGACCACAGCCGGCGCGAGGATCGCCCCCAGCAGCGCGAGGACCGGTACCACCAGCCAGTAGGGCTGGATCAGGTCCCGCAGGTAGGCCCAACCGGTCCCCCAGCGGCTGCGGCTGGCCGACTTCGCCAACGCGGTGTTGGGGACGAGGCTGGCGTAGTAGCCCATCCGGAAGATCTCGTAGGCCACCGGCACGGCCCACATCGCGGCCAAGGTCACCAGGCGGTCCCGGTGGCGGTCGGACCGCCACTGGGCGGCCAGGATCCCGACCGCCATGAGCCCCGACACCAGCAGGAGATCGGGGCGGATCAACGGCCCCAGCCCCAGCGCCGCGGCCGGCAGCAGCCCGAGCCGGCGATCACCCTGGCCGGCCCAACCGGCCAGGAGGAAGCCGCTCAGCCCCAACCAGGCGAAGGTGAGCCCGCCTTCCAGGCCCGAGGTCGAGAAGTCCCAGATGGGCTGGACGGCCGCGAGGACCAGGGCGCCGGCCGGCACCAGCAGCCCAGTGGCCCCGGCGAGGCGGTGCAGCCGCGCGGCACCGAAGGTGGCCAGGACCAGCCCGCCCACCGCACAGGCCAGGCCCAGGACCACCGCGACCCACTCCAGCCGCAGCGGCAGCACGAGGTCGCCCAGCGTGAGGACGGCGATCCACGCCGGGCTGGTGGCCACCTCGACCCGTTCGCCCACGTTGAACACCGGCCCGTGCCCGTCGAGGATCATCCGGACCACCCGGAGGTTGATGAAGCCGTCGTCGGTCATCCACCGGTGGGCCCAGCCCCGCTCCAGCAACACGGCTGCCGGGACCAGCAGCAGAGCCACCTGCGCCAGCGTGCGCCAGCGGTCACGGTCCCCGGCGGCGTCCGATTCGGCACGCACGTCCCGCACCTTCAGCAAGGCCAGGAACACTACTGGCGTCGGTCGCCGGGCGAGCCACTAGCCTCCGCCGCGGGCACTGTCAGCGACAGTCAACGACGGCATTCGCCACGGCAGGGGATCGATGGTGGCATCGGGGACCGGATCGGCGTCGGCTGCGCTCACCGAGACCGCCCACGACCCCGCGCCGAGCGCGGCGGAGGAGCCGGCCGCTGGTGGGGAGCGCCGCCGCCTCGATCGCCTCGGCCCGCTCGCGGTGGCCCCCGCGGCGATCCTGGTCCTCCCGGTGGCGGTGGCCCTCGCCGTCCTGCGCCATCCGCCCTGGCTGCCCCTGTTCGACAACGCGCTCATCGAGCTCCAGGTGCGCGACGTCGGCACGGCCCGGACGCCGCTCCTCGGCCTGGGCGGCCGGCTCGAGGGCTTCGGCGCCCGCGGCAGCCATCCGGGGCCGCTCGCGTTCTACGTCCTCGCGCCCGTCTACCGACTGCTGGGCGCCGACGGGTGGGCCCTGCTGGCGGCGGTGGGGATGGTGGCTGCGATCGGCGCGGTCCTCGCCGTCGGGATCGCGCATCGCCGTGGCGGCTGGCGGCTCGCCCTGGTCGTGACGATCGTCCTGGGGCTGCTGTTCCGGGCCTACGGGGCCTGGCGGCTGGTCGATCCCTGGAACCCCCACCTCCCCCTGGTGTGGTGGTTCGTCTTCCTGCTGGCCGTGTGGTCGGTGCTGTGCGCCGACTGGCCGCTGCTGCCGGTCGCGGTCTTCGCCGGGACCTGGTGCGCCCAGACCCACATCCCGTACGCATTGCTGGTCGCGGGGCTCGGCGCGCTGGTCGTCGGTGGCCTGGCGCAGCAGTGGCGCCACCAGCGGGACGAGGCCGAGCGCGGGCGCCTGCGGCGGTGGGTCGGAGGGTCGGCCGGCCTGGCCGCGCTGCTGTGGCTGCCCTCGCTGATCGAGCAGGTGCGTCACCATCCCGGGAACCTCGCGGTGATCGTCGAGAACTTCCGGCATCCCTACGACGACGCGGTCCCGCTGGGTGACGCGTTCGGGAACTGGATCCGCCACCTGGACCTCCACGCCCTGCTCACCTCGGGCCGGGTACCGAACGGCTGGGTTCCGGGCGGCCAGCCGCTCGGGGGTACGGTCTCGCTGGCGGCCTGGCTGGCGACCGCTGGCCTGGCCGTCCGGGGAGCTCGCCGCCACCAGGAGCAGGACGGGACCCTGGTGCGGCTGCACCTGGTGGTCGGCGTCGCCGTCGTGCTCGGGCTGGTGGCGACGGCCCGGATCTTCGGGCCGCTCTGGCCGTACCTGGTCCTCTGGGCCTGGGGGACGACGGCGCTCATGGCCACGGCCATCGCGTGGACCCTGCTCGACGCCCTGCCCC
>Ga0075428_100007881_pt1 | contig 11810 bp, 11 predicted proteins | sample RhiMetdeltSRZDD2_FD_75291 | JGI IMG/M metagenome (GOLD analysis project Ga0075428, IMG submission 75291) | Populus rhizosphere microbial communities from Tennessee, USA - Rhizosphere MetaG P. deltoides SRZDD2 | ecosystem: Host-associated > Plants > Roots > Rhizosphere > Soil | place: USA...
TCTCGGGTGCCTGCGAAGTCGGGGCGCTCACCGCAGCGCCGCCGATCCGCCAGGCGCTGGCCCGGTTCGGCATGTTGCTCGGGATGGCGTTCCAGATCACCGACGATCTCCTCGATTACACGCAGACCGAGGCGGTCACCGGGAAACCGTCGGGTCTCGATCTGCGCGAGCACAAAGTCACGCTGCCGCTGATTGCGGCATTGGCGCGGATGCCGGCGGGCAGCCCCGGCCGTCGCGCCGTGGCTGAGTTGATGGACGCGGCGGAGCCGGGCGACGACCTGGTGGCTGAAGTGATCCGGCTGGTAGAGGCCAGCGGCGGGCTCGAGGCGGCGCGGCAGCGCGCGCTCGAGCTGGCCCAGCAGGCGGAGGCTGAGCTGGACGTGCTGCCAGCCACCCCAGCCCGGGACGCCTTGCAGGGGAGCATTGCGTACGCCGTGGAGCGGCGCAGCTAACCATGCACGGTCCCCGTCGCCCCGGTTTCTATCTTGGCGTTCTCGCAGTAGGATTCGTGCTGGGTGGATTGTTGCACGCGTTCTTGCGACGCTTTCTGCCGCAGGGGCCGGCCCGCGAAGTGTTTACCTGGTCTGTGACCCCGACCATCGGGCCGATTCATCTGGACCTCTTGGTGATGTCGATTACGATGGGGCCGATCGGGTTGGACGTGTCCCTGCTCGCGGTGGTCGGCGTCGTTGTCGCGTTCCTCGTCGCCCGCTCGCTCTTCTAGAAAGGCGTTTTATGCCCAATCTTGGCATCACCGAAATCATGATCTTGCTGCTCATTCTGGTGCTGTTCTTCGGCGCCAAGCGCATTCCGGAAATCGGGTCGTCGATCGGGAAGGGGATCAAGGAATTCAAGCGGGGTCTCAAGGACGAGCCGAAAGAGCCGGAAGAGACGTCAGGTACGATTCCTCCTTCCGGCAGCAGCGGCGCTCCGAAACGGCTGAATCAGTAAGAGCGTCACCGCAGAGGTCGGCATGTTTGGAAACTTGAGCGGCAGCGAAATCATCATCCTGGCCGTGATCGTGCTGCTGGTGTTCGGCGCGAACCGGTTGCCGGAGGCGGGACGCGCGGTGGGCAAAGGACTGCGCGAGTTCAAACGCGCGCTGACGGATGCGGAGAACAGCATCAATCAGCTCCCCTCTGACCAACCGCCCGCGGAGCGACCGCGTGAGGTGAAGCCGAAGCGGCTGGTGGAGTAAAGGCTAGAAGGTCAAATCCTCCGCGGCGACCTGTGCCCGGAACAGATCCTTGCGGCGGTCGACGATCTTGGCCTTGGCGCGCACCGCTTCCATGTATTGCTGCATGCGCGCCTGCTGCACCGCCTGACGCAGCTGCTCGCGCTGCGTATCGCGCTGCGCGACCCACATGCTGGAATCGGCCAGCTTGCGCCCCAGCGACTCGATGATGAAGTAACCGCCCTCTCCCTTGATCACGCCGCTGCGCTCACCCACGCCAAGACTGAAGGCCGCACCCAGCACCACCGGCTCCCGCCCGAGGTCACGCGGCGGACGCAGGCGCGTGAATGGACCGAACTGCTGGACTTGCAGGCCGCGGGAGCGGGCCGCCGCAGTGAGAGTGCCGCCGCTCGGCAGGGTGGTCGCCAGCGAATCCGCCCGGCGCTGCGCCAGAACCTTTTGTTTTTCCAGCCGCGCCGCACTCTGTGCGCGCTCGCGGATCTGGTCGAGCGGGGGAACGCCTTCGGGGGTGACGGAGTCAACGCGGAACACGTAGTACGCGGGTGCGGCGTCGATTATCGGGCTGGTTTCACCCAGCGGCGCCTCGAACGCCCAGATGCTCACGTCGGGAATGACATAGCGGCCGAGCTGGAAACGATTCCCCTCGATGAGCTGATAGGTCGGTGACACCTGCAGTCCCAGCCGCCTGGCCGCGCTGTCGAGTGTCGCGGGATCGGTGCGCCCGGCCGCGATGCGCTCGAGCGAATCGGCCCGAGTCTCGACTTCCGTGAGGTGATCCCCTTCGAGCGCCACCGGGATGAGAATGTGGCGCACCTTCATCGAGTCGCCCTTCACCTGATCGATGCGGATCAGGTGATACCCGAATTGCGTCGCCACCGGTGCGGAAATCTGTCCGGGCTTCAGGCTTCGCAGGCCGGCCAGGAACTGCGGATCGAAGCCGCTGTCGTTGCGCTTGATCCAGCCGAGCTCACCGCCGCTCTGCCCGCTGACGGAGTCGCTCGACTCGCGCTTGGCGACGTCCTCGAACTTCGCGCCGCGCAGGAGCTCGCGGCGAACCCGCGCCACACGGGCCCGCGCGGCCACACTGTCGGACGCATTCGGCATGCGCGGCAATGCGACAAAGCGCACGTACGCGACCGCGGGCCGCTTGAAGTCGTCGCGATGCTTATCGATGTAGGCAGACAGCTCCGCGTCACTGATCTTTGCGGTGTCTTGCATGGCGTATGGCCACACGGCGAGAACGGCGACCCGAACGGAATCGTGCTGGTCTTTGTAGATCCGCCACAACTTCGCATCCGGCACGTACACGTCGCTCGTCAGGTACTGCATCAGCTTGATTCGCGGGATCTGGTCGCGGTACAACCCCTCGATTTGCGCGAGGAGCTGGGGATTCTTGCTCATCGCGAGGAACTGCTGCCACTTCCGGATGTCGAACTGACTGTCGGTCTGGAACTGGGGATCGCGCATCACTTCGGGGGGCGGCGAGGTGCGTGCCGCCTCGACGATCTCCGCGTCACTGACGCGAATGCCCAGCCGTTTGTACTCCTGCTGCAGCAACGCCTCCGAAATCATCTGGTTAATGACCTGGTCCTGGAGCTGCCGATCGTCTTCCCGAGTCGAGGGCGCGCTCCCGGTCTGCTCACGGTACTGCTCGGATGCGATCTGAATGCGCCGCTGGTATTCAATCGCCTGGTATTCTTTGCCGTTGACTTTCAGAATGACGTTGCGGCCTGTTCCCAGGATCTCGGAGACCTGCCCGATAGCGAGCCACGCGATGAAGGCGAGAGCGAGGATGTAGAAGACCCACTTGGCGTTCGAGCGCATTGTGCGCAGCATGGCGGCTTCGTCCAATCCCAAAAGGAGGGGTGAAGGGGCATAAGTCTAAAAACCACAACGAACAAACTCAAGCGCACAGGACCGGTGGTCATTTGACAGCACCGGCGACCAAACACTATCATTGCTTCAATCCCCACATAGACTTAGGCCGTGGCCTATACCAGCGAGATCGATAAGCTCGAAGCGCGTTTTCGCGACAACCCCAAAGGCCGGAATTTCGCGCCTCTGGCGGACGCCTATCGCAAAGCGGGGCTTATAGATAACGCGATCGACCTGTGTCAGAACGGCCTCAAGCTCCACCCCGACTACGTCTCCGCTTACATAGTCTACGCCCGCTGCCTCGTCGACAAGAAGGACGACCCCGCAGCCGTGGCGGTGTTCACGAAGGTGCTGGAGCTCGACGGCGAAAACATCATCGCCTTGCGCGGGCTCGCCGAGCTCGCCGAGCGCAACGGCCGCTACGACGAGGAAGTCGAATGGTTGAGCCGGCTCCTGAACGCGGATCCGATGAACGGAGACGCAGCCGAAGCGTTGGCGCGGGCCAAAGGAAAAGCGGCCAAGACGATGGATACCGCGCCCACCCAGTTGATGTCCAAAGCCGACGTGCCGATCGAGCACGAGGACGGGGAGCTCACCCATACCGCGCTTTCGGTCAACCCTTCCGGGTCGTCAACCGACGCCCCTCTCGTCGAAAAAGTAGAGGATGCGATCAGCTTCAATCCCGGTGCGCATGCTGCAGCCAAAGCCGAGGGACTCGAAGTGCAGCAAGAGGTCGAGCTGAGCCCAAAGGATATCGAGCGGGTCGAAGTCGAAGGGCTGGCCCGCACGCAATACGAGGGCAGCGGGATGTTTAGGTTGGACGCGCCAGCACCAGCTTCGCGCGAGCACGACGAGGCGTTGCCCAAGGTGGATCTGCCGCTGATCATGCCCGAGGGGCCTGCCCCTGCCGGGGGGGCGGGGGGGGCGGGTGGGGCGGGGGCAGGGGCGCGGACCAAACAAACGCCAGCGCCACCCAAGCCCCCGGTACCGCCGCCGCCGCTCCCGCCGCCGTCTGCATCATCCCGCGTTCCAGCCGCCGTCGCGCTTTCCGATGATGACGGGGCGGCAGACACGGCAACCCTCTCGCGAGCCGAGCCGGTGCTCACCGAGACGATGGCGGAGCTGTATCTGAAGCAGGGGCATGAACAGGACGCGCTGAGAGTCTATCAGGCGCTGCTTGCCCATCGGCCCAATGACGCGAGGTTGCGGAGCAAGGTTGAGCAGTTGTCGCCTGGTGGCAAGAAGCGGTCTGGTGTTTCCGCGCGGGGTTTTCTCAAGAACATTCTGGCGGGACGCGGTGGGGCGGCCTCGCCGGCCGCGCCTCAGAGCACGCTCGCGGCCGCGTTCGATGTCGCAGGCCCTGGCGGTGCGACATTAGGTGAACCCTCCCATCCGGCGCAGGATACCATTTCGCTCGATTCAGTGTTCGGCGAAGAAGCGGCGCGCCGCGCTCCGGCGGCGGGGACAAGCGGAACGGGGGGAGCGGGTGGGACTGGTCGGACCGGCGGGACAGGCGCCGCCCAACCGGCGTCGCCCGCGGCCAACGTTCCCAAGACTGGCGGCTTCTCGTTCGATGAATTCTTTGCGGGCGGCAAACCGGCTCAGGCGGAACCTGCTGGAGCGCCGGAGAGCAAGCCGGGCGCAACGTCCGCCGACGCTCCCGCAAAAACACCCGGCCGTACGTCCGGCCGCACCCAGCGGCCGGCGGAGGATGAAGCAGACGCCGATCAATTCCAGCAGTGGTTGAAGAAGCTGAAATCCTAGTGCCCTCGTCCGCTCCCCGTCACATCGCTGTGTTGAACGGACCCAATCTCAATCTGCTGGGCGAGCGCGAGCCCGAGGTGTACGGCCGCACGAGCCTGGCTGAGATCGAGCGTGTCACGCGCGAGCGGGCCCGCGCGTTGGGCGTCGAGTGCAGCTGGGTACAAACGAACCACGAGGGCGAGCTGGTGGAGGCGATTCAGGGTCTCAAGGGTCGTTCGGACGGAGCCGTGATCAATGCGGCCGCCTTTACGCACACGAGTCTCGCGGTCCGCGATGCGTTGCTCGCCGTGCGGGTGCCGTTCGTCGAAGTGCATCTCTCGAACATTTTTGGACGCGAACCGGAGCGACGCCGCTCGCTGCTGGCGGATCTCGCGGTCGGCGTCGTGACCGGTTTCGGGCCGGAGAGCTATCGACTAGGGCTCGAGGGGATCGTCGGTTATCTCAAAGCCCGATAAGCGCCCCGAGCGCCATGCTGCGCTGGCTGCGGTGCTCGAGGCGGAAGGCCTGGACGCGCTGCTTGTCACGTCGCGTCCCAACATCCGCTACCTGTCGGGGTTCAGCGGCTCGGCGGGTCTGGCACTGGCGACACGCAGCAGCCTGCTGGTGTTGACGGATTTTCGTTACGACGAGCAGGCGCGCCAGGAATGTGGAGCCCTGGCACGCGTCGAGATCGAAGCGACGAGTGTCTGGGACCGGCTCTTCAATGAACTAGGGGCTGGGGCCCTGGGCCTGGGGCCTGGGGGATTGATAGGCTTCGAAGCCCATGTCGTCACGGTGAAAGAGGCTGAGCGCTTCTCCAGCACGGCGGCGGCGGCGTGGCGTTGGAAGCCTGCCGGTCAGCTGGTCGAGCGGTTGCGAGTGCGCAAGGACCCCGGCGAGATCGCGGCCATTCGCGCGGCCGCCGAGTTGGCCGCCGAGGCACTTGACGAAACGCTCGCGACGGTGCGGTCCGGGCAGACCGAACTGGCCATCGCGGCGCGGCTTGAGGGGGCGCTGCGCCGCCGCGGCAGTGAGGCGCATCCGTTCCCCACGATCGTCGCGAGCGGTCCGCGCACGGCGCTCCCGCACGCGCACACGAGCAGCCGCACGGTGGCGGCGGGGGAGTGGCTGCTGCTAGACTTTGGCGCCGTTGTCGACGGATACTGCGCCGATCTCACGCGGACGGTTGTGGTGGGCGCGCGCGCCGACGAATCCCAGCGCGCGCTGTACTCGGTTGTGCAGGATGCGCAACGCCGCGCGCGCGAAGGAGTGCGCGTGGGCATGACGGGCCGCGAAGCCGATGCCCTCGCGCGCGATCCGATCGAGGCGCGCGGGTTCGGGACTGCGTTCGGTCATTCGACGGGGCATGGTCTCGGGCTCGAAGTGCACGAGGCGCCGCGGCTCGCGCGCACCGTTGCGGAGCCGTTGCCGGAGAATGCGGTCGTGACAATCGAGCCCGGTGTGTACATCGCGGGCAGTGGTGGTGTGCGACTCGAGGACGACGTGCATTTGTCGGCGGAAGGTCCAGTGCTGCTCACCGATGGGTGCACAGACTTGATGGAGCTTGTGTGAGAGCCGTTGACGTACTGAGCAGCGCCCGGTCTATTGGAGGTCCATGAAGCTCGACATCATCGCGCAGATTGTGCAGATCCTGAAGGATGCCCCGGAAGTGGGCGCCATCGAGATCCGCCGCGGTCTGTTCGGCGCATGGTCGTCGGTGCGGGTATCCAAGGCGGGACACGCTGGCAATGCGGTGGGGCCTGGGGCCCCGGGCCTGGGGCATGTGATCGTTTCGCATCCCAGCCCGTCTCCAAGCCCCGCAGCAACACCACCACAGGCGGCCGTCCCCGGGCCCCAGCTTCTCGAGATCAAATCCCCGATGGTCGGCACGTTTTACCAGTCGCCCGAGCCCGGCGCGCCGCCGTACGTCAAGGTGGGGACCCGTGTGACCGTGGGGCAGGTGGTGTGCATCATCGAGGCGATGAAGATCATGAACGAGATCGAGTCCGAGGTCGCCGGGGTCATTCGGGAGGTCGCGGCGCAGAACGCGCAGCCGGTGGAGTTCGGACAGGCCCTTTTCCGGGTGGATCCGCATGGGTGAGACGACGCAGAGCAATCTGCCGGCGTTCAACTTCAAACAGGCAATCACACAGATGGTGCAGCGCAACGGCTCCGACCTGCTGCTCAAGGTCGGGCGGCCGGCGACTATTCGGGTGAACGGCGATCTGGTCCCGCTCGAGACGGCGCCGCTCAAGCCGGAGGAGCTGAAATCGCTCGCCGAGCAGATCATGACGCCGCGCCAGGTCAAGGAGTTCGCCGAGCACAAGGAGTCGGATTTCGCCATCGGCGTCCCGGGCGTAGGGCGGTTTCGGACCAACGTCTACCAGCAGCGCGGCACAGTGGCCTTCGCGTTCCGGGCGATTCCCTACGAAGTGAAGCTGATCCGCGAGCTCAACCTGCCGGGGGTGCTCGAGGAGATCGCGCTCAAACCGCGCGGGCTGGTGCTTGTGACCGGGGTGACGGGGTCGGGAAAATCGACTGCGCTGGCCGCGATGATCAATCACGTGAATACCAACCGACGCGTGAACGTCATCACGATCGAGGACCCGATTGAATTCCTGCACCGCGACCAGCACGCCAACATCTCGCAGCGCGAGGTGGGCAACGACACGCTCTCGTTCAATTCCGCCTTGCGGCACGTGCTGCGGCAGGATCCCGACCTGATTCTGATCGGTGAGATCCGCGACATGGAAACGCTCGATACGGCGCTCAAGGCCGCCGACACAGGGCACATGGTGTTCTCGACGCTGCACACGACGGACGCTACGCAGACGGTCAGCCGCGTGATCTCGTTTTTCCCCCCGCACCAGCACGACGAAATCCGCCACCTGCTCTCCACGGCGTTGCAGGCGATCGTGTCGCTGCGACTCGTGCCGCGCAAAGACGGCCGCGGCCGCGTCCCCGCAGCGGAGGTGCTGATCAATACGGCGGCGGTGGCGGACAACATCCGCGATCTCTCCAAGCAGCTCAACATTCCGGATCTGATCGCCGAAGGATCGATCCAGTACGGGATGCAGAGCTTCGACCAGTCGTTGTTTCAGTGGTATCAGCAGGGGGTGATCAGCTACGAGAGCGCGATTTTCTACGCGACCAATCCGAGCGAGTTCGCGCTCAAGGTCTCCGGGGTCGACTCGTCGGGTAGCAAGCTCGGCGGGGGCGGCCGGACCGGGATCGAGCTTACGCCCTAATGTTCAAGAAAGTGCTGATCGCCAACCGCGGGGAAATCGCCCTGCGGGTGATCCGCGCGTGCAAGGAACTGGGCGTCGAGACGGTCGCGGTCTATTCGGAGGCCGATCGGGAGTCGCTGCACGTCCGCTTCGCCGACGACGATGTGTGCATCGGACGCCCGCCCAGCCGCGACAGCTACCTGAACATTCCCCGTTTGATTGCCGCGGCCGAGATCACCGGTGCGGACGCCATCCATCCCGGTTACGGATTTCTCGCCGAGAATGCCGAATTCGCCGAAAAAGTTGCCGCCTCCAATATCACGTTCATCGGCCCCAGGCCCGAGCAGATCCGCCAGATGGGCGACAAGGCGACTGCGCGCAAGCTCGCCAAAGAAAGGGGCCTGCCCACCGTCCCGGGGTCTCCTGGTCCGGTCGAATCCATGGAAGAAGGCCAGCAGGTTGCGGCGGAGATCGGATTCCCCGTGATCATCAAGGCAGCCGCCGGAGGCGGCGGCAAAGGTATGCGGGTGGCGGTGGATCCGGATCAGTTCTCGCAGTCGTTCAATCTCGCCAAGCAGGAGGCGCTGGCGGCGTTTGGCTCGGGCGAGGTCTACATCGAGAAGTACCTCGCGCGTCCGCGGCACATCGAGATCCAGATCATGGGGGACACGCACGGCAAGGTGATGCATCTGTGCGAGCGCGACTGTTCCGTGCAACGCCGCCACCAGAAGCTCGTAGAGGAAGCGCCGTCGCCCGCCGTGGATCAGACGCTGCGGGAGGACATCGGCGACGCCGCCGTGAAGCTTGCGGAATCGATCGGCTATATCGGCGCCGGGACGATCGAGTTCCTGCTCGACGCGGACGGCTCGTTCTACTTCATGGAGATGAACACGCGCATCCAGGTCGAGCATCCGGTCACCGAGATGTGCACGAACATGGATTTGGTGAAGGAACAGATTTCGATCGCGGCCGGCGCGCCGCTCTCGCTGGTGCTGAACGGCAATCGGCTCCGGGGTCACTCGATCGAGTGTCGTGTGAATGCGGAGGACCCCAGCCGCAATTTCCAGCCATCGCCCGGTCTGATCACCACGTACCATCCGCCGGGCGGGCCCGGCGTGCGCGTCGATACGCACATTTATGCGGGCTATACGGTGCCGCCCTACTACGACTCGCTGCTGGCCAAGGTGATCGTGCACGGGAACACGCGGCCCGAGGCGCTTGCCCGCATGCGCCAGGCGCTCGACTCGTTTATCATTGAAGGCGTGACCACGACGATTCCGTTTCTGGGCCGGGTCATGCGCCACCCCGACTTCGTCGCGGGTAAGGTCGACACGAAATTCCTCGAGCGGGAACCGCAACTCCTCAAAGAGCAGACATGAAGATCGACGTGTTCTTCACACCACTCGGCCTCAATGCGGGGGACCTCACCGGCCGGGCGGTTGTTGTCATTGATGTGCTACGGGCGACCAGCACGATTGTGACCGCCCTTTCCGCGGGAGCAAAGGCGGTCGTGCCCGCGGCGAGCTCCGAAGAGGCTGTGCGCCTCACGTCGAACCTCGAGAAGAACGGCATCGTGTTGGCGGGCGAGCGGCGGATGCTGAAAATCGAGGGGTTTGCGCTCGGGAACTCGCCGCGCGAGATGACCCCCGAAGCGGTGGGCGGGAAAACGCTGTTTCTGGCCACCACCAATGGCACGCCGGCGCTGGTCGCTGCACAGGGCGGGGACCCGGTGCTGGTGGCGGCCGCGCTCAATTTCAGCGCCGTCGCCGAGCGGGCCCGCCATCTATTCGCCGAGCGCAGCGAGCTGGTCATCATCTGCGCGGGGCGGGAGAAGCAGTTCGCCCTCGAAGACGCCTACACCGCCGGCCGGCTCATCAAAGCGGTCAAGAAAGGCGTCCCGCCGAAGAAGCTCGTGCTCAATGATGCGGCGCAGGTGTCGCTCGACCTTGCGGCGCAGCAAGGCGGCTGGCTGGACGCGTTCGGCGCGAGCGGCGCCGCGCGGCAGCTGAGCGACGTCGGGTTGGGCGAGGACGTGAAGTTCTGCGCCCAGCCGGACAAGCTCCACATCGTTCCCGTCTACGCGGATCGCCGCATCGCGGCATGAACCCCAAGGCGCGGCAAGAGCTCATCGGCATAGCGGCCCTGCTGGTGGGTCTCTTCCTGGGCCTGACGCTGCTTCCCATCGGTCTCACCGGCAGCTGGGGCCGAAGCATCGGTAGCACGTTATGGCAATGGTGTGGGCTGGGCGCGGTCGTCGTGCCGATCCTGGGCGTCGTTTGGGCGCTCGCCGCCTTCGAGCGACTGGGCGCGCTATCGTGGGGCCGTGCGGCGTCGCTCTGCGCCGGACTCATTCTCCTCGTTCCCTATGGCGTCGCCATCGCGATCGGCCCGCGCTTTCCACCCGACTACGCGAGCTGGACACGCACGGAACGCCTCGTCGGTCTCCTGCCGGGCTTCCTGGCGAACGGCTTGCAGGGCGCGGTCGGGACGGCGGGGGCGGTGCTCGTTGGACTCTTTGCGCTGTCTGCGCTGGGGATTCTGACGGTGGGGTGGCATCCGCTGACGATGTTGCGGCTACGGGAGCAGGGAGCACGGAGCAAGGAGCAGGAAAGAGCCAAGCCCGCACGTGTGATCGAGGACGACGAAGAGCGTGTCAAAGCTGCACCGAGCTCCGTGCTCCGTGCTCCGGCTGTACGCAAGCCGAAGCCCTCACCACCCACCAAACCCGCACCGCCACCGCCGCCCGGGTCGCTGATTCCGCCGATCGATCTCCTCACCGAAGGCCCGCTGGCAGTAGAAGACGCCGACGCCTTCCAAATCGAGGAGATGGGGAGACGGTTGGTCTCGACTCTGGAAACGTTCCGCGTCGGCGCGCAGATCACGAACAAGACGGTGGGTCCGGTGGTGACGCGTTTCGAGCTGGAGCCCGGTCGCGGCGTGAAGGTCGGCCGAGTGTCGTCGCTCGCCGACGATCTCGCGCTCGCGATGCGCGCCCAGTCCCTGCGGATCGTCGCGCCGATTCCGGGAAAAGCGGCGATCGGCATCGAGGTCCCGAATCCAACGCCGCGCCTCGTGCACGTGCGCGATCTCATCGATACGCCCGAGTTTCGTCGCGCGGCACGCGTGCTGCCGGTCGTGCTGGGTCGCAATCTCGAGGGGGAAGAGGTCGTCGATGACTTGACGAAGATGCCGCATCTGCTCATCGCCGGCGCGACGGGTTCCGGCAAGTCGGTGTGCATCAATGCCATCATCACGAGTCTTGTGTACGCGTACGGCCCGGACAGGCTGAAGCTGTTGATGGTCGATCCGAAAATGGTGGAGTTGTCCATGTACAGCGCACTGCCGCATCTGGGACTACCGGTGGTGACGAGTCATCACAAGGCGGCGAACGTTTTGAAGTGGTCGGGGTGGGAGATGGAGCGCCGCTACCGCCTGCTGCACGCGAATCATGCGCGCAACATTGCGGACTTCAACAGGAAGGTCGAGACGAAGGCGCCGCTCAAAGGACCACGAGAGACGCTCGCGACGCAGGCGGGCATCCAAAAGGAGCTGCCGTTCGATGCCGAGTACACCGGCGGAATACTGCCGTACATCGTTCTCATCGTCGACGAGCTCGCCGATCTGATGCTGACGGTGCAAGGGGAGATCGAAACGCCGCTGGCGGTGCTGGCGCAGAAAGCGCGCGCGATCGGGATTCATCTCGTGCTGGCGACGCAGCGGCCATCGGTGAACGTCATCACCGGTCTGATCAAGGCGAATTTTCCGTGCCG
>Ga0075428_100007882_pt1 | contig 11809 bp, 10 predicted proteins | sample RhiMetdeltSRZDD2_FD_75291 | JGI IMG/M metagenome (GOLD analysis project Ga0075428, IMG submission 75291) | Populus rhizosphere microbial communities from Tennessee, USA - Rhizosphere MetaG P. deltoides SRZDD2 | ecosystem: Host-associated > Plants > Roots > Rhizosphere > Soil | place: USA...
CACCACCACCCCTGCGGCATCTGCCAGGACCTTTTTCCGCTGCTCCGCGAACTTCTCCCCGCGCAGCAGCCAGTCCATCAGCCAGGGGAAGACGTATCTGCCGTAGAGGCCGCACATAATACCTAGTAGGCACACTCCGTGTGCCGTCCCCCAAACTCAGAATTCACGACGGCACACGGAGTGTGCCTACTACTTATTTCTCCCCCATCAGCTCCTGAAGCTTCTTCAGCGACCGGGTGAGCATGACGCGAACGGCGGCATCGGTCTTGCCAAGTTTTTCGGCAATCTCCTTGGACGGGCGGCTTTCGACATACCGCATCCGTAGTGCCGCCTGCTGCTCATCGGGCAAGTGAGCGAGCGCTTCGGCCAGCCGCAGCTCGCGGGCATTCCGCGAAAACGCCTGGCTGGGCGTCGTCATGCTCATCACGAGCATATTGATCAGCCCGGGCGAGTGGGTGTCGCCGCCGGGAGTTCCCAGCGGCACCTCGCGGCCGGCATCCCGCTTCTGCGCTTCGAAATGCCGACGGTGGAGGTCGATGATCTTCCGCTCGGCAATCTGGCAGAGCCAGCCGAACGGATCGCGCCGCGACAGGTCGGCGCTGGGAAGCGCGCGGACCGCCTCCGCGCTCGTCTCCTGAAACACATCCTCCGGCTCCACGCGCCGCCGCAGTGCCGCGCCCAATTGCCGCTCGATGTAGGCCAAAAGCGGCAATCGCTTGAGCTGGAAAAAGTCGCCCAGTGCCACGGCGTCGTGCGCGATCAGGCGCTGCGTGAGTTCCTCTTCGGACATGGCGGCGTGTGGCTGATTGGGCAGCGAGAGATAATGATAACCGGATTCTAGTCCATCGGAGGGAGCGGTGGCATCCAAGGCGCAAGGCGTCTATTCTTGCTTCCATTGCGAAGCGAGGCCGTCGTCCCATCGAGGGGTACCACAGTGAAAAACTGTCATCGTCATGGGCTGGGGCTTGTTTTGGCTGTTAGCTGTCTCGGGAGTTGGCCAGCGCTCGCCGACGAACCGGCGTACGATCTGGTGATTCGCGGTGGCCGCATTGTCGATGGCAGCGGCAATCCGTGGTTTGCTGGCGACGTGGCCATTCGCGGTGAGAAGATCGTTGCCGTCGGTCGGGTGCCAGAAGCCACGGCGAAGCGCGAGATCGATGCCCAGGGTCTAATCGTAGCACCGGGCTTTATCGACATGCACTCGCACTCCGACTGGCTGCTGCTGGAGGACGGTCATGCGCAGAGCAAGATACGCCAGGGGGTGACGACCGAAATCCTGGGCGAAGGAGGGTCGGCCGGCCCGTTCCAGGGAATGCTCGGCGGACGCACCGTCACCGTCCGCGGGCAGGAGATGACCATCCGCCGCCTCCGCGACTATTTCGACGCGGTAGAAAAAAACGGCATCGCGGTCAATGTGGCGTCTTACGTGGGGCTCGACAACGTCTGGCAGTGCGTCATGGGGCAGGCGTTCGATCGGCCCACCGCCGCACAAATTGAGGAGATGAAGGCGCTCGTCAAGCAGGCGATGGAGGAAGGGGCCTATGGGCTGTCATGCCAGCTCATGATGCCGCCGGGATCGCTGGCGACGACCGACGATTTGGCGGAGCTGTGCCGCGATGCGGTCCGGCCGTATGGAGGGATCTTCTCATCGCACATCCGTAATGAGGGGCTGGGGGTCTTCGAATCAGTCAAGGAAGTGATTGCCGTCGGCGAGCGGGCTGGCGTGCCGGTAGACAATATCCATCTGAAGATTGCCGACGAGAAATATTGGGGGCGGATGAAGGAGATTGTGGCGATCATCGAGGCGGCTCGGGCTCGCGGCGTCGATATCCAGGCCAACGTCTATCCCTACACGCGGGGGAACAACAACTTGTCGAGCATCATCCCGCCATGGGCCCACGAAGGAGGAAAGCCGGAATTCCTCAAACGCCTCAAGGACCCCGCCCAGCGCGAGAAGATGAAGCACGACATCCGCACCGGAGTTGACGGCTGGTACAACCACTACACGGCCGTCGGCGGCGACTGGAGCCGAATGCTCATCAGCGGCGAGAGTCAGTTTTCGGGGCTGACGATGGATCGGGTCATCGCGCTCAAAACCGAGAAGCTCGATCCCAAACCCGATCCGCTCGACGTGCTGTTTGACCTGCTTCTGGAAAACGATGGCTCCGTCAGCACCGTCTATGCCCATCACACGGAGGAGGATATGAACCTGGCGCTGGTCCAGCCGTGGTGCTCGATCGGCTCCGACGGCTCGGCCTATTCCATCGAAGGTCCCTTGCGCCGCGGCAATCCCCATCCGCGCAATTTTGGTACGTTTCCCCGCGTCTTAGGCGTATATGTCCGCGAGCTAAAGCTGCTCAAGTTGGAAGATGCCGTTCGCAAGATGACGTCGCTCAATGCGAACCGGCTGGGGATCGTCGACCGTGGGCTGCTGAAGTCGGGCCTATATGCCGACGTGACGATTTTTGACGCGGGACGCGTGATCGACAAGGCAACGTATACGGAACCATTCCAGTACAACGAAGGGATCGAGTACGTGATTGTCAATGGACAAGTTGTACTCGACCGAGGAAAGCATACCGGCGCGATGCCAGGCAAGGCCCTGCGCAAAGGGCGAATGTAACGCGTCGGCCAGATTACCGTTGACGTATTTGGGATCGCTCGTGGAAAAAAGGGAAGAACTGAACACTTGGCCAGTTTGTGCGTAACGCAACAGGTCGCTCCAGATAGGCAGGACGTGCGATGATGCTCCCCTGGCAATTCTCCCTTCGCACGCTGCTGGTCGCAGTCGGTTTGACGGCCGTCTGGTGCGTGGCCCTCGTCAATGCCAGCCCCGTGTGGGTGATGACGACCCGCGGCATCAGCCTGGTGAGCTTGCTGTTTGCGATGCTGGCGCTGTGGTACCGCCACGGACAAAAGCGAGCGTTCTGGGCCGGCTATCTGCACGCAGGACTGTTTTACGCGCTGCTGGTGTTCTACACGGTCGGTGGCCTGGGCTTGCGTCCGATCTGCACGGACGCGGATATTCCGTCGGGCCGGCTGGCGATGCTGGCGTACGAATGGATGCCGGAGGGGAGCCGGCAGCAGTTTACGCAGCCCAGCGCTTTGAACACGGTCGACTTTGAGGACGTCACGATCGTGAGGGGTTTCGTACAAACCAAGACGGGACGTTTGGGAATTCGACTGCAGGCCAACGAAGCCTATATCGACCCGGCACAGTTTCGCTACATCTTTCACTCCGCGTTCGTGATTCTGGCCGGCTACTGCGGCGGGCTGGTCGGCATCTGGCTCTTTCGGACGCAGGATGAGCCAAAGAGTGCTAAGAACGGCTGATCGACACTTTCACAAGCCCGAAGCGCAAGCAAGGGAAACCTCGGCGTCGCCGAAGATCGTGTTCGAGTAGAGGGCCTGTCCCTCGCTGGCGCACTGGCGCGTCGGGCTTGTGTGTCTTACGCTAAAAACCGCGCGAACAGATTCTTCGTCATCCGCTGCACGCGCGCGTCTGGTCCGGGCGGAGTGCCGCCGTGAGCGGAAGGCCGCAAATAGCCAGGCGGTTCGCTCAGGCCGTCGGACCACCAGATGGTGGCGGCATTGAACACGCAATTTTGCTTCGGGCCGGGATAGATGGTCGCCGTGTACTCGACGTTCTGCGGCCGGTTGCGGGAATAGACCGGCCCGCGGGCCAGCACCTCGAGACCTTCGATGTCCGGCAGCGGCGGACCTTGATGCTCCCAGCCGACGAGACCCTTGATCGAATCGCCGGTTTTCATTCCCGTCCCTTCGAACAGCCAGTGCTTCCCGTTGATGCATGTCCAATCGGCACTGCCGTTCGCCGGATCGGTGGTGCGAGCACCCATGAGCAGCGCCGGATCGGGCCCGTGCTTCTTCCACTGCTGTGCCTTCTCGGCCGCCCGATCGCGGTCGGAATTTGCACCGCCGAATTTGCCGATTCGCTCGATCGTGCGATTGGCCGCGCCCGATGATCCGTCGCGGATGTCAATCACGCCGTCGACCGCATTTCCGCTGAAGAACGCCGCATTCACGCCAGCGTCAATCGCCCGCTTGACGTTTTCATACATCGCGAGCGACCAGTATTCGTCGTGCCCGACGGAGAGGAACGCCTTGGACTTCAGCAATCGCTGAAGATTGGCATGCGTGTCGATATTCGAAATGTAAGAGACGTCATAGCCCTGCTGCTCCATCCAATAGGCCAGCGGAAATTCCCATAGGAGAAACTCGCCGGAGCCCTGCGACAGGGGCGCATCGAAGATCTGTCGATAGCGGGCGTAGGGCCGGTCGAAGCTAACCGCCACGTTCGGACCGGTGTACCAGTTATGCGGCGGCATCCCGTCGTCGTACAGCGACCAGAGATCGGGCCAGCGGTTATAGGCAGCCCAGGTGGTGTCGGAGCACTGAAACAAAAAATCGCACTGGCGATCGTCCCGGACGATAAAGATGAGATAACTTTCCAGCTTTTCCCGCTGCTCAGTGAGCTTGCCGAGATAGACGCCGCTGGTCCAGTCATCCGGTATTTTCAGCTTCGCGGCCGTTTCCCACAGGCATTCGCGCAGCCGCACGTCGCCGACGGGCGGTTCGGGCTGCGGCTCGCCATCGAAGGGTCCCAGCCGCTCCATCAGGCGGCCCCCTTTGCCGCCGTAGTAACCCAACCGAAAAAGGTCGATCGTGAACTTCGACGCCGGTTGCGTGCTGACCTTGAACTCGACCGTCTCGCCGGCGCTCACACTATTCCGCGAGCAATAGCCTTCGATCCACGGGCAGCGATACTGTGTGGGCAGGTCGATGCGCGTGTTGGTCAGCAGCCAGTCGGTCGTGCCGGCCATTTGGTTCTCGTCGCGAATGCGACCGGACTGGGCGGGTGCAGCGGCCAGGCAGGCCGCGGCCACACCGAGTCCGGCAGTACCGTGCAGGAATTGTCGGCGGTCCATAGGATCAATCTCGGGAAAGGAGCGGAGAGGCGCAGATGCCCGCAGTATAATCGTGGCTGTCCCACCAGGAGTGAACCCCATGCCGCGAACACTCGTTCTCGTCTCGGCGCTGTTTGGATTGACCGGCGCGTTGCTCATGGCGGTTGCCATCACCGCGTGCGCTGAGGAGAAAGAAGCAGCCGCTGTCCCCGCCGGCCACATTCGCGTCGCCGGCATCGTCCTCAAGTGGATACGTTCCGATAAAGAGGCGAATTATTCCCGCGCGGAGAAGCTGATCGAGCAGGCCGCTCGCGGCAAGGCTCAGCTCGTCTGCACCACCGAGTGCTTTCTCGACGGCTATGCCATCAAGGACAAGACCATCCCGCTCGACGAATATCGCGCGCTTGGCGAGCCGATCCCCGATGGCAAGTATTGCAAGCGGTTGGCAGCACTGGCCGACAAGCTGGACATCTTTTTGATTGCCGGAATGCTCGAGGCCGATGGCGACAAGCGGTACAACACGGCAGTGCTCATTGCTCCCAACGGAAAACTGATCGGCAAGTACCGCAAGCACAACCTGGAGCACGAGCTGGTCCGCAACACACCCGGCGACAAGACGCCGGTCATCCACACGCCCGTGGGAAAGATTGGCATCATGATTTGCGCTGACCGACGCGATCCCGATCTGGTCAAGAAGCTGGCTGGCGGCGGCGCTACGATATTGATCTGTCCTTCCGGCGGGATGTTCGGCCCACAGTCGAACGACCCCATTCTGCAAGCGCGCTCCAAAGAAAACGGCCTGCCGATCGTTTTCGTTCACCCGGCGGAATTTCTGGTGACGGACCCGCAAGGAGAGATAAAATCGCGCACCATTCTGGGGGATCGGCTGGAAATCGAGAAAGCCGACGTTGGCAAGGAAGGGGACCAGAATGAAGTGTTCTTCTTCGACTTGCCAAGGGCGGATCTTGCCGGCGGCAGTCGCGAGCCGCGATAATGCACGTTCAGAATTCGCTGCGTTCCCTTTTCGAGGAGCCCTCGCATGGCCGTCAGCCCCATCCCCGCCGGCTATCACACTGTTACTCCGTACTTGATCGTGAGCGGCGCCGCCCGCGCGATCGAATATTACAAGAAGGCCTTCGGTGCGGAGGAGATCATGCGCCACGGCGGTCCTGATGGCCGGATCGGCCACGCCGAGATCAAGATCGGGGATTCGCGCGTCATGCTGGCTGACGAATTTCCCGAAATGGGAGTCAAGAGCGCCACTTCGATCGGTGGCACGCCCGTGGGGCTGTGCATCTACGTGAACAGCGCCGATGCCGTCTTTAGCCAGGCCGTGGCGGCCGGCGGCAAGATCGAGCGGCCGCTTCAGGATCAGTTCTACGGCGACCGCAGCGGAACACTTGTCGATCCCTTCGGCCACAAATGGACGATCGCCACGCACATCGAGGATGTGCCACCAGAGGAGATGAAGCGGCGAATGGCGGAGGCGATGAAGAAGAAGCCGGCGTAGGAGCGGCTATCACATTTACTCCCGCAGCATGGCAATCAGCCGGTCGATTTCCCCCTCGGTCGCATATCCGTGCGGACTGATTCGAATGCCTCCCCCGCGACAGGCGGCGGCGATGCCGCGGTCGGCCAGCTTTTTGCGAATTTCCAGCGGCGGTTGATTCGGCGTCAGGAAGGTGACAATGCCGCTGCGGTGGTTCCCTTCGTGTGGGCTGACCAGCGGCATGCCAAGCTCGCGAAGCTTCGCGACAGCGTTGTCGGCAATTTCCAGCACGCGGTCGGCAACCGGTGACGATTCCGGCGCGACGCCGAGGTCGCGGAGCATTTCCAGGCTGGCGTTCAGTCCGGTGAAGCCGACCATGTTCTGCGAGCCCCCCTCGTAACGGACGGCTCCAGGCTTGAGCTTGAACTCGATCAGGTCGTAGCGGCCGCCGGCCAGCACGCTGTGCCAGCCGCAGTTCAGCGGCCGCAGGCGGTCCAGATGCTCGCGGCGGATGTAGAGCAGGCCGGCTCCCTCCGGCCCGAGCATCCATTTGTGCCCATCGGCCGCCAGGAAGTCGATGCCGCTGGCCTGCACGTCGAGCGGAAAGACCCCCAGCCCCTGGATCGCATCGAGAAACATAAGTGCGCCATGGCGATGAGCCAGGGTAGCTACTTCCGCCGGGTCGATTCGCCAGCCGGTGGCGTAACCAACCCAACTGACCGTGACTACTCGCGTCCGCTCGTCAATCGTCTGCTCAATCCGGTCCAGATCGACCCGCCCCCCATCGACCGGTACCAGCCGCGTCTCGACGCCCCGCGAAGCGAGGTTCATCCACGGATAGATATTCGACGGAAACTCGTTGGCCAGCGTCACCACATTGTCCCCGGCCTGCCAGGGCAGCCCCTCGGCCACGAGACTGATTCCCGCGGTCGTGTTCGGAACCAGGGCGATTTCAGCGGGCTGGGCATGGATCATTGCGGCAGCGGTCTCCCGCAAAGACTCCATCCGCTGGGACCACCGCTGCCAGATCGTATCTCCCTCTTCCGCCGCCTCGGCAAGCCAGTGGGTGATGGCCTGCCGGGCCGGCAGGGGGAGCGGCGCCACGGCGGCATGGTCGAAGTAGGCCCATTTGCGCGTAATGGGCATCAGGTCTCGAAAACGGTCCAGTGCAGCTCCCATCGCCGTTTTTGACATGTTTCGGGAAATCCGTGCCAGGCCACAAAACCGGCATGGCGGCAGTGGTTCCCTTGGTGACAGCGGCGCAAGTCGAATTATACTTACGCGGATATGAGTTTAGGCTATCACGCGGCCGGCCGTGCACCTTCGAGGACGCAGCGAATGCCCAAGGCGCTTTGTTTGTCGGGGATGGTTGTCGCCATCCTCCTGGCGATCTTGTTTCTATTCGACTTGATCGCCCCCGCGTCGCTAGCGCCCTTCCGCAAGACCAGCTACCTGATGGACATCTCGTTCTTGGTGTGCGCCATTCTGCTCGGCGTGATGAGCTGGCTGACGTTCCGCGAGCAAGTGTGACGGAAATCACCTAGGCTGCCGGCGCCAGCAGTGACTTTGCCGGTTGTGCCGAGCGGAGGGCCAGATTTTCAAACGCCAGGTCTTGCAGCGTTCGCACCAGGATTCGTCCCTCATCGCGCATTCTGGCGACCTGGCCGACAATTGTCCTAGCTTGTGCCAGGCCATCGTCCTCGCACTCGACCAGCGCGTCGCCATCGATGGCCACGTGCAGCAGCCCCCGATTGCCAGCAACCTCCCGCAGTCGCCGCGCAACCTTCCAGGCGGCTGGCTGCCACCAGCACGGGGCCAGCGGCAGACGCCACGCCAGCGGGGCATGCCAAACCCCGAATCGATGTGTCCCGGCCGATGGGCCAGTCGGAGCATGGTGACAAGCGGGGAAACTGACTGCGGCGATATCATACGCCAGGAGTAAGTCGAGATCGACCGGCTGGGAGACATTCCGCAGTATCAGGGTGGAGACCTGCATCCCCGCCTGGCGAGCAGCCCCAAAGCGGCGGGATAGCTCGCGCTCGATTCGCATCCGCCCTGCTCCGCGGCCAATCCAGGATCGTTCTCCCAGGACGGCGATCTCGTGCCTTACGTCCCCGGCCAGTAGGGAAGGACTGGCGGCAGAACGGGCTGGGTCGGCGACTGCCCAGGTCGCTGGCAACCGGTGTTGCTGGAGGAGGTCCAACAGCTCGCCAGTCAGGTGATCCAGTCGTTGCTGCCGGTCCGCGGAAGGGCGATCGATCGCCAGTTCCAGCTCGATCGAAAGGACTACGATCCCCGCCTGTCGCTCAGACTGCCGCATGGCATCCCCGCCGATTTTGAGATTCCCGCCCGCCATCCTTGGCATCGGTAAACTTCCGATCGCCACTCAACTTCATCCTGGCGACTGTCATAATCGGCTGCCGCCCGTGAACTGTGTACTCAGCCTTGAAGATTCCGACGGTCCAAGTGCAAGCGATAGTCGGTCGCTAGTTTTCGTCTCCCGATTCGTCCAAGGGGGAGCCGTCGGTTCACCGGAGGCTGTCGGCGGGGAATACTGGTATAGACTTTTGCCCTAGAAACCCCCAAAAAGAGTACCTCCTTGGCGGTCAGCCGCTATATTATGAGCTTGGCCGTCGGGTTGGGGTGCTCTTTTGGACCAGGCTGGCCAGGTAATCGGTCTCTTCGAGGTCGGACGATGGACGACTCGGTGCCTAAACCGTCGGTAGGGGTCGACGCGGCAGCCGGTGGCGGCGTCGAAGTCTCCAAGTCGCCGCGTCCCTCCGCCCCCTCGTCAACCACCGCCGGCTCGCGGGGACTCCCCCCCAATCAGCGCAAGCCGAGCGAACTTTCGCCCCCTCCTGCGGAGGAGATAGATGACGGCGACGAGCTGGTGGCGTCAGACGATCCGTTTTGGCTGCGGCGGACGCTGCGCCAGTCGTCCGCACTGCTCATTTCCGCCCTCCTGCACATGGTAGGGCTGATCGTCCTCGGCCTGATCACCGTGCCGGAAAAGGTAGTGCGCGAGGTGCAGGAAGTCGTCGCGGACATGCTCGAGGAGCCGGAGCGGGACCTGCAAGTCGTCGAGATCGAGAACCAAATCGTCGAGGTGCGTGAAGTTTCCAGCCAGGTGCTCAGCAGTTCCCCAATCATGTCGGAAGCGGTTGGGGGGTCGGGCGCACCTGGTTATGGCGGTGCTGTGGGACCAGGCGGCTTGATGTCGGCACCGCAAATGGACAAGGGATTGCTCGCGGCGGCCAGTTCCGACGTTGATATCGGGGGGATCATGACCGACATCCCCTCCACCAGCAGGCTGGTCGTTCACGCCCCGGATGGCACCATCGGAGATGCTCGCGCGATCGTCAATTCCTACCAGGAGGCGCTCGACCAGCTCACGCAAGAAATCCTGTGGATGCTGGAAAGGGGCAAGGTCCTTGTCGTCTGGAATTTCGACCAGTCCGAGAGCATGAAGAACGATCAGAAGGAGATCCGTTCGCGGATCGACCACGTTTACCGGCAATTGGGACTGCTGGGGCGCGGACAGGACGACTCGCTGGAAACGGCAGTCACCAGCTACGGCGAAAAGTGGATCAACCACACCCGCAAGCCGACGAACGATCTGATCGAGATTCGGGCCGCGATCGATACCGTGCCGATCGACAAATCGGGGAAAGAGATGATGTGCCAGGCTGTGGGCCAGTCGATCTCCACGTACCGCCCTTACTGCCAGAAGACCGACCGGCAGATGGCGCTGATCATTCTGACTGACGAAAGCGGCGATCAGGCCAACAACAACCAGTATCTGGAAGCCGCCCTGGCTGAGGCCAAAGCGGCCCGCTGCAAGATCTTCGTGCTGGGACGTGAGGCCGTCTTCGGCTATCCCTACGCCCATGTGAGCTGGGTTCATCCGCAGACGAAGGATGTCCATTGGATTCCGATCGACCGCGGTCCGGAGACAGGATTCATCGAGCAGCTTCAGACGGACGGCTTCCGCCGGCGGTACGACGCTCATCCCAGCGGTTTTGGCCCCTACGAGTGCTCGCGGCTGGGAAGCCACACCGGCGGGATCTTCTTCATGCTGCCGAGCCTGGAAACCGACCTGGTTTACGGCGAGAAGCGAAAATTCGATCTCGAGCAGATGCGGCGGTACTTGCCGGACCTGCGCTCCCGTCTGGAAGTCAAGGACGAAATTGACCGCTCGCCGCTGCGCACGATGCTCGAGAGAGCGATCTACGATCTCAATCCGTACAACGAGGAAGCTGCCAAGATCGTCGTCATGCGGATCCACTTCTCTCCCTATTCGCCGGCGTTCGTCGAGCAAGCGCGGCACGAGCAGGCCAAGGCGCTGATCTACATCGACTACCTGGCGCGCGTGGAAAAGACAATCGGCAAGATGGAGCGCCTGCGCCGCGAGGAGGCCAATCCGCGCTGGCAGGCCAACTTCGACATCATCTATGCCCAGACCATCGCCTACCAGGCCCGCATGTACGAATACGGCGCCTACCTGGAGGAATTCCTCAAGAAGCCCAAGATCGTCCCGGCCACCAAGCCGCCGAACTTAACGCATGTCGGCTGGGAGATCGCCACGCGCCAGGAAACGATCACCGGCGACAAGATCAAGCCGTATGTCGAGCGGGCTAGCGCCATGTTTCGGGATGTGATCAACAACCATCCCGGCACTCCCTGGGCGGCGCGGGCCGAATGGGAGCTCAAGCGCGGCTACGGCATTCACCTGCTCGAAGACTACGACGCGCCCCGACCGGTCCTGCCAGCGGGGACCATTCTCGAGCCCGTGCCCAAGCTCTGATTCGATTCTCAAGGCGAGCCCGGCAGCGGCACTTGCTGGCTGGACATCAAATAGCCGACAAGGTCCCGAACTTGAGCTTCGGATAGAGGCGTCAGCAACCCGTCGGGCATCAGCGACAGCGTGGAGCGCTTGCTGCGCACGATGTCCGACTGGGGAATCGTGATCCGCTCCTGCTGCGTCTGGATCGTCACAGTCTTGTCGGTTTGCTCGACGACAACGCCGTTTACCGTTTGGCCGTCGGCAAGCTGAAAGACCGACATGCGGAAGTCGGCGGCCACCAGCCCGCTGGGATCGAGCAGGTTTTCCAGCAGGTAGTCGAGGTTCCTGCGATTGCCGCCGGTCAGGTCGGGGCCGGCCGACTTTCCCTCGCCATACAGGACGTGGCAGTTTGCGCACGTTTTGGCAAAGAGCTGTCTGCCAGCGGAGAGATTGGCATCGGCAAGCCGCGGCATCAACTTTTCCTTCCATGCCTTCATCTGCTGTTCCTTGTCCGCACTGCTCGTGCGGACTTCCCCCCATAGCGTCGCCAGCTTCTGATTCAACTCTTCTTTCTCGAAGCTGCGAATTTGCCGGGCGTGGAAGGCGGACAAC
>Ga0075428_100007883_pt1 | contig 11809 bp, 14 predicted proteins | sample RhiMetdeltSRZDD2_FD_75291 | JGI IMG/M metagenome (GOLD analysis project Ga0075428, IMG submission 75291) | Populus rhizosphere microbial communities from Tennessee, USA - Rhizosphere MetaG P. deltoides SRZDD2 | ecosystem: Host-associated > Plants > Roots > Rhizosphere > Soil | place: USA...
ATGCTGTATTAATAGCTGTCAATAACGGTAATGAGATTCTGCAGCGTCGTCAGCGGTGAACCGCCGCGCTCGCCAGCGTTGCCAACTGAATTCTGAAGCGATTGCTGGACTGCGTGAAGATTCGACAATAATGTTTGCCATATCGGTTCTCAAACGTGAGATTGCGGTCTACTCTTTACCCCGTCCGACTTCAGGCTAGCTAAAGGGGTAGCAATGCCAATTCTCCGTTCGTCTCTCGTCGTTGGGGCTTCCTTGGTAGGTGCAGGCGCGATTGCTCTCGTCGGGGCCGCCACGGCCGGGGCCGACAGCGGCCTCAACCTGGCTCACTTCGGCGGCATTCCCGGCGTCCCGTTCTCGGGTAACACAGGCGTCGCCAACATCGGCAACTGCAACCAGGGCGTCGCCAACATCGGCAACTGCAACCAGGGCGCCGCCAACATCGGCAACTTCAACGAAGGCCTGCTCGTAATCGGTAACGGCAGCAAGGGTGCCGTGGTCATTGGTGACGGCAGGACGGGATTCATCCGGGTCGGCCCGTTGGGCTTCTAGGGTCCGCAAAGATCCACAACCGACGCGAGGCTGCAGGTAGGACACACCTGCAGCCTCGCGGCGCGAATGCAGTTCATCGTGATAGCCCCTTCGGACTATTGTCGAGGCAACCCGAATTGCAAATGCCGCAGGAGGTGCCGTGCGAGCGAAGGACCATCCCAACAACGCGCCCGGTGTGCCGATGGTGTTCCCGGTTGCCGTGGAGAACTTCCAGGTCAAGTACTTCAACCCGATGATCAAGCCGTTCGCGCGCTATCTGCCAGGAATGGCGACCATCAAACATCGCGGCCGCAAGTCCGGCAAACCCTACGAAACCATCGTCACCGCCTACCGCAAAGGCAACGTGGTGGCGATCGCCCTCGGCCACGGCAAGACCGACTGGGTTAAGAACGTGCTGGCCGCAGGCGAGGCAGACCTGCATTTCATCCGCAAAGAGGTCCACCTCATCAATCCGCGGATCGTGCCTGCCGGAAGCGGCGCGGAGGGGCTGCCGTTCATGGCTCGGGCGCAGGCGAAGAGGGTCGCGATCTTCGTCGCCGATATCGCTTGACCACACTGACAGACTGAGCCCATGGCGTGGGAAGTGTGGCTGACGTTCGTGGGTGCGGCGATCGCGATCGCCGTGTCACCGGGAGCGGGGGCCATTCAGTCGATGGCGACGGGGCTGACGCACGGCGTGAAACGCGGCTACTGGAGCATCCTCGGCCTCGAGATCGGCCTGATGCTGCAGCTCGCGCTTGTCGCGATCGGCTTGGGCGCAGCTGTCGCGAATTCGATACTTGCGTTCAACATCATCAAGTGGCTCGGCGTGGCATACCTGATCTATCTGGCTGTGCGGCAATGGCGTACGGCCACCGTCGACTTGCGCGAGCAGGTCGGCAGGGCGATGGACGGCGGCCGAACGGCGTTGGTCGTGCGCGGATTCCTGGTCAACGCGACGAACCCCAAAGGCCTGGTGTTCTTCCTCGCGGTGCTGCCGCAATTTGTGGTGCCGACCGCACCACTGCTGCCGCAGTACCTGGCGATCGGCGCCACGATGGTCGCCGTCGACCTCGTCGTGATGGGCCTCTATACCGGCCTGTCCTCGCGGCTGCTGCGGTGGCTGCACACACCACGCAAGCAGACGGTCATGAACCGGGTGTTCTCCGGGCTCTTCGCCGCAGCGGCCATCGTGCTGTCGCTGGTGCGGCGGGGTCCTGCTGCTGCGTAGTCCTCAGCGGGTGAAGACCGTCTTGCCGAACATCGCCGGCCATGCCCGCGGCGCATCATCCCACGCCACGACCCGGTCTACCGCAGGAGCGAGATCGCACTGCGCCGTGAGCATTTCGAGGATCTCGGGGATCACTGCCCGCGCATTCACTCGGCCGGTCACGAACCGCACGCCGCGGGTGTACATCGGCAGCAGCGGCAATTCCACCTTGCCTTGGTAATAGATCCCGGTGTCGGTACACACGCCGTCCGGCCATGTCGCCCGAAGCGTCGCGGCGAGTACCGCCGGGTCGGCCGTGGTGTGCACGGTGACCGGGTACGGGTCCCACGACTTGTCGGGCTTCAACCTGTCGTGCACTGTGGCCCCGAGCTTTTCGGCCATGGCCAACCGCTGCGGGTCAGTGTCCACGTAGTCGACGTGGGCGCCGTAGGCCGACGCAAACGCGGCGGCGTACAACCCGATCGAGAGGCGGCCCGCCACAAGAACACGGCGATCGGCGGGGGCGAGTGCGGCCAATTCCGCGCGGTAGGGACCGACACCGCGCCAGCCGTCGGGAATGTTGTCCGACAGCGAGGCGATCCCGACCGGATCGACGGCATCGGGAAGCGGCACCAGCATCGCGTCCGCATACGGCACCAGCACTAGGTCCGCCATGAAGCCGCCGCCGTCGAGTCCCGCCAGCGGCGCCATGCCGTACATCGCCATCAATGGCAACGACGCGCACGACCCCGTCACGCCGCGCAGGCAGGCGACGCACGTTCCGCAGCTGATCTGAAACGGCACGATCACTCGATCGCCGACCTTGACGTCTCGAACGTCCTCCCCGACGGCCACGATTTCGGCGACGCCTTCGTGCCCAACGGCATGCCCGGGCGGCATCGGCAGTCGCCCTTCGGCGACCGCCACATCGAGGTCGCAACAAGCGACGGCCACCGGTTGGACGATCGCTTGTTCAGGAGCCTCGATCCGGGGCTCGGGGGCTTCCCGCCAGGTGTATTCGCCTGCCGACTCGAACATCAGCTGCTGCATGCCGAACCTTTCTTGAGCGACCTTTCAAATATTGTTGAGCGATCTTTCAAGTAAAGTCAAGACATGCCTCGCCCGGACCGGAGCCGCGCAGCGCTGCTGGACAGCGCCGCCCTGCTGTTTCGCAGGCAGGGCTATGCGGCCACGGGGGTGAACCAGATCTTGGAGGCCGCCGACGTCAAGGCCGGATCGCTCTACCACCACTTCCCAGCTGGCAAGCAGGAGCTGGCAGCCGCGGTGGTGGACAGCGTCGGCGGCGGCATCGAGAAGCGGCTCCGACAGATGCTTGACAGCGGGTTGCCGGTGTCCGACATCGTCGACGGCTGGATCGATCTGCTGGCCGCCGGGCTGGCGACCGATCAGCGCGACGGTTGTCCGATCGAGCCGATCGCCACCGAGTCGGTCAACGGCAGCCGACCGGTGCGCGACGCCTCGGCACGCGCGTTCGGCGGCTGGTGTTTGGCGGTCGCCGACCGCTTACGCGTTGACGGCTGGCCGTCCGCGGACGCAGACAAGACCGCTCTTGCGGTGATCGCCCTGATCGAGGGGGCGTTGATCCTGTCGCGCATCGCCGGCGACGCCGCCGCACTCAACTCCGCCAAGGCCGCGGCGCGCACCCTGCTCAGTCCAGCGAGCGGAGCTCACGGCGCGAGCTGATGCCGAGCTTGCCGTGACGTTGCGCAGGTGATACTCGACGGCCTTTTCGCTGACGTACATCTCTGCCGCGATCTCCTTGTTGGTCATGCCCTTTCGGACCAGAGCCACAAGGTCTTGTTCACGCTCGGTGAGATCCAGCGGCGATTGCCTTGTCGCCGTTCGGATTCCGCATGACGCAAGATCGTCGGCCACGGCTTGTCGATACGGCTCGGCGCCCACACTGGCGAACAGTTCGTGTGCCTCGCGTAGGTAGTCGACAGCCTCACCGCGGTTACCTCGCGCGTGCAACAGCTTGGCGTAGCGGTGCCGCACCAAGCCGCGATCGATCGCGAGAACGCGCTCCCGCTGTTCCCACGATTCGGTAAGTAAGCATTCACAACCAGCCAACACATCATCGACCGGATGATGCGTAGGCGTTATTAACGGAAGGGATTATTGGACGTTGCCGTGCACAGAGCGACTCATTTGCAGAGCTCCGTGATCCTCTTGTTCAGTGAGTCTGCATCTTTCAGGCGGGCAGCCTGCTCCGGCTCGGAGTTCTGCGCCCCTGCCGTTGCCGCGGCGCCAATGTCCATCAAATCGTTCGCAAAGTCACGGACTGCATCCGCAAGGTCAGCGGGAGTCGCGTCGTCCACCTTGGCCAGCAGGTACTGCCCGCCGTCGTATAGCGCCACTCGTGCGTTGGCGGCGACCGCGAGGGAGCCCGTCACATCGGTTGGCCCGCCAGGAGGTTGCAGATTTGTGTTGAGCGATACGCCTTTTCGAACGACGGCCATCGCGGCGCACACTTTGACCTTGGCATCGGCGCGCTGAGTGTCGCTGTACGACGGCTTCGAGAACTCCGACCGATACAGCGTCCAGCCGGCCAACGCGAGCGCCGCCAAGGCCACGATGAGGGCGATGACGGTCACTGAATTGAATTGAATTGTCGCGGCGGTTTGCGGTGTCGAGTGGCCTCAGAGGATTCGCTCGGTGATTCGTCCGGCATGGGCCGATCGTAACGGCCAAGCTGTCGGTACGGGCGTCATCGACGTACACGCGTCCCATCACGATTTGGTTGCTGCCGCAGAAGCCCACCATGAACTCTCACAGGTAGAGAAAGTTGCTGCGCCGCGCGATATCGGTTAGACGTCCAGCCCGATGTCCAGCACGCGCACCGAGTGGGTCAGGGCGCCGACCGCCAGATAGTCGACGCCCGTACCCGCGTACTCAGCGGCAGTCTCGAGCGAGAGCCCGCCCGATGATTCGAGTTTTGTTGCGGGGGAGCGGGTATCGCGACGCTGCACCGCAATTTGCGTCTGCCACACCGGAAAGTTATCCAGCAGAACGAGTTCCACGTCTTCGGCGAGCACCTCGTCAAGCTGCTCGAGCGAGTCGACCTCTACCTCGCACTCCGACTCCGGTGCGACCTCGCGGACCGCCCGAAGTGCGGCCACGACCGAACCCGCCGCGGCCACGTGGTTGTCCTTGATCAGCGCGGCATCGCCGAGGCCCATGCGGTGGTTGACTCCCCCGCCGACCCGCACGGCGTACTTTTGCAGCGCCCGAAGCCCCGGCAGGGTCTTGCGGGTGTCGCGGATGCGCGCCTTGGTGCCGTCCACCGCATCGACCCACGCCGCCGTCGTCGTCGCGATTCCCGACAGGTGACACACCAGGTTCAGCATCGTGCGCTCGGCGGTCAGCAGGCCCTGCGTCGGCGCCTCCACGATCAGCGCCGCGGCGCCGGCCTCCAGTCGTGCACCGTCCTCGACACGGTGCTTGACTCGATAGCCATCCGGCCCGAGCACCTCGTCGAGCACCAGCAGCGCGACATCGACGCCAGCAATGATCCCGTTCTCACGGGTGACCATCGACGCGGTCGTCGTCGCATCTGCCGGCACGGTGGCCAAGGTGGTGACGTCGGGCCCGTACCGCAGATCCTCTTCGAGGGCACGGGCGATCACTCTGCGAGCCTCGGTCAGCTCGTCGGCGGTCAGCTCCATCAGCAGCACGCCGCGGCGGGCACAAGGCTATGCGCCAACGCCGGGTCGGAGTCCGGGCAATCGGAACGGTGATGACAGCCGCGCGATTCGGTGCGGGCCAGCGCAGCGGCCGCTACGGCGACCGCGGTCGTCGTCAACGCGACGTCCTCGAAATCCGCGCGCGAACGCAGACCACGAGGAGTCGCGTCGTCCAGCTCCTTGGCCAGCAGCTGCAGGCCCGTGCCGTCGCGCACCACCGACGCGTAGCGCGTCATCGCCCGCTGCAGTTCGGCTCGGGGCAGTGCGCGCCGCACCTCCGGCTCGGGCATTGTCGCGCGGGTAGGTGCGGAATCCACGGCATGCGCGGCCGCCGCCTTACCTGCCCTGCCTCCGACGACGAGGCCCTCGAGCAGGCTGTTGGACGCCAGCCGGTTGGCGCCGTGCATGCCGGTGCGCGCCACCTCGCCGGCCGCAAACAGGCCGGCCATGTCGGTCCGTCCGAATACGTCGGTGACGACGCCGCCGCAGCTGTAGTGCGCGCCCGGCACCACGGGAATGGGTTGGCGCGTGGGGTCGATACCCGCGCCTCGGCACGCCGCGGTGACGGTCGGAAAGCGCTGGGCGAAGCCGTCGATGCGGCGCGCATCGAGGTACACGCACGGGTCCCCGGTTTCCTTCATCCGGGCGTCAATGGCTGCAGCCACCACGTCGCGCGGCGCGAGGTCACCCATCGGGTGCACGCCTTCGGTCACCGAATTGCCTTGTGCATCAACCAGTATCGCACCCTCGCCGCGCACCGCCTCGGTGATCAGCGGACGCCGGCCACCGGCGTGCCCGTCGAACAACATCGTCGGATGGAACTGGACGAACTCGAGATCGCTGACCGGCAGCCCGGCCCACTTCGCCAGCGCGACGCCGTCGCCGGTCGACCCTTCCGGGTTCGTGGTGGCCGCATAGAGATGGCCCAGACCACCCGTCGCCAAAATGACCGACGGCGCATGCACGATGCCAAGGCCGTCTTCGTTGAGCACCAGGACGCCGGTCACCGCCCCACCGTCGTGGAGCAATTCGAGCGCAACATGGTGGCGCCGAATATCAAGCATCGCAGCGGCGTGATCGAGTGCCCGCTGCACTTCGGCGCCCGTCGCGTCGCCGCCGGCGTGGATGATCCTGCGCCGCGAGTGGCCGCCTTCGCGGGTCAGCGCCCACCGGCCCGGCACCGTTTCGTCGAACCGGGCTCCGTCGTCGACCAATTCGGTGACGGCACGGTAGCCGTCGGCCACGATCGAGCGGACCGCGTCGGCATCGCATAACCCGGCACCCGCCGCGAGCGTGTCGGCGACGTGCGCGTCGATGGAGTCATCGGTGTCCGGCAGCACCACCGCGATGCCGCCCTGCGCATAGAACGTCGCGGTATCGCCGATCTTGCTCAGCACCATCACTTTTCGGCCGCGGCGTTCGGCCGCCAATGCCGACACCAGGCCTGCGACTCCGGTGCCGATGACGACGACGTCGGCGCGCTGTTGCCAGAACCCGCGGCCCCCGCTTGCGGCGGTCATTCGCCACCGCCAGGTTGTCCGATCTCGATCATGCGCTGGACGCTGGCGCGGGCACGGTCGGCGGTTTCGGGATCGACGTCGACTTCGTCGGCGCCTTCGACCAGGCAGCGCAGCAGTGCGGCCGGCGTGATCATCTTCATGAACTTGCACGACGCACGGTCGTTGACGGCGCGGAAGTCGACTTCCGGTGCGGCCTTGCGCAATTGGTGCAGCATGCCGACCTCGGTGGCGACGAGCACCTGTCGCGCGCGGGTCTCGCGGGCCGCATCCAGCATGCCGCCGGTGGACAGGATCTTGACTCGGTCCTCGGGGAATGCCCCCTCGCCGGCTAAGTACAGAGCCGAAGTCGCGCAACCACATTCGGGATGCACATAGAGCTCTGCGTCGGGATGCGTGCGAGCCTGATCGGCAAGCTCGTCACCGTTGATGCCAGCGTGCACGTGGCATTCGCCCGCCCACACATGCAGGTTCTTGCGTCCGGTCACCCGCCGGACATGGGCGCCGAGGAACTGGTCGGGGCAGAACAGCACCTCGCGGTCCTCCGGGATGGACGCCACCACCTCGACCGCGTTCGACGACGTGCAGCAGATGTCGGTTTCGGCCTTCACCGCGGCCGTGGTGTTGACGTAGGACACGACCACCGCGCCGGGATATTCGGCCTTCCAGGCGCGCAGTTCGTCGGCGGTGATCGAGTCGGCCAGAGAGCAGCCGGCGCGCTGGTCGGGAATCAGCACGGTCTTATCGGGGCTGAGGATCTTCGCCGTCTCCGCCATGAAATGCACGCCGCAGAACACGATGGTGTCCTCGGGAGCCTGGGCGGCGATCCGGGACAGCGCGAGTGAGTCGCCGACGTGGTCGGCAATGTCCTGGATGGCCGGTACCTGGTAGTTGTGCGCCAGGATCGTCGCGTTGCGGGCCTTAGCCAGACGACGGACCTCGGCGGCCCATTCCTCGTCGCCATCGACGCCGGTGAAGCCGGTTGGACCTTCGGTGATTCGGTTAACCAGATCGCCTGCGGGCATACGGTCCAGAACCGTCATGGCCGTCTCCTCAATCCCGTCGGAGGTTTTCGACTTATAATCGAAAACATGCCACATACTAGCACCGCTCACGAGGTGCTCGCCGTCGTCTTCCAGGTTCGAGGCGTCGACTCCAGGAAACCCGAGCTTCACGTGCTGTTATGGCAGCGTGCACGCGAGCCGGAGCGCGAAAAGTGGTCACTGCCGGGCGGTCGGCTGGGCGACGACGAGGATCTGACCAGCTCCGTTCGCCGCCAACTCGCCGAGAAAGTCGACCTACGTGAACTTGCTCACCTCGAGCAGCTGGCTGTGTTCTCCGATCCGAACCGCGTCCCCGGCGTCCGCACGATCGCGTCGACGTTCCTCGGCCTGGTGCCCTCCCCCGCGACACCCGAACTGCCGCCGGACACCCGCTGGCACCCGGTGAGTCAACTGCCGCCGATGGCTTTCGATCACGGTCCGATGGTCGAGCACGCCCACACTCGCCTGGCCGCGAAGATGTCCTATACGAACATCGGATTCGCTTTGGCTCCAAGGGAATTCGTGCTGTCCACGCTGCGCGACATCTACAGCGCCACGCTGGGTTATCAGGTCGACGCCACCAACCTGCAGCGGGTATTGGAGCGGCGCAATGTCATCACCCGCACCGGCACCACCGCGCGCTCAGGACGCAGCGGTGGGCGTCCGGCCGCGCTGTACCGCTTTACCGACTCGCGGTACCGGGTGACCGACGAATTCGCAGCATTGCGCCCTCCTGGGTGAGTCGGCTGGATTCTTAATGCCCTCTTAAGGTAAGAATGTCCGGATGGACGTGGGCAGCGCGGCTCCGGTAACCGGCGCCGAGTGGATAGGGCAGCCGCAGCACGAAGAACTGCTGCGGGGCGTACGTCCGCTGCTTCCCGCGGATGACCCGTTCTACGACCCACCTGTGGGTTTCCAGCACTCTCGGCCCGGCACGGTGCTTCGCAGCCGCGACGTTGAGCTGGCGTTCCTCGGCGTGATCCCGCAGCGCATCACCGCGACCCAGCTGCTGTACCGAACCACCGACATGCATGGCAACCCGGATGCCGCCGCCACCACGGTCATCGTGCCGGCCGAGCGCGCGCCAAAGGCCGTCACCCCCGTGATCTCCTACCAGTGCGCGATCGACGCCGTGACGTCGCGTTGTTTCCCGTCGTATGCCCTGCGCCGACGCGCGGTTGCGCCCGGTGCCGTCGCGCAGTTCGAGTTCGTGCTGGTTGCCGCGGCCTTGGCGGAGGGCTGGGCCGTATCGGTGCCTGACCACGAGGGCCGCGAAGGCATGTGGGGCGCGCCGTATGAGCCCGGTTACCACGTTCTGGACGGGCTGCGCGCCGCGCTGAACACAGAACGGCTTGGGCTGGCGCCGTCGGCGCCGGTCGGCCTGTGGGGCTACTCCGGTGGCGGCCTGGCAAGCGCATGGGCCGCCGAGCTGGCCGGCTCCTACGCGCCGGAGCTCAACGTCGTCGGCGCCGTGCTCGGATCGCCCGTTGGTGACCTGGGCAATACTTTCCGCCGGCTCAACGGCACCTACATGTCCGGCCTGCCCGCGCTCGTGGTCGCCGCGCTCGCCGACATATACCCGGAGCTCAACAAAATCATCCAGGAGCACGCCACCGAAGAGGGCAAGCGACTGCTGGAACGGCTGCACCACATGACCACCGCCGAGGCGGTCATCCGGATGGTCAAGAGGGACATGGACGACATGGTCGACGTGCCTCTGCAGCAGATCCTCGATTCGCCCGAACTGAAGCGGATTTTCGACGACATCAAGCTCGGCGCGGTGGTGCCGACGCCGCCGGTGCTCATCGTCCAGGCGGTACACGACCAATTGATCTCCGTCGCGGACATCGACGAACTCGCCGACACGTACTCGGCCGCAGGCGCCAACGTCACTTACCACCGCGACCTGTTCAGCGAGCACCTGCTGCTGCACCCGATGTCGGCGCCAATGACGTTGCGCTGGTTGACCGATCGCTTCAACGGCAAGCCGCTCGACGAGCACCTGGTGCGGACGAAGTGGCCGACGCTGCTGAACCCGATGACCTATGTCGGCATGGCGCGGCTGGCGAAGATCGCCGCCAAGGTCGTCACTGGGCGGACGGTAGAGCGCTCTCCGCTGTGACGGCCGGGCCGAGCGACGGCTGTTCGACCGGCGGCCAGGCGCCGAGATCGTCGCGCGAGGTCGCCATCGCGATCGTTGAGTAGACCAGCGCCGCGGCCGCGACGGGAAACAGGACCGTGGCTGCGATCTGCAAGGGCGAGTGCCCGAAGAACACCGCGGGTGCCTCGACGATGTAATGCACGCGATGCTCGGGTGATACGGGCGCGGCAGCGATGTCGACGACACCGTACTGCCAGCGCACCAGCGCCGCCCCGACACCGGTCGCGGCACCCGCGGCTGCCGCCGCACCGACCGCCAACGCAGCCACCATCGCCGGACCGCGGTGCGCGCGCCACTGCCACAACAGCACGGCGGCGATAACGCACAGCGCCGACAGCATGCCGACGATCAGGAACGCTGAAATGAAGAAGTGGTCGGCCTCATTGCCCAGGTACGCCTTGACCCGCTCGCCACTCTTGGTCAGCGCCACCACCCCGTGAATCGAGGGCGCGAGCCATGCCCACAGCGCGCCGACCAATGCGCCCGCGACCGTTAGGCCGGCAACCGCAATCGCCACAGCGAGGCGGCGCGAAATGCGCGGCGGGACAACCTCATTCATCGCCTATCCTCAAGGTCCTTCGAATCCTGCTCGCCGTGGCGAGAGCATGTCGCCGTCCAGCCGTCGGGCCGCACCTGCACCACCATGCGGCGGCCGCACTCGGCGCAGAACCGGGGTGGTTCCAGGCCGAGTTGTGCGGCGGTCGGGACCGCTCCGCCTGCGGGCTCGCCAGTGTAGACGTTGAACTTGGCAGCCATTAGAGGCTGGCGTTGAGCGCCTTGATCGGCATCTGCAGCTCGTCCAGCAGCTCCAGGTCGGACTCCGCGGGACGGCCCAGCGTGGTCAGGTAGTTGCCGACGATGACGGCGTTGATGCCGCCGAGAATGCCCTTCTTGGCGCCGAGATCGCCGAGCGTGATCTCGCGGCCGCCGGCGAATCGCAGCATGGTGCGCGGCAGCGCGAGCCGGAACGCGGCGACGGCCTTCAGCGCCTCCGACGCGGGCAGCACCTCGAGGTCACCGAACGGTGTGCCCGGCCGCGGGTTGAGGAAGTTCAGCGGCACCTCGTGCGGATCCAGCTCGGCGAGGTTCGCCGCGAATTCGGCACGCTGCTCCAGGGTTTCGCCCATGCCGAGGATGCCGCCGCAGCACACCTCCATGCCGGCCTCGCGGACCATCGCCAGCGTGTCCCAGCGCTCTTCCCAGGTATGGGTGGTGACGACATTGGTGAAGAACGACCGCGCGGTCTCCAGGTTGTGGTTGTAGCGGTGCACGCCCATCTGTGAGAGCCGCTCGACCTGCTCTTGGGTCAGCATGCCCAGCGAGCAGGCGATCTGGATGTCGACCTCGTTGCGGATCGCCTCGATGCCCGCGGCCACCTGCGCCAGCAGGCGTTCATCGGGTCCGCGCACGGCGGCGACGATGCAGAACTCCGTCGCGCCGGTTTTTGCGGTCTGCTTGGCGGCCTCGACGAGGCTCGGAACGTCCAGCCAGGCGCTGCGCACCGGCGACGCGAAAAGCCCCGATTGCGAACAGAAGTGGCAGTCCTCGGGGCAGCCGCCGGTCTTCAGGCTGATGATGCCCTCGACCTCGACGTCGGGCCCGCACCACGCCATCCGCACCTCGTGCGCCAGGGCCAGCAGCTCGTC